>Ga0065711_1000764_pt1 | contig 55611 bp, 37 predicted proteins | sample Hoacrofraction12_FD_59098 | JGI IMG/M metagenome (GOLD analysis project Ga0065711, IMG submission 59098) | Hoatzin crop microbial communities from Cojedes, Venezuela - Epithelial fraction 12 v2 (version 2) | ecosystem: Host-associated > Birds > Digestive system > Esophagus > Crop | place... | reverse complement strand
CAAAAAGGTGCCTAAAAAAAAAAGGGCCAAAAAAAAAAAAAAAAGACCGCAGTCTTCCACTCCCAACCCTGTTTGTAGGGCAGCGTAACCTATTTTACAGTGAAGACAGGCTCGTACAAAACCACATTTTGCTATTAAAAGTCTGTCTCATCCACTGGGATGCAAACATTTTTTTTTCAGGAAAACACAATGTCCCACAAGCTGAAAAAAAAGACAAGAAAAAGCTGAAGGCAGTGGCAGAAGTTGTGTCTGAAACTTGTGCTCCAAACTCTGCTGCTTCCTCCTCTCGCTGGGGCGGGCAGTGCAGAGGCTCCGGCAGCGCTCAGACACACGGCGAGGGGGTTTTTCCCCCTCCAAAAAAAAAGAAATAGGTGGCAGTTTCTGAAGGTAGAGAATAAAATAACCTGCGAACATGGGAGGAAGGTGTTACAGCCCTTGTGACAGAAGGTGAGATTCAACCTCACAAGCTAATTTCAGCCCTGGCATCACTTCTATTGAGGTCAGTGTTGCTCCAGGAGGGAATATTTTTTTTTTTTTTGCAATCTGATTGCTATAGCAATAAATTGCACTAAATTTCATCCCCCTTCTAAGCTACTTCTAGGACAGTAACTTAAGTCAGCTGACAGGGAAAGCCACTTTTCATGGCTGTATCTCTCTACATGTAGAGGTATTCAGTATCATAAGCAGGAGGATTTTACTCTGTAAATTCTAGAAAAAAGGATTTTTCTACATCTATATTCCAACAGACATTCAGGCGTGCAGTCCTGTCCCCCGCTGCCCTCTCTGCAGCCCCTTCCCGTGGCTTCCCGGCTGGTCGGGAATGCTGTAAGGGTGGCTGAGCCACAGCCCACGGGTGCCACAGGGTACCCTGCCCCAAGACGGGGCACTCGCATCTCCTCAGCGGTGTCACGTGCAGCAAAGCCAAGCACCGACCTGGGAAAAAACCACATCCAATGCCTGAAAAAAATAATGAACCCTCAAAATTCATGGGACATACCCCACAAATTTGCAGAAACAGTTTCGCTGCATGTGCTTTCTTTTGGGTGCGTGAGAAAGTTTTTCTACGTGTACTGGCACCTATGCGATGTGGCTCAGGCTGAGCATGGCTTGTATTTATTATCATATTTAGATTTGGGCTGTACTCCCTTGCTACAGTTATGAAAAGTATTTTAGAGATAGCATCTACACAAAGAAGACGAATAAAAACCTAAGAGCATAACTTGCCAACAGCAGGATTTACTCATTTTTTGTTTCTCTTTAATAAATTACACATTGGATGTGTAATCTCTGTGTAACTTTGTCTTCCCTAGTTTGTTTGGAGTCAGAGTCACACTTTGGGCAGTAACTATCCTTACATGAGCACATTTCTGGTAAACCTGTGGATGCTGAAGATGCCAAGATAATCTATTAATTTTTGTTGTCCATTTGTTGGGTTTAGCCTCGGGAAATTTTTGCAGAAATAAATGCAACTTGAATTTAAGCGAAGTATTTTTAGCTGAGCTGTGCTCTGCCTGGGTGTACAGGGCTCTAGGCAGTTGAAAGTGCTCTTTCTGAAAGTGTTTTAATAGTAAGAGAGGAATAAGTATTTGGACAAGTGGTGGAAAACTAAAGCCTTTCTTTCTATGCTGTGAAGATTTTGAATAGTACTTGTCAATAAAGCAACTCCTATTGTAATTGTACCGGAGACATGGGCCTCCACCCCGAAAAAGCTGTCTCAGAGATACTAACCTCATTAAAATATGAATGAAAAGGCAGCCATCATTGTAATGGGAGAAAACCATTTACTCGGCAACAAACTTTATCTGCTATCTTTTGTAAAAATATAAATATGACATCCAGCAGATTTTTCATTATATTTGATGAGGAGGTTGATGAACACACAGTTTTTTTCTTAAGTTTACAAATAAGTCACAAAATCCGATCCTTCCCTCTCTGCTTTTTCTACTGAGCATTTCAAAATTGGAAGCACCTTCAAATCATTTGAAATCTTTAAAAAGGAAAAAAAAAAGAGGGCTTTGCTTCTTTGGGGCTTTCTTTAAGGTTGAAGGAAACCTTTGCATTTATTTTTTGTTTCGTTTTGTTTTGTTTTCCAGAATATCTCATCCAATTTCAAAACAAAACAAGAGAATTCATTACAGACTACTGTGACGACACCTTAATAACAGTCAATTATAGGGTGCTCAAATGCCTGTTCATTACTATGTCTCTGTTAATCTAGTCTTAAATTTCTTGCTTGATAGATACCACAACCGGCCAAGAATACAATTGCATTACAAAGTGCAATAAAAAAATATACAAAATGTAACTGCAGGAAGTAGGCAGTTTCAGAATAACCAAGCTGCCAGTCAAACATTTGTCAAAACAATTAGACATATCTGGTAATTTTTTTAATAAAATATAGACAGACTCGCAATGAGTAACAGACGAAGCATTAGGTTTATATAGGAATTGTTTCAAAGACTTAGAAATAAGTCTTTTAAAATGTTTCATGTGATTTACTCATTATCTTTTCATCCACAAAAGTGTTCAAATCATTTCTGATATTAGTTAAAAGTCAATATTTAGAAGTGAAAATTCAAACCTCCTTTGCTCTAGGCTAAAACAGGAGCAACATGAATGCTGAGCTGCTACTCTAAAGGCTGATGGGATATATAATTAGCTATTATGTTAATTGAATCCACTGTGAGTTTGTTGTATGAGATTTCTTCATATAATATGCAAATAGCTTCGAAGGTTTAGTTTTATTAGACAATATAATTAGAAATCTTCTAAAGGAGTGAATGCTAATGAGGGATAATAAAGCTTTGTAAAATATCTGTTTGTTGGGTGAGCAGACCACCTGGGCTTAATCAATACCGGGAACTTTATTGTGTAACGGCATATTTTAAAGAAAGTTTAAGAATTTACCTTTCAATTTCATTCATCATAGTTTCATTTTAGGAGAAGGAGAGTTCATTATAGCAAGGAAGGAGGTGAAAATCTTGCAATAAGGAAGGAGGTGAAATTCTTGTAATCTGAGGGGAGGAAAACTTCAAAAATAAACCGTTCATATTCTGATTATTTAAAAGAAAATAAAAATAAATTAATAAAAACCATCTCCCAGCTGTAGCATCGGTTCTATGCATCTCGAGACGCTTAAAGTGAAATGTTACATGACCAAAGTTAGCCATTATTCCTGCCATGAAATGCCTGCTTCAAGCAGATGTACATACTTTACCTTCTGTAGTGTAACTAATCAGCGTAACTTCACTTCTAGTAAGAAAGCCCAACATGTTAATATGTGGAATTAGGCACTTTCTTCTAAAGGAAGAAATTCACACCAGAGTATTCCAGAGCCAGTCCCGAATTCCACCCCCGCATTCCACTTGCTTTAAGACCACCACCAAAGACAAAGCTTAAACTATTTTAGCTAATGCCAGAATGCCAAAAATGCGTAATCTCTTGTCTAATTTGCCTTGTTCACACTTTAGGCTGTGCCAAAGCTGCACTATTCAGCCTTAATATTAACTGAAAATAATAATGACAGGATACTTTGCGCTAGTGTAGTGTTCAGGGAAGCGCATTCCCCACATCCCCCCCCCTCCCCGTCAACAATAATCAGTAGCAACGTGTTAAGAAAAAAACAGAAGCCCCGACTAAAGCAGTAGATTTAACCAAACCAAAAAGAAACGTTATCGGGGCAAGTGCCCTGCCAGCCCTGTTGGAGAGGAGAGGCAGAAAATGACCCAAACTGCAGCCAGGCGAGGTGTCCATGCAGCCGGGCTGTGGCTACCTAGAAAATGTTTCATTTCTTTGTGCTGTACCCAAATACTTCTGGTCCTCCGCTTCACAGAGACGCTCTACGCAATGCCAAAAATCCAACAAATCTGTACTAAATGAAGGTGATGCTGTGAATATATTATAAACTTATTATGCCTCATATAGTATATTGCAAAACTATCGTACCCGGGTCTGGGTGGAGACCTAGCTGGTACAAGTAGCTGTCAATTAACACTTTGATCGATACACTTAAAATCTACAGTGGCAAGTGCTTGTTCCTCTGAATAATGAGGATCTCAGCATGGCAGAGAAGGATGACATTGTACACATCATTTTCAGCTGAAAAAAAATCACTGAGTTTGTTTTCCTGACTTCTGCTCTAAGCCATTCAGAAGTTGTGATCTCTCAGAAACTCCCTCCCTCCCCACCACCACTTGAGGAAACAAATAGTCAGTCAAAGCCAACCTTCCTCCCCAAATGTGAACTTTATTCACACTCTAGTTTTTTATTTCTTCCTTAGATTCAAAGCGTCTGGAGAAGATAGCCTGGAGCAGCCTTCAGAAATCAGGACCGTGCCCTGGAGAATTAGTGTCAGAAGAGGATGTTACCTGTTTGCCTTGCCTGCTATCCTCCCCTTATCCCCTAAGGGAACAAAACCAGGCGGATTCTGTCTAATGTTAATTAAATGACTCTGTTAATTAGAAGTAAGGTGCTTTAGCAACAAGCAAACAAAGGGCCCTATTCCTCCCTTGCTCTGCAGGACGGACTCAAATGCGCTCAAACCCTGACCGGATAAACTCAGGAAGCAAGAAGAAGCTGAGGGCTCTCGTGCTCTAAAACTTCTGACTGTCGTCAACACCCACGTGCTTTGATCATCCTCTCCCACCTCTTCCTCAGGTGAAACGAGCTCTCTTAATGAAGGGCTGCCTGCAAGGGCTGCTGGATACTCTTAGGAAAGGCTGACTAGGCAGAGAAACTGGGAACAACCCGTGTACATGACCGAGTCCCCAGCAAAGGAGAGAAAATATGAAAGCAAACAAAGTGTGATTGTCTGTTGCACTGGAGAAGGTTCAAGTGCACAGTCCCATGGGCCACATCTGGGTTAATGGAGTCAACAGGCACCGCTGCAGGCATTGAAATGCAACTGTCCATGTTGTTGGGCTTGAGCTTGGGTCAGCTCCTTGGTGGGGACAGCTAGGGAGGTCTGCGGGTGACAGGCTGAGGAGGTCAGAATGGAGGTGAACACCCCATCTTGGCATGCATGGACGGCCATCTCCCCTCGTCGGGAGGCCTTGGTGCTCCAGAGCACGTCATGGAGTTTTGTTTAGGAAAAGCGAGCTAAGATGAAGTGCTGGCCTGCTGGGATTCGCAAGGGATGCAGACCTGAGCTGAATGTGATGCATCCCCAGAGCCACTGGTTCTCAGCTGGGGGGTGACGCTCCCCTTTGATGCTGGCTGTGCCACCTCCTCTCCAGGGCTGACACCCCACACCTCCTGAACCTCTTTTTCCGTCCCTGTGAGCAGGGGAGTCGAAAGGGTTGCTATTCCCCAGCGTTCGAAATAAAACAGCAAGTTCTTCTCATTGCTCTATTAAAGTCATAATTTTAATGCAGCAACACGTCTGTCAGGGGACAGGCTGTGACTACAGCGCAGGAAATAACACTGATAAAGGGAAACCCCGCTGGAATTTTTTAACTAGTCTTATACATGACAGTAGATAAAATTTTCTAATCCGTGGACATTTCTATGCTTCATAGATTTCCTTGCTAAAAGCTCAGAATTTCTCAAACCCCTCTGTCCTCCTCCCCCAGCACCCTCTGCTCACAAGGGCAGCTCTGCAGCCTCCTCCCAGGCTCCCCGGGGATATCCCGCACATCTCCCGCAGCACCAAACCTGCACTGGGAGTATCTCACCAGCCTCCATCCACTGCTGCTGCTTCCACCCTTCCAGGGCAAGGAAAGGGTGGCAGGTTTCAGCCACTCAATTGTAGCCTTCTAAGACCACCTATAGACTTAAGCCTGTTAAATTAACCTTAATACCTTCATTATTCCTCCGCTGGATGGCAACCATCTGGCCGTGACTTCATGTCGCAGTTAACCTAGGCTGCTGCTTAGGTTTCAGCTGAAAAACCCAGCACCGACCAAGGCTGGGACAGGTTTAAGCTGGGCTATGTCTCCCCAGCATCAGTAGCGATGTGGATCAGTGAACCCCATCCCAGCTTACCCCACAGTGGAAACCACCAACTCCGCTGACTTTACAGTGAGGATATGGGCACATGGCTCATCCTCTGACTGTCCTCTGGTGCCCACACTCATCCCTCCACGAGTGCAAGGGGATGAAAAACAGGTCTCCACATTGATGATGGTTCCTCCATACTTTTATCTTGGCTTTTCTTTTTGCTTGGGGGTGCAGTTAAAGCAGTTTAAATTTCTCTGAAAACTGCCTCTAACATGCCACCAGCAGCATGGATGCTGCCTATGCTAGAGCTGTGATAGCTCTCCATTTTTTCTTAGGGGACAGATTTTGTGTCTCCTCTGCCTACTCCATCCCCACTCACTCCACGTGTGTCTGAAGCTACTTATGTGCCCCCAGTCCCCCGCACAGGGCCACTTCTCAGGGCCCCATTTACTATGACAGGGCCATTTCTGTCCTCAGGGTCACGTGAACACGTCCCTACTTGTGCAAGGAACGATGAAACGCATCACACTGTCCTTGTGGACAGCAGCTTGGGGGGATATTGCCTGTGTTCAGTCAACAGCAAGACATTTTTCTTCTTTTACTATCTCTGGACAGAAGGTAATACACCCTTCTATTGCCTGAGAAAGTTCTTTCTACCTCTGTTAAACCACCCCAGTCCAGTGACACAAAGCCTTCTGAGGAGAGGACCGCAAATTAGCAGGCAAAAAGAAAAAGGCTTACCAATGAAACGCAGCCCTGGCTGAGCTGCCATGTGATTTTATCACATAAATTCTTTTTTGTTTCTTAACAGAGCTTTCAGTTGCATGTATTTTGAAACTCCAGGAAACAAGAAGTGAGCAGGAGGATTATTCAAAGGTATTGCTGGGTCACAAAGTAATCTAAAGCCACTGGCCATCTGAGGTGCAGTTTAAAACATTGCACAGCATCGTGCTATCCCCCACTTACGGTAATCGCTTCAGAGCATTAAGCCTTTAACTTCAGTGGGACACAGGCATATACTTATATACTTAACTATATGTGTGACACTTTAAGAAGGTATCTAAGCGCAGTGAACCCAGAAGGTCCAGAAGATCCACTCTCCAGTTTCTCAGCACAAAACTGCTGTGAGTTTTCCCAGGGGACCAAGGACCGTGGGAAATGACGTTCAAGCACAGTTTAAGGCTACCTGAATGATGAATCAAGAGCAGATGTGATCCAAGTGAGCTCAGCACAAAGAAGGGCCATCAGCCGCCTAGAGATTCACCTGTTTTACACCAGATTTTCTATGGCGATGCACAGTCCCAGCCTACGTCTTCTACGGTATAAATCCTGCTAAAACTAGGGACAGCAGAGTGCTTGTCCCAGCTTCAGGGCCCTGCTCCTCCCTCCTGCTAGGGACAGCTGTCACTCCAAGCTGCATGTTTGGGACATGGAAAGCTGCATGTTTGGGACATGTCCTACTAGGGACAGCTGTGACTCAAAGCTGCACGTTTGGGACATGGAAAGGGAGTGCAAAAGCCATGGGCCTCCCCACTGCTGCTTAACAAGCCCCAGTGAGCATCACCAGCATCCCGGCAGCCGAGAGAAAGCGGTACTGCCTCTTCCCTCAGTCAGTCTGAACAAAAACAAGGGCATTTAGCCTTTGCGAAAGGTATTCCAGGAATGTTGAAGTTTTAGTGAGTTTTTACTTTTTCTTTCTCAAAAAAACCTGTTGTGAACATTTAGAGCTTCCCTCCAACACATCTACCTGCATACCTGCCTAGGGGAAGCCAGCAGAAATTCATAACTTCGCCTATGAGCGATCTAAACTAAGATTCCCTACCCAAAAAATTGACTCTGAGTAACTTAGCCGTGGTGAAAAGAGACCCAGTTGATAAATAAACATCACCAAATAATTCTGTGCAGACTTATCGGCTATCGCTTACCAGAGGCAAAGGGGATTATCACCCCAGCTGGCAGGAGCGGCCGCCTCTCTGCTGCACTTACAGGTACCAAAGGTCAGCTTCTTCCAGCGGCTTGCTGGGGCTCCCCACCTTTCTCCAGGGAGTTGACCCCCATTCTGAAGAAAACTGAGAGCTGATTTTACTTAAACACTGAGAAATGTTTATACACGTAGGGAAATTAACAGTGAGAACCACTTTCTGGTTTCATCTTAATGGAATGGTTGTCCCTGAGGCATCCCTTGCGTACAGTTGGTAGGGCAAAACCCAAGTCTGGCTGCTTTTCTGTTCGGAGCACGAAGGCACTCAATAAAACTGGATGTCATTTTAGTTAAAAGAAAGAGTTGAGAGCAGTTAGTTTCTTGAATTAAGCGTATTTTTCTACAGTTAAGCCTTTCTAATTTCTAGCTTGGTTTCTAGAATGTTTCTAGGGATGGTAGATCCAAATATTCCAAGCACATGCATATTTTTATGAGCCATCTGCTTTCAGGATACATTTGCTAATGCCTTAGATACAGCTGTGTAACTTTTCCAGATTACTGTAAGCATTCATGAGATTTTCTACAGCAAAAGTACATACAAATCTACAAATACTGAAGTCATCTGTTTTCAAGGCAAATGCAAATTAATGGGGATGACTGCATACACAGAAACACAGTATAAAACCAGGCATACCTGTATGCCATGAGCTAAATACCACGCGCATAAATCTGTGTCAAACCCCAGGTACCCGATCCCCAAATATCTGGACGTCACCGATTCCCCATCGCACAGCGAGAGACTCCACACGACGTTCAGGAGATGATTCTGAGAGTATTACCCCACCTAGAACTGCTGAAGAAAGGCTCCCACGCTGAAGGGAGTCACAAATAATTAAATGTTTCAAAACACAATGGATATGACATGCTTTCAAAATAGCATCTATAGAATCGCTTCCACTAGGGCAAGGAGCTCTCGGGAGGGAAAGCCCTCTCACTCACTTCAGTTGATTACCTGTATAAAAGGGCTTAATTTCTCCAGAGCGTTTCCTTTCCAAATCACCTCTTTTTACCAAAGTCATCGCAGCAGGAGTGGCAGGTACTCATACAACCTGTGAGATGATGTTTTCCCAGACAGAGCTATGAGGACATGGGGCCTGGCTAGATTTAATTTTTAACGCGCAATTTAAAAAACAACAAAAAAAAAACTGGTGAAAAATTGCCATGCCTGGGCTTGCAGTTCACTGGCAAAACGCCCAAACTATTAATGAGAAGTCTGACCATGACTAAAGACTGCAGATCAGGGTGCTTCAGCGATGTCTGGGAGCTTTTTCTTGGAAATTACTTTGCCCATCCCAATTCTGCTAGCCTAGACTCATCAAGAGATGCCCTTCCTTCACCTAGTTTGACAATCAGCATATTCCTGAAGGATTTTGGCATCCCAGGGCTGACAGCCAGGCCAGCTCCTGGCCCCCTTCAGCACCTGTTTGGGAAGAAGGGGTTGCCCAGCCCCCTTGGCCATGGTGCCCTATGAGTCACTCTCAGGCTAAAATCTCACATTTCTTCAGTGGGTTCCTGGAGCTGTGTCCCAAACTGATAGTGCCATTTTCAAATGCATTTTGATGGGAGATGCTGGAAGGTCAGAGGTTCTGAAAGATTGCCTCATCTCTTTCAGTGAAGCAACAGTTGTCGGGGAACACGCATGAATAACATCTTGGCTGAATGAAAATAATTTCCTAAAAAAACTAGCTCAATATGTTAAATTCCACAAACATATTAAATACTTAAAGAAAAAACAATGTATGCCATTATAAAGCTGCATAAAACAAGCAGATACCCAAAATTGTAGGGAACGGCAGCACAGAACACACAAACAAAACTGCTACCAACTTTTAACATCTGCGGTGAGCTGCTATTGACTTCCCGTGGTCAATGATTCAAACAATGTCCCTCCGCCCCTGACACCCCACCGCTAATTCTGGATCCATGTCCCATTGGCAGCAATAGTACTCTCCATTTTATCTGATGAGAGCCAGATGAGGTCATTGGATACTTCTTGTTTATTACTTTAGCATGCTTTTAATTCTTCGGTAGTGTATATTTATACCCGGACTTCCTGGGGGTTATATGCTCTTTTTGGGGATAATTACAACCTGTTAGGAAAATGCCCTTAAGTTCTGTAAATACATTGTCAACTCTGATCTTCATTTTATACAGATGTTTTCTCTGGGATTTTATCTAATTTTTAAAAAAATATTTTAAAATGCATATGTAAGGCAGTGAGATTAAGAAATACAGGACTTTTGGATAGGCAGGCATTGCTGAAATATTCATGGATTTGTGGGCTTTCCCAAGGACTTTATGGGACATAAACATTTTTACAATCTCGAAACAAATGAGGATAAAGCACATGTAGCTTCCAGAGAAACTTGATGGAGATAAATGCAGCCTTTCTGGACTTGCTTATCAACAACATTACATTTCAGAGGGAAACTTGCACAGTGACTGGTTGTTAAAATGGGATGTTCATGTCCCTGTGTGTGCACAGGTATGAGGCTGGTGCCAGGAGAGATGCAACTGGGTGAGGACTCACATGGGTTTTAACCCCTGTGACTTTGAATTTGGCATTTACTGGGTGCTGATGCTCTCCCTGGAAGGCTTTCCCCCTCTTAGAAATCCTCATTTGGGTCCGCGGGACTTTTTTCCTCATCACCTTTGTGCTCTCTCTGCAGCAAACTGAAAAACTCGAATCACTGAGCAACTAAACAACTTCAGACTCGAATAGTGACAGAGATAGGAACAAAAGAAGAATAATTAAGCATTCAAAATCCTATGTGAAAATGACTTCATTCTCAAGAGGGTATAAAACTAATATACGTGTGGGACATTTGAAGAGCACCAAAGGCTCATGAGATACTGCGGTGAAATTTAGACCACAGCTAATTTTATCTTCTCTGATGGAATGGTTTTTTTCCTCTTATCCTCCAGTTTCCAAATTTTCAGGGCAAACTCTGCTTTCTCCTATTAAAAAAATATCTATTTTTATTATTGAAATTATTTCGATTAGAAACACCTTTGGGCAAAAGCTGATTTTCTGTAACGTCTTTATGCTGGGTCATGTACAGTTGGTTGCTCCATGATCAAGATTATTCATACTACTGAGGTGTCAGCACTAAATAGCAGTAACTTTTTAGGGCATCCTTAGTGCATCATGCTTCAGGACACATGGTGCAAACACTGCAGAACAGGATTATTGAAGAAAAATCAATTTGCTTTGTAACGAAACACAAAGTCCAGTTCTTGTGAAAGTTTCTGTTTAGCTGCCATAGAACAAAATCTTGGAAACATCTGGGAGTAGAGAAGCATCCGCTTCCTGCTCCAAAAAGCCAGGCACCAGTTCTCCGTACAGGAGACAGCATGCTCCAGGAGATGGCAGCTCCAGCTCCAGGTTCTAGCTCCACCACCGCCCAGGTGAGTCACGTAGTCAGTTCTGCCTGTTTGCCCATCAAAATGTTCAGAAACAGCAGCCCTGCTTCGATATACTTGCCAGGGGCTGAGAAGGACTTGGATGGAGATTTTTTTATTTTCATTTGGATTGCCTGGAGGGATCTGGGGAACCAAATTATGAGGATGCTCTGTGTCTATATTTCACCAGCATCTTTAAGGTGTTGGACTTTTTGTCTTTAACTTCTCCTTGCAAGAAAGTGTTCACCAGTAAAATGGGTGGCTCACAGGGTGGGAGATTAGATCTGTTCACACCCTGGGGGATATTGGAAGTGACAAGAATATCGAAGAAGAGCTTTAGAAGTACAGCTTATCCTCCTTATATTGCCATTCTGCCTTTTGCCAAGAGCTGCCTGGGAATGGATCTCCCACTGGATTAATTAATTCTAATTATGACCTTCCATCATCTACCCATAAATTGGCTTGGTGTGGACGTAGGTGATATTTCAAACACAGGCTGCACATTAAATATACATATAAATATACATCTGTCTCTGTGTGTGTGTACATACACAAGTGATTCTCCATCCGTGACTGCATGGCAACTGTGCTGGATGCCGTGTGCGCACACAGCACCGAGGACATTCCTGTCTCCATTGAATAATGAAAGACAGTCAGGCTAACAGATAGGCAGAGAGTGACATTTTATAAGTGACTAGTATCTTCTACAGGAGATGCTGGGTTTTGGCCAGATTTCTTTTTTCTTGGTTGTTTTTTTCAGCAGAACCACTCAGTCTCTGCTCTCCTCCAACTACAGTCAATGTTAATTTTGTCTCTGGGTTAATTTTCACCTCTCATCTCTAGGTTTCTTTGCTTCCAATGCACTCCAGGATCTCAGCGGCATATCTCGGGGACGCAGTGGTGCCTTCGAGGCTGTCCTCAGGGCTGTAGTAGAACACCACTAAACACACCCACAGTCTCCACTTCCATTACACTGCAGAGCATGAAAGATATGGATATACATTGGATGCTGACATATAAATTAATATTTAGGATGCTGTTTAAAATAACATGCTGGATAGGGCCTGAGGGGTGCCAAGCCAACAAAATGACTATAAATCTTCCATCTGCAACTCACCCCTTCGAGTGTGGAATGTGCAATGTATCTTCACCCGATTAACCCAACTTCCCAGACTGGACTGCAGGGACGGGGCTGCCCCAGTCTTGCCCTTGCTTGCCCTTGGCAGCGTCGAGCAGGCTATATTCTCCATGGTCTCAGCAGGGAGCTCAGCCACTGCTGCATCTCTTGGGTGATGGATACAGCACTATCACAACCCAGGCTTGGCCCAGGGTTTTCTTTTTTGCAGGAAAAGCTTTGTAGAAAACTGCTCTTCATATGATAATTTGATTGAGAACATGTAAAATAAAGGGGAAAAAATATCCCAAATTATGAAAAAGGAGAGAAGTAAAGAAATAATTCTCCTCTCCCTGATACTCTGCTGCAAATCTTCTAGCGCAACAGTTGCAGTAAGTATCAGCTACTGTTTGTAATCCATATGTGTGGAGACGTACGAATTACAGTCTGGATTAAGGCAACCAAAGCCCAACTGATCTTGGTTGTCGATAAATCATACAGACCCAGAAGGATTCACAGGATTCTCAGGAACTGAAAAGCTACAGTTACCTCTTTGCCTTATAACACAACCAGTGATTCACAGAAAGTTTAAGACTGGTGATGGAGAGCGAACTTGTAAATACTCTGAAAGCTATAGTTCTACAGAGCTATTCTGAAAATGCTCAGAAGGGGCCTGTTTTGAGAGTGTCAAATCTGAATTGCAGGAAATTCCTGAAGAAAATAAGAAAAGAACAGCCACTCCTTTATAAGCTTATTTTTTGAGTGAAAAAGAGTACTTTACAAGATCATATCATTTTGGTGATGCTTATAAGACTATTATCCCTTTTAACAACATTTGCAAGATCAGAATAATGGGCAAGTAAAACTCAGAAAGCCTAATTATTTTATCTAAATTAAGGAAATACATGGCAGAACAGCTCTTCTTTAAACAGAAGCTAAATTTTTTAATGCCTCAACTCCAAAACTCCTCCCACAAATCACCTGAAGCAAACACAGATTTTTCCTTGATTATTTTTTGTGGAAAAAAAATCGAGCAAAAAGATCCGTGTTTAGGAAACAGATACTCCCAGGCTAAAAAAGAAATAAAAAAATCCCTGCTTCCCTCCTGTCCCTTAGTGCAGGTCAGGCCCTTTCGGGGGGCATCTTTTTGGGAAAGCATCACCCTGAAAGAGTGCCTGCCCTGCAGCCCAGAGGTGTCAGGGCAGTAGTGCAGCCCAGCCTGGGGCAGCCCAGCCCCGCGCCTCAGGGTGCCTTCGTGACTCTTTTTAGGTTTTGGCTGATGCTTCACATTTCTTGGTATGAAGACACATTACCATCGCATCAAAAGAGTGGGGTTTGTTGTCCGGAGCAGGCTCCTAGGAGAAGCCTAATAGCTCCTCTCAGTTATCTTTTTACAGACTGCAAGAGAATGGGAATGTACACTCAAGACTTTAAGCTCCTGTGCGTGAAATATTTAAATACAGGGGAGATTCTGCCTTTTTTTTTTTTAAGGGAATACTTTCTGTTCATTTTACAGGTCCATGCTGCAACTGCAAATGAAACTCCTTCCCTTTTTCATTTTCAGAGCCCACTTATCACAGGTGCACTGAACGAGCCCCTGAGATGCTCTCCTACAGCACCTCCGAGCACACCCCCACTTGTTTCACCATCCAGGGCTGGAAACCCAACGAGCTCCTCAGCAGGTCTGGGTGTGAGCCCACAGCCCGGCCAGTCCCAGGGCCAACACTGCACTGGGGACTGGGAAAAGCTCTCACTGATCCCAGCACAATGCGCTGCTTCTTCACCCCTTCTTGTCTCTCGCACTCGCAACGTGCCACCTAGGCATTTCCTGCTGTTGTCATGAGACGCCTCGATGGCTGCACAAGTCGTTTTTCCAGTCTTCTCTAACAGAGTAATGCCTTTATTTGATTGTGAGAGCGAGATCTGCCCTGCCGGATATTTTTGTGGCTGAAAGACCAACACAATCAAATCAGGCAGAAGCAGCATAGAGGAAATAAGGGCTTCATGCCAGGGAGACGACACTTTGAGTCACATGCCATTTTACACACAGGAAATGAAAATCCCAAAGGACCTCGGAAGAAATGGAAAGTCGTTTAACGTTTTGATATTTCTGTATCAAAATCTCCGGGTAAGAGCCAGCACCAGCCTTCATCAATTTGGGAGGCTTAGCAGCGTCACAAGGAGACAGAGATGAGGACTGCTGGGATCCAAATCCTGGCAGCAACAGGGAGGACAGCGGGTGGTCTCTTTGCCTGGGAGATGGGTGGTATATGGTGGCATACAGCCCCCAGAAGGCAGGCAGGTAACAAGCCAAGCCCCTACGATGCTTCGCACCAAAGTCGCTCTTTGGCTTAGGCAACTTATTGAAATGTCCAACTCCCCAATTAGCCATAAAAAATGCTTCTGATCCTAAAGGTGTCATGCTTTTCTCCATCCCCTCCCAGACTCAGCCATCACTGAGAACCTGAGGGTGCAAAGAAACCACAAATGTACAACTAATGAGTTTTGATAGATACAATGGAGATAGGAAACAGATGTATTTTTGTCTATATAACCTGACAGAGAAGGTGTTTCTCTTCCAACAGTGCGAGCAGCCCAGCTGGGCTGGCTTTCCATACCTCCTGCCCGTGGAGAGCAACTGCAGCTGGTAACCAGAGGCAGGACAAAGCAGCCAGTTTGATGGTGGGGAGACATACCAATAGCTCTTCAGAGCCCAAAGTAGGAACAGGAAAGAAGTGAGCATGGGCTTGCAGAGGAAGACCAGCAGGGACCAGAGGAGATGAGCTGACCTTGTGGACTTGCAGTTGGCTCTACATCAGTGCAGTGAATCTGAGTGCTGCTGCTCCTGCAAATTGGTGTGGGATGTGGGGTGCACTAGCTCTGGTGAAAAGGTAACCTGGCAGTCCTTCTGCCTGCTCCACCGTGGGGTAGGGACCGGCTTTCCCACAGGACAGGCGGACTGGAAGAGAAGGGCCACCAGGCTGGAAGCAATGATGGGGTGTGGTAAGCAGAGTAAGACAGCTTAAGGTCACCAAGAACAGACAACAAAGAGCTGTAATAAGAGTTTATGTAATGATGAGGGCTCTCTTAATACAGAAGACAGACATCACCACAGTAGCAAAGTGGGAGAAAAAGACTGGTCTGAAAGTACTAGAGCAGCAGACAGGAATAATTAGATAATCCAATACTTCTTCAAAACTGCACCGGAGAAGTCTTACCTTCCCATCTCACAGAGGAGGAGGTGGCTCCAGACTTTGGGTCAGCTGAGCCTTGGCCAGCCATGTTAAGGATGGGCACTGGGGGAATTTGTGTCACACTCCTCTGCGACAGGAAACTGGCCCTGCCAAGTCACCTTCCCTAGGGAGTGCTCAGCCATACAGCAATCTAGGGTCAACTGGATTAAAGGCATTCAGGGAGCCTCATGGGCTAGAGCTGGTGTAACACAGCTGATGGGACCTCTGTACATAGGAGCTGAGAGTCCCAAAGGGGACACCAATGCCTGTCTCGTTTTGGGAGCAAGGAGATGACAGAACAGAGGGAGAAACCTACCCTGCTCTCCCCATGCCACCAGGAGAAGCAGATGCTCTGCACAGGAGCAGAAGTTTCTTTCAAAAGTCATGACATTAACATTTCCTGAAATGCCTCCAAAAGCTTGCAGAGACATCAGCATAGCTTAGCCAGAGTTACTGCTTCTAGCAACTTCTTGTTGTACCAGTGCTTGTCATTTGACGTACTGAAGTCCAGGTCAGTCTTCTCTCATCTAGGCTGTGAGGAGGGGGAAGATATGGTTGCATGTGGGCATCCTGACCAGGATAAGCATGATGGTGGTGTTAAGAAAACATCAAACAAAGGCTAGCATGTGCTACAGCTTTGCAGATTTCAGAGATGACTTCAGCCAAGACCTTTTCTACCACAGGTTAGTGTGTCCTGCACTGTCACTGTTTGGCTGTTCCTGGCTTGCACCAGTCGCTGCCAAAACCCCGGTTACATGATGTTGTTGTGAAAGTAGCTGGAATTGGCTGGACCAGGCACACTGCAGAGGCACACAGAAGGAGACACCTGAGCCTGAGCTGCATTCCCCCGTGCTCTGTGAGGGTCTTTTCCAGCCTAAGCCACACAGACCCATCGTCCCAGTACAGTGGAGTCAGTCCTGTGGCTAGTCTGGGCAGAGTAAGACATGAGAGGGTGTCAGCTGCTAAGTTTGTCACACTAAACTCTAAATTAGACCAACATTTAAGTCAGAGCAGTTAGCTGATGAGAATTTCACTGTGAAGCCCTCACAGAACATCAAAGGGTCTAAGTTTCAATGCCCTGAGGTTAGACAAAAAAGCTCAAAGAAAGCCAAAGCAGAAAACCTGAGCATCCCTGACAGATGACTTCGGGGACAGGTAAAAAAGAAAAGCAATCATTATATGGACTTACGTGATAAAATATCCCAATATTCCTTAAAAATGTGCCTATGCAAGAAGTTGAACAGTATTTGTCTCTGAATAAAGGTAAGGGTGTAGCAATGGGAGGAAAATAACTGGAAGTAATCCTCATTAAAGAAAAACACGAGAGAGGGATGCACTCAGTGCCTGCTAGAGCACTGCTGAAGGGTGTTCAGGGAAATGTCAAGAGCAAAGTTTTTCCCTTCTTGCTGCCACAGCCCAGTTAAGATCTGTTTGTGGAAGACTGTAAGCAACATAACTGATCGGCAAGTAAATGAGAGGTCTTTAATGCCTGCCAAGCCTCCTGGATCATTTCACTTTAAAGGCTCTAAAGTGCCTAGGACTTCTGACAGATGAAAGCAGAATCGGTTCATTTGTTGAATGCAAACTGAAACCTCTCAAAAACGTTAAGTCCTATTATAGGGTTAAAAAAAAAACCCAGCTCAGAAGTCAGCCTGCAGATTTCTGCTGTGGAAGACAGAAAGCACGAGCTTCATTGCTGCAGAGCCAGGTTTCACATGCCAAGGCTGTAAGAGCATTTTACAGCTCCAGTGAGCAAACAACACTACACCTGATGACACAGAAGGTGATGTCTGTCGAGTTTCTTAAACACTGAAGTTTGATTCAGTCCTTCAGGGGAGCTCAGGCTAGGAAATATGGAAAGCTAGGGACTGAAAGGTAGCCAGGAGAAACAGAGCAGGCAGCTCAGAGAGCTTACAGCAATGCTGCATGAAGCGGCAAACACCTTCAGTGAGTACTGAGGTTCAGGCAGTCGACACTCTCTTCTATTTAAAGTCTATAGATAAATCTTGGATATCTTGATAGCAAACGCTAGAAACAAAGACGCCATATATATAAAGGAACTAATAAAGAGATCCAAACATATTACTTTACAGGTCTCACCTGCAGGTCTCATCAGGCTAAGAAGTCATAAGGACTATACTGGATGAAGACTTTATTTTTATTATGGCAACAGATTTCTCTTCACATTCTTTGATCCTGCCTGCAGTACCACAGTACCACAGTATCCAGTCCATGGCAGAAATGGGGTCATAAAGCCGTTTCTGTGAAGCGGATCGATGCCATTGAGTTGATGATCTATAGGCAGTAGTGCTTACAGAGAGCTGTGCGTTGCACAGGAATTACAAACTATAGAGTGGAACACCAAATGGAGAATTACAAGGAAGACTTGTGCTATGCCTACGGATTAAGGAATTAATTTTATGCTACCTGTCCAGTCTACTTTGGCTTTGGAACAAATAAATTTGTAGTGTGCAAAGGAAATACTGGAACCTGGAAGTCTAGAAATGTAATTTTACTTGTAACATACAGTTGCACCATCTCATAAAGTGCATATCCTTGCCCTAAACAGATGGGTCTATCTAGATCAAAAGCAAAACCTTTCCATTCTTGAATAGGGAAATCCACTGCTAGCTATATGGAGGTTAAATATCTCTGCTTGCTTCAGATTTTTCACTAAAGAATCTAGTAAATGGGGGCACTACAGAAAATGCAAATATAACTTTTTGAGGAAGGGGAAGGGGGGCTTGACAGTACAGCCTTTCTGGAAAGTCTTCCAGCACGGGATTAGGAACTATGGATGGTATTTCCATAAGCCCTTGGTTTTGGCCTGACGATGACTCCCAGAGAAGCTGATGGTAAATCTGCCATTGTATCCAAGAGAAACAGACTTGAGACAGCGCTGAGCAAATTGAAGATCCCAGCCTTTGACTCAGTAGTGTCAATATTTTGCCTTTATAAGCAGAGATTAGTAAATTCAAGGACGTATTCAAAATGCAGTTTAGTAGCTGCTTCGCTGAGCAGTATCCATACACACTGAGCGTACTTATCTCCCACGGTTTTAAAAACTGCTTCGTGCCATTAAGGAACAAGGACATTAATCACAAAAGCGACTGCAGTCAGTGTCGTAGCGGGTAATCTCAGCACAAAGGAGACAAATGGGTCACAGACATATTATTCCCTTTGCACCCTTTTACAATATTCCCCCCTCCGCAGGAAGGGTGCGTGGCTGTAGGGATGGGTGCTAGGAAATACAAACACTGCTGTTGGCACAGGAGCTTGCTTCTGCGTGAAAGTTGGTAGCGCTGGTCTCTCATCTTGTTGAGGTGCTGTTTTTAATGAGAATGAAAAAGAGCTGTGGGGAAAAAAAGTAAATCCCTGTTCACGTTCAAAGTCAGAAATGTGGTTGTGTACAGAGTGAATTTAACCCACTCATTAGAAAACTCCCTGGCTGAGAAGGTATCAGTAAAGATGTTCAGATCTGCTTAACTAAGTTGGAGCGTGGATTTTCTGTAGTTGTCTATCGAACATCTGTAGCAAAGATCGAGAGATGAGTGCAACACACCTTACCTCTCTCTGCAGAAGCCAAAGTGGTCACAAAAACAGTAGATATCCACAGACACTGTTACCCACAAAATGCTTCATGCACTCAGCGCTCAAGGAAGAAATGGGATTTCAGACTGACATTTCAGGCAGTCAGGAAAATGTATTTGTGCTTTCCTGAAACAATTCATTTGAGCAAAGCAGCCTACAGATTCATACCAGTCTTCATCTGAGCACTCTGCCTTAGCTAGGAAGTTCTCCTGTCTTGTTACTGAAGGCTGAAATTTGATAATTAGTCGAAGGCTTTAAAACAATTTCTTGATCCTAAAGAATATCTATAATTTTGTATTTTGAAAGTTGTCAGGACTCCATATCTGGCTTAAAAACGCAATAATGCAACTTGTCAAATAATTAAATTCAGAGAAAGTCCCTGACTTGAAATTTGGTTGTCTGGAGACTCTGCTTACAGCTGACAAACAGAAGGAGAGGTCAGCTGGGATGGTAATATAAGATGCAGAACACTGTTGCAAAGTTGTGGTCTGCAGTTTTGTGGGGAAAGAACAAGAACTGTTCATGTAACAACAGTTTTAACACTTGGAGCTTTTCCCCAGACAAGCTAGTAACATTGTGGCATGCAGAACTGACATTTTGCTTAAATAATTTCCTGCTGCTGCAAGATCTGACCCTACAGTTACACTTAACCTGCCCAGAGTATTAGCTGAAGAACAAGCCTTCATGTCACACACTAGATTAAATCCTGTTCATTGACTTCTCTGGGAGCCCAAGACAGCACTAAGAAGTCCGTCCATCTCTGTGCTTCGGTCTGACAGACACTTGCCTCAATGAGTTTTTGCAACAGAAAACCTTTGTTGGGAAAAAAATAAGAGGCCAAATATCTGGAGCAAAGACAACTTGATGGAGAGAAATCAACAGAAAACCCGTATAACAGAAAGGGATGAACAGTACCAAAGGTTTTTTGTCTTTCCGTCTATTGTACAGTTTTGAAGAGCTGGGGAAAAGTGGCAAGGCATTAATGTGAGAAATGGCCTGAGCTTATTTACTCTCATTCAACTTAGGTCTTGACAGATGCAGAGGAAGTTTGCCACCAGACCACCAAAGTGACTTTTATGAGATGGGATATCTCCCTAATGCAACCGATTTTAATGGAAGCCTCAGTGATAACTGCCCTTGGCAGCAGTGCATACTGGTAACGCACCTGAAAGGGGAAACATCTCTCCATTTAAAACCAAGAAGTTTATATATCTGAGCTGAGCCAATCTTGTTCCTCTTAGTTTGCTTATGCACTCATCAGACCTGCTGGTGTTAACAGCCCAGGAGAGCCTGTCACCCTCAGATGTGCCTCAGCATCTTCACGAATCACTGCTCTGGCTGCTGGAGCCATCATTCATTGATCCATAGAACATTCTCATTATTCTAGTGATAAACTCCTGATTCTGAACTGGGACTTGAAATGACAACCACAGCTGGCATCAATACCACAGGCATGTTTGTCGTCAACGAGTGTGATACTCCACTTGAACTTCACAGTAGGGAGAAGAGATAGGGAAACCTCTCCCAATCACATCTACTGGCAGAGAGCAAGAAGAAGAAGAGATGACAGGAATTACTGCACTGCCCTCATGGGAACAGGAGATCAGCACCCACCACAGGTTTCCATGAAAAATGGATTTCTGTTTCAGTGTGGCCAATTCTTTTCCTTCATGGTCATCGCAGTCTCCTGTCATCTTTCTTCTGAGGTGACATTTTGCATCCAATCCTGCTTGTCTTTGGCCCAGACTCACTTCCTTGGCTCCATCTGCCTGCATTTACACTGAATTCAGGATCCTCCAGAAACAAGCATCTTGGTGCTTGCTCCAGCAGTTCTTTGAGTCAAAAACAGCAATTAAAAATACAGTAACTGCCTGATGAATTCCTCTTCCTTAAAACTGTTGTTTATGCTACCATGACCCAGAAAGAGGAGCATTTATCAGATCAAAAAAGCCACCCTCCAGATGCAGCGTGGAGGAGCCGTCTGCAGGACCCCATAACGGGAACGTGAAAACCAGCCTCCTTTGGGAACAGAGTCGGACGCAGAGCCCTGCTCTGCTGGTTCCTCACCGACACAGCTGGAAATCGGACAGAGGAAGGATTGTACTGCCTTGACCTGAAGCAGCTGAAAAAGGATTTCATTCACACCCTGGCATTTCCATGGATCGCTTGAGCAAAGGAATGACAAAGTGGTGTTGCATAACTCCAGAGAGTAAACTTTCTGGACAACGTCCAATGACGTTCTTCTGAATAAACTTTTAAGTAGTCATTTCCCCCCAAGCTGCAAAAATCCCTTGCCCCAGTTCTCGGGTGCAATGCAGGGCAGAGCCAAGGTGCTAGGGACCAAGCGCTGCATCTTGCATCCCACCCTGCACTTGATCTAGTCACCTACTGCCGAGCAGTGCTTTATCCTCTCACCATTCAAGCACTGTAGACATTTCCATACAGTTTGTACTCCTGCCAAGTATTGTAACCTGATTTTTTTCTGATGTCTGATTAATCTGAGCTCTATGACTTTCTGCCTCTGAAGGAATCTCCTCCACGTGCCGGCACTAGTGTCCGGTCAGAGGCACTGGTGATGGCCAGCAATCTCCTCTCTTCTTCACTGCGCTGTCACCCTTGCACCAAAAGGGATGCTTTTCCTTCTGGATGGATGCCACCCCTGGGGTTTGTCTCCATTAGCCCATCTCAGGAGGGATGGACTGACTTTCTTCCAAAAATAGTTCAAGTGTCTACTCACGTCCCTCATCTCCAAGAGACTGAGCTTGTTCTCCCTCCCCAACACATACAAACCCTCCTCAAGAAAGGACCTAGGGTGTCCCTGGAGGTTTGGGCATGGAGGGAAGGGACAGGAGGAGACAGGAAAGCAGGGATGGGATGGTCGAGAAGAGACAGGGGTCTGCACTCTCCTGCGCTGCAAATGCTGGCTGCTTTCTGGCCTTCAGGGAGTGGGAGAGACAAGGCTGAACTGCGGCTGTGGGGATGCGGTGCTGCCTCGGCCACGTTACCTCTCACCAAAATGGCAGCCAAGGGGCTGTTTTGCCTTGGAGGCTGATTTCTTGTTTTTTTTTTCCATCCAGAAAAAACAAACCCAAGCACCCCAGCTGATGCTGTGCTCTGGGACCAAGCCCAGTGTGCTAGCCTGCCTTGCCTCCCACAAGGAAAGCATCAAGCTATATATAAAGATGCTTCCTTTTATCTCTGCCCAATAGCCCCATTTTCCTTGTGAAACCTTCAGAGGAGCCAGTCACCCTGCATGCTTTGACGAGAAAACCCCTGTTTAACAAAGAATCACCTCAAAATGTAAGTACTGCTCTGACACATGCCTTGTGCTTGATAAAAGCTTGGGCTCAGGCATTCGTGGCATCTTGAAGTCTTGTGGACGGAAATCCCAGCCAAGCCACCTACCACCCACCACCGCAGGGGTTTGTACGATGGCTATGGGATTTGTCTCCAGATTTTACTTGCCAGCAGCCAGTGGTTTGCTTGAGGGGGTGAGGTATCATGCAGGTAAATACAGTGAATGTGTTTTTCTTTTACTGTAGGGTGGCTGCAGAGGATGGGTGGACCTGGTCTTGCTGCAACCATTGGCTCTTGGCATAGCAAAGGCACCGCGGCGTCAATGCTATTTTAGAGAAATAGTGGCTACAAACCTTGTTCAACTGACAGCAATTTGAAAGGACAGCTTGGGTTTTAATAAAACCTGAGTCTGGCAAATCTGAGATGGAAGCACAGATCTACCTAAACTCCCCATAGCTCCCCGCCTTTGGAAGGTGTGCGCGTTGTGTTGTCTTCAGCCTGCTGCAAAAACAAGGGCAAAAGGTATCCCTGAGCAAAATTCTTTCCCTGAAATGTGTTTAAACTTGCTCTCTTATGATGACCACAGTATCTCCCTCCCCAACGGTGCTGTCACCGCCTCAGCGCGTATCTACAGATGCTCCTGAAATGTGTCTGTGATTGACTTCAAAGCACTGAGCAAGTGCATGTGTAATCAAGTGTGGTGAATGAGTCTGAATTGGTCTTGACATGGCTCTCCTCACCGACCTGGCCTGGATGCCTAGACAAGGTTTTTATTCTCGTTGCTTTTCGATATGATAGAGCTTCTCTAGTTGAATTTTTTTCTAACCTCCTTTGACATTTAGGGCTTGTCTATATTGGGGATTTAATTCAAATTATTCGAGGATGTGAATTTAGAGAGGAATAATTATTCTTGATTAACTCCCCATGTGGACAGTCTTGTTCCAAAATAAAAGTGCTTTCTTTCAAATGTGTTTAATTGACTCCAATAAAATCAGTATGTTTTTTTCACTAAGAAAAAGGGAAAGGAAGGATACAAAATGGAGAATATTTCTTCCACTTCAATTTGTTGAAAAATGCAAGGACTTTTGAATGTACTGAAAGTTTTAACTGAAAATTGCTATATGTTATTGTGTATAATTTGCACCTCTGATAAACTGCATGCTGTTAAAATTATTGTTCCATGAAAATAATTACACAGCAGCCAACATAATTACACAAGCAATGCAAAATCAGAGGCAGAAATGTAGGACGAGACTCTGACTGGCAGGGCTGTTTGTAGGGAGGTGTATTTTATTCTGTCCACACACTCGCATCCAGCCTGAGTTGCTGGAACCAAAACTGATTACACAATGTAACAAGCCTCATAAAAACATAATCGAAAAAAAGGTTTCTCAGCTTTAGGATAAATTTCCTGTTCAAAAACAAGAAAGAAGATGAATGTCAGAATAATCAATACTCTGCTGGGGAAAATCAGAGATTGGGGTGCCTAAAAATGTTCAGCAGCCCCAATGGTGGAGGCACTGGTGCTGCTGGTGCCTGTGGTACCCAGACGGGGTAGCTGGAGTCAGGCAGGGCTCTGGCTGCCAAGTGTCACACATGGGCTCGGGCACTGATCTTGTATCATCCATATTATTGAACTGATCTCCTCCCAGATGTCACCATTAAAGAGTATTAAGGTGTTGTCTGGGGACAGTGCAGGATGTAGTGAACACTTTCGGGTGAAGAGTGTTTAGCATGGATCCAGACACAGCTCTTCATGCTTATTGACTACGGGGCAGGGAACTGGCCCTAGCCTTGTTGATTACCAGCACAGACCTACCCACCTAACCTCCTCCTGCTAAATAACCGTTCTGTCTAGGTGGTAATCCAGTGCTAGACATGAATGTCCTCCTGCAACTAAAAAGCTTGCACCTATGAAATAATTGTCAGAGCCAGTCTGTGTGATTCTGACAAAAAGTGTCATCGTCAGCAAATCAGTTCTTTCTGAACTAAAAAAAAAGAAAAAAACTCAACCTAAAAACAACAAACCCTAAAAAAATCAAGGCTCTTGTGTGAATCAGTAGACGGGAATACTCAGTCCAAGGCTTCCCATAGGAGCCTCCAGTAACTGCCTACTGGAAAACACAAAGTACTGGCTTTTCTTAGCTTCCCTTTTTTTTTTGCTTCATTCCGGTGTAGGATGGGGAATATTTGAAAGACTTCTTTTTTTCTTTCTTGGGGCAGGAAACCATTTGCCACCCAATTGCAATCTGCAGTGAAGCAGTGAGGGCCAGCCCCCAGACTGCAGTTCCGATTTTGAGAACATATGGGAGCATGCTGGGATCATGACAACAAAGAGGTCTACAGCACAATTCATGCATAAAAATGTGTAGAATTCTGCAGAAACAGAGCCTAGAATTGAAACTCCTGCAATCACACCAAGATAAGTGGGAATCTTAAACTTAAAGCTTCCAGAGATGGCTTTCTCTTTGTTCTTCTGGAACTGCTTTCAATACTGGGTTTCTGTGTCCCCTCTTCTTTGCTGAAGTGGAAGAGCAATCAATAGATAGGAGACAATTACGCCACTCTTTTAAAACCTGTTCTACATGTTACACACTCGGCAGCTCAGCTGAGCAGAGAGATCCTATGTCCACATCTATTCATTTTTGATGTCCACTTCAAGGTATATTATGAACCCCTATTCACTCCTACCAAGCCAAACCTTTCCTTTCTTCTTTAAGAGCAATATGCTAATAAAATGCATTCCTTTAACCGTTCAACCCATCAGACCAAAACAGATCATGGCCAAAGTCCCTAGAAATACAAAGGAACTTATATTTTCAAAACACTATAGTAGCTTGAGCTTCCTAAACCTTACAGCCATGGGAGACGTGGGTTACATACAGAATGTGGGCAGGTATGCTTCAGTGCACATCTCGCCACCCTGGTCACCTTTGCCAGGTCCAGAATGAGCAGGAGCAACTGTAGCCCTTCTCTAGCCCATGCACCCCCAGTTCTTGGTGGGAGTGAAGGCGATGGGTGTGCAGACCTTACTGTGGGATGGAAATTGGATGTGGAAGATGCAAACGTCTGAACTCAGGAGCTCAGGAAAGGTCTCCAGTGCCACACTTTAGATATGGCGCTAGTAACTTTGGGGACTTTCAGTAGAACCTGGGCTCTCTGGGGCCTGAGCCATTCTGAAAATAGGACTTCAGAATGCTTTCGTAAATTTTAGTCAAGGTGAATTTATACTGAAGCCTAAATCCACAGTTAATTACAATGAAGCAGAAACTGTTCTGAAGAGATTAGGGATGAGCTTTTGAAGGAGGCCTCTGAATTTTAAGTAACCAGTTCCCATTGAAAGTCACTGGGTTTGGGCATCTAACTCACTTGCTCACTTTTGAAGAACCAAACCAGGGTCTAAAACTCATTCCGTAAACAAGCCAGCCAATATTTCTTTCCTGTGAATGCAGCCTTCTGATCTCCCAAAATTAAGACAACAGAGGGCTACATTTTTTGTTCTATTCTCAGAGGCTAATACTGAAACTACATAGAAATCATTGTGAAAAACAAACTACAGCAGTTTAGATATTTAGTTTTCAAATCAGTTGACAGGCATAGCAAGGAAATGTTTTTACCTCTGAAGAAATAAATGTAATAAAATACTGTTTAAATAATGTTTAAGTGATGTGATGAAAGACAGGTTCACGAACCCTCTGTTATGTTAACAATTAGCCGTGCAGGACATGGATTTTGTTTAAGAAATATGTACTGCTAATATTGGGGTCAACATATGAATAAACAAGAACTGCAGTATGCACTGGAGTCAGACTTTATTAACGCATGCTTAGTTACCTGTATTGCTTTACTTCTCATACCAAGATCTACTGCAGACAGGTTCTGTGTGTACACAGGCAGGTGTGGGCACCCATCCATACTCTTGTCCACACTGAGACACCATTTGTGCGCTGAAATGACTTTCTTGCTCAAGATGAGGAAGACACGCACGTATCAGCCCAGTCCTGAGGTCTGACACTGACCCACCCTGTCAGAGGCAGCAAGGACCAAGGGTTGGGGTGCTGACCTGGGACCAACCCAGGGACACCCCAGGAGCTGCCATTTGTTCTGCTATAGACTAACCATGCAATGCCAGGCAAGCCACTGTGCCCTCCTCTCACTTTCTCTTAATTGTTACTCTTATCTGACCATAAGTTTGTCTCTTGCTATTGCCCACAATGGTACCCTGAGCCTGAAGTTCTCACTGACAGTAAGGATAAACTTCTTGGAGTTGGACTTCAGAAGACTCAGACATCTTGGACAGCTTCTGAATCATCTCTCCTCCTGCTGGCTTGGAAAGCTGTGGCCTCTTTCCAGACTTATCCTTGGACCGCTTGGTCCTCAGTCCTTCTCGGCGATTGCTTGGAAACAGACATGTAAAGCCATACCTGAGAAGCACCATCTTGATGCAAGCTGCCATTTACAAAGAAGCAGCTTTCATCTTCATTATGCCTTAAATACTCTCTTAAGCCTTTTAATTTGCAGACAGCGATGATGGAAAAGCCCATTATCTGAGTCAACAGCAATCCTCTGAAATATCTGCTGAATGATGTAGCTCACCAAATGTTTCCGGAGGTTTTTCTATTTACGTGTATGTATATATGATCTCTATTTTCCATACTGCAAAACACATAGAGAAAGCTAAGCCCTGGTGCTGGAAGTTGGCAACATGAGGGCTTGGCATAGCAAAATGTTGACCTCCTGTTCCCATTCTGGGCAGTGGAAGTTGAAGGTATCCAGCACCCACAAGAAGCCCATGGATGGCAACAGACACTGTTTGGACCTCCAGTGCAATGCCTGATTAGATGATGGTCTGTCTCCAGGTGGAACGTGTACTCTCTCCCTCTCATTCTCCCTTTTTCTTTCTCTGTCTTAATAATGCGTGTAGCTCTGATTTATTTTTTATCAAGATTAACAATGGAACAACACTGTTTCAAATTTTAAAGAGGCAAAGAAATGTAGGTACTGAAAAGGAAGGAAAATACCTCAATTTCAAGCCTAAAGATTACTTTGAGTCCCAGAGGAAGCAGAAGCAATTTAGTGGCTGATACCCTTAGCAAGAAAAAAGGTTGTAAGATTAAGACCAACTGCTGTTTGGATAAGTGGTTGGTAATTGCACATATCAGCAATTATGTGCTGTCATATCATTTTTCTGTTACCTTACTCCTCTCTTGTGTCCCGTCAGGGTTTACTTGGAATGACCCTACATCTATGGTCCTCTTCGGATTCACCTTCTTAATGTCATACAACAGTGCCTCGCAAGTTCAAAGAAAAAAGAAGTCATTATTACAGGACATGCCTGGTGGAGGTGCTCCTCTTCACAGATGTAGCTAGAGGCTACTGCTGTAATAACCAGCCTTCTAGCAAGACAAATAAAGAGAGGCCTCCCGAACCTGCAAGAGCCCTCTTTGTCCTCCTGCCTCACAGGAGGAGAAGTAGGGCTGTGGGGGGAGAGTTTTAGCAGGGAAAGGTTTGTGGTGGGGTAGGAGAGGGCTGTCATTGTGTGTGGTTCAGATGCCATCCCACCTGTGATGCTGCAGCAACTGGCACTGGGTCATGCTGGGGCGTCTCGGCAGGAGCTGGAGGCACCCGGGCTTGCTTGGTCAGGGCACTACAGGTTACTATATTGAATCCTCTTCAAATGAAAAGCAGGAGTTTGAGTTCACTGTACGTAGGCTGCTTATAAGTCCTGCCCCATCTGGGGACTTTTCAGGGTTAACAGTGGCCTGCCCTCAAGCTGAGCAGCGGGTCTCACTTCTGTAGCTTGTCAAAGGCTTTGCATCGCTCAGAAAGGCAAATGCCATCAGAAACACCTTTTCTCTCACAGAAGTAACTGATTCCCCAATAAAGTGTCAAAAGATAACAAAGTCTGTTCCAGCTAAACTCATCTGTTCATTGCCTGAGGGAAGCCTCCAGCTTATATGGCACTGGGTGCTCCCACGGAGCAGAAAATATTTAGTTCGCTAATCAGATTCAGGCAGGAGTTGTAACAGCCGCTGTCTGCACTGTGCCTGCAGTATATCTAGAGAGGATAGGTGATAGCTGGCTTTCAGGTATGCTGGTACTGACCCACAGCGATGTCTCCGAGGTCAATGACTTTATAGGAATGTAAGGGACAGCAAGGTTTTGCACAGGGATCCCCCTGCACAAGGAGAGTGAGGAGTCTCTGCAATGGCCTTCATGGTGAGAAGCTCTGGGAAGGACCAGCAAACTGCTGTGTCAGGCTGTAGGAGATGCCAAACTGCAGCCAAATGCAGGAGTCTTAGCAGTGATAGCGAGCTGCCACCCATCAGCTCGTGGAAGAGATAATACCCTTTGAAAAGCAGATAAAAGATTCATCGGCACAGATGAAGATAGAGGGCTTGGGCTTAGGCAGCCTGTAGCTCCTGCCAAGAAATCGTGTGGAAGGTAGAAATGAATTTAAAAGGTTGAGTGGAGGCCAGCAAGTCAATAACTGCATAATCCCACCCAGATAGGAAACCAAAGCATAAACAAGAGTCTCCACATACTGACGAGTTAGCACTGGTTGCACTCTGGAAAGGATCCTAAAATAACAGAGATTCCTGGAGACAGAATAAACACATCTCTCAGTTGTCATCCTGAGCAGAGGGTAATTGCCTAGATGTCTGATTGACTCTCTGCTAGAACTAAAAATGTAATTCTCTGACATGCTGTCACCTCCTTCACTGTATGTTTGAGATTTTTCAGTAAAGCACATCAGGAATCAAAGCAAATGTCCAGAAGGAAAGATGCATCTTGACCTTGAACTTTAATCACCAGCAAAGGGCTGAAAATGTATTTAAAAGAAGAGAAGTTACTGCATTCCTGAACTTGACATTTCATCCCGATATTCCCCGGGGTCTTGTGCACACAGGATCCAACCCCCCAGACAGAGGAACTTGCAGTTGCAGCCCCTGTTTGAGGGCTGGGGAGTTGGCGCGTGACTTTCTGAGCTCCCCAGTCAGACCACACCATGGTCCTCAACTTCACGTCCGACTCCCATTTCCTCCGCCAGGGCTTCCTTCAGCACGTGTCATCCCGGTTTGCACCGCTGGAAAAGACAGAGGAGCAAACAAAGTTCCCAAGTCCGTCTTCCTTCTAATTTTAGCAGCTCTGTCATCCCAAACCTGAGTGCTTGATGCCTTTGCAAAGCCACCACAAAGCTCTTGGTTGGCGATTCTTACCAAGCACTGAGGAGTTCCGTCTACCCTGCCCATGCCTGGCTTCCTTCCCACCTCAGAGCTAGCCTCAGTTTCAGCTATGTTAAATTTTTATTTATATAAATGAAAGAAAACTCACCCAGAAGCCTTAATCCTGGAAGGTTAATGTGAACTTTCAATAAGTCTTGGAAGTTGCAGGGGGCTGAAAGACTGTCAACGTTACACTGATTTTCAAAAGTAACATGACCCTAGGCTGGCCCAGATCCCGGGAAGGATGATGTGCTGGTTCAGAGTTCAATTCATAACGGATATGAAAAACAATATACTAAATGCAATGCAGTGTGAGTTGATGAAGATAACTGTTTGTTAACTTGATGTCATACTCTAATGTGTAAGAGACTTCTATAAAATAACTTGTTCCTTACTCCATGACAGCTTAGGCACTGAACTCAAACCAGAATTAACCTGGCATATCATAGGTGAAAGGAAAATGTTTAAACAACAGGCCTTTAAAGGTAACTATCTAAGAAAATGATCATTAGACGAACATAATTCGAAAAGAGCCCCAGTTTTAAGTCCTCAGTCCTTTTTACTACGCACCATTTGAGAAAAAAAGAAGATCATCTTCAGAAGGCACAGACATTGGATGTGTGATTAATAGCGAAAGGATAAATCATGGATGTGGGGTGATCGGCATCACCCGGTGAGCTGCACACAGGTAATCGGTGCGGTCAGACACAAAGTAATTCCTCCGCGTCAGAGGAGGTTCCACGCAGGCTGTGCTGGAACCGGCAGAAAGCCAGTGTGCAAAAAAGCCAATGCAAAACCTGGGGAAAGCCTGGAAACCATGTACCCCAAATCCAGGCTGGTGGCCCAAGGACAAGACTATCTTCTCTATGTCTTTGCTTTTGAGAATTCACCCCAGAGTGAACTCAGTTCCAGGTCACAGCAAACTTGTGAGGCTGGTTTACAAACCTGTCCCCTCCCCTTGCCTCCAGCTGGTGCAGGAAAAAAGCATTTTTCTAACAGAAATGTCAATGGAGCTATCACTTTTTGAGCACTGCAAATATATATATACAAAGCAACTTGTCTAATATATGTTCAAGATAGAAGTTTGAGATGTCAGAGAATTTTATCTGAAAAAAACAGGCATTCACACACAAGAGGATAACTTCAAACCTATCTACCTATCTCTACAACTCCGAGCTCCAGGTAGATAGAGAAATCAAGCAGAAGCTAAAGCAGGCAGACACATGTAAAATGATTTCTGCAGGCAGAAAAGAAGAGGGTGTCCCTACAAACACTGCTAAACAAAGTTTTGGAGAGAAAAGTGGCAATGACCCAGCCTGTGTCTCCTGCCCTTGCATGCACCACCTCGGGAGCAAAGTGATGCGCTCGGCTGAGACAGCCCAATGTGCCCCAGGGGACGGGGACGACACACGTCTCCGCTGCAGCCAGCTCTTGTTCTACCCGGGATGACCCACTCATCTTTCTCTTTTCTCTTACTGTAGGAAGAATATTACAACAACCCAGGGAAAAAAGGGGTAGGAAGAGGTGCAGCACAGACGGGAGGAACCCAGCCCAGACAGAGGACCAGGTGCTCTGTTGGTGTCCCCTTGGTCTGATTTCATGCCAGCGATGATCGGAAACAAGTCCAGCAATTTAAAACCAGTACAAACGAGTCCTAGCTTGGGCTCACCATGCAGTGAATTACCTTTTTCTCCAAAAGTGTATTTGTCATCAAGAACATTCACTCACAGAGACTGCAAAGACAGAAGGCTCTCTCCATTCATTTACATATTAAAACTCAACAGATGATGAAGGAGAAGAAATTACTGGAGACTGGAATAGTAGTTTTCTTACTTAAGTTTATTCATTTCCATTTTGCTCAGTAAAGTCTATGCTCAACAGAAAGATGATCATTTCAAATATCTTTGTCAGTGGTGTTTTACACCATCACACACTAGTATATAGCACATTAACTTAAAGTGATTTAACACAGTCAAAATGAATGAGATCATGTAAAGGGAAGGAGATGTGTGGCAATATCTTGCTCCTCTTCCGAGCAACGCCTGCCTACACGCCCGCAGGGAGCCTTGCTGCTCCAGCTGGGCTGCCTCCGCCTCCGTTAGAGCAGAGCTTTGTCCACAGAGCTAAGAGCTGGCAACACCTTGAGGCAGTGCCTCAGCGAAGGGTGCTGCTCCCCTGACGGGGAGAAGAACAGACGTTCTCTTCAGTCCCAGCTGCAAGGTTGGCCATTGCAGCCTTATCTTTGTGATTGCTGTTGGGATGGGTGCCCTCTCTCACCCAAAGCCCTCTGTGCAGAAGATGGATCCTGGACATGGTATTTTAAACTTCCATTTTCCCTTCAAGTGCTATTTGGATTTATTTTTTCTCTTTCCCACGTTGTTTCACACTAACTGTATTCAACTATAGGGAGTATCAGAAAATATTACCTTAGCTTGAGAATAGATTTGCTCTCAAGTGACATCTTCCAATACTACTGATTTATACCCTTTTCCTGCATTGATCTGTTGGGAGCCTTCATCAGCTATATCTGACATAAACACTATATTATTCTGTATTGCATTATACCCTAGAAATCCACTCAAATCCCTTTGCTCCTCAAATTAAAGTAATATGCATTACAGTGTCCTGATTTCCTTCTATTCTTGCATTTGCATTTTTGTATCATGCTCTAGATTACTCATGTATATTTTGGCATAAGCATCTCCCTGTTCATTTAAGAATACTGCCTTTAATCTTCGTTATACCTCGAAGCATACAAAATCCTGGCCCCAAAGGACACGTGGAGACATTTAGTTCCCACAGTGGCTGAATTTCCTTGGAAGTTATTTAAATCAAATGTCATGTTGTTCAGAAGCCCAAGCCCTGTGCCAGGGTGATCCCGTGGACACCCACGATGTGCCTCTGGTCTCACTGCTCCACACAGCACGGGAGGTTCATCTGCCGCACTGCAGCTCACCGTGCTTTTGGGAAGGGACTTCTCTTTTCCTCCTGCCACAGCAGCACAGCAAAAGTTTTTAGTCCTGTGGCCATGCTGGGATGCCTGAGCTCCTCAGCAGTTCATTTGCCTGCAAGCAGCTTTTTGATGGCAGAAATAGAGTAGCAGCTGTAGGTTGTACTTTAGCTGCAAGAGATCAGGTGGATTAATTTCATAGAATCATAGAATCACTAAGGTTAGAAAAGACCTCTAAGCTCACCAAGTCCAACCGTCAACCCATTATTTCGTTGTACTAATTCACTTTGAGCATCCTCTGACCTTCAGAATGACCCACTACTGTGTTTCTGACAAAACATTATGCTGCAAGAGTACACCTAATAACATATCTCATAGTTTGGCAGTTTGGGTGAGGTTAGGATTTTTTTGTGGGTCTACATTAGTTCCCAGATTTGTTCTGTGGTAGGACCCCATGTAGATCCAACGTTTGCCCCCATCAGACATCAATGGTTATGCTGGAAATGTATTCAGCCAGCCAGAGCCCTGAGTTTGGTAAAATTCTATGACACACTTGAAAGGGCAGGATTTTCCTTGAAAGAAGAGCTGCAGGCTTTTCTGAGGTAGTATATAGGCATGTTGGTTCAGAGTTGCTCCACTTCATAGCCAGTCTAGATAACCTGGCATGCTCTTTATTCTAGACTTTCCTGGATTATTACACCCCCCAAGAATGTGGGCTAAAGTCATGTTGGTAGGAAAAGATATCTGTAACTTATGGACAAGTAAGTTTATCCGTAGATGGGAGGGAAGAGAGAAGATTCAGGCTTTATTCCAGTTAAGGCCGAGACCACCATGTTCGAAGTGACCCTATTATTGTCTACTCTTCTTTTCAAACATCCACCATAAGATAGCTGAGATCTGGTTTAAAGATGTGAGTACCACAGACTCTGCAGGCAATCAGAGCACAAGGTGCCCATTCAGCCAGGCTCAGGACGGGCTCTTAAGAAACATCTTGAAAGCTGCACTCCCTTACAAGGAGCAGCAAGCAACTCACAATGCAAGCCATGACCCTTCACAGTGAGCACAAGCAGTGTGGCCTTTGTGTCAGCAAAAAACTGAAATATTGACCATGGTACTTGGAATTGTATAAAGCAGAGCAGAAGATGGTTTGGCAAGAAAACACTGTCACCTGGAGTCATAGGGGAAATGTGTCTGTAGCTGCCACGTCAGGAGAGGAAGCCTCTTTCTCTGCCTGTATTTAGGCAATGCCCTCATGCAGAGCCACTCATCAGTCCAGCATAGCTTCAATCACAGCCAGTAACGTGGAGGTCTCCTTGTAGGATGGCCCAACATCATTGATGTACCCGTGAGGACAGCATCTCCTGAAACCTCCCACAAAATGCCCCTACCTGGCCTGTTCAAATACACAAGCAACAGATGCTATTGCTGCTAAAAATGAAAAAAATTTTACACCCAACCCAAGCAGAAGAGACCCATCTCTGCTAATGTCCACCGGGCAAAGAGCAAAAAGGTCAGACAGAAAGACAGGGCTAACAAAAACAGTTACGTTGTGCCTATTGGAGCAAGGAAATGCCCTTGCATATTCATTAAGATTTGCTCAAAAGTTTAGAAAATTCCCTCCAGTAATATAGTGGGTGATAATTCAATTTATTTATGTTTTTAAGGCAGGAAGACTAGCTTTAATTTCCCTCAACTGTGCCTCTATTATTATTAATCTACTTATCTTCTAAAAAGATCATCTAAACTACACTTCTATAGGGAATGTGATCTTTGGCCATGTAGGGCTTTGTAATTATCCAGTTCTGAATGAACTTGTTGTTAAAACATTTTTTAAGTCTAATGAAAACATTAGATCAACTCCTTGCAGTGATAGTTGTCATTAAATCAATAGCGTCTGTAAGTCCATTATACTGATATTTGACACGAACTGCCGAAGGTCTGCTAACAACGAGACCATACTGAAGCATGTCCTCTGCTAAGCATATTTCATACGAGATAAAAATCTGTTAAGTCTAGAGTAACTGAAACTTTTCTTACTTTAACCAAAATAATCAGATATCTGAAATGTTGCTGTAACTCACACCAGGACCACCATGAAAACACAGGTTTTGGAGCNGGTCTTTTTATCACACCTTTATCACATCTGTGCNTTCAAATCAGTTAGGAAGGATTTTTTTGATTATTTATCTGTATAGTTTACACAGCACTGGCAGAGATTTCCTAATGAAGTTCCGGTAAGCACAGAGGACCCAACCCTACCCCCTCCAAAAGCAACGGCACTGCAGAAGACTTCAGTGGAAGTCAGACCATTCCTTAAGTCCCTGGAAAAGGAACGCCTTTCCCAGGGAGGAAAGGCATCTCTGCGTCGCGGTGGAGCTGCTTGCAGGGGCAAGAAACACCACCAGTCCCATTTCCCCATGGAGAAGAGCAGTTTCTTTGTATATGCCACTATATTGCAGATGGGAAAGATTATCACAAGGCCTCTGGCTCTGTGTTCTTCAAAAATTTTTCCAGTTGCCTGCAAACACAGCATCCACCCTTGCCGCAGGTGCTTCAAAAACAGCATCACTATCAGTGCAACTCTGCGAGAGTGTAATGTCTGATGTACATAATATAGGAATTTTACCACAAGAGAAATATAAAATTTCAGCAAATGGCTAGCTGATAGAAAGGCTGAAGTCCAGAGAAGAGCCATTCAGCATGCCATTTCTTACGATGTATAAACCTAGTAATTTTTCACTACTAGTACGCAGCATTTGCTCACAGGCAAAGGAGCTGTGAGTACACAAGTGTGAAGGGAAATAATGGTCAGTGGCAGACATTGACAATTTTCTGGCTGAAAAGACCACTTTAAACTGAAAATTCAAACTGATTTATTGGAAAGATATTAAAGATTTACCATGGAGTGGGCAGAGAACCAGTGAAACTCATCATCACACAATTTTCAGAAATTTTGGCCCTCAGAAATGGCATTTTTTCACAAACAAATGAACTAATTAATAGAAAAAAATCACCTCAGACATTCTCTGAGATTTTGGCTTCTGTAACTCTGAAAATCCCAACCAGTGCAGAAGCGGAGCGAGAATCCAGGCAGAGCGGGGTCCTGCCCTGCCCTGGGCTATGGCTCCCACTAACGGCAGCAGGGGAAAGCTCGCGCACGCCCAACCCAGCAGAGAGCGCGGAAAAAAACTCTGCAAAATGTTCCTCGCCCCATGTTTGGTGTTTGGTTTTTAAATGTCTGAGAATACGGTTACCAACTAGAGTTTCCTGAATCGTTTCCACAGTGAGAATATCAGTTTAACATAAAATAATCAGAATATTAGTCTGCTTGGATGGGTTTTATTTCACCTTCAGACATTTGCAATGTAGACTTCCAGAGCCACATCCTTGTAACAGCCAAGAGAGCGAGATCCAGGGTGTGATTCCCATTGATGGTCTGACCTATTTCAGGCATGGGATGAATCACGCTCCCGATTTTGCTACCGACTTCTGCCTTGCCCGTACGCAGAACTGGGCCGACCAGTTCAGACACGTGGTGGAGATTGCCCCGGCTTGGCTGTGAGGAGACGCCACGCAGAAACCAAAGCCCTTGCGCTCAGCTGTGGAGAATGACGGAGATTGAATCGAGGATTTTACGTCGGACTCCCCTTTAGGGAGCATGAATTGGGGGATCAGTGCCATGGGATGGAGGTTCTTGTTCACGGTTGAAGAGAGCTTCAACCCCCTTCACACGGGATCCTTAGACTGTGGTCAAGTCTATGCTTCATTTCAGTTACAAGGAAGGGAAAGTCCAAAAATCTCAGGTGAGAACTGGTAGCTGTGGAAGGAGATGGACAAATACATTTCACATTTCGGTTCCTAGCACGATGGAGATTACCAAAGCAGCTGAGTAATTTTCTGTTGGTAATGCTGCAGATATATCTCCCCGCAATCAGACGCAGAGACCAGGTGCAGGCTGTCCTTGGGTCCCACTTCTAAATCTCAGATACATTTTTATAAGGCCTCTGACTCAAGGAATAAACATGAGAGGATTACAGCTAATCAGATAAGTATGTCTTTATTTAACTGTAACATCAAAAATTAAGCTTGCAGTATGTTCTTAAGAGATAGAGTCTTCAATCTAATTCAAAGATTTTTTGAAAGATGTTTTTGCTTTTAATTAAATTCTGTTGATTTTATTTGACAATTGATTTCAAGAGAACTGCCAGTGTTTCTCCTTCGCTGTCCATCTCAAATCTGTATGTAACACATCACAGCCAGAAGTCTACCCCGTTCTTCCTGAAGGTTGCTGTATTTCAGCTTCTCTGTGGGTCACGCAGATCAGCCTAGGTACAGACCAGCCTACAGATCCCACCAAAGATCCAGACTCCTGTATTGTGCAGCACAGCGCTGTGCAGGTAACACTGTCTCCATTTGGCACTGATGTACGTGCAGGGAACATAAACCTGCTGACATGAGTCAGGCTTTCCTCACACCGAGGAACAAGTTACCCTGGGAAAAGCCACACAGCAAATACCCAGCAAATACCAGGGAAGAGGTTTTGGCCAGCTTGTCCCCCCTGCATTGGTCTGTGGTGGGGCCAGACCAGCACCCAAAGGGTGCAGGCAATAGTGGGAGGCTGAAGCAAAGCAATATTGTTTCTTTTCAGCAGTCTGTCCATATTGCAATGCATTTCATATTTCATCTTCATGGCAGCCTTAGGTTTTAGCCTGGGCCAGTCCTCTGGTCTGCCCCGCCACGTGACTGCAGCACATGCCATGGTGGCACCGTGGTGGAGGTGGGAAGGGCAGAGCTTCCCCTCTTGATGACAATGCTCCTTGCAGGACCACAGCGGTGGCCTTTGGGGACCTCCTTATGTTCAAAACCTCACACATAACTGCAGAGCCCAAGAAGGAACTTACAGAGATACTCCATATGTTAAAACAGAGCATAAGTTCTTCAGAGACGGGATCTGATGTACCAAACCATAAAAAGGCTAAAAAAAGGACACTGTGATGTACGGAAGTAGCTAAACAAATACATTAAGGTTTCAAATCAGGATCTCAGAAGTCAGAAAATGCCTGCATCAGTGTTGGCTGGGAAAGAGCCCTGTGTCCACTGAATTCCCCTCTCATTTGTTGCTGAAACTGGAAGCTGCCCAGTGAATGAGGCAGGAAATTTGAGGAGGAGGAAGGAGACATGGTGAAGGCAGCTGAATGGTGTCCTGGGGAACTGGCTGCTATCTCTGTCCCTGCTGAAGAGTTTCTCTGAGATACTGCCAAGTCATCCAAACCATACACGGAAAGCTTTGTCTCAGTAATTGTGTGGGGTTTTGTTTTTTGAATGCATAAATTAATACCCCAAGTTCTGATTCATGAAACTGCTGAGCACTCGTTGCTGTGAAAGAAAACAAGGGCACTGTCCTTCCAGCGCATAAAGTGCTAGAGAACGTGAAGTGTTCAGAAAAATCAGGTCATTAGGCATGCAAATTGGGTCATCAAAATTAGTGGATCTTTTTGACATTAATCTCTCTAGACTTCTTCCTGGGAAAACAGGGAGATCCCATACCCTACAGGAGAGTTGTGAACGAAATTAATTTAATGTTTGTTTCCCCAGCAGCTCCCGCTCCATCTGATGCTGATGCTATCTGCATGTCAGGTGGGCTGTTTCCATCTCCTCCTCACTCAGTGCAATCACCGAGGACACGGCTGAGGTGTGGATCATTGCCGTACTGGTATGGAGCTTCCCCAGCCCTGGGCAGACATGGAATGGGAGCCCTTTCCTGGCCCCTACGGCAACACCAGGCACCTCTGGTGCTGACAGGTCCTTCTGGGCTGCTGAGCACTATGCTTTCTAGCTCCCAGATTCTCAAATTTGGTCATATTTGACAACAGCATTGTTTCACATGTCCAGAGTATCGTGAAGGCCAGGATGACCTGCCCAGTGCCCAGGTCTAAGGCAGTGCTCCACTACGTAGAGCGTCCTAACCGCAAAAGCAACTTCTGAACGCGTTTGCTCCTCAAGGTTGTTCTGCTCCCCTTCCATTTAGACAAGCCCAAGTCTATTATCCCTAAAGTAAAATGCTAAAACTCCTGCTACAGATATTTAAAGTAAGCATTTCTCAGAACAAAGAGCTTATTCAGCTTGAAAAGACTTACTACGTACAGAGAAGTACTAACGCCTCAGCTCCCCGCTTCTTCAGTCCCCGACATCTGGGGGCCCTCTCAATCACTGCTCAGCATGCCGCCCCAAACCCTGCTGCCAGTGGAGGGAGCAGGGTGGGACCCCTCAAAACTGCTGTGCCTCCATCACCCATGGCTTTGTCAAGGGATTCAGGGAGAGAGGTACGGCTGCATCTGAAGCCATGGCATTCATCAGGGAGGACTTATTTCAATATGTTGTTGAAACTATCTGATGTCAGGTTATGTGTCTCAGGGGGACACGCGTTTCGTGTAGTTTGTTATGCCATCTGTTAAGAAATGCAGCCACTCGTCTCTCCACTACACGACCACAGATGGGGAGTTTTCCCCCTTGTGTGCATTACTGTCAATATATGCCAAAGCCTTCTTAGCTGGAGCCAGGTGGAATCACCACCACGACGAGCGCGCCTGGGAAGAAGGGTGCTGCACGGGTCTTCCTGAGCACTTTGCCTCACGGCGTGCAGATGAGCTTAACGAACAAAGCCAGCTATAACGACAAAGGCAGGTCCCCAAAATCCCTCTGGCTTGCAGGGCACCGAGTAATGACTCCAGCAGCGGAGCTCAAGGAGGAGTTCATGCAGCTTCGTGCAACACGGCTCGCACCCCTGGTTGCAAATTTGACCCTCTTGTTGGAGGCTGCGGATGGTGCTTGCCCCAGATTACTGTCTGGTGACAACACCATGAATGCTGGACACAGTAAAAAATCCAAAGCCTCAGCCGTTGCCTCTGTGGAGATGCCGCAGCTCTCAATGAAGGCTTGGTGTGCACTTAACTAAACACCATGTCTCCAGCGCTCCAGACTGCAAAGGAAACCATGCTCTACTGACTGACCGGCTGGGTCCTGCAGGAGAAAAAGCAAACATGAAGTGAGCAGCAAGTCCCCCAACAGCTATATGCAGCTATTGACTTAAGTATCAATAATGCTCCTTTTTTTCAGGGGTGATTATCGCACCTTTTAATATTGAGCTGACACTTCTCCAGTGTGACTGGGTCCATTCCTGAGCCCGCGGGTTGGAAGTTTTAAAGGGAGGTTTTACAGAAAGGGGACTGTAACTGCAAGTTTTATTGAAAACTGGAACTTTCACAGAAAGCGGACATTGGTTAGGAAGAGAAGTTTTACAGAAAGGGGTTTTCATGAGGAAGGAAAGCTTTACAGAAAGGGGACTGCAAAGCCAGCCTGTTCTGATCACCCTCCACTCGCTGGTCTCTTCGGGGCAGGTATTTCGCCCAAGCAGAACAGGAGCTGGTATCAGGTTTATTTCCACTGGAAAGCAAATGGTTGCCCTGCTCTCGCAGCACTACTGCCCACACACAGGCGGCAGAACCCAGTGGCGTTCCCCAGTGCAAGCAGTGCTGCTGTCCTCCGGGAAGACCCAAGTCAGCAGCAGGAGCTGCAAAGCAGCTCCCTGGGGATGAGGAAGAACTTCTGGGGTTGGTGGGCATGCCAGAAAGTCTGTCTGAAAACTGAACCAAAAAAATACAATTTGTTCCACCAGGGTTAGAAAGTTCTTTCCCCTCCGCCCCCCAGCCCCGCTCCCAGCTGCAGGTGGTGCTCAGCCCTTCTGCAAACCTGCTTTCAAAGCTCAGACCTGGGATGCTGCCTTGGGAGGCAGCATTTTGGGGTACCAGCTGCACCCATCTCTTCCTATAAATGCCCGGTTGGCCTCAACAAACACAGTCCCCCAGCTGAGCCCCTCACCTCTGCAAAGCTCCGCAGGCTCCTGCTCCCTGTGCCAACTCTGGCCGGGCTCCATGGACCAGCAGAGGCAGGTGAGGTGGCCCCAGCTCGAGGGGGACCAGGCGGCAGCCCTTAAAACCAGGTGGGACAGTGAGGGGCCTGGAGATGCCTCTGAGCAGTTCTGAGGCACCAAATGACCAACAGTTGCCCATCCTGGATTTTTATAACCAAATGCAACTTTTGACTGATATTCAGTTTGTGCAGCTTCAGACGCTCTACGCAAAGATTTCACTGGTGCTCTGCAGACTTTGGGCTCCTTCCTCCTGTCTCACATTGAAGGATTCTGGCTTAATTTACCAAGTGATATAACAAAAAAAAAAAGTTAAAGCACTTTAATATAAAACTGTGACTAAGGGAAAGGGTATCTTAATTTACAGATATCTTCTCTATTTCTGCCATAATTTACTTCTGCCATAATTTAAGTTTGCACATGCCAGCGGAAAAAAACCCAACAACTCACAAAACAATTTTCAAATAAACAGGCATCTTCTACTATGTATATACGTCTTTGAAGCACATAAAGCCCTTTATCTAAAGCAACCTCCAGCAGAGCTCTGACTGCCATGAACTCTCAGCAGGGACTGCCCGCACACATTTATTTTGAGTGCCCACATATTGCACTTGTGTCTCTGATGGAGTGGCAAGGAGACAGCTGGCAGGATCCCCCAGCTTGGGGGTGCTTCAGCCATGAACCGAGTTCATCAGCACTTATGTGAAGCCCTGTGTAGCCGAAATTTTCCTCCATGTCTCTGACAACTGGGACGCTGCCAGTGCTACATCTGCCTCCACAAGTTACGCATCCCATAACAAATATTTGGACTCCAAAAAACAGGGCCCCAGGAGAGAAAGGATTAGGCGCAACCCTTAAAAAAATGAAGCCTTTGTGTTTTAATATCCGCATTCATATCTCAGCCTCTGTCAAGCTTTTCACATCGTGCTTTGGGTGGGGGGCAGCCAAGAGTCATGGCACCTCGGAGGGAGCTGCTGGTTGAGGGAGCATGTCCTCAGATGCCAGGAAGGGCAGCAACAATGCAGACCTTCGAGAGGAGAAACACTTGTTCCTTTCTGCACCTGTATAATTCCCCAGATGGACACCCACTAAGGTTGCCAGTTTCAAAATCTGAAAATACGAGATGCAGCAGCAGCAGCAGCTGGAGTAAGCTGTGGGGGACTATTTTTCCATCATGTCACTGAAAATAAAATTGGAAATGGAAGAGATGATTGACTAGAAATAGAAAAAAAAAGTAGAAAAGGAAGAGTAAAAACTGTGGAGACACCAGAATGGAAAGGAGAGGAATAGAAGGAAAAGAACAAGAGTAAGGAAGAGCACGAAAAAACATTGGCTTGCAATCCTGAAAATGAGAAAATTTGGAGAGAAATAACAGTTCTGCTACTACAGAGAATTGCAAAAAATCCTAGAGAAAAAAAACCCTGAATGGGCAAGAATGCTGGCCCAAATAAAAACTCAGAATCTCTTCAATGTTTTAGGCAAATGACCAGCAATGTGGCAACTTCTGAGCATCGATCCTTAGGAAACAGCACTCCCCCCGACTCCTGTCAAGAAGAACAAGGGATTAGCTCAGGCACAGAGGAGCTGACATAGTTAAACACTGCTGCTGGCAGATACAATCCAGTTTATGACTAAGGTTGTAAAAACATGCATGAAAGCAAATTCGTAGGAAAGATACTCTAATGAAGATGTATAGAAGGGCTGTAATGCCATGTAGCCTCTTGATAGCTAAGGCCCTGATCCTGCAAATTAAGCTAAGCGGCAAAGTTAATCAGATGCATAAACGTTTGCAACATCAGTGGGTTTTTTTTCTTCCCCAAATGAGCTGAATTCAAAAAGCCTTGGTTTAAATTACACGAAGATATTAGCAACATCGGTCCTTTATTAGTAGCAGTTTATTCATTCAGGGTGTACAGTACGGAGCAACACGCCTGGCATGGTTAGTGATGCGTGAACCTGAAGGGGAAGAAATCCTTTTGCATTCCCTTCACAGCCAAGTTGCACAACAATTCAGGCTGCTGCCTCAGCAGCCAAATGGGCAATTTTCCAAGCCTAAAAGTCAGCAGCGAACCCAAGTGTTAAGGCAGCTTTGTTCTCCCTTAAAGCTGACCAGATACTCTTGGAAAGCTCCTTTGGATCATTCTTCTTCCTCCCCATCTTCTCCCTGACAGCCTCTTTCACCAGGAGAGTACAACCACGATGTTGCATGTCCCAGCCCCCCACACGGAAGCACGGGGTGAAAACCTCACGTGGTTTCACAGGGTCAATGGCAAAACCTTGGGTTCATGGCAAAGCTATAAACATCCTGGTGAGGATGACCACACCAGAGCAATGCACCTGAGGGAAGAGGAGAAGAAAAAACCCAGGCTCTCCGACAGCTCATCTCCTATCTCAGAGGTAAGTTTAAAGCTGTGGCAAATGCGTGTTAGCAGCAGACATGGCAGGGTGGCCCTCAGGAGCTGTCCTGTGCTTGTCTTCATGGCAGGGAATGAAATATTAGCTCAAAGCAGCAAATCCTGCTTACGATTTGCACACCTCAAAGACGTTACTAAAATCATCTCTTCTGTAGGATGCAGGACGTCTTGTTCAACGAGAAAGAAAAACTGTCAAAAGCTGAACAGGCAAAGGAGAGTGAGAAGCCCTCTGCACGAGCAGAGCACCTCTGTGATCACAACACAACACAACCAAGGCTGGGAGGCCAGCGGACCTTGTCCTCTCAGCACCCTGGCAAGATTTTCCACGTTGCTCAGTTGAGCCCTAACAGTTTCTCATAACAAAGCACCCCAGCAGCATCCATCAGGTACGCTCGTGAGACATCGGTTTGTGGGTGATCACTGCCTACCTCCTCCGCAGTGAAACGTAGGTGATGTTGAGATGGGTTGTTTAAGCTATGCTGTAACACATAGCAACGCTGTATAAAGTGGAAAATCGTGTAAAACCTTTTAGAAATTACTTTATTCAGGAAGAAATACAGCACCAAGAGGAAAGAGAAATACAAAAAGAATAAGCAAACTAATGGCTCTTGCTTTTATCCACTATTTTTAAAGAGGCTTAAGTGAAAATTTCTAAACATATTATTCACTTCATTTCCAATTTTTCTCAATATATATCTTTTTCCATTTTCTACTGGCTCTGATAAAATTAACTTCTCATCCAAGCATTCCAGCAGCCTCCTTGACTAGTCTTGCCTGTGTAACAAATATTTCCATCCCACACCATGGCTGTACTTGGGCCTTTCGTAGCCAGTCTGTGCTGAATGGCCACAACGCATTTAGAAACCAAGAATGTCTGTAAATATTTCGCTGTGCATGACCTAAAATTTTGGGGAAGACCCCTCCCAAATTCAATGGTCACTTGTGGTCATTCATTACTTCAATTTTGCAGCAGGAGCAAAGGATTTAACCTTGTCTTTGAACCTTGGGCCCACACCAAGTGAAAAGGAAGATGGCAATGACAAGAGTGACATAGTATGACATGCCAAGTTATCATTTCTAGTCTCTTAGCCACAAATGTCTGGAAAATGTTTTGAGTACATGTAACTGTTCTTGCTCCCTTTTTCGATTTTGGCTCTACGTACCTCTTACTGGTCATTCTTGGAGATAAATACCATGCCAGATGAATTTTTGTTCTGACCTGGTACACAACTTGTTACTTGGTTGTAGGATCAAGACCTAGCTTTTCCATATTTCCCAGGTTTGGAAGTGTTTCACAAGGAAAAATAGGAAAGAAAAAGAAATGCTATCAATCTAGCAACATTTTTAACTTTTTTTTTACCATTCTTCCCTGCACTATTTGTAATAACCAGACAAGTATTAAACAGCTACAGAGTTGCAAGAGGAAAAGCAGATGGAAAAGGGAAAAGAAAAATCCCTGATATCTCATTATTTCCTACAATACAAAAAGAGATGAAGCGAGTATTAAAATTATCTTAAGGAAGGAAAACAAATGCTAAGAGGGACTAAAAAAACAAAATGCCGTTTCCTTTCAAATCTAGAAAAGAAAATCTGTTTTTTGTTTTATTTCATTAGAAATGAATTAAATTCATTCAATTCATTCATGAGGTAACCTCTTCATTTCAGGCTAACCCCTCCATGTCAGAGCACCGGATGAGGGGGACACAGAAGGAAAAGAAGAGGAGGCTTCCTGGAGTGCTTTGTGAGGCTATTTTGGGTTGCATAGCAGCTGGTGGGCAACTGTGGGCAGCATCTCTGAGCTATAGCAACGCTTGGGGTGATGGCTGGCAGCTCTGCCAGCCCTTGGATCAGTCCCCAGGCCCAGAAAAGCAAAGACATCATGAAGCCATTTTCTTCCCTTGTCTCACGTTGAGCCTTCTGGGAGACACAAGACAAAACCTGGCACCGACATTCTTCTCGATCTCTATCAGCCAGAGCTTCCACACCCAAAACTCGCAGAGACATCCACCCTGCATGCATTCACAGAATCAGTCCAATGTGTTTCGGAGATTGCTCTTTTCTCACCGTCAGTATGACAACAAACTAGATACACGTCAGCTCTTTGGAGTAACTGCTGGAACAAGATCAAACTGGTAGGCGGGATGTTCAGTCCAACAAAGCCTGGCTTTCAAGCCAGAAACATTTCATAACAGTGCTCCCTTAGCTTGCTGAAGAAGATCCCTTTTGCTAAACTCAGGCAGTAACCAGCACTGCTAACCTGTTCTGCCGGGATACCTGGCATGGTTCGAAAGCACTTTCTGAAATAATCTGTTTAACACAATTCCACAGCTGCTGTGTAAATTTAAGGACTGAACACGAGCTGGTACTTGTGCAATCACTGACCAAGACGTTTGCTCTTGAGTTGATTCACGATGACAGTGTAAACTGAGCAGGTTCTGAGAGGTACAGCGCAAAGTCAACGCTGCCGGTACTGGAGTCGGCAGCGTTGGTTCCTGACTGCAAGCAAATGTGCATTTTGGCATAGCTCCTGCTGGAAAGGGAGGAATGTGATTGTTAATCCCTGGCTTCTGAATAACTAAACACAAAATGTTTGTAAAGAAAAAAAACCACCAAAATTAATCTTTTCTCTAAGTGGTTGTCAAACCTGATGTAGACAAAACATCAAGCAGGTGACAGATGCTGCAGTTTTCCCTGCAAATCTCTTAACTGCAGAGAGCGCTTGGCCATGGCTCCACCCCAGATTAGTGAGAATCAAAGAGCAGCCTCCACTCTGCAGCTGCAGCCTGACACCTGTCAGCCTCATCAGATGGAATTCAAACCTTTCCCAAACCCTCTGGCTCTGCCGGAAAGCAGGCAGCCCAGCCTGAGCTCAGCCTGGACTCCTTCAGAGCCCGACACCGATCAGCAAGTGTCCTTCCTCCCTTTGGCATCTGCAATCTGGTGCCTACGTTGGAGAGACACAGCGCTTGCCACCATGTCTGGGTCTGCTCTGCTACTTCCACCACTTCGGGAGGTGACCCCAGGCACCTAAACAAATGGGGAACCAGGGAGCCTCACCGGCAGAGCCCGCCGCCTTGCCTGCACCAAGCTCCAGCCAGGTAGCACCGGTACAAGGCTGGAACTGGAGTTACCATGGTGAATCAGCCAGCACGAAATGACCTCCTTGGAGATTTCCTGCTTACAAGATTTCTGGGGGATGTGGTAAAGTTAATTGTAATGCTAATTTTCTTACAGGACTGCAGTGCTGTGATTACATCAGATGCTGAGCATTGCTGGTTGCAGGAGCCGTCGCCTCCCTCTCAGCGACTGGCAACCCTGCTTTAAGTCGTCAGTAAAAACAGGGTTTCACTAATCTCCAGTTGGTTGCATCACAGGAGTATCGCACACAGAGCAGCATCTGCTCCAGAGAGATCCAGAGCAAGGATTTCAGGGCTGTAAGGAGGTTTGGGCTGCGGCTCACAATGGCTTCAATATTGGTGGCTGAAGTCAGCTCTCTGTGCTTCAAGTCTTATAAATGCCCTCATCCCATGGCAGAGGTACACACTGCTTCCAAAATAACCTTAAATGGAACCCAAATGGTTGGGTGTGGATGGTCTGCTAGGACAGCAGTTTCGGAAGGTGTTATATGTGTGTGTGAAGGGAGGTATATGGCACATCCTGACACGGACAAATACTGGAAATCTCTGCTCCCACTTCAAGACTCACTGATGCACTTCAGGATGTAGTTAAGGTTGGGATTTTTGCCATTGTACCAACAGCTGCACCAAGATGTTTGGTGACTGAATGATGTCCCTACCATGACCTTACCCTGCCTCCATCCTGTTCATGATTTGACTTCTTCCAGTCTCCACATTGTGCTTAAACCTACCTTGAGTCCAAGGCAGGCACACCTCTTGGAACTTAGTTGTGCTGATTCCTGGTCTCTGGCAGTCCTGCAAGCAATCCTGAAGCACACAGCTTTAAAATTAAGAGGCACCCCTTGCACAGGACCACGGTTCAAGCTCTATGAAAGTGGAGTCAGAGAGGAGGCAGCTGCTCCCACATCTGCAGGCAGTCCCAGGGTATTTACATATCCAGCAAAATCATTCAAATCAACTGTAAATTTTTGCTTAAAAAACTGTATGACACTTAGTAGCATTTATTTGCTTCAAGTTTTCTTGTTTCCCCTTTCTTACACTAGTTATTTATCAGCTTCTCTTTCCATAGGTCTCCAAGATCAGAAGGGACGGTGGCAATTATTCTGTCTCACCTCCTGCACTGAACAGGCAACAGTTTCAAGCCCTCTGCTGAGTCTATTATTTCTGGCTGAGCTAAGAAATATCATTAAATAAACATCCTGCTCCTGATTTAAAGACTTCTGCTCATGAGGAAGCCACCATATCTTTAGGTATAAGCACATAAGTACATTTACGCGTGCACAAATTTCTTTTAAAGATTACAGCATGTACAGATTTTTCCAACAGGAATGACCCACGAAGGTTCAATCCAGGAAGGAACTGTGAGATAAGGTTCTGTAGTTAACTGAAATAAATATATGGAGTATTTATTGAAAGCTCACTTCTGATCTTGCTCATTAAGTAATGGGTGGAGTGAGGGAGTGTGGTCTCATTTGTTAATGACTGCAGATTGATCTGAGTGGTCTGTTTGGCACACAGCTATCAGCACTGCTCCTAGGACCAATTCCATCCCTATTGTTCAAAAGTGGATGCAGAATTGCTTCCTATTATAAAAAAAACAATTCAAATGAGCGATGTTGCCCAGAACAATCTGGAGAGGTACGGAGGAACAACAGAAGTTTTCATCTATCTAATTTACTAGACATAATCTAGTAATCTAGATTATCTAGGAATCTTGTTCTGCTACCAAGAAGCAAAGAAGTCAAAGCTATTTTTACTTGAAAAGTAAATCACGAGCATCTATGCGAAAGGTGAAATGAGCGCTCACACACAGACAACGAGCTATTTTTACAGACACACCCAAGTTTGGAGAGAAGGCCAAGCAACCAATTAAGGAAGCTAAAATGATGATGAAAGTGTCACCTAAAAGATTTGAACAGCTCAGCTTTGTTTATCCCAGGCTATCAAAAGTTCAAATGAACATCTCTGTAATGCTGGCATGGTGTTTATAATACCTGAAACCATTTGGTTGTACTGGGGAGAGGCTGGATGTAATATCTAAGTGGGCGTGCAATGCTATTTACACTATACAGTTAATTTCAACTTCCAAATTGGATGGATTGCACTAACTGCAGCATTTATTTGATAAAATAAAGCTTAATTTAGTGAAGTGGATTTGGTTGGGAAAATATTATGCACTTTGGCTTCCAGAAAATCTGGAGTTCATGCAACTAGGTTGAGACCTCTGTTAACTTCAGGGTTCACATTGTCCATGTTTGCATTACTCGGTTAGCTTATTCATGAGGACTACTCATTTAGATCCACACAGCAGATCCTTAAAGCACCCTCAGAGTATCTGCAAACACGACCATATTGTGCCTAGGGTACACTGAAGTTTTCCCACAAATCCTCATAGTATCCACTCCAAGGCCCTTTTTCCACTTGCTCGTCCCTCAGCTCATCCACAGCACTCTCCAGACCTGCTGCTTCGCTCAGGTACTGCCGTCCCCCCGCAGTCATCCTGCCCAGCAGCACACTGCAGACCTGCAGCTCTTCAGGGCGACGGACAGAGCAAGAGTCTCCTGACAGCTCCACACACGTGTTTGCAGCACGGTCTTTGCAAAGGAAGCCAGTTCCCATACTTGTCAGCACTGTGACCTGTGCTACCAAGCCACTCTTCAGGACTCCAAGGGCATATTTCAACAGGACACGGCTCAGACCTCAAGCACACATTGGTGAGACATCTGTCCCCTTTTGACACCAGAGAAATGCCTATTTCAGGCTGCAAGGTGCCTTCCCTGCCATCCAATTTTAGGTGTCAGTTTGGTACAAAATGGAAAAGCCCTACTGGCTCAGAACAAACCATTTTCAGATGTTCCACACAGTGAAACGCAAGGAGATCACTGGATAAATCTGGTTTGCATTTTGTCATAGACCCTACCGTGAGGCAGCTCTAATTGCTTGTTCCCTGAGTGTTTCACCTTTAATATCTAGCAGACTACTCAGCACTGGTGAGGCAACATTTGGAGCACTGTGTCCAGTTCTGCCTCCCCAGTACAAGAGAGCTATGGACATCCTGGAGAGAGTCCAATGAAGGCCCACGAAGATGATGAAGGCATGGGAGCATCTCTCCTACAAGGAAAGGCTGAGAGAGCTGGTCTGCTTAGCCTGGAGGAGGGAAGGCTCAGGGGGGATCCTATCAATGTATATCACCTGCAGGGAGGGTGCAAAGAGGACAGAGCTGGGCGCTTTTCAGTGGTGCCCAGTGGCAGGACCAGAGGCTACTGCCACAAGCTGTAACTACAGCAGGCTCCGTCATCATCAGGAAACACTTTAATGTAAGGGTAATTGAGCACTGGAGCACGTTGCCCAGGGAGGTTATGAAGCTTCCATTCTTGGAGATACTCAAAAGCTGTCTGGACATGATCCAGGGTAAGTGGCTCTGGGTTGCCCTGCTTGAGCAGGGGACTTGGACCAAATGACCTCTCCAGAGGTCTCTGCCAACCTCGTCTATTTTGTGATTCTGTGAGGCTGCTCCCCACAAATCTATTGCCAGTCTGTAAATGAGACTGGATGGGACACCACATTCTTCACTTCTTATAATCTGTTGTAAGCAATTTTGCCTCTTCAAGCCGTCATTCCTTTGCCCATCTTCCCTGTTTTATCTTTTAGACTGCCATTTTTCTGGTACAGGACCTACCTTATCCTGAGCTTGTGCAGTACCTTATGCAACAGGATGATGCTCTCACTGAAGTCTTTTGATTGACACTGTTATGTTAAAAATCACAGAGATAAAATGGAAATCTAATGTTAAGTATTGAGTGCTTCATTGTTCACCTACTTTTGAAGTAAAACTGAAGACTTCGCTTCACCCACCTTGGCTTCCCATCAAAAGCCAAGTCAAAGGACTTTCCTGCAGCTGCAATTCTGAAATCAGACTGCACGAACAGCCACTGAGCAAACGGCCATACTGCCAGTTCTATCCTTGTCCCTGGGACTGCCCAGGGGTGCGGAGCATGGGTGCTTGCCCCATTAGACCCTAGCTACCACCGCTCTCCCTGGATGGCAGGTTCTACACAGTATAGTCTCCATACGACCTTCATATGGACATCTCTAGCCCTCCGGTGTCTCTTAACTCATTCACTTTTCTTGTTTAAGCAGAAGAGAAAATGGTGGGTTTTACTGTTTTTTTCTAACAGGTAAAAATCAAGCTTGTTCCATAATGTTAAAAGAAATGTTAACTCTCCAGCAGCTATTGAAAAGAATTTTTAAGGCATTTGGCTGTTTAAAGTTGAAAAGTGTTCTTGTCTTGAAATATTTTGTCTAAGCTTAATTTCTTTGTCTAACCAAATCAGTAAACTGATGTGTGACACAAACATAATGACTCCATTTTTAAATCAGTAAAAACTTCAAAGGAGCATGTTCGTTGCAGACTACAAAACCGTCCTAGAATATTCACTGACACACTCTACATCAGGAAACATATACATATTCATTAGCAGTTTTTATTTATCTTCAAAACACTACAGATCTGAAAGAGCAAGTCAAACAGAAGTCTAAAAAGCCTTTGTATTCAGCCAAGACTCTTCCACAGCTTCTCAGGCAATGATTAGTATTACTGCAGTTGTACTGAGTAGACAGGATTATTAATTAAGACATATCGGTTTGCTCTGGTGTACTCTATCCTCAGTAGAAGATCTGTCAAGTTATTGTAGTTTGTACAAAAGTTTTCTCTGCATACCATTTCTCATGTTTTCTAAAACAAAAACTCACTCGAGGTCTTCACGCTTTCAAATTTCTCAGAGCTATATTGACTGAAAATAGTGGCAAAATTCCTACCAACTACAATCTTAACAAACTCAGTCTAGAAATATATTTGTTATACATTTAAAAGTATTTTGCTCTCTCCACAATAGATAATTTATTTTACAGGCCTTCAGATCTGGGAACAACTGCCAGCAGTCTGTGTTCTGTGGAACAACGGTCTTCAGGAGACTCGTGTTTGATTTGCCAGAGATATGAAATCTAATCTTCTAAACAGAGGCACTCAATTTTGCCATAAGGTCAAACTACTTGTGTGATCTTGGACAATAGCCTTGTGAAGGTCTACACGGCACTGCCTGGGAAGCAGTCGGTGATGAACTGGTGTATCTGGAGCCTCATGCTGTTGTGGCTGGCCTGTTTCTGGGTCCCGAGCCAGGTCCAAGTGAATTCGTACTGGCATTTTTACATTGATCTGCATTGTAACCCTCAGGATATTTCTGTAGTCACAGTCCTGAGAAGACTGGAACATTAGCCAATATTGAGTCCTGCGACATTAGACTTCTAGCAATAGCTGAGGTAGCTCAGATCTCTCTATAGACCGTTAGTCCTCCTGTATCATTCTATTCTTAATTTTAAAATGGAGATGATAGTGCTGACTGCTGAGGTGAGTCTGGCCACCCTGTTTTGGGGGCAAAGGGTTCAGTGAGCTGGACCACATATCTCCAGGGCCAGAGGTAATCTCTGATGTCGTCTCTTTACCAATACAGGTGTACCCACTCTCTTCATTCTAGGACTCATTTGCTTTTTAAATAATGATCCTATGGCAAATGGTGTGAAGTGAGATTGTGCTGACAGAATAAGTAGCCTGTGATTGTATCACAATCTCAGCACTTCTGACAATATTGATGCCTAACAGAATGAAATCTCTATTTTCCCTAAACCAAAACTGCAATGAAATATAAGCAAATTTGATTCAGACTTCAATGAAAGGCAGTAAACAAGGTATTTCTTCTGTTTCGTGAGCTACTTCTCCCAGTAGCTGCTCAGACTATAACTGCATACTGATTCTTAATCATCTTCGAGCTTTGACCAAAGTAATGCTCTTACAAGGTCTTTGTGTTTCATTACACCTGGAGACTCATACTGAGAATGGGATCTACCTTCTCCTAGCTTTTGTGACTGCCCCTACCTCAAAGACCTCACAAAGTAAATGTACAGAGCAAGACAACCAATATACTTAAAAAACAGTCCTGAGGATCATAAAGGAACAGTGGGGCAATTACGAGAAGTGAAACGGCCACTGTCACAGCATGCCATCTCCACACAAAGCAAGTGGCATGTTTTACTTCCTAAAGTAAGCACAACCACTTCAGCATTGCATAGAGGTATTCTGAGATAAGCACAGGTCACAGCAACTCTTCTACCCACCACACACTCAGCTCACAGTCCTCGGCATGTTAAAGGCTGCAGATTGCATTAGCACAAAAAATGTCTTCCTGCAACTGCTTATTAGTATTGGTCTTTCTTGAGAAGTATTCCATTTGGAAATTTCACAGAAAATATTTTGTCTAAAAAAAGAGCATCAAATGCCTTTTGGAGTTTCGGGGTTTTTTAAATTCTTCCGTCAAAGTTAAGAAAAGCATTTTGGTCTCAACAGCAAATACCAAAGAATGTAATTGATATCCTTATCTGTTCTCTATCAAGTAGACACTACTGCATTCAGCCCAAATCCTTGTGTCCAGCAAAGCCTGAAAAATCATCAACAACCTGACATGACTATCTACGGTTTGAGTTGTGCTGTGCTTAGCTGGAGCTCTGTCTTCTTCTTACAGTCTTTATAGTTCTCCATCTTTTTTATTTTTTCCACTCTCCTGACTCCACAAGTCTTGTAAGCATTTTTTGCTCTATTTAGGTTCTCTGTAAGAGACTTCTTATACCCTGTACTGGGACGACATCCAGAAAACTGCCACACTTTCAGCTTCTCTGAGTTTGCTTCTCAGCCTGGAAGTTCCCTCTGCATTACAGGTCATCTCTGCAGCAGTGAAAGCTTGAGCCTAGATGGACGCTGTAAAATACACCATGGAAAATCCTACAGCTATTCCAATTAAGACAGGTAGTCTTCATACATCATCTAGCAGATAGAGCAAGACTTGTTCTTTGACTTTACTGAAAGGCTCTTCACAAATATTAGGGGCTGGCCTGTGCTGAGGTAATGTAAAACTTTTCTACTTCAGCGGATTTAGGATCAAGCTGTAAAAGCAAAGAGATATCCACAGTGATATGGAGCCTTCTACAGAGGGCCTGCTACAGTGAAGAGTCCGTTGGTTTCTGTGGGACTCCTCCAGGTGTATGTTGTATGGCTGGTGCTAAAGATTTGTGTGCATAAAAAATCATAGCTTTGAAATAATTAAATTGTTTAAAATTCCTTTGGATAATGTATCATGAAGAGTTCACAACACGCACATGGAAAAGGTTGGGAAGGAAATGGAAGCCGAGAAACGTGTTGTGTCTTGAGGAAATTCACAGAAAAGGCTGATAGCAAGACTCAGAACAGAAACCAGGTGTTCTGGCTGGGTTTCTGCAACAAGAAAACAGTCTCTTTTCTCATAGGGATCCCTCATCTTGGCATAATGCAGAAGTAACTGTTGAGGGGACTGTGTAAAGCCAAGCATCAGCCAGCCACCTTTTCCAGTAATGAAACTCCCAGAAATTCTGTCAGGCACCTACTACGGTGTCAAACAATCTCTTCCCCAGAACACAGCACCAACATAGGGTTGGGACATGTGCAACATTGTGGCATTGTATCAGCAATACCTGCCAATGTGCTTTGAAAAATTCCCTTGCATTAGATGGCACATTCAGATGCACACAGCTTGAAAAGCAATAGCAACAACAGTAACAGCTGTAGAGTCAGCCCTTACGGACTGGCCACTTCCCGCAGAACTGTTTTACCTGCAGCCAGTGTTTTTTCTTCGGTTCTTGTTCGAAGACCAAAGGACTTTTCCCTCATTATTTTCCCATACCATACAAGGTATTCTAACAGCTGCTGGAAGCTGAAAACCATGTTAAGTGTACATAATTTAGTAAATATATGCCAATATTGACACCGAAAAAAACCCTGAGATGGCACCACCGTACTGTGTGTTTTTATTATACTGTAAGTACAGTTTCAAACATAATAGGATTTATTCATAGCATATTTACTCCGCTGAAGTGAGTATAAATATGTAAATGTCTAAGGCTTAGACTGGGAATTGCCTACTGCTGCTTTCAAGTCATGCAGCACTCTCCGCACTCTAAATGCAGGCTGACAGCAGAAACGGCGGAACTGTACTTCCAAGGAAAGTATTACAGAAGGATCAAGCTTGCATATCATTACCTTACCCCTGACTTCTAATACAGAATGACAGTGGACACACAGTTGTAGCTTTCACACTACTTTAATGGAACAACTACACAGAGAGAGCAAGAGAGCACACACTGCTGATTGGGGCAGCTCCCACTGGAGTGTGATTTGAAGAAAGAAAAATACCTTTTTATAAGATACCATTCAGATGTCTGAAGCAAAATAATTTTGTATTGGAATACCTGTAAGCGAAGGGGGTTGATTTTGTTCCCTAGTTGTCGGGGAGGAAAAGGACAGCAGAGTGCCTGCTAGCAGCACTCTGGTAAAATCTTTTTTTGAGTGAAAGAAGCACAAAGTATGTGGTGGGAAAGTTATTCTGCTGAAGCCAGTGGGTGAAGCTCTGTTGGCTTTTCTGGAGTACGAGCCATCAGAGACTTGTTTCAAAGGGTTGCAGGCATGAGAGGCTACACCACGGTAAGGGAACTCTATATGGGGTATATTAAGGTGAGGGACCAGGCTTATAGCTTTCTCTGAGGCAGAAAGCTCAGTTTTCAAAGCTGTAAATAAATAAGTAAAAAGGCACAGCAGAAAAATTGCTCACGAGGCAATTCAAGAAGGGTAGTTGGAGCAAGAGAGAATAATTCCAGCTTTGCAGCTGGGATGTCAGGTCTAAGCAAATATCTGAGTAACCGTCTTTAGCTGTGTACACATTTTAATTCACACCTTTCCATTCACTTATTGCTTCTGTGCCAGATACTTTTTTAAAGAAGTGTCAGATTGTCAACAACGGAAATGAAATCCCCTGGTTACTGAACAAACAGGCTCGGAGCAGCACCAGAAACTTCCACTCACCAGCGAGGCAATTTGCCTCTCGTGTAACCTGGAGGGTACCTCTCATTATAATTGCTACTTGGTCCTGGCTTGAATTGCTCCAAGCACTTCTAATACAATCTGATCCCTTCAGACCCTGCTTTACTGCCCCTGTTCAAGCATGAAGAATTCAAGCTGGAACAGGTGCAGAGCAGGATGATTAATACAATCTGGGGAACAGGGAGTCTTTCACAAGCAGAGCTGCCAACGCTATCAATTTATGTGGTAGACAACTGCTTTGGGCAGTAACCTACTGGATTTCCAGTATCTGGCAGCTTAGGTTCTTGGATGTCTGGAAATTCAGGGGAATTTCACAGAGCCCACACAAAGCAACCTGAGGTGGAACAAACAGCGAGTCTGATACGTCCCTGGTTCCCGAAGGAGTACAGAGTCAATTCGTGGTTGTCACTCCTGGACCTGAAAGGGCAGAATGGTCCGGGGGG
>Ga0065711_1002283_pt1 | contig 55615 bp, 37 predicted proteins | sample Hoacrofraction12_FD_59098 | JGI IMG/M metagenome (GOLD analysis project Ga0065711, IMG submission 59098) | Hoatzin crop microbial communities from Cojedes, Venezuela - Epithelial fraction 12 v2 (version 2) | ecosystem: Host-associated > Birds > Digestive system > Esophagus > Crop | place... | reverse complement strand
TTGTCTGTGCTCCACTTTCAGTTGCATACAAGTGCATGGACAGCAGTTTATGGTATAATGTAAGTTTTCTGTAGCAGGTCTAGGGCCAGTAGTGATCTATCTTCCCACTATGACAGGAACATCATCTTTCAATTTCTTTAAACTCTAGCCTACAACCAAAAAAGATTAAACTCATTCTCTCCAATCTGAATACACTCACAAGATAGAAGCTGATATTTAAGCCAGAATAAATGTTAAGGGTGAAGTAAATAAATATACTTCTATTGGAGTATTTTTGTTGGCATAATTTAGACTACCTAAAACTTGGTGTGCTTCTAATTAGACTGCTAGAGCACACAATCTGTATGAGTGTGGCTTCCTTCCTCCCAACCAAGCATGCAAAAACATGTGAGTCTCTGCAAAATACTGAAACAGCTCTACAACACAGATTTTTAATAGCAATTTCCATGCAGGAGATGCAATAAAACTAAACCTGCTGTATTAGTGCACTGGGGACTAAAGCCAGTTAGCCACTCAGAATCAGCAAGCTTGCATGCCAAATCAGTTTTCACCACTCACTGGGTGCAACATACTCCAGAGGCAAATCAACAAATTCTGCAGTTTACAGAGCACCAGCAGCAAAGGATTTACAGGTCTCATCGCAGTCTCACAGAACATTGTCAGCATTCGTACTACACATACATAAATACAACTTCCACTTTGTAATTACTGAAATTAGCAAACATCTCGCATGTGGGAACAAAGCAGCTAACGCTACTGCTATAGGCAGAGAGAAATCAAGGCAGGTCTACACCTAGAAATTTCTCTATATACCTTCCCAAACCATTTCAGCCCAGAGCTCCTAGAGCTCTGCCTGAGCCTGCTACAGCACCCTCCATTGCTACAGACGACTGATGGTTTGGGAAGCAACAGAAGACAACCAAGCTGCAACAGCCTAAACAGGAAGTCATTAAGAAAGAGATGGGTGGAGGTCTTCAGAGATGAAGAGGTACATTAACCTACTGCAGCGCTTACACCCATAATAATCCGTCTTCTTAAAGGAAAGAAATATTTGCGAATTTCTTTTTGAGTAATTTAGATCAAGTCACCCACTCTCCGGTGTGTATATATATTCTAGTCATAGCAAAAGTGATCTGCAGCTGTATAGTGGAATTTTTTTCTCAAGAGCAGTGCCTTTTTGGTTTTGCGAAATCTTCATATTTTGACAAAATTTTTATATTAAGAGTTGTATTTTAAAGTGCAGACTGCATGAAAACAGACAGACAAAAATCAGTAATTTAAAAACATGCACTGGAGTAAATGAAAGAAAGTGAGCTTCCTTGACAGTCCTTCCTCACTACGTTAGGAAGGCTGCAAAATTCAGGAGCATGTAAATGGAAACAAGCACTTCCAAATGCAGAAGAGGATATGGAAAGCATATTTGGAGGGGGGAAAAAAAAGGAGAGCTAACTTCTTTGAACTGTTTATTTCCTCAATCTAATTTTAATTAAAAACAGAACATTAGGATGTCTGTTACACTAAGCTACTGTAATACAGATTTTAACATTAGAGGATAAAATGCTAAACGAAAAGACAACAGAGGTAGAATGAACAGTGCCTGATTCATTAGTCACGAGGGTTCTTTGGCCAGAAAGAGAATAGCAGACAACACTGGTGGCCTTCTGTCACCAGAAAATAGCTTTACAATTCTATTTACACATTATTACCAACCAACCTGATAATCTGGGGTTAGTGTGAGGCCAGGTATTCACTGCTTCCAAATATGGGACAATGAATGGTACAGGCATACAGTTCATTACTTCAAGCCTAATACTGAAGTTTAAATGCTGAAGAACTATAGCAGATACTTAGTGGCCTGTGTATTTTGTACTACATGTACACACAGACAGAAAATTTTTCTGCCTTGTGAGTCAACTTTAAGACCTGAATAATTTTTTTCAATTCCTAAACTAGTGGTGACACGTATCTCAGAGTTTATATAATATATACACACACAGAGGGTGACAGCTTTTTTCATGTCAGCATTTGGCTAACATTTTATATTTGCCCAGACTCCTTTTTATTCATTCTTTACTGTTTTTTTTTCTCAACAATAAAACACGAAATAGGAGAGATGCAGGAAGTTGCAAGAACAGAAAGGAAAAAGGGAGAAGACATCTTAATTTTCACTACTGAGAATTACTCAAGGACTTCTAAAGCACAAGATCAAATTCTCTCAAATGCCCCAGATCCAAGCCAAGGCCCTAGAGATGTCATTTCCACTGAATGAAGAAAGGAAGCAGGGGAAGGTTCTTTGAATGTAAATACTTCCATGAGGGGAGGACTCAATAGCATAATTAACTTCTATGGTAAACGTCATGCAGCATCATGACCACGGGGAAATCAGAGCAGTTGCTCCTCACAAGGCGCAGAGTAGAATCAACACACACACAGGGCAGAGCCCAAACTAACAAACTCTGCTAGGCTTATTAGGCCAGGCTCTCCACAAGCTGGGTGACAGCCAGGACAACTGAGAACCCGGGGTGCAGAGCAGGGTAGAGAGAGGAGAAGAAGGTAACACGGGCAGAAACCTGGTGATAAACAAGCGTTGTCAGAGGGTGGAGGGCTGGAGGTGATAAGAAGATGGAGTTAGCGCTGCAGCTGAAACAAGCAGGAACTACTGTGTAAGGATCAAACCTGCACCTTTGTATCCGCATCCCAACAGATTCCAAACAAATGAGGAGAGGTGGAGGTGAATGTGACACAGCCATTAAACGCGCTGCAGAGCAGGACGCTGTAAAGAGCTCTTCTTACGTACTACTGGCGGAGAGAGACAGAAAGCAGGAGCTGGGGTAGAAAGGATATGAAGCCTTACTTCATCACTCATTTAGTCCTGCTAACGTTCATACGCATCATGGAAGTTTTACAGCAGAGGCAAATCTTAGGGCAGTTGAAGGGCTACGTAAAACACTTCCTGCCCAGATACACTGCAACACGTTGCAGCAGAACGCGTGCTGCCGAGATCGGCTGGCTGGGAAGCGTTCATGGCTGCTCAAAGCATTATGTCACCACACTGGTCTGTTAGCGCAGAGCAAACTGGGAAGGAGACAAAGCTTGTGCTGTGCTGACTGGGGCAGGCAAGAGCAGTCAGAACGACGACCCAGCAGTGTGAGCCACAAGAGAGACTGATGTCACCTGGAAGCAACACGAGTCTGAGCAGAAAGGGAAGAAGCTGCTTCTGTGTGGTCAGGTTTTCAGCGCGTTGCCTAAGAAGAGAACAAACTTCAGACACCGCCCGACTGAGTGGGTTTTAGGCTCACTGAAAGATGACATCCCGTGTAGGGGCTTCTGCGAAAGAGGGAAGACACTGCTAGTTTCCATGATGACAGAGTAAGGACACAAAGAGGAACAAATTACAGAGAAAAAATGAGTTTGCCCATGTTAAATTTGAAATGACAAATCAATTTTTTCTAGCAAGAAGGCATAAAATCAGGGAAGAAGATAAAAGGTCAACTATAATTTTGAGGCATTATATTCCAAACTACATTTCTGAAGGTAACAGTATCTATAGCTAGGAGGTAGTACAGAGAGGAGGAGGAAACCCTAGCTTGGCACCTCACATACAAGCTGTAGCAACAAGCGGTAAGGGTGAGCAACCCAGTATTCTGTCAAACAGTTCTCAATACCAGTGAACAGCAGAAGGCTGAGCTTGCAAACTGGGCTAGGCTTCCTTCACGTTTTTTTTTTTCCAATGAGAGAGCACACCAAAGTTTGCTAAAAATGGATAGGAAGGTAAATAATAACGAGACTAAGTTACAAAGAGAATGGAGAGATGCTATGTAGAAATAAGAGACTAGACAACAGGAGACGAACAAATGAGAAAAATTGGTATCACTGGAAAAAAGTAAAAAGAAAACCAGCCAGAAGTCCTCAGAGAGGGAAGAATCCTAGAGATCAGAGGAAAATTAGTTTAAGAAAGATCACACAAAATCTTACTACTTTTTCATTTTCATTTTCTTAAAAATAAAACTATTTGCCTTCTATGCTTTTACAGGAGTAGCCAGACTAGCTTTTAAATGTATTTATTTTTTAACTTCTTTATCCAAACAAGAATCATATGAAGCAGGGAAATGCTGTTACTTTTATTTTTTATAAGCACAGAGGATAACCTTTGTATAAGGGTAACTGTGACTCAGAGCAGCTAAGTGAGTTAACAAGTGCCACCCAAGAAATCAGTAGCAGAGCAGGCACTTGAAACAAAGGCCCTCGGACTATTTTCCTATCTCCTAAACCATCTCTTGTCTACGTTCTTTCAGAAATCCTGTGTGGAAAGGAAGAGCGAAGAAGGAGACAGAGTGGTTCAAAGGGGTCAGTTTTTTCTGAAGCTAGCATACTTCACATGCTCTGAAATTGTGACTACCCCAAAAGGAGCTTTGTTCCTTTTATATGTCAGCAAAACAAAAGGTCAGCCTATTGAAATATTGGTGAGGTCTGACTTTCTTCTATTAATAACAAGCAGAGACACATTTTTTAAAGTAATAGTTAAATAAATGGCTACATGTCTGCAATCATTTCAACTTAAAATGTCAACTGGATTTGAGATGCCATGTGCATTTAATCAATGACTCTGCATTATAATATAAATATTACTTTGGTTTGACTGCTTTGTCTGGCATAAATCATAATTCAGTGTGATGAGTACATTTCATTTTCTCTACAGATGGCTGTTAATGGCAATACCTATTAAACTGGCACCTGCCAGCACCTCGTAGTTAAGGAATCTGTCAGAAGCCCCCTTCTGTATAATTTCTCTGTTAATTGTTGTCTCTTCCCCCAGCCCCTCCATTTACCAAGTTCCTGTTACAAGAACTACTGAAACAGAAAATCAGCAAAACTGCCGTTTTTTTGTGTCTCATGGTAGAGCTCATAGCCTGCACTTTAATCCTGAGCAAAATACGTATTTATTGGTTAAAATGCAGCTCAGGAAGCCTTAAACTCATATTCTTGTGGGTATGACTTTAAACCCTCAAGTATCTTTGACCATAATGCCTCCATACTATATACAGAAATACCCAATGTACTGTAACTTACATGGAAAAACTGGAATTCGAGTTTTATCCTCAGATAAGAGCTGGATTTTCAAAGCATAACAGCCAACTACAGTGAATGAAGGATAAACACACTGCCACAGTGTTCAGTATTAATCAAGAATACACTTTGCTTTCTAGCACTTCTTTTGCAGAAGGCATTTCTTCGGAGAGAGGAGACAGACACTTTGAAGAAATATGCCACCTCCAGAAAAGACCTGGAGTTTACTTTTATTTTAGCAGGTGTGGCATGCACAGAGGTCAATACCAAACAAGCAAGCATATGTTTAAGTAGACACCTCACAGAATTTAGTACACCAAGTTAATCCTTATAGACAAAGCATGTGCTGCTTTTTCTTTCCCCTCCCTGCTTAGTAATGGCTTGATTAATTATATTTCAACTTGAAGTGAACATGCAACTATTTCACAAAAAGCATGCTCCTTGCAAACAGTTTGTAATTTCCAGTCCTTTTAAATAGTCAGAGGGAACTTTCTGCTCTGATCTGTTAAGTAAATATAAATCTTGTTATCCAAGTTCAGTAATGAGAGTGAGAGGTCTATTCTTCTTCACTGCACTTGCATACATCTAATGTTAATGAGATTTATGCATGCATATTAAGAGGAGAACAGATGCTTAATTAAACAAATAAGCCTTCAGTAGGCAGTCCACATGATCACTTTTAGTACGAAACCCCTTTATTTTCCCTGTTTTAGTCTGACTATGAATGCAGCCACGGAGCAATCAATACGGTGGAGGAAAAGAAAAAGTGATATGCGTAAATTGAGGTGTTTAAAATACTTGATGAACTCAAGAGACATTAAATAGGTGGGTATCTCCTCTCCCTCATGCTCTTGTGCTCTTTAAAGGAAATAGGAGTTTTATTTACTAATTTACCTATTTCAAAAGTGGGAATTTTCTTAGGCAAAAGGAAATCAAGGCCTCTGTCTCATTAACTGATGCTGTCTATCAGCTACACAGGTACGATCCATCTCAGATCGTTTTGCTATTGAAGACAAAAAATTCTAAAATAACTTTAGCCTAATTAAACTATCATTTAATTTAGTCCTATTTCTTTAATCTATCCACATCCATACAGATTTCCAGCATCATACATGTACATACATATAAATATATTAAAAAGTTATATACAATGCCTCTCTCCAGTAAATCACATCTTTATTATTTGCGCCTTATGATATTGCTAACTTTTCTTCCACAATGCTCAACTTCTCAGGGCAAAACAGAGCATAAAAAAAAAATCTCTCCATAAGCTATCATAGTGCTATACTTAATGGAAGTCAATACCTGTATATTACGCTATCTACTCTGCAATACTATTACAGGCTCCGCAGTGCTGGTTGTAAAAAGTGTCATTCTGAGCACAAGGCCCGTAATAGTAATAATGAAAAAAGGTCATTTCTGTCTTCCAACTAGAATGAAAAATTAAAATCACTAAGGCACTTAGCTCAAAGGAAAATTGGCAAATTAAGGGGACAAAAAATATAATATTCATGGCTCATATTGTGAAATAGAAGGTAAATAATTTAAGATGAACTGTTACGTGGGAAAGTGCACTCTTTCTGAAGAGTAAAAAGCAAATGGAACTAATATGCACATATATATTCCTGCTTCCTGGGCTTGCATTACATGTATACATGCACAAATATGCAAGTCATGGTTGATGTGCAATATTTGTGAGGGACAGACATTTTCTCACCTATATTAAATTTGTAAATATTTGCTAGTGTAGTCAAATTGACAAGAGTTGCCTTATATGAAGAAGGTTGGTTGTGTTTTTTTTTTCTCCCCCCAGAATCCAGCCTAGAAATAAAGACTGAGTGAGAGGGTGTTCTCCCACTGCCTTGCATTTCAGCAAAACTCTTTACTCTGAGTCACCAATTACATACTAGCTCTTCGACTTTCATACCACAAAAAAATTATGACTTCAGCCTACTGGACTCTGCCTGAGGGAGCTACCTATTAAAAAGCCATTGGTGTGGCTGCAGTCCATCAGCCAACTTGCCTTCATACCCACAGAGCCGAAAGGGCTGCCCAGAATTTTTACAATCACTATCTGGAAAAGGCAGTGAGAGCCGCAGACTTACGTTTATTATACGTATTACCAGGACTGTAACAACTGCCATGGTATTAGGCTAGCGAGCAGCACCGCACAGCAGAGGTCAGACTTCCCTGGTGATTTAAAGGTTCAGTCTTTCTCCAATTTAATATACAAACCAATTCAAAACCTACTTTTGTTAGAAAATGATATTTTGATAGTATTTCAAAGCACGGCAATTAACTACAGATCACAAATTTAAAATCTGAGGATTTTAAACTGAGGAACAGTTTGTTTTGTTTTGTTTTTAATTTAACCTCTTGGTTAGATCAGCTTTGCATTCCCAGCGCTGTGATAATGCGTTTCGCATTAGTGCTCAGCATCAGGGATTTCTAACACCCTGCACCAAGGGGTTAATTAACTCTTCCAAACAGCCTGTAGAGCCACCTCACAAGGTGGCTCTAAACCAATGACAGTACATGCTGCCTTTCTTCAGAGGCATAAATACGCTGTTTCGCTGTAGTGTTGCTCATGAAAATACAAAACACCTTCAAAAAGAAGTACAGGGAAGCTCATTTGAGGTCTAGCAGTCTCAAGACTCACTGTGCCCTGAAAGAATCAGTCAGCTCAATGCAAGAAAAGGGATGAGCCAAGCATTGAATGTCTTGTGTAATACTGCTGCCGTTATGTATCTGCATAGAACTGAGTATTATTTCTGTCCCGAAAGAATTTTGGCATAGATGCTAGACACTGCCTTTTTCCTGAAACTGCAGTATACATTTAGTGACAGTTCCAATAATGAAAGTATTTAACATAGTTGTTTTTCCTGACATACAATACCAATTTACTTTGCCGTCTGTGTCTAGCGGTGGGTTATTCAGTGAGCTATGATGGTGCAATCTGCCAGAATAAAATACAATGCTCACTTCACTGATGTTACGTACAGTTGACAGAGTCAACTTCTGTTGTTCTTTGGACAGCACATATGCACATCCAGTACTCAGGCAGGCAATACACACATCAGAACCAACCAAACAAGAAACACTGTGCAGTCTGCACGACAGTAAAATAGTCCTTTGGATTATAGAGATGTAACTAATCAGTAATAACCAGTGTCATCTGCATTTCCAGTCTCCAGCACATTAACCCACTTTGCTCCAAGTGACAGAGTCATCAAAATGCTGCAGCCAAGAGTTCCAGTTAATACTGGGTAAAACAACAGGCCTTTTTAAAAAACAATGATTACAAAAATAAAAGCATGTTTTCTTGATGGTCTCCCTGAATCACAGTCACCTAAATAAAGCTTCAATCCAGGAAAAGCTTAGCAGGAAAGCAATCATTCTTTTTTTTGTATGTGTAAAAAAAGACCAGGAACTACAAGTAAATAGCAGCTGAGCAACAGATGAGGCACTAAGTGAAATCTGTTAGCAACTGCTAACAGCTTTGCTATTTTCTGTTGTTGAATAAAAAAAAAAAAAGTAAAAAACCAATGCAGTAGCAATTCCAATATGTTCAAAAATCTCAGATGCAAAACACTAAAGCTCAACGCTTCTTGTACTACAGATAAGTACTTGGGTTTGGTTTTAATACCTTGAAACACTTTATTGATTATAAGGCAGAAACAAGTCAATCACATGGACAAGATAAAACTTGTTACAGCTGCATATGTGACCCAGTAAGCATAGCACAAAAACCCCATCGCAGACACCGTGTGACACTTCCAGTAGCTGCTTCAGCCTCAAATTCTACTTTCCTTTGTCCTTTATATTTGAGCCCTAGTCCTTCGCCAGAAAGTACATGTGTCTTCATTAGCACTGAGCTTTCTGGCAAGATCTCAGAAATATTTTCATTGTCCTTCTGGTCCTAGAGCTTTCACCACAGATGATCATCTCCTGCTTATCTCAACCCAGTCCCTGTTTGGATGCATGCACACAGCACAGCAGAACTATGCAGGCATAGCTGAAATAGCTCTGAACAAACTGCTCCACAAATTGCAAACAGTATGAACGATCCATGTGGGGTTCCAGCTCTCGGTAGGATCAATTAGTTACATGGCTGCAGTCATAGGACTAGTTTAGTTAATTCATGTCATTGCCTGGTCCCAGGCAGATATACCCTCTTCCCACTCCTGCCAGTTGCTTTCTGAACTTTTCTCTCAGGTCTTTCTCTCCTGTCAGTCTAGCAGGGCTTCTAGTCCTTGTTCCTCACACGGTCTCTCACATGCGGGACTGCAGCACAACTACCATCATATCTACAAAAGGCATACTACAGATATCCTTCTCCATTCACGTTTCTGCTCCCTTCTGATGTTTACATTTCTAATCCCTGCTATACCAGGTTCCCCTCCCAATTTAAACTCAGCATGTCAAAAACTGATCTCATTTCTATATCTAAATACTTCTCTCTACTTCGTTCTCTTAAGCTACCAAGAAATAGTAGTCACCTTGCCTGTTGCAGAAGCTCACAACTTTGTCATCTTCAGCTTCTCTCTTTCCTTCCACAGATGTTCTACCAATAAAACATGCCAGTTTCATCTCCACGATGTCATAAAAAAATCTGGCTGTTTCTTTCCATCCATGCTGCTAAAATGCTTGATCACTCAAACCTTCTTACTGCAGTCTCCTCCTCCCCAGCCCTTCTGACACTCACTGCTCACTTGTCACATCAGTGCAAAACTCCAGTTTGAAAAATACATCTTGAATCCAGTGTTTAGTCAGTATTTGACCCCTTCTAAGTTCCCCCATTAGTTTCCTACTATTTCTCTTAAAAACATTCAGATTGTTTTTGATTTTCATGTCATCCACAGCAGTTTATCCCTGAAAAAACACCAACCTGGTTCTGCTAATCTTGAGCAGGACATATGGCCCCCAATTTTTTTGTAAACTCACACTGTTTGCTCTTGTTCAGTCCTTACAGGTCATCACCCTTCTTTCACTAGTATCACGGCTGGGATTCCCTAAGACTCTCACCTTCTCAGGAAGGAATTTCTTTTCAAGAACAATTATGTAAATTCTAGGGAGAAACACTGACAAGGACACAGAACCTTTAAAAACCTTCCAGCTGAACTGTTGGCTCTCACAAACAACTCCTTCTCTGTTCATCATAACCTGTTGCTCCCGTCTTTGCAACTTTGTAGAGATTTTCAGTGGTGTGGGATAAAAATTCCCATTCTGTGCTCCCATACAGGTAAATAAATATTATTAACAATTACTGTCTGCTGGGAAGACTATCAATCTAAATAAAGAGCAAACTTATGAAAAGAACAGATGTATAAAGCTTGTATACAACCAAAATTTGAAATATATTCTGAAGAAGTGAATCATTAAGAACAGTAACCTGTTGTTCCCAGTTTTGCGTGTTGATCACTGTCAGATTTTTGTCAACTACAATTGCTTGTTTTGGATTCTGATGTCATCCCATGTTCTTTCTGGCTCAGGCATCACATCCCCCTGAGTAAGACTTTGCACTTCAAACTTTGAATCTGCCAGTGATACATGAAACAGAATACTTATGCTTTTGTCAGACCTCTGTGTCACTCCCCTCCTCTTCCAACAGCCCTATTCATGCCAAAGAGTTAAAGAGTGAAAATAGACATAAGGCTTAAGACACACAAGAGAGTTGTTGAAGTCACCCTCTTAATTATTCAGTGTTTTGACTACTGTTCCATGTTAAGCCCTACTTTTTTAAATGAACACAAATGCACTTGCAATGCGCAGGTGTGAGTACGCACCTCCTCAGCATTCCTAAAGAGCCCCCTTTGAATGCGGGCTGGTATACCCACGCACCTTCATCTCACGAACACTAGCAACTGCTGAAACCATGCAAATCTGGCACATAAGCACGCCTGCATATTTTTGACAGTATCTCTACGGTGGTCAAAAGTCAATAGGACAATTTTGAGGATTCCTATTGACGACACATAGAACAAAGTCAGTTAAAACCTTCCATGTCAGTGTAACACAAGCCATTTGACTCCAAAGGACATATCAACAGAAAGCTGCAATGCAAGTTCACCTATCACTGTCCTAATGAATTTCATTTTTAAGTGAATGATCTCAGCAGCTGAATTTCTCAGATTACTAGCTAAATGTATCTTTGCCTAATCAATGACTGTGGCTTTTGTATGTACCTGGCTTGTCTACAATACAGCATGCTATAGAAACACCAATGGCTACCTAAAGCTAACACCAAGTGTTCAGTGCCACAAGTAACCACGTGGTCTAATCATCTCCAGGCGATCATTACATTTCATTCACACACCCTATATTAATTGCAAAGATCTATCAAAAATAAACAGGTACCAGAGGCAGGGGTGATAGCAACCAGAGCCCCTACAGCACCAAAGCCTCCAGCAATAGCAAGGCAACATCCTGAAGAACTTTGTCTGGTCTCTGATGATTCCAGACATACAAAACCAACCAACAGACACAGAAGAAATCCAAACACTTGCATGCCAGGCAAGGAGGATGGTGATCTTTTGACCACTGCAGGCAATGGCTGAAGCTGCGAAGCAAAGATTTTATCACAGCTAGTGGTTTTCACCAACTGCAAATGTTACTAGACTGTTTACAGTAACTGGAGCAATACTGCTCTCCCCAAACCTCGTGAAGGAAGCAGATAAGCAAGCGAAGAGAAAGCAAAGGTCTGAGTGTGGGAGCAGGTCATATATTACTCAGAAATATTCCCCACAAAGCCTCCCCCACCAACACAGGCTTGTTTTTAGCCTGAAACCTTGAATCTTTTCTGACATATGGGAATGAATTTCAAAGGCACTAAAAGACATTTTGTCTGCCAAATGTCTTCTGCCTCAGCTACAAGTTTGGTGTAAAAGTATAAACTGCTTTCTTTTTAAATAACATAAACATTATTTTGAGTCCAAGTGAAATAATTTTTCTACTACTTTATAAGAGTATCAGTTGTTTCCTACGTTATAATGAGAACGGGTGGCCATTTTGCTTTTTAAAATGCCATACCTCAACATGACACCAAAGCCTTTCTTCTTTTTCTTTTCTGGATCTTCATTTTCTTCTTTCCTTTTCTTCTCTTTGATTTTAGATTTGCCCTTTTCCTTTTTCTTCTCTTTCTCCCTATTTTTTTTGTCTTTTTTTGCTTTGGTTTCTGCACCCTCTATTTCAAAGTTCCTTGGAGGGGCAGACTCCGTGTTCTGAGCTTCTTGACCAGAGTGAGAGCTCTTATCAGAGAAACCATCTGCACACAATGAAAAAGAAGCGGTAAGGATGGCTAGGGGCCACCAAAATGTAAACAAGTGAAATACAGCATGAGTGTCTACAAAGTGCTCAAATGACTCACACCACTTACTCATTTAACTGAATAATTTAAAAAGCAGACTAAACATATCTAGTGAATTCCAGCAGACTTCTATTGTAAATTAAATACAGAGTTATTTTAGTAACTCGTCTTCCAATTTTTATTCCCGATACAAAAATCCTGACATAGTAAAACACTACTCTATGTGAAATCCAGGTTGTTAACCTCCATCAGCTCGAGAGAACTGACATGATGGGATGCAGACACTGAGAGATTACTTCAACAAGAGATTCTGGCAACTGACATAACCAACTACGTAACAAAACGATTTCATTCACTCCCTCAAATCTTTCTATTTTGATGACTAAAGAAGAAATAGATAAACTGTTCTGTCTGTTTGGAGCAGAGCTGTATGTTTCTATTTGGGGGGCTCAGGATCCAAGCACAATTTTATCCTTCATGCTAAAGGAGACATATTTCTAGACTGGGGTCTGTAAGCCCATGGTGACAGAATGAGCAGCAGGGTGCTATCAATACACTCTTGCCTTGTCTACAACAGGAAACAAATTTCCTGGTTGGAGAAGAGGGAATTGTAGACAGCTCTGTAAAACAAGCGAGATAATTTTTAGTGTAATCTGAAGAAGGCAGCTGCTTCTTGAAGTTGAAAAATATAATTATTTAAGGATTGAGTTCTAAATCCTCCAACCCACCCCTGCCCCGAAGGAGATCAGTGAAAGACTTTACACTAAACCCAGTCAAGGTTGCATGGGGTACTGCAAAGACAGCTCTATTCAGTGGAAGACATGAGCAGTTTTTATAATGTGATCAACCTCAACTGGACTAAATCATTTGCTTATGTGCTTCACTGAGTTAGCTGTCAGCAGTCCTAAGCGAAGGTGGCTCCCTCAGTAAGTGCTATTAGCAACATACCCTCTTCTCCATCTTCAGGTCCATCATAAGACTTGTCAATGGCAGCTCGGAAACTCTCATTACAACCCCGACCACGGACCACGTGAGGCCTGGGTCTGTGAAAAGGGAGTTCGTTCTTCCTAACTTCAGCCACAGCAGTCTGAAGACTCTCGAGAGAACTGGACTTCTTCAATCCCAGAGTAGGACCAAAATCTTTGCCAACAGAACCTGGAAAACAAATAGTCACATTTTGATACCTAAAACCAGACAGAGAAATGAAACAAGTCAGACAGATACACTTAATTGTGTACTTTTATTACCTGAAGCCTTCAAAATAGTATGCAATCAACGTAATCTGTTCTAAAAATAACATCAAGTTAAACCTAGTTCAGTAGATACCACCGTTGAGACTTGGAGGGAATGCACATAATTTTCAGACTAGACAACAGTGATGGGCAATAGCTGGCTTGCTCTGCATCACTTTAAAGCCTGCACCAGTGATAAGGATGGGGTTGCTTCTTCCCCCTTTGACAGCGGTGTCCGACTGGACGCTGCTAACAGTTGCAAGGAGAACATTATCCTTAGACTCACCAAAACAAAACACCGCTACACAACAAGAGTTTCGGTTTTTAGAATGAAGCAGGTTGTATGAATGATTGTATGATATTTTCAAACACATTTCTCCTTGTGAGAAGATATTATGTGTTCTCTCACAGTCTTATCCAACCTTTTTCTTCAAGCTGAAACTGGTGCTGTGATATCAACATACACAGCAGGTTTTTAAAGAAGGAAGTATTTGCAGCAAAGTACAGTTTAACATAAACGATGTTGCTGCCTCCTTGCTTGTTTACAGGTGTAAGAAAGCACTTCATCTAAAAAAGAGCAAATACATTCCCAAGTCTCCTGAACGCTTCCTCTCTTTGAACGCTCTCTGACCTTAGAAAGGTTTTACTTTGTGGCAGTATTCGTGTTAATTAGTATTAATATAACGATAGTAGAATAGGTACAGAAAAGTTCCACAAATACATGCGTACCAATCAATGAAGAAATTCACAGCTTAATTTAAAAGCCTTTATAGCATCTACTTAATTTTTATATGGCAGAACAATAAATGTGACATACAGACATTGAGGAAGAGACTTTGCCTTGCAATATGCCTTCTGCCTTTCAGGACACAAATGTTTTTGTTTTCAAGCGATACTAACACAAGCAACAGGAGAATATAAGAACAGAAGACCTTCATATACATGCCCACACACTGTCATGCCTGAAGAGATTCAAAGATCAGAGAAAAGACAGGCATGTTAGTACTATATGCTGCTATTTTAGATTTTAGAGTGCTGGTATTTCTGAACTAAAACCAGTATGATCAGTGAATTCTTAAAGGGAAGAAAGTGAAGAACTGACACCAAATAAACTCGCCAGTAGTGTCTACGCAACGCAATTTACTTCCACTACCTGCAGACTGACAGCTGCTGAAAACAAGGTGTGGGAGGTGGCTTGTGGAGACAAACAAGTATAAGGGAAGCCTGGTTGCTCAACCTTCTTTTGTTCACCGGTTGCCCTTCCAGAGCTACCAGTATTGCCAAATTAGCCAGTGCTGAAATGGAGTCAGAGCAATAATTGCACACAACATACACAAAGGTGCTTAAAATCACTAAAAACTTGTGCACTGGTAAGAGGCACTGCAGTGCCTACCTCGGGCTGAGACGGAGCAACGCCAAGGGAAGCACAGTCGCTGCACACGGCGGCACAGCGAAGGCCACTCTGACCAGCGGAGGGACAGCCTTCGTGCTTGTCGGTCAGAAAACAGCTCCAATGAGTCGTGCTCGCAGCTGGCCACGGCCCCACCGCCGGAGGTGGGCTTGGGCTGGTCGTGCAGCTGGTGCCGAGTGCCAGGCCGCTCGCCATAGCAGCTGGGTCAGCAGCCAGCGCAGCGGTGCCGATGTACCCGTGCCACGTTACATTAGCGCCCTCAGCCCCATTACCTGGGGAAAAAAGGCTCAGGCTGAACGGTGGCTGGAGCCTGCTTTACCTGAAGCCACGCCAGGTAGTGACTCGAAGTGACTCAGGCGGGAAGGCTGCCCTTGCCACGTGCAGGCCATTCCCAAGAAAATGCAGGTCAATGCCTACAGTTGGGAGCGATGCACTGAGACGTGACACGTGCCGGGACACAAGCCGCCTGCGCGGCCTCGCGCCGCGATGCTGCCCTAGGCACATGCCCGTCGCATGCCATCGAGCTCAGTCGGGCTCACCCAGAGAGCCGTCCGTGCCCGGCACTGGCTGTCAGCAACTGCGTGGGAGACTGGCACTTACTGGCAAAGCATGCTGCTTTCTGTATAAACAGTCCTTGCTATTTCGTCCTAACGTGGAAGCCCCCCCAAGGAATTAACTTTAGTAATAACTAGCTGTAACGTCCTGGGCTTTTATATTTTAAAGTGAACGTTTACAGTGACTTTCCAGTAGTATTTTCAGTTTGCTACCAGAAAGAGGAAAAAAGAAACTAAATGGAGCACTTCTTAGCTACCAAGTAAATTCAGAACACCACTACCCTGGAAAACCGCTTATTTTTTTTTTCCCCCTAATGTCCCCAAAAGAAAGAGAATTGGCTTATGGTCACTTCGTTGCCTAACATCATCCAATAATGTGTGACCTTAAAGGACAGTATAAAATGGCAAAGATTAACTGTATTTCACCCACACTGGCAAAGAAAGCTAAATTTCAACTGCGACCTTCCTGTGTTCTACCGTTTTAAAACTGTTCTCATTTATTCAAAAACTTACCAAGAACTTTTAGTCACAGATTTGCAATGAAGCATTAAGTTACCCATTTCTAAGACTTGTAATAATTTAGTCTGAAATATCACTGGCAGCATTGGAAGTTTCTCACTATTACCATGAAAATCCACCCATGAAGAAGCATCTGAACCCAGGTGAAAAATAATTGAATTTTTTCTTATTGATGACAGTAATAGCAATGCAACCTCATTAAGAAGGGGAACATTCAGTCACGGAGTTTACATTCTTGGACATTCTTACCAGGGTTTTCAGTGAGAACTTCATATTTCTGCAATTCAGCTTTTATTCCTTTTTTCTTTCATTGTAAAGCTGCAGCAATCACATATCAGTGCACAGCTACAGATACAGGAGCTGAGGAGCTTCCCTAAGCAGGCAGACCAGTCTCCTTGCTTTCCCAGCCAGTATCTATTACTGCATGCTTTAAAGAGAAATGCACAAGACTCCGTAATGCACAAGTACCAGATCCCAGCTAAGGAAAATTTCCCTCCCCTGTCGTGTGTGTCCCCATCCACCCTCCCCCCCATCCCCCCCAAAGTACCTTTTCCATTTCTGCAGACCTTTAGAACTACTGTAAGCATGAAAACGTGAGTTCTTCCTCATGGGTAAAAAAAAAACCCAACCAACAACAAACAGAACCCCAACAAATAAACAACTCTCATCTCATAGTAGAGTCATAGTAAGTCAATTGAAGCATCCACTTTATTCTTTTTATAAATGGTGAATTATTTTATGCATCTCTACTGAATTTATGAGAGAAAACAACTGACATCAGTACCTGCCTACGACTGGCTGAAATGACGATGTTGGTTACTAGATGATATCTGTAACTGATCATCCTTTAACCGAAAGATGGTTTACATGTACCTCAATTTTCTGCTCAATGCCAGCATGGCAACCACAGATTTTTTTCCTTAATGCACTAGTAAAAGTAAACCTGCTTTCTGTCCTTTTATTATTATTATTACTATTAGTTTCAGGTATTTCCAGGCTTCTCTTTTTCCCACATCTGCACATTCCTTTCTTTTTTTTATAGCCTGGCAGAAGGAAACATGCCAAAAGCAAGCTGTCAGTCATGAAAATCAAAGGGAAACAAATGACACAGCATTGTAGGCAATGCAAGCCACCCCAAAGGCACATGTAGAGAGTTGAACTGAAGAGAAGCCATGAATCACTGCCACTCTAAATGAAATACAACTCCTAGATGCCCTGAACAGTAAACATCTTATATATTTATCATTAATTTCACTTTTTAGATAATTACTCTTCTTGAAAACCTGAAACTATATGAATATGCCTGAAGGATAATATTTAAAGGAATGTATTTGTGTGAGCTAGATTAATATTTACATTTTGAAAGATACAGTAAGGTAAAAACCAGTTATGAAGAAAAAAAGAAGGACAAGTGCCACTGAGACTGAGAAACTAGAATAAACACAAAGTTGTAACAGATTATATATAGCCTGGCTCTGTATTTACCGGAGCCCTAAACAGACACATTCTTGGTTCCCGGTGCATTGCACATGAGGGAGGTGCATGTGTTACCAGGGAGGAGAAAACCGTTGAGTCTTCCACCATGCGAGTACAGGGATGCTGGAGATAACACGAGTGCTTTTAGCAGGCAAAAAACCGTTTGTTCAGGAAACCCCGTGGCTGACTTCTTTTGTGGTAGGAGTCAGAGTGAGACAGGGCAGCACCCTCTCAGGAAGCAGCTACGGCCCAGTGCCTGTGCTGCTCCAGACACGCGTCCTGGGCAACGCTCATGATGTCTGACGCAGCCTCAGCTGAACTCGGGCCTATCCCAACTGAACTGATCTAACCGCTTGCTCTGTAGTTATCTCCTCTCTAAAGGAGCTGGGGCATTTTAAAAATACCTTTTGATACATATATGTTCCCATGATTTTTCACAATACAATCAATTCACAGATCACATGTATGTTTGGGGTTTTTTTTATACAAATTAATGTATTGCTAACCTTACCCTGCCCCTGCAGAGGTGAGGATAGCAAACAGCTTCAGAAACATCCACACTTTTGTTCAGGACGGAAAAAGCAGGATTTCTGTTGTACAGAATTAAATGATACAGGCATCAGGCTGGTAAAATAGGCCCCTCAGCAAAATGTAGTCAAAATATATCCTTGCTGTATGAGAATAAACCAAATCTGTTACCCAAACGAAAGATGTCCAAAGATACAAAAGGCAACAGGTAGCCAGTAAGACTTGACTACTTTACTCTCCGCTTCGCTCCTTTTGGAAATTACTTCTAAATACACTGGTGTATAAAGCGGAAACTCTGAGTATCTTTTAATAAGCTTAAAATCAAAAGATAAAACATTTGTCATTATTATCAAACTCTGTGTGCCATAAATATCAGAGAACAGCTAGACAGACACAGTTCTTACAGCGTTGCAGCATCATATGGTGACTTAAATTAATTCATGTTCAATTGTTTCTGAACCATTTTGTTTAATGTAGTTTCATTTATTTCTGGTAGGATTCACAGTATGCACAACCAAAAAGGATTTTTTCCTCTCACTTATATTTTTATACTCAGATACTTCCTCAATCATCAATCGATTCAATGCAGAGAATGATTTAGGATGGAGGAATTTGAAAGTCATTACATCACTTAGCTTCTGATTTTGAAAGGAACAGCTTTAATAGGACATTTTTGTAGAATAACCTGAGATCATACGGTAGCCTTTTCTTCAAGACTAGTTTATACAGGTAGCATAGAAAAGATTATCAAGGGCTTGATACTAAGCAAGAGAAAAATCACTGCCTTGCACTCACGTATTAAAGACAACATGTATAATTTTGCTCATTTTATACCTCAAATCAAGGATTCCAAATTAGAAGCAGAAATACTGAACACAGAACACCCCATACCTGACGGGGGGGGGAGGGGACGGAGGGGACGGGGACACGTCTAAGAAAGAGAAATCAAAGCATGGGAGAATTTAACAAGTTCTCTGATTAAAAGAGCTTCGGATTTACAGATATTTCAATCTATTTTACTACATATAATGACTGCAATTTAGCCCATATTTGCACCAACTACAATTTCATCTATGAATAATGGCAGTTCACAATCTGTAGCCCAGAAGGTACACTGAGCTTTAGCCAACCAAAGAGGAAGCGTTTGGAATAAGGCAGCCATTATGCAAGAGGCGAAAATGCACTACTGTCATCTTAGAAATGCATGCTGGTGTCGCTATTTTCTATAGTCTTACCACTAATGCAAAAGAATGTGTTAATATTTCAAATAGGATAATATGTACAGCATTGAACATCTCAAAAACACTAATAAGTTTCACAGTGCAACAGTAGTAAAGCTAAGAATTAGGAGCAAAAGAAGAAAGAGGTTCAAGCAAAAGCCCTTGGGAGAAACGGCACATGCATTTGCGAGGTTAGTGCTGAATGTTGGACAAAATGCAGCAAAGCCTGTCTTTGCACAAAAGAACGTCTGATGTTATCTGCTGAAATAATTAGTTCTCTTAATTTGGTTACACAACTTTAACCTCTCACATAACCTTCCACTTGCTGGATGCATAGCTCTGCATCCAGCAAAAAGTTTGCCTAGGCATTTGAATCCCTACTCCTCCTCCAGCAGGCTGATGTTCTCCATTGGGTTGGTGCAAACTGCCGTACTTGCCCTTCGAACAGGTCCCACTATAACCTTCTACAAAGCAGAAGCTTGCTTCTCAAGGATATTCATGTATATCAAACTGATTTTAGACATAGCTGTTACAACCCACTAGAGGAAAGCAGCTATAGGAAAAGCAATGCAGACAGGAAAAAGTCCAGTTTTTAGAAGATATGATTCCCTGGTGATTTCAGGCACCTTGTAAACTGATCAGTCTGGAATTGAGTAGTAGTAGAAAAATTCCAGTGCCCTGTGATTGCTTTACTGTTACTTCCACACCCACCCTCTGATAAGGTCAAACATTTCAATCCAGCTTTAAAAGACTGGGAAATGTGACACGTTCTGAGATTAATTGATATAAATTACACTTCTCAGACTAAACCAACATTTTTGTTCCCAGGCCAAAGTTTAACACCAAGGGAGAGTCCCTGCACTAATATTTAAACCAAGTCACTTTTAATGGCATAAGGCTAACGGCTAGAGTGTCACCTTTGACCTGCGGGACAGAGGAAGAAACTTCTTCAGCAGCAGAACAGAAGAAAGCAAGCCACTAAGTATGTTAAATTCATGGCTATGATCTATTTCGTTAAGTCTGAAGCCTATTTTGAAATAAGGTGCCGAATTATTACTCAATCTCAGTCATTGAGCCTGAAATCTTATTTTAAAAAATGACTAATTTAAATCCGATGTAACAAATTGAAAGGATGCAAAAAGTTCGTATTAAGCTTTCCATTTTCTTTGCTAATTCAAAGCTTTTCTGGAGTTCTTTACATGTGAATGCCAACAGAAATTCTCTCCTATCAATAATTTTATTCACAATTATTTTCTTTTTTAAAAACTGGTATGTCAGTTTTAGGCATCAAGTTTTGGCCTGGACGGATTTTTACAGACATTCATATAAGCTGTATGTTAAAGATTGCTTGAAGCATCATCCAGGGATTAATTTAGGCTACTGCAACAACAAGGAATATAATTATTGTAGAAGAGAAGCCAAGCCAAGGCAACAAAGAAAAATACATTTCAATTTCACCAATTTAACTTGCAGGTAAAAAACAAAATATATAAAACACTTCCTTCACGTGTGCTTTTCCTTATCTGTGATCATTAAGACCAGGAAAAAGAAAAAAAAAAAAAAGCTAGATTTTTAACAAAATAACCTGGAAAAAGGATATCTTTTCCTAATAATGGCATTGCTTTTGTACACCTGCCCACATTTTGATCAGTGAATCCTACATGCTTGAGATATTTATGAGCTCTCTTTATTGGTGCCCCCCCCCCAACTGCCCAACAGCCGCTCTAATTTAAGATGCTCTATATATTGTTGCCATGGGTGACACATGAACATTGAGTAAGGGAAAGCTCTGCTAATAAAAAGGCTTTCACAGCACTTCAGTCCTTGCTCATAAGTAAAGTTAAAATTTATGGCTTTTAAAATACTGGATCTGAGAGAGGTCAGGTTAAATGGCTGCTGGTAATAAAAGGAATCAATATGCTACAGAATCTGAAGCAGCCAGCAACTAAATAAACACCTCATCCAAATCCACTTGGCCCTGAATTAAAAGAACATAAAATATTGTATTTATTTTGTTTGCCCTCCACCAGTCTGTGTTTTGCATCACTACATCCACTAGAATTCTACACAGAGCAAGCAACAAACATATGTTGGCCAAGTAGCAATTAAACTGTATGTCAAGGCTCCGAGCAATTAACTGGGCATTAACCTTATCAGGGAACCACTTCTGGATTAGCCAACTACAAACAGGCAAACATCTCAGTCTGGGAAGATTCTGCAACGTGTATTTACAAAAGCTTCAGAGAACTCGGACTTCCTGTCTCAGGCACACACAGAGTAAATGAGCCATTTCCAACAATAACCCTTTATTCATAAACCCTGAACAAAACCAGAATCACCTTTTTGAGTGATTAGCATGTCCTATTAGCATGGAAGTACAAGACAGTTTGTTCCTTACAGCACTTTAAAATCAAGCAGACCAAAATAAGCAGTGAACTCAAATCTTTTGCTCCTAATCCACATTTGGCTCAGTTTACAGATTGATTTCCAGAAGAAGTTCTGAAAACCTATTTTCTTCTGTTTATTTGTACATGTTTAAATAGAAAGTGCATAGGTTAATTTTCAGTTTAAGAAATTAATGCACATTTTGCTTGAAGTTGCCAGCAGATAATCTGTAAAAAAAGGTACATATACACCCATAATCAATCTGTCTATACATACACACAGAGAGAGGCCATTCACGAAGGCACACATGTTTTTGAAATGGCTTTGTTTGTGAGTTTAATAATATTTGTCTTAAAACAGTTTTTAAAAGTTGATGTCAAAATCCAGCTCTTGTACGGGAATATGCAGAATTTTGTCAAACCTACTATTAACTAAGAGAAACGGTTATCCAGCACAGCTCTGACTCAAAATCCCTACAGATTCTGAAAGGATTATGTAGGTTTTCACCGAAAGTCCACAGCAAAGGTTCCTTTTTATTTCCTAGTGAGATTTTTAAGATCATTTGAAAATGCTTAAAAAGTTGATAACTGTATTTTATTATAGATTCCTCACAGCTGAATCCACAGTTGTAGTGATATTGGGTCTTTAACCTAAGTTTATTTTACAAGCTTTAACCCTCTCCCCCCCACCCCGATGATACTGAAACTTCTCTGCTTGGTCTCATCATTACAGAGACAAGGATTGTTTTTTAGAAAAAGAAGAAACCCCATAGAATACACCTCCTTCTTGACATATCTCAATAACTGAGGAGTGGGAAAAATACATGATTCCAGCTGGGTAATACTTTTCCCCCCTCCCTATTCACCAATAACTCAAAAAGGACTGAAAGGAAACTTTTCAAGCTTTGCACGCGAGTAGGCTGTGAACTAGGTCCTTCAGCACAGCTTTTAGGAAAGGAAAGTTTAATTTCTACATCTGGGTTATTTCCCCTAACATTAGTTGAATCTGAGTAAACTTGGCCATAAACTTGTTCGTAAAGTACAGGAACAAAAATACATATGCACTCCCATAGGTACACGAGCATACAATGATATTCCACATGCACGTTTTCAGCAACTACAGTGATCCCATCTAGTGACATGCCAGAAGCTAGAAAGGAGAATTCACACATGCTCCTCAGCCGACGGGTTTAAATAAGTTGTAAAATTTAACAAGAGTGTCATGGGAGCAGAGAGAAGATAAGTAAAATACAGACGTTAGGATTGAGAACAATTATTTTGTACGTTGAATATGAAAAGTATTTTCAGGGCTTTCTTCCACAAAACTGAATCCTTAGAAAAATCATGTCCAATTCATGGAACAAATGACAAGGAACTTTCCTTCCAAACAGCTGCAGCCAAGGATTTTGCTAAACTGTTCTGTAGCGTATAAAGACACAGACTCACACTCAATGACATCTGGCTGTCTTCTGGGGTTTTAACAGACACGATTCACAACTGGATTACAATCCCAGCCTTGCTTAAAAATAAATTCAAAATACTACTTTAGTTATGCTGGTTAACTCTGAGACCTAGTCTCTACAATTTACTGCTTTACACATTACATTTGTGTGGGCTTGTGTACAACCCTTCCTTAAGAGGTTTGCAGCTCCCCTGCTAGATATGTCACAATGTGTCATTTTAATGAAAAGATTATTTTTAAAAGAAACTGGCAAGGATGTGAATGAGAGATCAAATAATGCTGGTTTCATAAACCTGTATTTTTGGAAAAATCATTACATTCTTAGATGATTAACAAATGTGCACATAGCCTTTAATAGCCCCCACAGAAAAGGGAACCTCTCCAGATCTCTACGTTTTGTTTCCCCTGCAGCAATTTTTAGTATCCTATACTCTATTAATTGCCGAGTTATGCGTTCAGGATCTTTTCACAGAATCACAGAATGTTAGGGATTGGAAGGGACCTCTGTTGACCCACAGTCCAACCCCCCTGCCAAAGCAGGGACTCCTACAGCAGACTGCACAGTATATTTCAATATACAGTTTTGCATTGCTACAATGTATTTAAATGGCAAATTAGAAAAGCTAATGGAATTGCTGCATGAAACAACTTAGAGTATGATTTAACTGTAGCAGCAAACAAATACAAACTTTTCTTGAGATTTTCTTCTCCATTTTTCTTGCCTATGTCCAAATGACATTACCTTGTTCCCTTTCACTTGCCCAGTAAATGGAGAGTAGATACAAATATGGTCCCTATCATAATATGGTACCAGACTGCAAAAATGTAGGGTCAAGAGAGAAGAAAGAGTCATTCCAATTCTTCTTGGCAACCTCCCTCATCAACCAAACGGTGACATTTCTGGAGAATTTAGTCAAAGCACTATCCTAAATTATGACAACAAATTCCAAGTTTCTCCAGGTTTAACAGGATGGTAAGCAGCAGCCACAGTGATACCGCAACCACAATAATTTGATACACGTTAGGCACAATCAAACAACATTTTAATACAGACAAATCCAAGATGGCTTATCTTAGAAAAATAAAGGTTTCCTCTAAGCTGGGACTCAATATTATTGGAAAACACATGATTCTGCTCGGTGACTCCATACACTCTTGAAGCATGAACCAGAGTCTAGCTACAAGTAGATCAGGATGCACTTGGATAATCAGATTTTTCATCAACTGTATCAGAAAACCCACACAGTATCATGGATCAGGTGCAAGACTCAGTGCCCAATTTGATCTACGTCAGCTACTTGGTGGCTGGATCCTCAGATGAAATTTAAAAATCTGGTATTAGAAAGGCAACTGTTCTACAGAACAGACAGTTCTTTCAAATAGACAGCAATTCAATCAAAATACATCAGTACAATGAAATATCTAAATTAATACTAATGGTAATCTTTGCCTAGAACAGGATCCCAAGCAATTGACAGTAACTGCAACTTTTAGGAGACTAATATCAGAGCCAAAGTGTGCTTAAATTAACAGGGATTCTAAAACTGGAACTGGCAGGTTCATTTCCAACCTGGTTCAAGCCTGGGGAACAAATCCTCAACTAGAGTAAATCAACACTCTTCCACTATCTGCCAGCTTATGGCAGCTGAGTATCTGTCTTTTGATCCTGTACTCTACTGGCACCATACACATACCTGCCCACAGAGAGTCGGACAACCTTAACTCATTCAATGTAAGTTACACCAGTGTCAGATGTTAGTAAGTTCAGCCTGTGGTGGAGTCAAAGGAGTGATCTGTAGGTTAAAAAAAGCTCTTTACTATTTTAGCAATCCAGAGGGCCATCTTCAGTTACCCCCTGGTCCTGCTGAAGAGTAAGAAGAAATGAATGTGTTTATATGCCTTTCAGTTAGGAACTGGTTTACTCTTTGAAAGCTCTGTTTTTACTTACCCATGGAATCAAAGGTCTGGAAAGAACTAATAGCTTTAGAAATAGAAGCAGCACAAAGATGCATCATCATAGATTATCAGTAGTTTTGAAATATTACCTCATGCTTTAAGCACATCATCATGTCAACTTTCTGAGGCAAGAGCGCCTCTGCTAACTGCAGCTCACAAGAGTAGCTTGTTGCAGTTTTCTCCCTGGGTTATTTTTTATCTTGTGTCTGTGGTAGTGCAGTCCAGATGAAAAATAATTTTGGAAGACACTTATCAATGTTACAGCAGATTTCCACAGTATTCTTTTTCTAGCTCTATGGCATTTAAAAAAAATTAACAAGTATTTACATAGTTTTAAACAAACACTTTCTAAATAGTGTGTTTTCTACTTTTTCTTATTTTATGTAATGGTTTCCTTCTCTGCTGACATTTTGCTGGTTCTTTGGTCAAGACTGACGGAATCCATCCAAAGTATGCTGGACGACGCTAACTTCTGAAATACTGATCTGCAGCTTTGGTTTTGTTTGAGATTGACAGCTAACTTCAGTAGGGCCTGACCTCCAGCCAGAACACCTTCATGGAGACAAAGTAATTAAATTAATGTGCAAAGCAGGAATTACTGTTGATCATCAACCAACCAGGAAATAAATCTGTGTACAAAAAAAATGCTGTCAGATATACAGCACAAATAAATAAAAACAAAACGTATTTACCCTTTTCTTTATACCTACTATCAAATTCACGTAAAAGTTTTTAAATTCTAATGTGATATTGCAAATTACATTGCCATTTAATACCTTGAATAGTTTGCAACAATAAATGTCTTTCTTTATACTAACCCCATTTTGAATTCTGTATTTGCCTTATTTAATACTAGAAGTATAGCATGTCCATGTCTTTTTGCCCTCAAAACCCAGATACTGTCCATAAACACACAGTTTACTTCCACATGAAGGCAAATATATTTGGCTATATATACACGCAGTCATCCAACATAACGCTATTAAACTTCATTCTTTACAATTATGTTGCTTCTCAGCTGCATTTCTAAACGCTGTGACAATATAAAAACTAGATACTACTATTTGTATTACTAGCCCTTCAGTAGTCTCCTAAAACTAAATAACGAGTATCTCTAATATTCTTGAAATTATTTTGCTCCAACTACAGTAAAAGCCAGCCTCATAAATGTTAAGAATAAATGTGCACAAACATTTTAAACAGTTTCAAGGATATTAAGTAGCTCTGCCATGTTTCTCTAGCAATATCAGAACATCTTATTTTGCCTTTCTACAGTGGCTAGTGCTGCAGTTTAACTTTTTCAGGTTGACTACCTGTATAAGAATATAGCTCTCGTGTTCAATGATTATCTTGCATAAAAAACTTCCAATATCTATACGATCATACTAACTTTTTGTTTTTTCCGTATCAAGAGGGAAAACTTGCATCTGTATTCTGCTCTGTATCCTATTTTTCGTGAAGTATTTTTGCCTTCTTTAGTCTTTTTCTGACTATGGACCAGTATTTCCTCCACATTAAGCGGGAAATTTGGTTAATCTGTGAAATGCATGCCATTCCATTTCCTCTAGAAGATAATGCAAAACAAGCCATACTGTTGTTTGGTATAGACTTATGGCAATCAATTATTAATAATTACATAAAATTATATAAATTCACACATATTATCACATAGATAACCAGAGCTGCTTGGCAGCTTCTTCTCTCAACCTTTAATGAGTATGTTAATCCTCACACTGGCTAGTGATACGTACTAAGGAATTTACTCCAGAGCAGAAAACTAAAATCAAATTTTGAAACACTGAGGTTAATGTTATTAAAATAAAAAATGTAATGGTTCTTCTACCATATGCTTAATTGGCCCCCCTGCGAAAAAACAGTCCCACAGAAAGGAGCAGGAAGTTGGGTTCATATCTTACTGTAATCAATCATAATTTCTCTTCACAGCAACAACCCTGATAAACATTTATTGAATAATTTTTTGTTGGTGTGGATACTATGAGCTTACATGTGTTCAAAGGGAAGCAAGATAACTAAAGAGAAGCAAAATCTATTGAAGATTAGCAAATAAATAGAAAGTATTCTTGCCTTTAAAGTCCCTGAATATTTGAAGGCAAGAAAAGCTCTTGGAGAAATAACATATAATCTTGTCATATCTTTGTATTTCTCGTTAGGATTAGCATTTGTTGGTATCAGAAAGAGGACACGGATTATTTAGACTTTTTGTGTGATCCAGTATGACCACTGTTATCTTCCTGGGATGTCTTAAGAGATGAAAGGCATCCAGAACAATAAACAAAAAGCCAAACCCCAAAGTAACTGCCTCCTGTTCCTATCAATTCTTCAATACTTGCATTATGAAAGCACACAGAACCTCTCTAATCATGTGCCAAAACATCACTGCACTTGGTGTTATACCAGCTCAAACCAGAATAATATTCAGTACCTCTAACAATTTTTCATCAAGCCTACTTGTATTTCTGCAATACTGGCTCTCTTTTGAGTGGCAAGACTATAGATCTCTGTTTTTGCAGTGATTTATTTATGATTTGTCAATACTTTATAAAGTACAGTTCATCTCCTGCTACATTCCTTTTATGCTCCTATGGCTCAGACGTTTCCTATTTTAAACAGAAAAAACAGATGTTTTGGCACAATATTAATTTACTCAGATTTCACAATCAGATCGAACCTGAGTTGTTAAACTAAGTATAGTCTTTCAAATGAATGTCGTGAGCATCAGCCCATAAGAGAGCTAATAACAAGTTCCTTCCTCACCTTTTAAAGATGACGAGTGGTTCATTTCTTCTGAATGGCAATATAGAAGAGCTGAGCACAGAATTTCCTGACGTTATCTTAAACGCTTTTTGCTATTTGTTTATTTCCAGTCAGTTCCGACAGAATGGTCCCTTCTTGCTTAGGTGCTGTTCACAGAATGGGTTAATTTTTTTCCAAATAGATCATAGTCTTACTGCTGACTCCATCATTCTTCAATGTCTGTGTGTGCTCTTAACTCTTACAGAAGACTTAAATGATACTCCTGTATGCTAAAGCACATTACAAACATACTACCTTCCAGTTCATTTGGTTTGATCTAAAACAGCTAACTTCAACACGAACTAATATTGATATTGCCTTATACCATATGACTTAAATTATAATCACTAGGTTTTCTTAGTCTGATTAAACAATTAAACTGCTAAACTGAAACTACAGGCAATTGATTTATATGAAGGTAACTAAGAAATTCTATTTGAAGTTTAAGAACAATTCCCTACCAAAGATAACAAACACATGAAAGCTCAAACTGCAAAAACATATTTCAGTATTAGTTGCTCTAGTATTGTTAGCCTTTTCATTGTTTATTGATTCTATTTACTTGAGCAGTCATTCCTGGTTTCCATTTTCTAAAAATCACTAACAAAATAGGCGCTCTGCTCTGGTAATGCAAATTACTGTGCAAGTGAAGACTCTCCATATACTATAAGTGTAACTCATCATTAAACTGGGAGAAGAAATACTGCTTCTGCTTCTTTAGCTATAAAAACTTCCTTAAAATGTCTAAGTTCCCTTCTTTCAGTTTGGATCATAAAGTATTTGCTGTAACAAGATGGAAAGAGGTGAAGCTTTTAATACCAGTTCATGTAGGTCTGAAAGGAGTTACTTATGGTCGCTAAGGTTTGAGGAACACTGAAATGAGCAGGACTACCTGCGAGGCAACTGACTGCACAAAATAAACAAGGAGAGAGTTCGCTCCACATTTGATCATTTTGCTGTTCCTTTTACTCTAGATGAATATCAGGAGATTCTCGCATCTCCAGTTGAAATGAAATACTAAACATATAAAAGGGTGTCAGAACCTAGCCAAGACTCCCCTAAAAAAACAAAAAAAAAACCCAACCCAACCGAAAAACCCCAACAACTCAAAAAAAAAACCATGGAAAGAGCGTTGTGTCGATCTGCATATGATACTAGGAAGCTGGGGCTTTTCTCATCAAACAGAAGTTACATGAATATGTCATTTTGGCTTGAAGCAGTCGAGTACATATCCACGTCCCTTGTCACTAACATTACCTACACATATTTTCTGTGTTGCTTCGGCATCTTGCAACGTGAAGGAGCAGCATAAGACAGGTAAGCTAATCAGACACACACCACTGTGCTGAATGGTGAGCACTCAGGTCAGAATTTTAAAAGATTACTTGTGGGCTCTTCCATGAAGGGAAGAAGATGGGTAGAAAACAAAAAGCCAAAGTAGGCAAGCAGAGAGTCTATATAGGGATAAGATTTTATAAAGTATTAAGTAGTTGCTCTCAGAAAATGAATGCGCTTTAAGAATTCAGCTTCAATCCTATGCCCTACAATTCATGACGCCACATTTTATTTACAAGAGCTAAGATACTTAATCTTTTTATACTGTCACTCTGAATTGTTCCAAATTGAGAGGTGTAGGCCCCCCTGACTACTTGAAGTCAAAGTGATTCTTTAAAGAATATGTGGTTTATAGACTTCAGCAGGATCTTTCTACATAGTTTGCTATATTAATGAAGAAACTTTAATTTTTTTACACATACAGTAATATTGTATCTACTACCTACAAAATAAAATGCATTATTTATTTGCATTTTCCTGCCTGATTTTCTGAAAAGGTTGATGAAATTTTAATGAAAGTGGTTAAAGCAACAGACTATGTATTAAAGTTATATACAGAAAATGACCTTAAAAGAGCACTATTAACACTGCAAAGTAAAGCACTTAGGCTTGGAGAATGCCCCAGCAGAGGTGTCCATCATTAACTTATCTCTCCCTAGGCACTCATTGTAGCAGACTCACTTTACATCCCGAATACATTATGACAATTTTATTTACAAAACCCCAGCTTCCTTCTTTCAGGAAAGATCTCTACAAATAGTTTCTTCCACATGTACAGCAATTACCCTCCCTTTTCTTATTCAACATGCACTTTAATATCTGCTCTGACATCAGCATTAAACAGTCTTTCATGCGACTTTCTCTGAAATACCTTATAAAGTAGTAAGTTTTTTAAATAAACACTAATGACATAATTTTAAGAGAAATGTGTACTATCTGTGTGTCAGAGACAAGGAACTGAAACAGCAGGATGAAAATCAGTTGTTTTCCATCTGAAGATTCTCAAGCCCCAGCTCCCCAGCCCCTTTTCTGCCCCCTTCGCACCCCGCGCTTGCTGGGCTCACAGCACTACGGCTACCGACTCCGGCAGCAGCCGGCACCCGCTCAGCACCTCTGCAAACTGGCACCCGCAAGGCAAAGGACACGCTACCTCACTGACGTGGCTTAAAGACACCTCCCCGCCCCCAGCAGCAATTCTGAGGTACAGGCACAGCTAGAATATAATTCAAGCAGCATTTACTGGCTAGAAAACAGAAAAAAGCATTTCTTTTTCCCTGAGATCATCTACATCACTAACATCACATCTTCCAAACAGAATATGCCAAACTGCTACACATCTTCACATCTCACAACTTTGACAGTAAATGAGGCGAGGGTTGGGCCTTACACAACAGCCTTCGTTGCCCTTAAGCAGATCCCTTTTGTGCTCTAAAGTCTTTGGGAAGAATTCGGTTTTGATTATATACGTCTCTCGCCACCAGCATCCACTAAAAGGGTCTGAGCTGCCTTTGCAGACATGTTTACAGCTAGCGTTTCCTACATCAGACACCTTAAACCTTCAAACTTCTTTTAACAGAATTTGTGTATAATGTTTCTTAGGTGTGGGGTTCTGGTGGGTTTTTTTAAAGTTTGTTTGGTTTTGTTTGTTTTAAAGAAAAGCAGAGTTTTCTTTACTGCAGTGCCGGCTGCCACCCTTTCCTTCCCCACGGGGTTTCTGGCTCCGTGGTCCTAGATCCGCACACGGCAGTCTGCCCGTCTCTGCCGTCAGCCGCCCCTTCCCACACTGCATCTTCTCACCAGGCCCCAGGCCCCATCTCGCTTCTCCCCCCTTCCCCAGCACCCTGCTGGCCTGCCCCCTCCGCCCCCACTAGCTTGCTATCTTCCCAGCCTCTAGCCATATATTCTTACTTTTTCCTCGCCGAAATAAAAACAAGTATCAGAGTTATTTTAGGAGACAGCAAAAGAACAACCTCTGTCAAAAAAGCAAACAAACCCCACGCTTCAATTGACACTTGAATGGGAAGTTTTACTTCAAACGGCTCCAGTTTCACAGACTCTATAATAGGATGTGTCACGCGTGACACTTAACAGGTGATAACACAGTGACTACTGCACACTACACCCATACTTTATAAACAAAAAGAGAAAAGAAAAAGCAAACCACGAGTAAAGGAGGGCAAAGGTTTTTCCTGAGACTTAATGATTTACCCGTATTTCCTACAGGACGACATAAAAAGAATGATTGCAAGAAATAATTTTTCTCCTGTATGTTTTCTTTTTTTGAATGTATTTGTACTTTTAACATAAACTCAGACTGAGAATTATTCTTTGTAGCTATTTTGTGATGTACATTTCAGTAATAAGCAGTGAGTTATTTCATGCAATGGCTGACAAAATTTAGTCCTGAATGTAATGCTCATTCTTTTCTGTACCTTTAAAATTAAAACCAGTGTGCTATTTTTTAGAAAAGAATTAAACTCCAGAAGTTTTGATCAAACAATTTTTCATTTTGTTTTCAGAATTAAACATCTGAACAGACTATAAAGCAATACAAAAAAACAGAGGCATCTGAATAACTACACTATACTGGATTTCTCTTTTATAACATCTCTGTTTGTCAACAGCAGTATGACAACTGGCAACCAAAAAAACCCAATCCCTCTTCTAAATACAGGAATTTATGCCAACTGCAGATAGCAACAAAAATTGTAATTACATAAAAAACCCAAACAAATTAATGCCAGATCCTCTCTTCTGGTCCTACTGCACGAAAGAGGCTTGAAAACTGCCAGAGCAAGTTAACTGAGGTTTTTGTTTGCAGCCTTTTCAAGTGCAATCACCGTTCATTAACAGGTGCAAACTTCCTATGCCCAGTTCTAGCTCTGTTCTGTTTGTCGCTCCATTTGCCAGGTCCCAACCATGGCACTGGAAGGGAACTGATCCCCCCTTCAAGCTTTCAGTGCGGCAGAGTCAGGGTCTTGCTGCTACATGGCACTAAGGAAACTACCATTCCAAAATTGGGCAAACTGGAGAATTAGGGTCTGCCCCTCTCCAGTGAATTCCCTGCTTTGCCCCAAGCCCACTATTCACACTAGACAGAATGTCTCCTTCCTACTCCCTTTGGAGTAAGCAAGGAAGCAAGAAACAGGAGAGGGAGATGGTCTCACAGAAAAAAAACCCACTAATACTGAAACGTGTTGTGCAACCAACTGTCCCCCAGGACATGTTCTGCATATTCTCCTGGCCACGGTAACAGAGGGGAACCATAAGCAAAATGTTCTGCCCGAACCAGTACCATAATGGCCCAAAGAACTCAATGAAATAAAGATTACATAGATATAACTGTGCGGATGTCCATGAAAATCTGGATGTGATGCTTTCATGTCACAGATTTGCTCCCCTCCCAGATAGATGTCCAATCCACAAAAGTTTCTTTTCAATTTAACAGCCAGCTTGAAGAGGACGGAAGGATTAAAGAAAGGATTTTTACAACAGAAGGTGAAGAACTAAAGGATCAGGAATGAGATACAGAATAGCCTCAGTATAGATGTCAGACTACTTGGGGGCGGGGGGAAATCAGCATTTAAGTTTCTTTAAAAAAACCCAAACCAACATAAATTAGCTTGGTCTCATGTCAATAGGGATCTTCTGTGCACTCATAGGGTTAAGATATCAATCATGCTTATTACTCATAGACAAAAATTAAATGCTTGGAAACTACATCAGCCCATGCAAGACTAAATTAAGGCCAATGAGAAATTCCATCTATCAAGATGTAAGGCAGAAAAAAGGGTGAACACTAGAGAAGCTGATAAGTTTTGAAAGAGCAGCATGGTGCCATTGCCTGAGGTAGGAGGGATGTACCTGCTGGGCGCCGACGGTAACTCATGGGAAGTGCTTTCTGCTCTTCCATGAAATGCTTTCCATTTGGGTTGCCACTGGTATGTACAGAAAAACTGTTCCACTCTGCTCTCAGGTCAGAAAAAAGCATTTCAGTAGGACACTTAATTATGGATGATATTCTGGGTAGTTTTGGAGTGCTGTGTAGGTAAGCACTAAGCAGCATTGCTGCATTGAAAGACTCACTAAAAATAATGCTGTTTCATGAGACATACAAATAGCAATGTAATTCTTTTCTTCAAAGTTAATTTCTGAACTGTACTGCTCTGCACAGCTTTTATTACGCAAAGATGTGTATTAATAAATAGCATCAGCAACCCATTTTATATAATAAAACCTCATTTCAAATGTTATGGAAGGCAAACACTGTACAAGATACTATTCCAGAAGTGAGCTGGACTAGAAATACCAATTACTGGTAGCTACCTTCAAAATCCTTCTTATTGACATGGCAACATGATGGGACTTCAAAATAAAAAATAAAGGAGATGAAACAGCCAAAGTGAAGTATTATAAATGCTTCCCTGTCTATATTCAAGCCTCAGAAGGTAATGTAACTGGCAAATACATGGTATTACAACATTTAAAAAAAAAAAACCCCTACAAAACCAAAACCAAACAAAAACCCAAACAAAACAACAACAGTTAAATCTTCTGTCAGGCTATGACATTTTTAACTTTCAGTCAACTAGCTTAAAAAAAGTGTCCCCTTCCCCTCTTCAGACAGTAGCTCATTTAGCTCAGTGCTCTTCTTCCTACGTCTCATACTTCATACTCCAAAACATAAGCTAGAGGGCCAGATGTATTGTCTGGGAAGCTTTCCAAATTCATTAACTCCTTGGCACCAATGACTTCAGGATAGCCACTGCCAGCATCGAGTATTATGCCCAGCAAAAACCCATCTCCTGGAGGGACAGGATTAATAAAACGAGGCGTTCGGCAGTGGCTGTTGGTCTCTTTGGTCACAACAAGCAACTAAAAGAACCACGGTAGCTGCCAACACTGATCACAGTCAACTTTTCAGTACCCAGTACTCTGAAGGTCTTTCCTGAACATCTGCAGATCATCACAAAGCTTGAAAAATGCGCAGATACTGTTTGAAGGAATATGAAACCAACAGCCAAAGACTGTCGGGAAGGCTGTGATTCCAGGCATAAATGCAGAGGGTGGTAAATGTTACCCAGGGGCGTTGGAATCACACTGGCACTTTCTCCTCAATTACAGAAGATGCAGTCTGAGGCAACTCATTTTGCTTTCTGAAATGGCTGCAGTCTGGCTGTCACCAGCTAAAGGGCTGATGGCTGAAGAGCCTTCCAGGGTCCTAGAAGTGCAGGAGACCGGATGGATCCACTTAGTGTTTTCAGCTTTCCTTCTTAGGGCCAAGGGGGGAGTTCCATGAAGGAAACCAGCTTACTATCAGTCATGCAGGCACTTTCACGAGCCGTCTGTTCAGGCAACATCACCAGAGAGGCTCTCTGATTTAAAGATTAACATGCAGCAAGAGGTCCCCAGGATTTTAAACATTAAGCTTGTTTTGCTGGCTGCTCTGCCTTCCTTTGAATTTCCACAGCACACCAAATTCTTTACACTCTTCAAATTTCAAATTTATATTCTTCAAACTTATTGTTTCTTATTCTTTCATTAGGGTTAACGCCAGCTTTCTTACAACCACAGAACCATTAAGGCTGGAAAAGACCTCTAAGATCACCAAGTCTAGCCATCTGCCCAACACCACCATGCCTACTAAACCATGTCCTGAAGTGCCACATCTACACCTTTTTTGAACACCTCCAGGGATGAGGACTCCACCACCTCCCCAGGCAGCCTGTTCCAATGCCTGACCACTCTCTCAGTAAAGAAATTTTTCCTAATATCCAATCTAGACCTCCCCTGAGGCAACTTGAGGCCATTGCCTCTCGTCCTATCGCTAGTTACCTGGGAGAAGAGACCAACACCCACCTCACTACAACCTCCTTTCAGGCAGTTGTAGAGAGCAATATGATCCCCCCTCAGCCTCCTCTTCTCCAGACTGAACAGCCCCAGCTCCCTCTGCCGCTCCTTGTAAGACTTGTTCTCTAGATCATTCACCAGCCTTGCTGCCCTTCTCTGGACATGCTTCAGCACCTCAGTGTCTTTCTTGTAGTGAGGGGCCCAAAACCGAACACAGTACTCCAGGTGTGGCCTCACCAGCACCGAGTACAGGGGCACAATCACTTCCCTACTCCTGCTGGCCACACCATTCTTGATACAAGCCAGGATGCCATTGGCCTTCTGGGCCACCTGGGCACACCGCTGGCTCACGTTCAGCTGGCTGTCGACCAGCACTCCCAGTTCCTTTTCTGCCAGGCAGCTTTCCAGCCACTCTTCCCCAAGCCTGTAGTGTTGCACGGGGTTGTTGTGACCCAAGTGCAGGACCCAGCACTTGGCTTTCTTGAACCTCATACAATCAACCTCAGCCCATCAATCCAGTCTGTCCCTCTGCAGAGCCTTCCTACCCTTTAACAGATTAACAGTCCTACCCAATTTGGTGTCATCAGCAAACTTACTGAGGGAGCACTCAATCTCCTCATCCAGACCTCTGATAAAGATATTAAATAAGACTGGCCCCAATCAAAACATTCCCTACCACACAGAGCCACCGCACCACCTCTCCTTCCTTTCCTATCCCTTCTGAAGAGCTTACCGCCATCCACTGCAGCACTCCAGTCATGAGAGTCATCCCACCATGTTTCTGTGATGGTGACTAAGTCACAGCTACCCTGCTGTACAATGGCTTCCTTGTTTAACATTTTGCTGTCTCAAATCACTTCAAATTCAGCAACAATTTTTATTGGGTATGACACTGCAGGATCCAGAGATGCCAAGATCTCAAGTCCTAATAACCACTTCTACAGAATTGCAGTATCTATTATCCCGTGTGAAATTCTACACTCACACAGCTATACTGCTTCTGCTTTCAGCGAAAGCTTTGTTTCTGCCTGATAGAGTGCTCCTCATATAGACACATCCACCATATTTACAAGCTCTCCTGCCCTCATGCCAGAAACAACCTGGAATATGAGGCAGCAGGAGGCTCCAATTCAAAGCAGAAACTTCCAGCAAAGACATGAAATGTGGCAGGCTCAGCACAGACCGTCACAGGGAGAAGTACCACCAGGTCTCAGGAAGTGAATGCATGCCCCAAACAGTCTACAACTGATAACTCATGCCAGGACCACACCATTTACTAGAGAGAATATTTCAGCTTGCAACAGACAGAGACTTCTGCAGGCATGCCTCCCCTTCAGTCCGCTGCAAGCTGACACAGAGGATGTATTTACCAGAGAAAGATGACCACTTATTTCTAATACTAGCAGGCCTTACGGTAAGTGGATGCATTCATTAGAACGATTAAAAGTCTGCAGTTTAATTTCATTTCATAGTACTTAAACATTCTGGGGTTTTTAATATTCTCTTGACTTGTTTTACTGAATTCTGCACAGAACAATACTCAACTATACTGACCAGGGGCAGAAATAGCAGCTACGCAGTAGGAACATCAAAACACACTCCCCAGGCCTCAGTTAATGTAACAATATGCCCAGCATCACTTCAGGAAATTAAAAAGAATAAAAAGGAGGTAGAATAAATGAATGTACAAGCATCTTGGCTGAAAAAAATTCTCGTGTGCTGATTTTATTTCTTCCTAGTCACTTCTCCTACTTGTGCATCGTAAGGGAGCTGTAACATTGGGTAACTGCTGAGCACTAAATTTCCCAGGTTATATTAAACAAAGTTCCTGCCGCTTTCTCTGCTCCTGGAGCAAAGAACAGTCCCCAAGGAAAAACGCTGTTGGTTTGCAATCCCTGGATGCCAACAACTCATACTGGGTAACGCCTAATTCCCATATTGCTGAGATGTGATGGAAAACAAGTAAATTTTTCACCTCTATTGTTTAGTTTTGAAGACTGCAGTTCGGACATCTGTCAGACCAGGCCTTCTCCTCTGAGAAAAGACCATCATTACTGCCATGCAGACTTTCCTCTCCAAGTTTATCCACACATAAAAAATAAGGCATTCCTGACACCCAGAATCATTCTGCAGCATCCTGCTCTAATAAACTTCATGTCGCAGCTTTAGCAGGGATTTCCCTTGCTATGCATTCACAGGAGTGCCCTGCGTAGTTCCTATCTGCAGGAACTCTTAAGTTTCATTTCATGGAAGTCGAATTGAAATACTTCTCTTCAGTATGCTTTTAAGGCACAAGCTTCCTTCACAGAAAAGTCCAAGTTGTGCAGGACTTTCGGGCAGACATACATGCACTTTTGTTCTTGAAGTAGGATCATGGAAAGGGCTTTGCTGTTGAATCTAGGGTTGTTTCACTACACTTTCATAGTACAGAAAATTCACATTTGCTGGGTGAGACAAAGTGAAATCAAAGCTTCTGCTCAACTTATGCTTTTACAGAGGCATTTGCTCTCTGGTTCAGCAGCTTTCTGTGATCAGCTGGATTGAAAGAAAACCTACCCAGTCCCTGCAGTTCTTAAGGAAAATAATCCTCTCCTTTCTGTCCAAGGGGCCTATTCACTCCACCTGGCATGTACAAAAGGTTCTCCTTGCTGGTGAGACTCAGCTGTTCCCAAGGAGTGCTCAGTCTTCTCTCACTCCTCAGGACAGACCCAGCGTGTAGCAGACTGAACAAAGCTAAAAGATAGCCATAGCCCTTAAACACCAAGTAACATCACACAGCCCAAAATCCATAAAACCAAGTTTCACTGGCCATTAAACAAACCTCTCGGAAACTCACTTTCAGTTTAGTCTTCAGGACAAGAAATAGACCCTCAAACTTGCTTCCCCACTTCCTTTATTTCAGCACAAAGACATCTTTGATGATCTGCAAATCTTCTTTCATCCATGCTTTCTCCCTCAGATGCGTATCTCTACCCCCTCCACCCCAGTCAGCTTCCTTCAGCTCAGGCTGATCTCGAGATCAAAAACTGTCAGTTGCAAAATCATTCTTCTCTTCTCCTGAACTTCATTTTTCTTGCTCTCTTGTCTAAACCAGAAGAATACTATTCTTTTTGGTAGAACTATTTTTTCTACTAGGTTAGATCCCCACAACAGCTTATCACAGTAGTACAACAATAATAATGCTGGCATAGAGAGAAACTGAGCAGCAACGTGTGGCTAGGCATTTATGAATACAATGGTATCATGGGATCCTCTTCAGGAGACAGGAAAACGTTAAACCAGCTATGCTACATTACAAAACCTCAATCACAGAACCTTGAATTTGCATCCATGCTGCAGATGGTCCATGTTCAGCTCTGCTCTAGGTCCTAAATCTCATGCAAGAACAGTGAGGGAAACAGGGTTCTCCTGCAAGTTTGTTAGTGTTCTCAGAAGATCAGATCTATTCGCTTTAATGACTAGAGTTCAAAAAAAGATCAATGGTCACTGCTCTGCCATATCTTAATACAATGCACACTGAAAGTCAGTCACAGAATACAAAGAATTCATAACATCAAAGTGAATAAGTGATTTAAGAGAAGATTTTTGCATTCAAGGATGAGACAGCAGGGATGCTCTTCTTCAGTTTGCAGAGGTTTATTGCCATTTTTTACTCCCTGCTCCTGCCACTGGGGAAGTAATTTTATCCACGGCAAGTAAAATAGTCTTAAAAAAATTAAAAAACAAAAAAAACCAATCTAAGTTTGGCATGTGAATTTATTAAGAATATGGTTTGACAAGGCACATAAGGTGATTTAATAGACAGCTGCCTCTGAAAGCCACAGTTCTCATATCCACCCACTTGCCGAGTTTCCCTTCTACTGGCACGCAAGCTTGTCTCTCTCAAATGAGTGGTTCAAGCAGATAAGCCCAGCACTATTCACTTCTGTCTTTCTTGTTTTAGTTTTTGGCTGGTTTAGCACTCTCAACCACCTCACCAGCTAAGCTGTGGGACTGGAATAGAAGTAGTAATGGGAACCAGGCAGCTGCGGGTCGGAGGCATGGTAACTAAGACTGCCTCTTTCGGCAGCAGCAAGCTTTTAGATCAACACTGTAACATCAAACCGCACCCTCAAGTGAGGGATTTTCATCAACAGATGACTTTCTCAGGACCTAACAAAAAAGGGGTCACAACAATCATCATCACGCAGTTAATAAAGTCTTCAAAAACACGAAAAAAAAGCAGTCAAAGGAATAGTTACAGCTGGTGCGTTACTGGGGGCATACAATGATTCTTCTCAGAGTGAAAATGAGAGCTTGCTTCCCTCCATAGAGGAGACCCATCTAACTAGGTTATCCCTGAGAGCTGTCTAACAGCCACACAGGCCTGGCAGACAAGGGGGGACTGTAAAGACTATCAAGTCTGGCATTCAGAAGAGATTTTGACCAACAAACTGCTTTTCATTCAAATTTAACAATACAGCAAGATCTGTTAATTTAGAACAATTGTTTCAAGCACAGAAACTGATACATGTCCAGCCTTCCTTTTCCTGAGTCAGTGAAAAATCAAATTTTTCATGCAAAAATACATACAATTTGATGGGTGGAGGGGGACTTTATCCCAGCCGAAACCAGGATAGAGAGAGATTGCTGTATCAGGACCATTTCTAATAGCGTCTTAAAAATAATCAGTATCTAGAACGTCCAAGTTTGAGCTTCTCTTGCTAAAAAAAAAATTAAAAAAATTAGAACTTCACAAGAGTTCTTATTTCATCTTGTTTCAATACACTTTCCTATCTCTGACAGGTTAAAATACATGAAGTTGCAACAGACACATGAAAATTTTTCCATCTAAACATTCATGCTTTATATTTAGCACTTTATATACTAGATGAAATTAAAAAAACATTTTTCTCAGCACTAATTCTTAAGAGTCAGCTCATGCAAGCTGGAGGCTTGGGATTTATTCCTGCAGACTTCCAGACTTTGATCATTAAGACATGAAAAAGTCCTGCAGCCCAGCAGTTCAATATTCTGCTGGCCTGTCGCATGGCTTGGTCACAGCATAGTTTTGGTTCTTGTAAAACTAGGCAGTGTTAAACAAGCCCCTCCACCACTCCCAGCACTAACCAATGTAGATGGTTAGAACAATCCATAACATGGAAACTATTATACATGTTAAAAAGAGAAAAAACTTACAAAATTAAGTCCACTAAAAACGAATAGTAAAGCCATACTGGCATAGAGTACTAAGTAAATTCATGGATCATCATAGTTTCACTAGAGAAGCTGTGTTTGAAGATAAGAAAAAAAAAAACACAGTAGGCAGAGATTCAATGAAAGCTAAGCATTTTAACTTTTGGACTAGAAATCCTTATAAACCCCAACAATATAATAGATTGACTTTAGACCTTTCCAGACTTAAGTATAGATGAAAATGTTAACTCCGTAAGTGACCTGCAAGAAAAAGGAATCTTATTTTTTGCTTCTTGGCTGCATGAGTCAATATAGATTCTGAGATTACAAAAATTTCTTTGGAACTACATGGTCAAAAGAACACTTTGCTTGGAGAATCATAATACAATCATAGAATCACAGGTTGGAAAAGACCTCTAAGATCACCAAATACAACCATCCACCCAACACCATCATGCCAATAATAATAATAATTACAACAATAATATCACCACCAGCAGCAGAAAAGAACCATTCAGAGAGAGAAGACCAAAGTAAACTGTAGAAGAATGAAAATCTTGCAAAAATATTCCCAGCAATAAAACATCAAACTTAACCCACAGCTTCATGATTCAAAGCTTAGAGGCATGGGTTATCGGTAGTATGGTGTACTGAAGCATCACAGAAAGATACTTGCATTTGGGTTTGTGTCAGTCGAAAACCAGCACCAAGCACCACACTGCCTGAACCCACGGAAAATCACATCGCACAGCCACACTGCTGCCACAGGTTGCTTGCCTCCAGTACCGAAGCCAAGATACACAGGTTAGGCTAGGCTACGTTGGCATTGCTAAGGCATGCTGCAGGCTGCAAAGTAGGCAATTCCTCTCCACACTTGCAAGAACAATTGATGTAGCCAAGTATTACACTCTCACTATCAAAGAGAAATAAAACAAACTAAAAATCAACTTTTTCCTCCTCTCACAAATGCAAAGACAAGTGTCAGATTCTACACGCCACACGCTTTCAGTTAGATAGTGGCAAGGTCCTTGTTTGGACAGGCACTTCACTTGCACATGCCAGGCAGCTCAGCCATTTACATGAGGCTTTTCTACTGTGGATCTAGTTACTATATAAATCCTTATGAACTCAGTACTAAACCCAATGTCCCCTTTCAAAAGCTCAGCTTTAATGACATCTACAGCAGTGAGAAGGCTTGTTTAATAAAACGAGATCTGGCGCAAGGAGAGGAGAACACCACTTCCCCTATGCACCCCTTTGACATAATTGTGTTACCTGCAAATCAAAAGCAAAACAGAAGTCAAACTTGCTACAATGGCACCTGTCTGAAACAAGCCTAACAGCATCCACTAAGCTTTCTGTAGTCCTTCCTAACCCCACGATTAACCCCAACAAAACCCTTGATTAAAAGAAAGCCTTCTGTGCTACATAAGCATGCATAAACCACTGGACTTTGCTGGTGTTCCAATAGCTCAACCTTTGCATGATTCCTCCAGGTAAAAAAAGAACGTTCTCCAGTTTTGTCTGCCCTTCCAAGTCCAAACTCAGATTGAAGCAATAAGCTTAGCCTAGCCATTATTCACCCTTTTACCACAACAAAACTTTAACACACTGGATTGTGCCTGCACCAGTCCCTATTCTGCCCCTGCACCAGACCCTACTTTGTCTCTGCAAAACACTAAGTTGGAGTTCTTAAAATCACAAGGCTTAAAATCACATGTTTATATTTGCAAATTTAGCAGTGGCTGGGCACACCTGAGTTTACTAGAATGTAACCATCTACACTACAGAAGTGTTGTAACAGCTCTTCTACTCTCACAAACACTTCCCAGAAACGGTCCATGAGTTAGGATATATCAGGCACAGCTTCCAGAGGCACCCAATGCCATCTCACAATAGAAACTCAGAGCACAGATGGGGGTCATCCCATGCCACTCAGCTTTAAAGCCAAAGGGGACACTGAGCTCACCCTTGTATAGATGCAACCTTAGCATCTCATAGACTTCTTTCACCTAGCAATGCAACCCCAGCTTTCACAAAAGGCTGGAGGGCCTTTCCTGAAGGTAACGATGAAGCTCTGTCTGTTGCACTTTCCATACACTATTCCAGTGGGACATATAAAGTAAGCCTAAATTTTCAACCACTCCTGTGTCCTAAAGCATAATCCTAATCCTCATCCTAGCTTTAACGAAACCTCAGTAAAATTTATCTAATACAGAACATATCCTTGCATTAAAGGATGCAGAGATACCTATCTTATTCCAAACTATCTCCAGTTCCAGTTGGAACCCCAGTTTAACCACAATTCAGTTATCCATCCACAAAGCAGTACAGACTGGAGGTCTACCAGACATGTTGGCACTCAGACCTCATCAAAGCCCTGACCTTGCACGATTTAGCTGTACACCTACCTCCTCAAGCCTTCTTTCCCATAACACTAACGCTGCCCACAGACTGAACAGTAACCTGGTAACCGCTCTATCAGCAAAAATAACAGTGAGGGGCAGAACTTGACCAGAAGCATCCTTCATACTATCCCAGTGGGCCTTCTCTTCCTCAAGTCCTAACCTTATGTCTTGCCATATAGCATTAATTCAAATTGAGCTTGGTAACAGAGCTACCCCTGTATCATTCAATCTTCCCAGTACTAATCCATAGCCCAGTCACATGCTCCTCACATAGCAGCCAGCAAGAAAATAAGATCTTCAACTCATTTTGTCTCAAAACTGTCTCGATATATAACCCCAGCCAAAAGCATGGTCTAGTGACATTAAAATGAAAATAGGAAAGCTTTTTTGCCCATTTTGCTAATTAATATGTCAGAGCTCATAAAGAAAGACTCATCAGCTTTTCTCCAGCACTGCATCATCTGAAAGAGCTGTGTCAGCAGAGACCTCAGCAGACAGTCAATACATACTAAAATGTGTTCTATGCAGTAAATCACAACACAAAAAAAGAATTGCAGAACAAAATAAAAATAGCTGCAAATAATTCAGTCATTGATTTCAGTATTTAATATAAATCAGGTTACACATGATGTACAACGGTCTCGCCCTTCCTTATGAAGGGTATACTCCTAGCTGTCCTGGAATCCCTTTTTACTAGAAAGCTAAGAGTTCATGAAAAATTGAGCCAAAGTTTGCCGATTTTTCCTCCTTGTGCATTTTCAGGGATGTTCTCCACTTTACAACAGAGGCACCACTTGCTTGCTTCTCATTCTCATCACTGGAATTGACACACCATTGCTGAGCACACGGAACACTTACAGAGGACAAAATCCTTAGAGGATTCAGAGGAGATTCCTTGCACACACACACTCACACGATCTCTCTCTCTCTGAACTCTGGTGTTTTCCAGAAAGGGACGAGTAGGCGACATCAATACAGCACCCTATGGCTGTTACCAGTGATATTGTGGAAAACATTTGCAACACTAACACCGCCTGTAAGCACTGCAGGAGTCCTCCATCCAGCAGGATGAAGGACAAGCCAGCTGTCCAGAATTCACAGGTGCATTTCTGTGAGGGTGAAATACAGGAACAAATCTCCAGCCATCTTCCCACAGAACATGCTTACAAAGCTCAGCACGTGTCCAGATATGCTTCTAAGAATCAACTCCACTTCTTAAGGGGAGGGGACCGGGGGGAGGGGGAGGGGAGGAACTGTTGTTTGTGGGTGCAATATATAAAAAGACAGAAAGATGGGGCTACAAGCCACAGATCCTTCTAATGCCTTGGTCTTCTGCAGAATTGTGCTAACACTTTTTGAAATGAATACACACTACTAACTCCTGCTGTTGCTCAGTAACATGTAATATGCGAGGGATCCCATAGCTATACCAAAAGCTGAGACTAAATGCTTGAAGAGCCACTGCCCCAGAAGGAATAGAAAGGATATTTCCCTAGAGAGAATTACTCAACTCCGTATTTCATAGAACAAGTCATGCTGAAGGAGAGAAGGGATAATTGCATTGATTGTTAGTAGGTAATAATTAATTCTGTAGAGAAATACATTTAATTTCCTGAAGTCTGGAATAGGATGGAAACTCTTCATTCTGTAATGAGAAAATAACGGTGTTTTGCTCCCAGCACAAAAAGCTGCAATGTCTCCCTTAGTGTGTTCTTAAAAAAGTACCTATAGGAAAGCCACACAAAGAACGATGCTAAAACAACAGTCCTGTGATGTGACTGAATGCCAGCAAGATGCATACATGACATATAATTCCAAAAAGCACACAATAAAAAGGGACCAGAGAAAAAGAATGCCATGGTGTTGAACAAATCCTTAAAATAAATATTTGAACGGACCAATGAGAAAACTGAAACTGCTGCTTGATTTCTCTCTATGAAGGGTTAGGAAATGGAACACAGAGAGGGTAGAAACACTTTTCAGCAGCAATTGAACAGGATTTAAAGTGGACAGAACCAAGAAAAAAATCATTTAAACTCCAACCTTCTCAGTAGTTAGCTAGCTCCTTTTATTCTGAAGCGGATAAAACGAAACAACATGCAGGATCTTTGTATCTACTCCTTAGGTGATCTGTTGACCACTGATTTTAGTCTAGCAAAAAAGATCTTAGGTGCTTGTAAGAGGTCGAGAAAGGATAAGTAAAACAAAAAAGCCAATATTCAGTAAGCATGGGTACCCATTTTCATATAAAATTTGTAGGCATCTTCAAATAGAAAAATTTTCAAAGCCATGGTTTTCAAGGATGTGGGGGAGTGTGCAGAATGCTCAAATTCCGGAGTGTGCGGAAGATCAAATGCTGCTAAAAGTGATATTATAAAGCTTAATGTACCTATAACAACAGATTGCCAAAGAGTTCTGATCTTACCAGGTTTTCTTCCAATATTCTTTGATAGCAGTGAATTCCACTGATCTTTGGAAAACTGCATGTTGTTGCAATGTTTCTAGTAATTCTTCTGCACAGGAAAAAACTCAAGGGCAACACCTCTAACTTCGTCAAGTTGACAACATCATTTCCTTGAAGCTTTCACATTCCCAAAACAAAAAGTTGAAAGAATTTTTTCACCCCAGGAGTGATAATGGCACAAGATGTATGTACTAATCCTTGATTCAGAAAGAGTATCCAAGAAGTTCACAGACTTAGGAAAGATGCCAGAAAAACTGAAAAAGAATTTGTCTGCTAAGTTCAGGAAAAGGTCTTCAGATAAGGAAAATCCACACCAGAGAACTAAAGAAGGACACCCAGCTGCACAGAGAAGGAAAACCATAAACAATCAGGAATCTCATAGTTGACCTTCCTTTACATGAATTCACTTTCCAGTTCTATCAAAGGAGTGGAAAAAGGCAACGTGCAATCACACTACAGAGGGGCAGCCTGACACACCAGGGTTTTCTAACATCACAAGAGATTGCTGAATAACTTGAGTTTTCTAGAAAGTTTAAAGTTTCTTATGTCAGGTTATCCACAGCTTGTGAAAAATTACAAGCTTATGTGACACTTCTTCTAAAGTTCTTATAATACAAGAACTGCAAGTTGTACCTTGGTGTGGTCTGTGGAACTTATTAATAAGTAGGTACAGTAATGACAGCAGTATGAACTAATTTTCTTTCTTACTATGGCCTGAAAAGTTTAAGGAAAAATAAATTATTTCTACTGCACAAGCATAAGAAAAGGAAAAGCTTTGACATTCTTGTTTTTAATCAGTAGAATTTTTTTTAGTGTTATCTTCAATATTCCTGATAATGGAAGTGGAACTCAGAGCAAGGAGAAAAAGCAAGAAATATTTATAGTTTTCAAAATGTATATTAAGTCTCCACACTCCACAAGACATGTTGCACTTGCCCTTATTTGCACGGGCATCTTCTTCAGCTTACAACACCTGCACTGAGAAAAAGAAGTTACAGTTCTTCCTGCAAATGACTCTGCTACATACATTGCCTGGCAAAGAACAATCCCTAATTCATCATCGTACAACTTGGAGTCAGTGCATACAAAGTAATCCCTTAATTTGCAACTCTCTTATTCACCAGAGTTTGTCAACTGCCCAAACTACTTTCAAGTTGCTGACTTTTCCTCCAAAATAGCAGAATGCTTACCCGATTTGTGTCCGGCCAACAAACCAACTTTGCTTTCATCTGCCACTGGAGGAATAAAAGACAAGACACAAAGATCAGAAACTTATTTAAATTCACAAGCCTTTGAAGCACTGTCAAATTATTTCAGACACATGGCATCCTAACTCTTTAAATTATAATCATTTGTAAAAAGTCTTTTCTTACCTAATCCACCTGGGGTGCTTCAAAGTCCAAATATCTGAATCAAAGCCCACCGAAACCAATAAAAAGACTACCAGCAGTCCTAGTGGGTTACAGATCAGGACCTCAGCACTTACACACTCAAAACTGAGTTGTCAGAAGAGCAATTGCGTTTGTAAATAACTCATCTTGCCAGACAAATCACAGGGCATAGGAGAGTTGTAACGTTTTCAGATCAAAGACCTCAGCTGGTAAAAAGAATCCAGATATGGAAACCTTCCCATCTGTAAGGCATCTCACTGACTCACAGGACCCTCTGCAGACAACAAGGGCTCCCAAAAACCAGGCTTATGCTTTTTGCTATATTACGATTTATTGTATTTTATCTGTAAACCACACTTTTTTAGTATTTCACATAATCTTATAAAGAAGGATGTTTAAAATAGCAACAGTTTGCAGACAGACTAATGGAGGAGCAAATTCTGAATGTAACAAAAATTTTAATTTTTCCTCTGTAACGGTACTTCAGTTTATTATCATATATCCGAAGAAACTAATTAAAACACTCTCCCGGAGGGCTGAGGGGGAAGAACCAACCACCATTTCTTAAAATGAATTCTATGCAAAGAAATGGTGCTAATGTAATGTTAGGGATGATAAAACAGGCACAGGAAATGAATGTTAGGGTTGGAAGCTTATCCTTCAACCCTGCCTGCCCAAGCACTCCCTTATATTATGCCTTAAAACATGATCTCTCTATACGATAAAATAAATTGTCAAGTCATACCAAAATCACTACAAATGAGAACTTACACAAGCTTTGCTTAGTGGTCACCGTAACAAGTTTACACGCAGAGTTATCTGCAATGATACAAGAACGCACTATTGTCTACCCAGGAAAGAGCAGTGCAGTAGTTATTGACGTTTACGTGCTACTACTGGGAAAATAATCACAGTAAGTGTTTTCTCATATTGCCTCCTTGCTTCACTTTTAAGGGAAGCTTTTTCCCGCAAAAACCAGCCAACAGATTCAGGACTGGGATTCACAACCAGAATCATCAATTCACAACCAACCCCCGCATCTCTTTCCCACCTTTGTCATCTGATTGTTACCTGATTATCAGTAAAATTGGCATAGTATAGTTTTGTTGTGTGACTAGATGCTAATAAAGTAAGACTAATACTGTTTGCAGCGTTATGCAGAGATGCTGCAAAACAAAATAGCAGCGGGGCAAGTCAAAAGTAGAAGTGCAGCCAAAATCAAAGGCAGTTCCTTGTTCTTTAACCTTTCTTCTAGGTTCTTGTAGTCCCTGGAAATGATAACTATTTAGCTCCTTCCTATGCAGTTTGATCCTATAAGGCAAGACGACTGGACAAGGATTTGCTACAAGCATAGTTCAAATTCCTTTTCCTCCTCCCTCCCCCCAAATTTACCTCTAAGCAGAACAACTGTGGAAAACTTTAGTTCCAAAGGTTAGTGTTTTGACAAGTTATGATTGTGTGAAAACAAGGGATTATAATGGATACTGATTTGCAACCTTAATTATAGCAGCCACTAATAGAAGCCACTGTAATATATGCTAATTACTTGAAATAGGGTATGTTACAGTACATAGGAGCTTTAAAAAAATAGATACCAAGGTTCACAGCATTTTTTAAAAACTATGCTGATGACTCGGTTTGCTGGAAACTAAGTTTTACGTTATTAAAAGGGATAAATCCATTTAACTTAATCACAGTTTACACACCAGCTTCACACACAAAAAATTAGATTTTAATACTGGAGGGAAAAATGGAAGAATAAAGTGATTAGAAAATGAAAAATAATCTTACCAGAATACAAGGTTAGCATTATGAGTTCAAGCACACAGACACTAAAATTGGGAAATGCAAAAATTAAAGTTTTATATCAAAGTTTGAGCAAAATATGTGTGCCTCTCCACAGGGTAATTTTCATTTCATGGGATATTAGGCTTAGGCAATGATTTCTAGGCTGGCCATCTTTCATTAGACTGAACAGGCGGGCACCCACAAGTCCATTGGACAAGAATCCCATTCCTTCCTTTGTTTCCCCTGGGAACAAGAAGATGACAGAAAAGAAGGAAAAGGCTAACGGGAGATAAATACTTGGTATGCCAAAGTTGAAAACTTTGTAACGGAAGATTTCATTTAGGAAGTATACAAGATGCCCCGTTCCACAAAATAGCATGCACTGACCTGCATGATGTTAAAAATTCACACAGTCATTCAGTTATGACACAAATAGTGTTTCTCTGGCTATCTTCCTTGGCTTTCACAAAAAGCAAGTGCTAAGCGGAAATTTCTTTTCTAAGATTCTACTAGTGTTGGCCTATCTTCGCAGAAAGGCACCTGAAAGATTTTGAACAGGGGAAAAAATACTGTTTACTCTTAAAATTCAAGTAAAAAACCCCAATTCTAAATATTTTTATGTTGCAACATCAGAAAATAATTACATTGCAACTAACTATGAAAATATCAGCTCAAGAGGACCACGCTTGGGAATGTGCAGTGTGTAACAAATTTCAACAGTAACACTGTTAACACTACAAATACTATACATTCTTGAGCTAGAATTGTTAAACGCAAAACATTTCTAAAAAATGAAATCACCTAATTTGGGGACTGTAAACAGAAAACTCAAACAAAAATCTGGGAAGGCTCAATGCAAAGGAGTAAATAAATTCACAAACAAGAAGAAACTTCTCCTTAATCTGTAAACCAAACAAAGACTTCACATTTTGAAATGTCCTAGAACTCCAGGGGATGTTAGTTCATGAAGTTATTGATGTTTGTCAGTATAAAACACGTTAACTCTTTTAAAGTAACATCCATAATTTAGGAACCACATTTTCACCACAGAAGCCAGTTACGTATTCATTACCAGTACTCAAACTACTCGCTGAAATAAAAGTGACAGAAGTTCTACAGCTAATAAAAGCATGGACATTTGGGCAACTAGCAAGACCATAGACCATGAAAGATGGACTATTACTAAAACAAACAAATCTTTCCAGCTGACAGCAAAAAAATGATTACTTTTTTTTTTTAAACTATGCCAACAACTACAGGAAACGGTAAAAAAATCCCAACCCTCTACACCACGAGTAGTCATATGTGTTAAGATTTCCTATGGTAATATTCTGGAGTGCTGTTTTGCTTTAAGAAAATAAGCAGTATTGTTCAGCAACAGTAAAAGCACCCAACGATGCATCCATGTACTTCCACATAATCTTATGATTGGCATTTCTGTGCCCTACTCAAGGTAACCAAGGCAGCCGTTTTATTTGAATTGCACGATTTTCAACGGTTTAGTACACAAGCAGCTGCCTGTACTGCCTCAAAGTTTGCGCAAAATACAGCGCAGGTTTAGTTAAAGGCCAAACTACTTCCCAACTATGGTTTAGAGAAGCACAAATCCATGCTGCTGCCAGCTGTGATAACCAATTTCCCTGCTTTTGCCCAGTTCAATTGCTGTACCATTATACTATTTTTCCCCCAAACAAGGATTTACTACTGCTCACAACATACAGGGTGCTACTGTTCAACTGAGTGCCTCTCTTCTGAGGGATCAGTTTTGCATATTGACTACGAGCTACTTAAACTCTTCTAAACATGTGAAAGTTACTTGTATTTCTGCTGGACAAACTGACACGTATCTTTGAAGACCAGCTGCATTTCTGCACTCAGAAAAGCAGCAAACAAGGATTAAAATTACAATTAATGAGAAATAAGAAGAGAGACTGAAACCTCAAAGAATTTCCTAGAAAATAGATTTCCCGATACTTTTATTAGTCTATAGGAAGCCCAATCTAATATTTCTTATTATACATTAATCAATTAACAAGGGCTGTATTCCCAAACCACATACATGAATGATGCTCCCATGCTTTTTAGAAGCCATCAATTTTTAGGGTATAAATAAATATACGAAAAGAAAGCAAAGCAGCTGCAATAGGTCACTTTTTTCTGATGAACTATATCCTTACCCAGCCCTTTCATCATAATGAAGGCACTGCATCATCAATTAATTTTAGTCAATGATAGTGCCAATGACATAATTCTTCTGCCATTTTTATTTTCTTGGTGAAGCATTTCCCCATCTAAGAGCAGCATAAATCACTCAGCAAAATAGTGTCAAATGTTGGCTCACAACCATCACTTAGAAAATGCTGCTTGCTCTTCTAGGTTTGCCCTGTAGTACTGTATACCAAGACCACAGGGTTTTATAATAATATCTAGAGGAGCAATAAAATGTGTGTATTAGCAAGGGTAAACTTGCACTGTCTTAAAATATTTTCCTTCAGTAATTCCCCCTCCTCCTCTCTCTAGTGACAGTGAAACTCACATAAGGGCCCCATCTCTCCTGTTCTGGGGTCACCTGGTTATCCACCAGCTGCTCATTCTTGAAGGATTACGAGTCCTTGATAGATTCATGTTCACGTCAATGTTGAAAAGCAGTGAGACTAGCAAAAAGCTTGCACAAGGGATAAGGATAAATTATACTCATGTGATAAAAAAGGTAAACCTTTTCCAAAATGGCATCTAAACACATTTGGGATGTCTTGTTCAGCACATTCAAAGACAGGAATAAATCACATCCAAACCAAGATTCTGGATTCTTTTTCTTACCTGTACAAGGTTTTCTGTAATCAGACTTTTTCAGAACAATTTTGTTAGAACTGATTTAATATTTCACAATTCAACTGTATTCAGAGAAGGTCCCCAAGGGACAGATCTTGTGTGTCAGCACATGAAAATGAAAATGCCTAAGCTTGCATTCACTGCTACTACTACTTGTTGTTGAAGAAGTGTAAATACAGTTGATGCTGTCCACTGGATACATTTACCTTTAAATGGAAGGTTTTCTCCTGGCAGAAAATTACATTGTTTTACAATTTCCCAGCCAGCATGATATAAATGTCTTTGTTTTCTTCTAGTGGCACAACTACTCATTCTTGAAGGTTACGCTGCTAATTGAGGCCATCACGGCTTCTTTTACACTTTTGTTGTCTTCTCTAATCCTTTCTCACCTCTGTTCCAGAGAAATTGTACCATGCTAAAACTGATCCAACTCCCCCGCTACATGTCTCCTGCATGTCATTAACACCTCTTCCAAACTCCTGGGGTTAAACCACAAGTTCCTAATCTAATCTGTCATTCACTGGTTGAAATCGTTGAACAGATTTATAACAGTGTTCCTAAAAGTTACTTCATTATCATCTGTACTTTCTTTCTCATAGTAGCTATACATTAACTTAATTGCTATTTTATCTCTCTAACACTTTAATAATCTAAGTGCGTTAACAAATCAACTCACTTCAAACTCATACTAAAGCAGCGTAAGAAACTACCACCTCAATCACGTGTTACCACATTCTCAGCTCTATTGCCATCACAGCTCATAAGATGCGCCCAGTCTGCTCCATAGCAAACTTCATTGAATCTTAGAAGCTTTCTACAAAACCAGTCCAAAAACTTGATATTCCCTCCTGCCTACTTCTGCCTTTATGCCACAGCTCACCTTCTTCTCAATTGCATCAATGCAGATTTGGTATAAAACTGAGTAATGGAACTGACCTTGTTAGAAGCCTTTCTTTTCACACAGAATAAACCTAATTTCAGTTTCATTTCAATTCACAGTGTCCCTATCACTTACTAAATTATTTTGTTTAATCCCCTACTTACAGATCTTACAGACAGAAATCTGAAAGTCATTTAAACTAAGAAAACTACGCCGTGTTCATTTCTAAAAATTTAATCTGCAGTGGCCTCAGAAAATATACATCTAATCTGACAGCACTAGAAAGTTACTCATAACGTAAACTAGAATAATTTTAAAATCTCTCTTGGCCCTTGATCCCAAAGACAATCACAGCCATAAGCAATACGGTTTTTCCTAAACCCATAACATTTTTGTTTTTGAAGTCTTCCTCTTCAAGCGATGATTTGTTAAATTACTATTATAAGTCAGTAACATTGAAAAGTGTGTTAGAATTCTGAGTCATCATCTTCTGCATTTCCTCATTGATGTTTTCATGAATTTAACAGGCTTCTAAACACAGTTCTGAAGCTGGTTTAACCCAAAGCAACCCGACAGACGTGTTCCATACATACAACATGGTTAATAAAATAATGATTTTAAACTACCAAACCACTTTTTGTCGCACTAATACTGTACCTCTCACTAAGGACCTCCCAAAATGTATTCTTCTCATTGTATCTGAATTTAAACATTGTTTAAACAGTAAATTCCCGCAACTCTGCCTGGTTCTCATTTGGCTACATTTTGAGATATTGATTTCAATATCCAAAATTACACTCAGAATAAAAATAAGCTGATTCAGAGCAAACCACAAAGTAGCTAGTAGCATCTTGATTGCATTTTCCACATCCTTCTAGATGTGAAACACTGGTTTCTCTTTGTTTTGAGGTGTTTTAGAAGTATAAACTGTAATTGAATGCATCCCTTCACTAACAAAGAAATTAGCATTTAGTTAAATATTGGCTTCCTTGCAGAATACTCCATACCTTACATCTTGCATATTCACTTGCTAATTATTCCTAAACACATAAGTTGGCCGATATCTTTAATAAATATGCCCCAAGGTTAAGGGACTCTGAGTACGTCTAATGATGTTTTAGCAAATAATATTTCACTCACATTTAAAATCAAGTAAAGGAGATTTCCATTTCTTCAGGCTGTAGAGCTTAGTCAGTTAACATTCACAGGTTTTTGCTTTTTATGTGGACAGGAAGGGGGAGTTGAGCAGTACCTTGGGATAGCGGTCATGGGTTATTACACCAACATCCTCAAATAAAAATCTACACACTACTTTGCCTGAATTGATACACAACAAAATTGCTATATACTCATATGATTCAATTTCACATTGCTTCAGGTTAAAACAAGCCACACTTTCATATGTTTGAATACAATTCCCATGGCTGCGGTTTCTACAGTGCATTTATGCATAGCCTAAATCACTACCGTGCATAGAGATTTGTGGAAAATAAGGGTGTTGGAGATAAATAATAAAACACCTTCTTTCCTTTCTTTTTCTTAGAGCACACTGATTTTCACCTTCCAAAACAACATTTAAAAAAAAAAATAAATCCATATTGCAATTCATTCTCCACAAAAAATACCTTTTTAATACAGCTACAAGGAAGAAAAAACACTACTGAAGTGGATTCTGAAGAATTATTATATAGAAATTCTTCCCTAGACAACTGTGGTAAATGTATGGAAAAATGTGTCCGTATAGGAGGTTGTTAAAGGAAGGGGAAAATCATTCTTCCAATGCCTTGTATAGAAGCCATTGATGATTTCTTCATTTTCAAACTGCCATCAATTTTAAAAACAGTGTACCACTTTAGCGGAAGGGACAACATGACATTTATTTCTAGCATTTCTGAATTTGTTTTGCTGACTTTTAACACTGTGCTACAAGCACAAGTCCAAACTTGGCACGCAGTCTAAATTTGGTCAATATAGGCACGCGCTCTAAGTCAGACTTCGGTTGGCCCTGCACAGATTCTTGAAATCACAGCCTGAGGAGAATCTTTTCTTTGCTAACATATTCAAACACCATCATCTATCATGAAAAAAATTTATGCAACTGAATGGACATGTCAGATGCCGGGATCAGCAAGGAAAGGGGTGGCTGTACTCTTTTGTCACCAGCAGTTCAAAATAAAACCAGACAAGGCAGACGATACGAGCTCTACCAGTGATCCAGAAAGTGCCGTCAATATCCAAACACAGCAGCAGGAAAGAACATTAGGACCTGCAGCTGACATGGAACTAATCTGTATCCTATTACTTTGATTGAAACTGTAAATTTTGAGAAGCCTTTGACCCCTGTGTGAACTATGGATGCTAAAACAGGGATGCAGTCACCTTGCCTTCATACACTTTGTGCAAAGACATCTGTACGTAAGAGGCAAGGTTCTGCGGTTCTGCTCATGCCTGCAAAACCAAAGAAATTATCACAGTACCACTACACTTGCCTGTTTGCATTTTTTTCCTAATTTCTACAACAGTAACTCAGTAACTCACACATGCCACTGATTATTCTTTTTTTTTAAAGTGGATTCAAGCCAAAACTAATTCATCTGCAAATAACTTGAGTTCTTCCAATACACCAAACTCGAGACAATGCTACTTTTGGATTCATGCTATTCGTGAATTTGGCAGTTAAGACTTGTGCCAGTTCATATGACTCATGACATACATATGACAGCACGCAGTCCTGCCTAAACAACCAGGCGGCAGGGGTTCATGCACTCTGCTCCTGTCTATCTGTCCAATCAACACTACAGAAATGCGCCAACAAGTCAATAAGTCAGGTCAATAAACTAAACCATATCTGCCCTACTGGCAAGTAACTTACAGCTCTTGCTGCATGCGCCAAGTTCCTTTCATTGCAAGATTTGCTCTGGAGAGTGACAGTGACAAACTGATACAATATGTTAGCAGTCTATTTCCTGATATTATTCACTAAGGATATTAATTTATAATAATAATAATATTATTATTTTGTAAACAGATACAGTTGGAAAACAGATTAAGCATGCAAAGGTTTCTGGGCTTAAAAATATAAAACTGAAAAAATAAACTTCAATGTTAAATGGGTTTCCATTGTGAAATTATGTAATTATAGACTAGTCTTTACTTAACAGATTTAATTCTTATGTATACATCAACCCTCATCAAAGCCAGAAAGACCCTTACTATACAATTTCATTAGCTCCCTAATTTAATGAATTTACTAGTTTCTCGTAAGATTCACAATACGTAGCAATATCTGGATTCTCAGGTCTCTTGTGCTTAAAATTTTCTGTTATCTGCCTTTGATGATGCTTCTGATGGTGATGACTTTGTAATCGTATAATCCATGCCTTTGTAATCGTATAGAATCATAGAAAGTTTTGGGTCGGAAGGGACCCCTAGAGGTCATCTAGTCTAACCCCCCCCGCAGCGAGCAGGGACACCGCTAACTAGATCAGGTTGCTCAGAGCCCTGTCCAACCTGGTCTTGAATGTTTCCAGGGATGGGGCCTCCACTACCTCTCTGGGCAACCC
>Ga0065711_1027016_pt1 | contig 55653 bp, 24 predicted proteins | sample Hoacrofraction12_FD_59098 | JGI IMG/M metagenome (GOLD analysis project Ga0065711, IMG submission 59098) | Hoatzin crop microbial communities from Cojedes, Venezuela - Epithelial fraction 12 v2 (version 2) | ecosystem: Host-associated > Birds > Digestive system > Esophagus > Crop | place... | reverse complement strand
TGGCGGAGCTCGGCGGACGCGGGCTGTGGGTGAGGGGGACGGGGGCGGGCGGGAGGCTGCCCTGTGCGGGGGTGTGCTGTGGAAGCTCGCCTGGCCGCGGCCGTTTCCGACGGGACGGAAGTGGTGGCGGCGGCCGCCGGAGTGCGTTGTGCCCCGCTCCGTGCTTGGGAACGCCCTCGGAGGCGAACGCACCGGGGTGCGCGGCCGCTGGCAGCCCTGGGTGGCCCCTGCTTCTGTCCTTCGAATTTGCCTGGGAGGTGTGCGCTTGACTTCGACGCTTCCTGGGGACCCTTGCTCTGAGAGTGTGCAGGACATCCCCCTCAGCTCCCGAGGCTCCTCCGCTGGAAACTCTGGTCCCTCGCTGAGACCCTCAGTTACTATTTACCCTCTTCTGCCGGTGTTCGGTTGGAAATACAGGGGGAGAATTCGCTTGCTGTTCTTTTTTGCACCTCAGCTTTCTCTTTGTCGTGCGATGTGTTTGGGTACATGCATGACTCTAAACCTCATTTTTCTCCCAACTTAAGGCTATCCTGTGAAGGAGCTGGGTTTTCAACCAAGCCTAGTTTTCCTTGGAGGGGTGTAATATTTTTTTTTTCAGAGGAGGGATGCGTGAATTCCGTGGTGTGTTGGCGAAATCAGCAGAAGTGGGGAAGGGGCTCGCACTTTGTGTTCGCTTGCGCATATCGGCGGGGTGGGGGGGGAAGATGCGTTCGCAGCAGATTTTCATCCTTTGGTGTAAGCCCATGCCTTAATTTGAGGAGGAGGCGTAAGGGGGTTGTAAATGTACATACGGGCCTGGAGGAAGCTAGGGCAGAGTTAAAGACAGAAAGTGTCACTAATAACCATAACCTTTAACTGCTAACGCAGCACTTGCCCAAGGCAGGCCGGTGCAAGCAGCTGGTCATAGCTGGGCAGCAGTGGTACAGGCACCTCCTGGGAGCAGCGGCTGGCCTCGCTTGTGCGTGTGCCTGGTTAACGTGATGCTTGCTTTCCTTGGCGGTACAGATTTTCACGACTTGCTGGTAACTTTCCCTCTTGTTCAGCCTGGGTGTTCGGCAGTATCTGCCACGATGCTGTGGTATCTGCATACTCACGACATGCATTGAAGTTTAACATTTTGCGGTTATAGGTGTGCAGAAATACATGTGAAAACGGATGTGTGAGGGAGAATCAGCGTTAAAGATAGCTGTTTCTTAATGCACACTCCTTCCTGTCAGGCTAGAGGTAGCTGCTAAAATGATTCAGAACTTAGTCTCTAGGTAGAATGCATATATATTTGTAAAAAAAGGCCCCTCCAGCTTTGGACAGATTGTTTGACATGATTTAAAAGGTACTAAAAAGAACTGATGATTTAACATTAAATGAAAGAAAATAAGTGTATTTAGTAATAAATATTAATGTCCTTAACAACACTTTAAAATATAGCTGTAATGTACTTTTGCCAGGTCATTTGATGATACCTCTACTTCTTTGGTATCAGTGAGACTTCTTGTCCAGTATTGTGCTACTCACTTTGGCTAAGGATATTGGAATATAGTTTCTTTTCTCAGCCTGTCTTCCCGTTCATTACTGTGTGAAGAAGGAAAAAAACACCTAATTGTACTGCTAGCGTGTGCTGCTACTACTGATGTTACACTTGCCCTTCTCCTGAAGTAAGGGCTCATACCCTTTGGTTGGTTTGGACTGGCCACGTGGGCAAGCAAAGTCAGTTTTCCAAGGGATGTTTTACTTCCAGAAGTACCAGTAATGCAGAACTATGAAGGCGCGAGGTGACCCATTTTATGGATGTTAGTGACACTGCAAGTGAATCCCGGATGTTCCAAAATGGACTGCGTGCAATTCTGAAGTATGTGATAAACCTGAAATCAGCTGTGTTCTTGTAGCAAAGTTTGCTAGGACAGTAATTGTGAAAGCATGCCCTTGTTTGACTAGACCGTAATGTCCCTTTAAAGGTTAAGCAGGTAATGAAACACAGGTACTGATTGGAATGCAGTGTTCGTAAACAGTGTTAACTTCTACTGATGTGGAATATGCTTGGAGACATTTGTATTTAATGAACAGTCCTCAGGAGAAGAGATAGGTCTTATTATGTTGGTATGATTGGTCACCAAGGCAAGGTAATTCAGAGTGAAGAGTGACATTGTCAGCTACAAGTTGCTGTCACACTATGGCATAGGTTTAATTTACATCACAGAGGATTTGCAGTGATTCTAGAAGATACAAAGTAGCCCAAATTTATGTCACAGTTGTTTACACAATGAAGAATTTTCTGGAATAAATTTAGCTTTTTATGTGTTAGCTTGTTTGATGTTACTTTAAGTGAAAATTAAATAAAGCAATACCAATAAAAGGGAGAGGAGCATGTAAGTGAACGCCTTTGTGTTCAAGGTAACACTTTAACACAGGGTGCCTAGGACCTTCTTTTAGCTCACCAGAACATAATTTAACATTGTTTTACTGTGAAATATATGTATCTCACTGCAGATGTGAATTGCGAATATGGAAGACAACCACGTTTCAAATGCTACGGTACTTTAGGTGTTCACAACATATTTTTTTCCTAAGTTTTGTCGACTGTGTCACTGTTAAAGTGTCTGCCGGATATAGTTTAACCCAGCATAAACTGGAGACATCTCTGAAGTACTTTTAGACTGTGTACTTTACCTGCGTGTATTTTGGTAATTTTCCTTTAGATGCATACACTCCACTCATCTAGAAAATACATGTAATAAATGTATTTGCAACCATTATGGAAAATTTTTAGGGAATAAAACATTTTAAAATAGCAAAAAGTATTAATTACATTCTGGTTATTGAATTTAGGGACTCGTGCAGCATCCTCCTATGCCTTCAAGTTAGCGTGGTTTGGATAATTTGCATACAGTTCTGGTATCTACATGACTGCTTAAAATTGTAGGTTTTTCGGTAGGTGGCAGTCTTACCTATCAGTCGGTGCAATGTCAGTGCTGCAGCGTCTTGGCAGAGAGGGGATTACGGAGGGAGAGCATTGCTAGTAATGCTGGACTGTTATTGATGAGGTATATAATACTGATTTATTAGTTACAGGGGCTTGTGCAATCATAGCACTTTTTGCAAATGACTGCATGTTACTAGTTTTGTTAATTTAGCTTAATTAATATCCCATTGCAGGTTAGCTTCAGTTTAGTATGCTGTATAATTTACCAAATAGTAATACTTTTTATATATACAGCTGCTCTAGCTCTTACTAAGGGCCAGGATCCAATTCTTTTAAGAACCTACAGCCATGGGAAAACAAGAATCAGTGATTCCGTAGAAAGCTTACAGTCTCACATCTTTTGCATTTTGTTGGTTGAATGGCTGGTGGTCAAAAGTTTGCAAGCTAAGTGAAGTTACTGTTATTGGCAGTATTTCAGAGCACACTTACTTAGCAGATAAAGAGATTTCTGTATGTTACTGTTATATATACTCTGGAGATACAAGACATTCTACATGGTGGAATGTTATATCCAACAACTTTGAAGTATTTATGATTCACAGCTATGTTTGAACTCAGCTGAACATTGTTCTGACACCCAGATGGAAACAGTATGGAAGATAATGGAACAAATGGAGATAAAAACCGAGTGTAGACCTAACACCTTAAGTTGTGCTTGCAGTGTTTTAGCTTCACTGTCCCATTTTTGTGACCCTATTGCTAATATCATTGCAACTGGTAACGTTATGATACGTCGTCAGATGTTCAGTGGTCATCACCCGCAGCTTACTATATTTTTTTATTTTTTAAGGTTACCTTATCGAAGTTTATGAATATGATAAGGTTGATGAAGAGGGTAAGACAACAGAGGTTGTTTGGATGTGTGCATGCAGAAGTTTCAGGAAATCTTCTGGAAATTTTGTATGCCATTAGGCTCCAGAATTCCTTGCATGAAAGTCTTTTAGTATCAATAGGAGGCAAAGGGTGTCTATTAGGTCATTGTTGGACACACTTAATTCTTACTTTAGTACTGGAAATATGGAGCATAGAAGTGCAAAGTCTGCCTCACAAACATACTGAAGTTTGGTCCAGGTTCACCATTTGGAGTTTATTGTATTTTTTGTTATACCCATTTCATTGCAGATATTAACATATTTAAGCTCTTAAATTGCATATTCAACTTTTAGATATACATGGCCCATAGATTTCTTACAGGTACAGTTTGTTTTGGCAAGCAGAGAGATAATTGCTTCTTCTTGTGAATAAAAGGAAAGAGCACTGGTGCTTGTGATGTAAATAGCTTAAAATTAGCATTAGCCTTGATGTAATTGTGTCTTGTTTATATTGCATTGCAGAGATGGTGAACTGAGTTTGAGTAGATCAATGATCAATAGCTCTGATAAGATAATTCGAAAGGGTGGCTCCTCAATCTTCCATCATGCTGTAGAAGGTTGGAAAATCAATTCTTCTTTGGTACTGGAAATAAGGTGAGTGTCTCAAATAAAAAGCAGTTAATTTCCTATTACCTATAATTCTTTTCATCTCGTATTGCCTATAATTATTCTGGTCTGGAAAACAGTAATTTGATTTCCATTTGCAAGTGGATGTTTTATAACTGTGCCTATTTAGGTTCTTTGTTAAATGCAAATAAATTATGTTAGACTCCAAAGTCAAGTCATACTTCATAAGAATAAATAAAATGTTTTCACATGGCTGTGTCAGTCAGACCCATGCAGTCAATATCTACATTATGCATGTTCACGTTTGAGCTGGTTGTCTAGAACTCTTTTGCAGTCAGCGGTGAGAAACTGGCACTTCTAGGACATGATTCCCTCTCATCCTAAAGGTTTGAAATGGAAGAGATGGAAGTAATCTCAACATACCAGTTTTTCTCCCTGAACCACAAACGGAGCTTAGGCAGACAACTTAGATGTAGGAGTCAAGAGCTAGGACCTCAGGTGTTGCGAATCCAACCCTGTGCTTGGCTGGTCCAAGTCACAAGGTCAGATATTGACAATACCCGTATCTTACGCAGTTTCCTTTCCTGAAGTCAGAGAGGCCAAAAAGAGCCTTAGGTTCATGCTGAGGGGGGAAACACGGTAGCATAGTTAAAGTGAGTGATAGTTCTGAGGTGCCTTAGTAGTTACAGTGGGTCTGCTCACCTTGGGGCCTGACAGAAGAGAAGGCAGAACCCTCGTAGTGTGTTGTATCGTCATCGTATCTTCCCTGTCTTAATCAGGAAGGTGGCCAGTGAGAGAAGTATATGGAGCATGGGGTGGCAGTGTGGAGGGCTAGGAGTGTTGCGTTCTGGAAAAATGATAGAAAACTATTTTTAGGAACAATCACATAGCACAGTAGATATGATTTTCTGAAGATTAAGATTTTGAATAGGAATTTGATCTAATTAAGATGTGGTTTCTATGTCATTTCCCTTTCTATTTTTTTTTTTTTAATTAAAGGACAGCTTACAAAACCCTTAAACAGGCAGTGTTTCCATGTAGAAAAGCATGGCTTCTCTAAGAAAATTAGGTGGGGTATTTTTTTTCAATGACTGCTTTTTTACGTCCCTAATTCTAAAACATGCAGAAGATATGGGTAGCTCAGAAACGTATAAAGCTGTAGTAAAGGGCTGATGTTCTGGAAGTTTTGTGCTGTGATGGACATAGTGCAGCCCAGCTGCGAAAGCCGAGGAACAGAGAATCAGGGATGGAAAGAGTGGCAGGATTTGGGTAGGCAGCAAATTAATGTTCTGGAGCCTGTAGCTGTGTCTCAGCTGCCTGGCAAGTGCTCTGTGGAGCTCTGTGGAGTCCCCAGTCTCTGACTTAGCAGACTAAAGGACCCTTGAGCACTCGGCGGCTCCCCAGGTATCTGGGTTTCCTACTGGTGAAGACTTGATGATTGCCCTAAAATGCAGCTGAGGTGCAGCTCAGGAATGGAGTTTCTTCCAGGACTGTCTGTTCAGTTGCAGTCTGTTTGACCAGTGTATGGCTGTTCAATGAAAGCTAAGTTCTGCTCTGAAAGATAAGCAGATTTTCTATATAAGTAACAGTATTTAAAATGTATATTCATATAACTGGCAATTTAAGTTGGACAAATATGATTAACTTCAGAAGACTAGTGTTGAAATTTCAAATCATAGGTTATGGTTCTGACAGAAAATAGCACACTTTTTATTTGTGAAATAAACTGATTTGGAAGTCATTGAATGATTGTAAATAGAGACAGGTAACTCTTTTCAGACATTTTGGTGAGAAATTAAGGGTCGTATTTCAGAACCATTTAAAACTGATACACCTTGCTGCTCAAGCCAAACAGCAAACAAGTGAAAATATTACAATAACTTTCTGATTAAAATTGAGAGAAAATGAAGCTTGGGTTATGCTCATTTGACACCTGTTTCAAAACTAAAATATATCATTTAGACAAAGAGGTAAAACAGTAGAGAGTGCTTTAGATTTTTTTAAGCCTGTTACTACGCGTGTATCATCTCAATCTACTAAAATCATGTGTTTCAAAATCAGTTTTTTCCTTACTGTTGGGCAGGAGGGAGGCAAGTTCTCTCATTTTCTAAACCACGGATGTAGTTTTAAGAAACATCATGATGTGATTATGTAATGGTTTTCAAAAATTGTACAGCGAAGCATGTTTTTTTGTCTTAGTAATACAGTGAAGGAAAACATGTATTTTGTACATTGCTTTAAGCACTGAAGGTTCCACTTTATCACTGTAAAGATTTTCTGTACAGTAGAGAGCATAAAGCTAAGATATTTAGATGTGCACATTGCTAGTCTTGTTTTGAGATGAAATACCATGAACACTGAGGCAGAGAGCAGGGATTTTCACTGAACCAGTGAAAGATTTTAGATTAATGTGACTTAGGGCCAAAATTTGACATAAACTGTATGAAAGGAGTCTGTGCTACCAGCCAGTCATATTCTTTCCAGAAATCCTTTTTGCTAATGTGCATAGTATATTCAATAATGGTACTCAGCGGTGAGGGAAGGAAGTTTGGTGTGTTTTCGCCTGAGGAAGCCACATGCAGGCCCTTGTGATATGTGTTCCATTTTGATGCTGACTAAACAATGTGCATTCTTCTTTCACTTTTGCAGGCGGTTTGCTATACGCCTTTCTTCACTGTCACAGCAGTAAGAAGCATCTTAGCTGTAAATATTTTTACACTTACGGACCTATCAGGATTAACTTCAAATGTGTCTATCAACCTCCTAGATTGTTCATGTGGTTAAACTAACTGTTTAGCCCTCCAAAGTACATTACCTGCACTGTGTAGACTGTGAAGATGATTCATACTCTGTTATTGCAACTGTTAATGTGAACAGTGGTGGTCTTGTGGTGTGAGGTTGACCATAGCAAATAACAGTAGAAGAGAAACAAACAAAGAAAAAAACTAGTGCCTGTTGAATACTGTATAAAAAATTAGCCATTCTTAGCAGTGGAGATACAAGTTGTGAAACCATTACTGTACAACATTAAGACATTTCATATAACTTATAATTATCCATAAATGACCACTACTTTTGTGTCTTACATCAGCTTGACACCCACATTAACAATTTTAAAATGTAGGAAATATTTGATAGTGAGTTTTGCGCTGTGTGAGGACTGTTGATCAATGGTATGTCTGGACCTAGCTGGCTGGCAGATGCAGTATTATGCTTTTCTATTTGCTTTGCTGACAGTGAGCATCATCTCTGGCCATCTTATTTTTGCTCAGGGTAGTGACTGATCTATCAGCCTCAAAGGTCCTATGAATTCTTGGCAAGGCCAGGCTCAGATAGGAGTCAGTGACTGAAATAACTTCTTTATTGGGAGGATAAAGGGACCTCCCCATGGAAGGACGAAAAGCTGCCACTGGGTTTCTGGTGTCACAAAATGCTCTCTGGGACTTTGGAGCCAGAAGAGGCGGTCTAGGGAGTGTAGCAGCTCTTTTGGGAGAACAGCAACCCTTTGGAGATGTTAGGCTGTCATTAAAACAAAGAACAGACTTTCTGTGATTGAGGTGGAAGTGATGGGTATGATTAATTACTTCAGACTGTAGCAAATTTGCTGCCTTGCCAATCATGATTGGTCTTGTGGGAGAGTCATTTTTCCAACTGATGTTACTTTCTGATTGCTGTTAACTTCTTTGAAGAATAATTGGTAATTCCTGTGCCTAAGGGAAGAAGACTGCTTGCTTGGCTCCCCTTCAGTCTGAATTATTTCAGTCGCGAAGAAGATAGTGTCCACCATCTGCAAGGTTTTGTGTCTTAAGTACTTTCTACTCTCTGTAGCAATATGGGTTTTCCAGTTATGGAAATGAGGAAATTTTAGGTGCATTGAAGGCCATGCTTGCAGAAAGGAGAGATGTGACTGAGATGGTACAAACCTATTCACACAGGACTGGCACCAGCACATCTGTGACCTGTGTGAAAAGAACTACAGTCTGATGTCTCGGTGTGGCTCTCTTCTTCCACATGTTTTTTGATTAAATGTGGGTGTTTGTGTTGGAAGGAGCAAGCAGATGAAGGTTTTGAATTGCAGGAAGAAGGCAAAATGAACAAAAAAAAAAAAGTATGTCAAAGATGTATTTATCTCTTTGCAGTGTAACAGATGAGTGGAAGTTTCCTGTCAGAAAAATGTGAGAACTTGTAAGATGTTAACAGCATCATAAAAACAAAAAAGTGCAGCTTCCTCCTTAGAAAGTTTCAGATTATTATCATTGTTTATCTTTCAAGTTAATATGAAACAGCTATGGAGCAGTACAATTGTTCTGAAGCTTTTGGAGCAACATTCTGGGGCCAGTTGCACTGTTTCCTTCTGGTTTTCTGTGTCTCTAAGACATGCAAAGTGGGGCTGCTGAGCCTTGTTTAGTCATAATAAACCTTAAGAGCTTTTTTTCTCGTTAGACCATTGCCCCAACTGAAAGGCCAGTGTTCACTGTCAGTGGAGCGATTAACTCCTTTGACTCCTTTCTTTTGACACTAGCTTGCTTAACTTAATGAAAAGCTGACATACGGCTGGCCTTCACATGGTGAGCAGTAGTTGGGTCACAGTCTACATAAAAGCCCTCTTTTTCTTTTGCATGCTTGCCTGATTAGCAAGTGCTTCAGCTGCTGAAGTGACCTTTCTGGTCAAGGGAGAGTGGGGTGCCCTGAAGGGCACGAGGAGGGCTAGAATAGGGGCAGAGCCAGACAGCAGCTTCCCATAATGTGGCACTTCTGTTTGTGTGGTCCTTCATGGGCTGGGGAATGCCAGGAAACTTTCCACGGTAGAGTTGCATTTAGGCGTGTTTTTAAGAAATCCAAATCAGGGGTTGGACTAGATGACCTTTAAAGTCCCCTTCTAACCCAAATTGTTCTATAATTTCTAGATGCTGCTTTCCTTGAAGAGGTTTTCTTAAAACTCTTTCAGTCAGACTAAAGCCAGACCTAACACAGATACAAACACTTGCAGTCCCCGCTGCCTCCTCAGGTGGCCAACAGGAGCTGTAGCTGTAGCTGTCTACAAGGGCAGGCTGTGACCTTGTATTACCACACAGTTAATTCTTCTTTCGTTTTGTTTTTTTAATTAAACTAGTTTAGCTGGCAAAAAGTATATTTTACCTAGGTTGTAGTCCTTGAGGATTTCAAAGACTGAAAACCGCCTTCTGCCTTCCAGCTGGGGAGTACAAGGAAGTGTTGGGACTTCTTAGGGTTAGAAAATCAAGTTGTTTAAAGTTGTTGTGTGAATCAGTCAGAGAAAGTCTGTAGGTGAGCAACAAGAGGGGTCAGAGATCTACAATATGTGACCTGTCCAATTAAAACATAAAAGTTTTAAAAATGTTGGATGACCTCTTAGCCTTGGGTAAATGAAGGCTGTTGCCAAGAGTCAGGAATAGGCTGTACTCCACAGGCAAGGTATAAGGAACAAGAACAGGCTTCATTTGCTGTGGGAAAGATCTGAGCTAGCACAAGAATTATTGTACTGCCGGTAAGGCTAGGGAAGTACTGACGGACTGTGTGGAGAGTTTGCGGAGTCCCCACCACAGGAGGTTGTTGGGAACATATTAGATAAACATGGGCTGAGGGTGATGTAGATAAAGTCACATCTTCAGTGGGGGCAGACTGTGAGCTCGGTAGTCACTTAGTCCATCTGTGTTTCTGTAACGTGGTTGCTGGTGAGCTAGCCCAGCTTCCTGGGTACTGAGGACGCACTTTAGGGGCTTCCCCTCATGGCTGGAGTCCAGATAAGTCCAGATGCTGCAACAGCGAGGACTTCTGACACTGTCTTGCTCGGAAGGAATGATTTTCCCAGGAAAAGTGTGGGAGGTCATATTTCAGTGGTCTTGATAATGTCAAAAATTGTAAACTTATTTGTAATCTTAGAAGTCAAATGTTTAAGTGATTTATTTCCCTAATCACACAATTCTGAGGCAGATTGAGAGAGAGTTTGCCATTATACAATAGTTCTGTTGTACAAAGGCTACAGTACAAAATAAAACCAGAAAAATGCTCAGAAGTAGAAGAATGTCACCATGTTGTCCCAGAGCAATACATATTTATGTCATTTGGAAAGCTATTCAGAGACAGTGCTGGCTGTTACATGTACTTTATCAGATAACTGGAACTTGTAGTTGGTATTTGAATGTTATGAACATCTGTTTCTCGCTATCAGAGAAGAAAACCTACGTGAACCACAGATTGCGACACCATGTTTCTGTGAGTCTGTTGCAAACAGCTGCTTGGCTTCAAATAAGAGCAAGCCATATCTGCCTCATCTGCACACAGAGGGCTTAGGCCACACCCCAGATACAGTTTTATTCATCAAAACAAATCTTGAAGACCACCTCAAATAAAACAGTTTCTTTACACATTTTAGCTTAAAGTTGCAGAACACCTTTGCTTCAAGGTTTACTAAAAATCATGTTGGTTTTTTACTTCCTCTAATTGAGCTTACTTTTGAATTTTATGTGCAGATGGGTGTGGATTAGCACTTACTTAAATTGTTTTGTCGTGTCTGTTTAATCAGAGTAACCTTCCTCTGCTATTTTCAGTGCTCTTTGTGGCACTGAACAGAGGTTTAAACATGTTGTTATTATTAACCAGCATCAAGACTGACTGAGACATTCATGTATGTACTTTCAGTCTTTGTCATATGCCTTAGTAAATTTTTTTTCCCTTAGCACTTATGTAAAAACGAGAAGTACTGCAATCCCTGTGGTACAGATGAATTAGTAGCACAGAGGAACTTAAAACGGTAGCATGAACTTTGCATTCTTAATCTTACTTCTTTCAGTATTAAAACATATCTGGATACAGTCAGATGAATCCATTAAAATATTTTAATGATAACATTACTACACATCTCTTATAAGGGATTCTTACGTGTACTGTAATACCTGTGCATACATTTTATTTAAAATGCTACTAAAAACTTCAGATAAGAAAACATTTTTAAATATGTGAGAAGATATTAAGATTCGGTGACTTTTGCCCATGTCAAAATTTTATTGAAAAATTAATTCTTTAGATATTTTGGAAGTTTTAGCTCTGTTGAATAAGTGGTTAATTATCTGAATCTAATTCAGGTCCACTTGAAACCCTTTGGAGGACTTCGATGAGCCTATGTAAGCACATAGATAGATAAATAAGCCTTGTTGGCAAGTAACCAAATTAATAATGGAAGCCAAGGCGCTTTTCTTTTTTTTGTCACTGTTTGGATAACTTCACTGCCTTCCTCTTACGTTTTGAAATAATATGCCAGATACTCTAATCATGCACAAATATTGCTACTTGTTTGCTAACAGAAATAGTGTTAGGCTCATTAATTCCAGGTATCAGGAACGGGTGCTTTAGATTACTAAAATGAATCTTCTGGTAATCACATGTGACTTTTTTTTAGTCAGAGCCCTAGGTTTCTGTACATTTTACATAATTTCTTTTGCTTTTTGTGATTGTTTTGTGGTTACCCCTTCTCATGTCGGAGTGCATGTGAAGCGAGTCTTTGCATAGCTTCGCTGATGCTATTGATACAGTGAATGGAGTTAAATCCAGCTAGCGGCCGGTCATGAGTGGTATTTCCCAGGGCTCAGGTTTGGGTCTGGTCTTGTTTAACATCTTTATCAATGATCTGGATGAAAGGATTGAGTGCTTCCTCAGTAAGTTTACAAATGACACCAAGTTGTGTGGGAGTGTCCCTCTGCAGAGGGATCTAGACAGACTGGATCAATGGGCTGAGGCCAATTGTATGAGGTTCAGCAAGGCCAAATGCCAGGTCCTGCACTTTGGTCACAACAATCTACAGGCTTGGGGAAGAGTGACTGGAAAGCTGCCTGGTGCCTTGGGGTGTTGGTTGACAGCCCGCTGAACATGAGCCAGCAGCGTGCCCAGGTGGCCAAGAAGGCCAACGGCATCCTGGCTTGTATCAGGAATAATGTGGCCAGCAGGCATAGAGGGGTGATTGTGCCCCTGTACTCAGCGCTGGTGAGGCCACACCTGGAGTACCGTGTTCAGTTTTGGACCCCTTACTGCAAGAAAGACATTGAGTTGCTGGAGCGTGTACAGAGAAGGGCAACAAGGCTGCCGAAGGGTCTGGAGAACAAGTCTTATATAAGAGGAGTGGCTGAGGAAGCTGGGGCTGTATAGTCTGGAGCAGAGGAGGCTGAGGGGGGACCTTATTGCTCTCTACAACTACCTGAAAGGAGGTTGTGGTGAGGCAGGTGTTGGTCTTTTGTCCCAAGTAACTAGCGATAGGATGAGAGACAGTGGCCTCAAGCTGCATCAGTGGAGCTTTAGATTAGATATTAGGAAAAATTTCTTTAGTGAAAGAGTGGTCAGGCATTGGAACAGGCTGCCCAGGCAAGTGGTTGAGTCACCATCCCTGGAGGTGTTTAAAAAATATGTAGATGTGGCACTTCAGGATATGGGTTAGCAGGCATGGTGGTGTTGGGTTGATGATTGGACTTGATGATCTTAAAGGTCTTTTCCAACCTATGATTCTATGATTCTGTGATAACTTTTGATGCATGCATCTTGTCCCTTACAGCCACCGTTCTTGTAGCTCTGTTCTTTGGTAATGAAGAATTTTAGTCATTTTTAATACTGATAGACTGGGCAATTCTATCTTTCTTGCTCTGTTTCATTTTGTAGCAATTTATATGTGTGTTGCAGGGAATCCACAAAGTGAGGCTTATCAAACCCATGGAGATTTTAAGTCCATTCAGTTTGCAGGCTGAGGTGAAGTCATCTTCTTTCTTTTACAGAAATACCTGGCCTGACCTTAACAAAAGCTATAGATACTCGGGATTCTAAAATTGTCTATCCTGCTCTGTTATTCTGAGTACCTCACAAGCCTCAGCACAAGCTGCTTCATTCAGACATGACAGCTATAACAGACAGCCCAAGACATTCTTTGCTTTTTTTTTTTTTTGTCCTAGTTTAAGAAAAGAGGTGAAACACTTGAAAAAATATTTTTGCCATGTTTCACTTCCCCTATGGCTTTTAAGGTTAGTTCCAGGCTGAGTATTTTGTGTCACTGGTTGCAAGGTTCAGATACATTCTTCCCACTTGAGGCAGTGACACAAGAGCTGGTTGGTGTGCATGGTGTTCCTGTTCACTTGTGGGGGATTATTTCCCCTTTATGTCTCTCAGTGGGTGTTGCAGCAGCTAGTTATCTTTTCCTGTTTTGGTCTGCTCTAGGGAAGTTCTGCTCTAAAAACTTACTACGTAAAACCAGCATTCTCTTACTCAAGAAGATGTCTGTTCAGTTTAAATTCCACCTTACCTGCTGACAGCAGTGGAAAATATATGGTTTTTCTTCTTGTATTGTTAGAGTTGCAGAAGCAAAAGTTTCTATTCAAATTAACACATAGTCAGCACCCTGCCCCAGCTCAGCAGTCCGCGTCTGTTCCAGAAGTATGTTGTACTTAAGTATGCGCTTAAGTTCAGGTGTGATCTTTATGCCTCTTCACAAACGTACATGCTTTGCAGAGCAAGGATGGACACAAACTTGTAAGGCTTTGCTCATTTGCAGTCCTGAGCTACCAGGGACTCCTGCAGCTCTGTCCTGGAGTCCTTTCCAGCTTTGTATACTAACAATAAGTGTGTACTGAAAACTGCTCAACACTGCCAGTGCAGGTATCAGTCATTACATACCTGCAGTCATTAAAAGCATCTTTTTGGAACTTATGTATTGAAAGTGTGTCAGTTTTTAGACGCTACCCCCACCCTGTAAGGAAGTACAAATACCATGACTTAACTTCTTCAGCTGACATTTAAGCAGACATTCTTCACCTGTTACTTGCTACAGACTGGGGGTATACAACTGTGTAGTTACTATAGTTCACTTGACCCATGGTAGCTTGTTAAACCCTCATATCTTGGTTGTGTGTGTCTGAACTTGGCTAATAGTTTAAACAATTGGTTGCCGAGAAGCAAGACAAAGAATTGGACTAACCTGATTCAAAGCAATGATAGAGTTTGTATGTGTTTCTACGAGTTCAGCTAACAGCTTGACTAGACCCTGAGCTGCAGTAGTTTAATATGCTGTATGTTTTTAAGCTGATTTTGTTTAAAGTGGTACAAAAGACTGTGGGTATTCTTTCAAGTTAATTGAGATAATTTTGGCAGAACTTAATTAGGAGCAAGTTTACACTAAACTAGTATGTTACTCTTGCGGTGAAACAAGGATCTGTAAGAAAACATGGCCGTTCCGGAACCAATCTGATCTGTGAGAGATGAGATTGTAGTGAAGTGTTTGTTTCCTGAATCATAAATACCTCATATATTTGACTAGGTTTCTATGAAATAAAACTGCTCTAGTCTTTTATAAAATATGTGTTTATTCTAAAGTTTTGTAAAATACTCAAAAATAGTATGCCTTCTAATTTCCAAAGTCATCTTCCCTTGGTCTCTCAGAGCCGTTGTCTGTAGGAAGTCACTAAGCTCTATCACTGTAGTGTTTACATGTTATATTGTAAGCGAGAGTTGAACTCTGTTCTAACAGCTTTGCTCTAACTCCATCCTAGAGCATGGGAAATGACCTTAGACTGTCTGGTGCTATCTACCCACTGCTTTGTGTTGTACACTCTCTTTGTGTTGTACGCTCTCTAAAGTCAGTATTACTATTAGATAAATACATGTGAACAGTGAGTGTCGGGTTTTATCTGTGCATTTTTCTGTCAACCCAGAAAGAACATTCTTCGATTCTTGGATGCTGAAAGAGATGTCTCAGTTGTCAGAAGCAGCTTCAAGCCGGGAGATGTAATCCATTATGTACTGGACAGACGTCGCACACTAAACATTTCTCAGGATTTGCACAGCCTTCTCCCTGAAGTTTCTCCAATGAAGAATCGCCGATTTAAAACCTGTGCAGTTGTTGGGAATTCTGGCATCCTTCTGGACAGTGGATGTGGAAAAGAGATTGATAGCCATGACTTTGTAATAAGGTGAGTTTTCATGTGCTGTTGAAGATGCAGCCTGCTATGTTCCTTGGAAAAAAGCAGGAGCAGATGTTTTAATCTGAGGTGCAGATTTCAGGCATTATCTGATAGACTAATATCCTTTACTGAGTGATTCCCCAAATTTAAATATATGCCCATATGCTTGACAAGAAGATTATTTTTACAGTGAAAATAAGGGCCAGAGGAGAGAGGTTTGTTGTTTTTATTCCAGACAAAACAAATACTCGTATGGAGGCCTTGGTGGAATAAATGCTAAATGTTTTCTCTTTCAAAAATGTTCTTTCTTAACTCCTGGCCAAGAAAGATGGTTTATTGTAAATTACTATGTTACTTATGTGCAGCATGGGGTAAAATTTCAGTGTGATGTATTGATGTTGAACCAGATGGCTGCCATTAAGGTAATTGCAAGTCACACATCTAAATCCCTTCACATTATTCTAAAAATGTATCTCTGCCGCTTGGGCAAAAATGTTAATATGCTTCACTTTCTATTCATTCTTCAAACACACACAGTAGAATACCTTTGGACTTCACATATCAATAGACAATAAAGAGGAATAGTGGGACTCATTTCACAGCCTGGCATTATATGGATATAGAGAAGGTTAGCGAAGAGACTGGTCCTTTTGCTTTTGAAGCAGAACTTTCAATTGGTTTGGTCTGAGAAGGGTGAAAGGGCAGAAAACAGAAGGGCAGTGACAGAAAACAGTATGGAAATAGTTGTCATTGCAAGCTATTTACTCGTTTTCTTACCTTGAAGAAAGATGGTGGCAAAAAAAAAATACCAAAAAGTATACGGAAAAGAAAAATTAAGTTTTTCAGTACATAAATCAAAATGGGGTATACACATGGAAGTTGTATTTTATTTGAAAGGTGTACTAGGAAGTGGCAACTCAAACAATAACGCACCACTCTATCATTTTCTTTAATTGGTTTGCTTGTACCACTCGTTTTTCAAATTGACATCCTTACTGCAGAAGGAATCCAAAAATAAATACCACATTTAGCCTGTGGTGTGCTTTTGTACTCTCTCAGAGATTAAATGTGATTCATTAAACAGGACTACAGAAAAAAAACACATACTGGATTTTCTAGATGAAAATTTTATTTCAGAAGGCAAAGTACCTAATTAGTGTGCTGAATTTCTTTGGATTCATCTCCCATACTCTTCCCCATGTTTTAACTAGCCGTGAAACTAGGTGATGATATCTGACAGAAGATTTTTAGCTGTTTCAAGCCATGTGGAGTAAGCATAATATTCTTGAGTATTTGTGTATGAGTAAAAGAAGAATGGTGAAATGTAATAGGAACATCGGGAAGTTACAGTTGCTAATCAGTTATTTAGATGGGAGGAACATCTCGTGGTGTATGACCAGTAAAGTAATCAGTATAGCAACGAGTCTGATGATACTGTGGATAATAATCTTGATAAGGTTCTAGGAATAGAATACTTGACGCTGGGGCTTTATAGAGAGTTTTAATAGAGTGAAATTTTTGGATTCACAAATCAAAGTTAAAACATTTTGGAAGTTCACAGATTATTTCATAGATTAAACTGTGATATTTATTTATATATGACTGGATGAGTACATGGGTACATAACATCCGTTTAAAGTAAATAGCAATGAATTAATTTGTATTTTGAGTTAAAATCAAAGCATTCTTCAGAGTCCTAGCTTCCTACATTATTCTTCTTCCATTTAAAAGTGTTGTATGCAACATGATATGTAATCATGTGATTTAATGGTACTGGCATACTTGGTAACCACTCACCTTATTGCTGTTAGGATTCTGGTATTCAAATCTACCATGGCACTATGTTGCTGTCTTTATTTTCAGATGATTTCTCTAGAAGCAAAATGCACTCATTCTGCTTGCCACCTGATGGTGTTCTCAAAAGCAGTCACTGTATGTACTGTATGCAGGTAGATGTATAGGCTGATGAGCAACACTTTTGTAGAATCTTCTGATGCTGAGTGGATTCTGCGTATATGCTGTGACAAGTATGTCATGCTATTTTGGTTGAATATATTAGCCAGTTAATTTTGATGGTACTGTATGTTCTTTTTGAGATCGGAAACAAAAGTGTGTGTTTTTGAGAACGTTGTTGCAGTAGTTCTAATGTTAGATCCAGCACCAACACCATTAATTTAATGATAAAACTGATAGTGACGATCTATGAAAGAGGATACAACAGACATCCAGTAGTATTTGCATTACAGTGCAATCAACTCAGTATCCTGAATTTTAATACTTCCGTACAGGTGGTATGAAGATGTTAGTAATAACTGATAAAGACACAGAATGTACGCTTTACTAAGGGTAAAGAAGTGTGTCAGTACCTGGCACTTTAATTAAGCTTCATAGTATCTGTCAATGTCTTTGAAAGTCATCCAAAGTTACTGATAACTGTCCATCTTCCTTTGAGACGACATTCCAGCATATTCAGTGCCTTCTATATAACAATGCCTGTCAAAGAACATAGATCCAAGAGAGACACTGGGTAATTAGAATACTTCTATTATGAAAAATGTTTGAAATTAGGGACCTACACTAGAGTCAAATAATATGCGTGCTTGCAAGCCAATATAAAATTCTGTCAGCAAATTTTACAGGTAAAACATTACAAAATTATTCTTCTTTGGATGTCTCTGGAAGTGCATAAATAAGGGTCATTTTTACAAGCAAGGTAATATCTTGTCAGCATAAGCAGATTTACTGTACTGACTGAATTTACTGAACATTTTAAAGTGGCTTGGTTTTAATTAGTTGATCACATACGTGCTTATTTTGTTCTCACAGCGTAAGAAATCAAGAGTCTGGGGAGGTGTCTTCTGCTAGGACAAAATGGATTAGTTCCACAACTTTAGTGACGTATGACTACTTTGACAAAAAATGTGACCCATCTAGTTAACATGGGATGCAAGGAGACTCTTTGCTATTAAAAAAAAAAACCTATGCTGACTATAAATTACTTCCTGTTTCACATATTCCTTTCCTTTCTACCTCTTATGTTTTTACACCCAGTTGCTTAGTCCTTGCACCTCTGCTACCTTTGCGGTGTTGAGTTAAAGCATGCTGCATTTGATACTCTACTGAGAAAGGGTCTAAAGCATTCAAAAATCTCTGACTCCGTGAAAATAATTTAGAAGGAAAAGATGAGATAATCAACCAGATTACATTTAAAATGTATAAATGGCAGAGTGCTGTTGCAGGAGCTGTTTTTCGCAGGGTGCTGTTTTCAGCTGTTTCTGTAGCTGTGGTGTCAGATACATGGTGCTCACTCCCTGTGAGATTTAAATGCAATACATCTTATTCCCCCATTGTCACACTGTCTCATGCTGAAATTGTCATGCCATGGCTGTTAGCTGTTACAGAAGAAATGAACTTGTTATAGTAAGTGGTGCATTTTGAAATGCAGTAGTTACATAGGACTTCCTGAAAAATACAACTGTGTTTTGAGCAAAGGTAAAATAACAACTCTAAACTATGTCAACTAATAACTTTCAGATTCCTGAAATTACTTCTGACAGCCAGTAAGTATCAAAAAGAATTCAGTTCAGCTTTGGGTTCAGAATTTGAACAATGCCAAAGAACAGAACAATTTTTTTTTTAATTAGTGAAATTCAGCATTTATGATGGAAGAAGAAAAGGACAGACCATCTAACCATACAATGGAGGTGTGGTTGCTCATTTCAGGAGAACAATTTACATTTCCCTGCTAATATTAATATGTAAGCAGAGAGTGGTAGTAGCTTCTTTCTTCTGTGTTGTTCCTTCAACTGATAGGAAAAAACAATCATAAATTTGTCAGAATATTAAGATTTAGGCTATTAATGTACTTACATGCTGGAACTTTCTTTTTTTTGTTTTTTTGTAACTTGTATCAGCTTTTATGTCCAAGTATTTATTTAATACACCTTGCTGGGAGCATAACCGCTGTGCCAGTAGAGATAGATTCTCAGAGCCAGCAAATCTGTTGAAATTGAAGTGACTAACAGACTTATTTTAAAACATGATTCTTGCCTTAAAAATAACGCTCGAATACATGATGACTAGCTTGTTAGACCTTTTTGAGCTCCCAAATGTGGCAGCTCTATTTTTGCTGTCTCTTCCTACAAATTGTTACACTACATTGAAACATTAAATGAAAGCAGAAGAAAGCCAGAAAGCCGTCATCTTCAGATGTTCTTGCTCAGTGATTTGGGTGCCAGAGAAAGGGGGAGTACCAGCGTAGCTCTTATTTGTTTTCAGTCAAGTTAGACACGTTTGGCCTCCACCTCAGGAGAACCTTGGAGAAGGCCTGACTTCTTGCAGCCATGCTTTCCCTTTTTGGCTTCACCTCATGACTTCTTCAACTGCTAGAAGGGTCCTTGCAAGACTGCTACTCCAGGCAGCCCATCATGGGGCAAAAGCTGATACAGCAATGTCTTCTTATGAAGCTGAATCTCTTGCTCAGTCAGTACATAGCAGCTGGTGCTGCCTACACGGGTGGGCCACAGTACTGGGTACCCTCCATAAGCATTAATAATTCCAACTTTGGTGCAACTTCCTATATTTTTTTAAAAAAGGAAGTTAATTCTTAAGTAGGTGATATGGGAGGAGATTTAAGGACAAAAGTGTAGAAGGCTAAGGAAACATCAGCAAGAAGCGACTTCTGTAAACACATACACAAATGATCAAAGATTCCAAAGTGGTTTCTTAAATAAGTCGGTGTCCTATGAGCATCCAAATGTAGAAGACATAGGGTTAGCCTGACTCTTTCTATAATTATCCTGAGATAAAAGGATAAAATTATTTTAAAGTTACTTCTCTTTTTGTTGATAATACAGAGCTTTTAATTTAGTAGCTTTCTGAGCAGTTTCAAATGCAAGAAAGCTTCACTAATCCATTTGTTCATTGACCAAGTATTTCGATATAGAGGTGTGATGATGTTCAGAACAGTCTTAGTCTAAACATTGCCTTTTTTGCTGTTCTTCATTTTTCAGTGTTTGAACTACTGTTTTTTTTCTACATTTCAAACTGGTGACCTGAAAGTGCTTCTCCAGAACAAGAAAATTATCATTTTGTCTGAATTTATTGCAAGAATAAAAAAAAATGTATTACCCTTTCTGTCCCCGTGGTGTTGCAGAACTGTTCTAAAGTCTTCTATATCAGAACAGTAACACTTCTTTAGCATTTTGATGATTGACCTATAGAATATGCCCTTTATAGACAGTAATACATAAAGGTACGTTCACATGAAAAGGTAAAGATAGAGGTATTCAGGAAACTACTAAGTTCCATTTCTCAGGTTTTCTTACATTAAAATATCATCTTCAGTATTTCACTGCTGTAGGGTTTTTTCCCCGTGTGCAACAAACTTTGTGATAGAACTTCCGGTCTTTGTTTTGGTGTCAAAGTAATGGTATTGGAAGGAACAGTAAAATTCTGTAATTCATGGGTAATGTTGCAGCAAGGACTCAAAATAAAGAGGTAAACAATGTGTTTTTCCACTGTTTCTAAAGTGGCACTTAGACCTTTTCTGTCACTTCACTGTGCTCTGTCTGTTGAGGATAACTTGCGTTGCAGTCACTTGTGTTAAGGAAGGTGTTAGGAAGAAGGAATTTAATGATTATCACTATAGGTTCTAGTTTGTGCAACACGAAATAAGTTTATTAGCAGGTGATGTTGCAAAAATGCATCCCTTCTGACTAAGGTGAAATCAGTTATAAATTCAGGATTATTTTGGACTTGTCTTATAAAAGGGAATATCAAATCCATAATGGTATATGGCGCATCTTAAAAGACGGCTATGATAACTGTGTGTGAATGGAATTCATACTTGTGCCTCTACACAGGTTGTAGCTCTCATGCAACATTCTCTGTTTTGCCATGCAGAGGATGAGGACTAGGATGAAGTGGGATATGTTAGGGGATTCCCTGCTAATACAGATCCCTATAGTTAATTTGCAGCAATTTTAGTTTTATCAGGAACTTAACCAGTATACAGAACATGTGAGAATCCATACATTTTACTAAGCGTTAGATTCGGCAGGGGGAGATAAGAGGTTTGTGCATGTTTTTTTGGTAAATATCCTTTTTTTGATGTGTGTGAAAGTTACCACAGTGCTGCTGCACACCTTTGTTTGAAGAATGGAGTGAAATGATGTGCTACATATACACAGGTATTAGGATGATGTGCTTCCTGCAAGTAAGCTGAGTAGAGAGTACTCCGTTATGTTGTCTGCTGCCTTGAACTTAACTTGTTTTTTCCCCCCTCCTGTGTACTTGAGCCGTGGATTTTACTTTCATATCCAAGTGTTTGTTTCTTAAATGTCAAGAATCTTTGAATTTAAGATTGCAATTTTGATTCTTACAGGAACATGGATATGAACCTCAATACAAAAGCTTTCAGGCTATTCAGGAAAGAGTGTGTGTTATTGATACCAGTTTAGGTAATGCCTTATGTTTCAGAGAGGTTTAATGTTATGTCTTCCAGCAGCAATCTAATTTTTATTTTTTTGTCTTCTCAGAGTGTATGTGGGTAATATTGTGTTGATGCATATTTTTGGCTTTGCTCTGCAACAAAAAGATACTAATGAAACAAAGCACATTTTTACAGCACTTTTGTGTGGCTTGGGCTTCAGAGTGGTATCTAAATACTCATTTCAACCTGTAAACCTCAAGTGCACAGATTGTTAAAAGAATTAACAAGTATACAGATTCATGGTGAATTCTTGCATTATTGCTTTATGAAGAATATTCTTCTCAGTGTCAAATAAAATTGAAATAGGAATCACTTTTACTCAAGCAAATTTTGATGGCTTTTATTTAAAATTAACTTGAAAATACTGGTATGTGGCCTATGAATATTACATACTGGACATTTGCATGCATATACATGAGCTGTATGTTTATTAGTGACCAAACAAGTTCAACTGAATTTCTGTGTAATAACTGACTTCTCATTTGAACATATTTTTGTGAATATTTTTGTGAATATTATTTCATTATTTTCTTTGTTAACGTCTGCTCTCTAAAAGACTAGGTATGTAATGGATATATTTGGGCCATAAAGCTGTAACAGCAAACCCAGGGTTGATTACTTTGATGTATCTGTGGTATAGGAGCGCTTACTCTGTTCTTCAGTCCTTTTTCATGACATACAACTCCAGCCAAAAAAGCAGTTTGCTTTGTTTTGCCCCCCACACTTTTTCTTAATATATCCCACTGTAACTCATATATGCAACAGACAGTTATGGAAGAAGCAGGTTTTCAATCACTAAGACTTCTTGGTCTGTGTATCTTAGGACCTCAGTTACTCTACAGATACCCAAATACCATGTGATATTTCAGATATGAACTAATTTTTCCCTTTGACTGCAGATGTCTTTTTAGTGATAGCATTGCAGTGCATGTTCCTGTTGAAAGTCTTCTATCATGCTGAAAGGTCATTTGTGGGAACCTTTGGATTTTTACTATGAATATTTTCTATACATATGCTTGCCTTTCCAGGATCATGATTATACATGAATACTATGTAAATTAGGTGGCCTTGTAAACTTACTGATTACTTAAATTGTATAATTGTTGTCTGATAGTAAGTTTAGACTAACCACCCTGTTGAAATGGCTGTACTTAGTTTTTGGATATGGTCTGGGCTGATGTCATGGGAAGAGCAGGGACTGCAGCATTAATTTTAGGTACCTTGCATATGATTGCCTATGATGCTGTTAATCACACAGATTATTAATATTTCCCACCCACTTAGGTTTTTTCCTAACCACCTCTCCCAGATGTACCAATCTTTGCCTCATTAGACCATATTCTGAACACTTCTACTGGAGACATTGCTTAGAACAAGTAAGGGAGTAAATAATGACTCTGATTTTTTGCTAGTTTAGTGCAAGGGAAAAAAGAAGAAGATAGAGCTTCTGATTAAGCAAAATTATGTAGAAAAAAAATATCCATAAGTTTGTTAGCTCTAAAGAATATGTTTATAGTGAATTTTTATGGGGAAAAAAATCCCGAAGGGACTAATGAAAACCATTATTTTGCAAAATTTTTTTTTCTGGGGCAAACCACATTTCATTATTTTCTCTGGAAACAATCAATAGCTTGGGCTCAGGAGAAGCAGGTTTACAAATCTTTTTAAAATGTGATGTATATTCTTAATGCTCATATTTACAGCTGTTTGCTTAATTGCTCAAGTCAATCTTCAGTGCTGTGTGTGACTGTTAATTACAACCTGTGCTCATATTCAACTTTCAGGTTGACTAATATGAATGCCATACTGAAGTTTTTTTAGGATGAATGGAAGATAATCGTATGTTGCAGAAAATTGTGTTTTCGAGTCAAATTTTAAGCAATCATGTACTTGCAAGGTATCAATAATGAGGCATGTGAGAGAGGAAACTCAGTAAATTACAGTCTTCTATTTATTCTTCCTGATGGACTTGGTATAGCAATGACAACTTAAAAAAAAAAATAAAAAAAAGGTGTCATTTGTTGTGTACAAATTCCTAGGTACGTAATGGTAAAGTGGTGCACAGTGCCCCTTGCTTTCTTATCACTGTTGTATATATATTTGGCATTCTGTGCTTTAAGACAAATGAGCTAGAATTAAAGTATGTATCAAGGGAAGGGTATTACATTGCCTATTTCAATGTTGTTAAGTTGATAGGCTTCTTAATTTGACTTAAAAAAAAATAAGTAGATGTTTATGTGTCTCTGAATACTTGAAAGGGTCCTGAGAATTGATGAGAGATCATTGACATCCGCTAACAAAATAAGCTTAAAAATTCCAACAACTCGTGAAACTGTCGCATAGCATAGAGATGCATTAGGGGTTAAGATAAAAGCTCTGAAACAGATAACAAAAGCTGTTTACATGTACTCAGGTCTATATGAAAATACACAATAGATAGCTTTATTAGCCCTGAAACATATAAGGAAGATGGGGACAAACTTTTTAGCAGGGCCTGTTGCGCTAGGACAAGGAATAATGGTTTTAAACTAAAAGAGAGTAGATTTAGACTAGATATAAAGAAGAAATTTTTTACAGTGGGGGTGGTGAAACACTGGAACAGGCTGCCTAGAGAGGTGGTAGATGCCCCATCCCTGGAAACATTCGAGGTCACGTTGGAAGGGGCTCTAAGAAATCAGATCAAGTTGAAGATGTCCCAGCTCATTGCAGAAGGGTTGGACTAGGTGACCTTTAAATGTCTCTTCCAACCCAAACTATTCTATGAGCCTATGATTATACAATACTTTTCGTTAAAATTTTCTTGAACTCATCTGGAAATATGAATTATCCGGTACTAGTAGTTTAGGTAAGTGTTACAGTTCATCACTAATAAATAAACTCTTGAATGCATATGGAAACACTTCTGACGTAACAGCTCCATTTACTCCCTACTGAACAATGATGGGGTTTTAATTGATGGGGTTTAGCAGGTCTTTTGTGTTTTCCAGCTTTGTGGATAGAGTAAATATTCCATATTGACAGTTCTAATTTAATGAGCACTAGTATAATTATTTGAAGGAAGTAAACTCAAAGCAAATGAGAAGCAGCTTAATAAGAGTAATATTTTTATAACTTGGTCAACTACAGCTAATTTAGTAATGTTTATTTCCTTAACAAAGGTGTAAATTTGTGTAGAGCTTGTCTTAACATTTGTGTTCTACTATAATAATAATCTTAGCAGAACATTGCTAACAGCATCTAGTTACTTCTTTGAAAAGAGTCTTTCAAAGTGCAGATGTACTTACCGCATTATTTCAAACTTCACCATTGCTGCTAATACATATTATATAACCAAATTTTTAAAAGATCAAAGGTTAAGAGGTGCTCAGCATTTGGAAAGCAAAATGCCTTACCTGCTTCTAATACTATAATCAGGTGTCAGACACTAAAGCTTGAAAAATTTGACTAATATTCTAAATAACTGTTCGTAGACAACCCCATTCTTACTGAGTGCATTTGGATTGCACATTATTTACTTTCTGGTCATACTTGAAAAATCCAAATATGCAATATGTTAAGAATTTATACTTCTTACACTGTGTACCTTTCTAAAATACAGTATCTGAAATTAAGTATACTACTGATGAAGCAATAATGACATGCAAGGTAGGTAGGCGTATTTGGTATACCTATGATGATTTTTTCAGGATTTAGGTAAAATTACATTTATATGCTATTTTCAAACTACATACACTTTGAAAATTTAGGCACTCATGCTGTTGGCAGATTAGAAAGGAGCTGTCAAAAGATGTGGAATCATATCAGAACCATAAACTTATGTTATATGTGCACACTTTGCATATGGCGTACAGCTTTTTAAACAAGGTAGTGTTGGTACATAGGTTCTTCTCAAATTTGGACACAGAGCAGGATTTGCAGTGTCAAGCTCTGTCTTGTGTTTGTTAGTAATAGATGTCATCGTGTATATATGTGTGACTACTGAAAAAAACGCTGCTGTGGAAGAATCCTTCATTATGTTGTGCGGTCTGCCCTTAAAAGAGGTATTTTCAAGAGCAGCAGTAATTCAGTAAATTTGACTGGTTTATTTTAAGTCCTTGGTTTGATTTTTATTATTTTTGGACTTTATGGACCACCAGACTTTTGACAATTCCAGGTTATAGGTTCACGCATTAAGGTTTTTAGAAACAATTTTCAAAGCCAGTAGTGAAATCAGTGGGAGTTTTTCTTGTGCCCTAAATACCATTTTCTAAAAGATATTACTCTTACCAGTCTCTAATACATGCAGATGGTTTGTGGAATAGGTGTGTAAAGATACTGAAGAATGTAAATCTGTTTCCTAAGAAAGCTTACATCTGCCCAAATGTCACCAGAAACTTGGACTGCTTTATCTCCTAAGAAGAGATAGTTTTTACGGTCTTCAGAACATTTCTTTCTGAAGAAAACAGGATTCTTCTTTAGTTGATAATTACAGAATGAAAATAATGTTCTGAGGAATTAGTTGATAATTACAGAATGAAAATAATGTTCTGAGGAATTAGTATTACCAGTCAGCACCGGGTCATCAGTTGGTGTTAATCAATATTGTCCTGCTACTTCAGTTACTTTTACATGACATTGGAGATCAGGCCATTAGAAGATTGTAGGGGGTAAGCTTAAGTAAAAAGTTTACAGTACCAGAAAAGAATTGCAGAACTAATAGAATACTATTCATATTAGAAATATAATAACATGCAGATGTTTTGAAGGACTTAGTTGTGACATTGCTTCTTAGCATCCTTCACCTCAGTAGAGCGGTTTGTTAAACTGTGAAAATATTGTGTTGGGATACTTATTTGGGACATACTAGCTACAGGCTAATTCACTGAGGATGTTGTGGAGGTGATTTGTTTCAGTCAGATCACAGTGGTCACTGAAATCACAATTAATTTCTGAATTGCATTTTGTCACCTGTATCCAATGCTGCCCATGGAGAATGCTGCCTCTGTGTCATTACATATAGATGTATTTATATAACTGAGGTAAAAAAAATGCTGAATGATGGCCTGATGAGTCCTTTTTCTCAAGCCTAGAAAAAAGCACAAGGCTACTGCAAAATTAAGCAAGGTTTGAAAGTGAGACATCAAGGAAAAATTTAAAGCTTTTTGCCAAAAATTTAATTTCTAAATGCAATGAAAATAGTAAATTTCAAAACATCCGATCAGCTGCAGTGATAATACTAAAAACCAAAATACCAAAAACTCATTTAACACGGGTTAAGGTTCATTTGTAGCTCATACTTAAATACCGTATTGTAAAAAAAGTGCAATTAGTAACCTGTATAAATTATACCTTAATGGGCTAGCATGGCTTGCTTCAAGAGTGTGAGCTGTTGGTAACATGATGACAAATGAACACTAATGAAAGGTAATAGGTGTTAGAAAGCATACTCTTATTCATAAGGGCTATTTTAGCTGTCAGTGCGTTTTAAAGCATGGTGACATGATTTTCACCTGTATAAAGAATCTTTTTTTTCTCACAGCATTATGCATATTTAATGTTTTTAAATTTTTCTAATGAGTATCTAGGTTGGGTAAAATTCTGCGTGTTATCACAGCTATTATCACTGGTATTATTTTCTCACATTGAAATGGGCTTGCATGTTCATTTTCAGCTTTCCCTTCACACACACATTTTTCTAAGTTAATGTTTCATATTTATTTTCATTTTTCCATTAATTTCTTCCTCTTCAGGTGCAATCTAGCTCCTGTGGTGGAGTTTGCTGCCGATGTGGGAACTAAGTCTGATTTTATTACCATGAACCCATCAGTTGTACAAAGAGCATTTGGAGGCTTTCGGAATGAGAGTGACAGAGAAAAATTTGTGCATAGACTGTCCATGCTGAATGACAGTGTCCTTTGGATCCCTGCTTTCATGGTGAAAGGCGGAGAGAAGCATGTGGAGTGGGTTAATGCATTAATCCTTAAGAATAAATTGAAAGTGCGAACCGCCTATCCATCACTGAGACTTATTCATGCTGTCAGAGGGTAAGTGTCTGGAAAAGACTCGTCTGTCCTTGACACAATGAAGCTCATAACTAGAATTCCTAGCAGGGAGAAAAAAGCTGAAGTAAAATGTTAAAAGGAGTATGATATTTCCATTATTGTTGTAATGGATTGCATTTATGATAAAATAAGTTTGGTAATACAAGTCATCCACTCATTTAGCCTGCTCTAATGCAAACAACTGAAATGCATTGACACAATAACTTTTCGCTTTCAATTTTATGTACAGAGTTTTTTTACGACTCTTACAGTAATAAATTAATGAAAAAATAGTCTGAATTCAAATTGAGTCATTAAATCAGAGGGTCATGAAAGTGCTACATGTCTTCTTTTGGGCAAGACTATGGAGATAGAAAGCATAATCTAAATAGTGTAGAGGGTAAGGTAATAATCGTGTAAATGATGAAGTCTGGCAGATCTGACAATAATGAGCTCCTTCCTAAAACGTCTAGGATTTTGTAGTGATCTCTCCCCTTTTGAATTTGGCCAGATGCTTGGCAATTCAAAAATATTGATCACAATCCCTGAAAACATGTATGTAACCAGTTGTTACGAAAAAAGTGCATCCATGCTTTGTGCAGAGACTCTTTTTTTAAACCCCGTAATTAAACAAGGCTGTCAGATTAAGGATCCAATGTCTTTGTCACTGCAAGTAAGAGTATACTGGGCTATGTGTGAAAAATATTCGGAAGATGATGGTAGCGCAATATCTGTTCGTGCAGTGAATTATGATAGTATGATAATATTCAGCTTGAGTTCCTTGAACTATGCTGTCTGTCTGTGGGGTTTGGAGGAATGCCTTTAAGTGTTGGTATTGGCTTTATGCCAGTTAATGATTATGTGTCTGCCTAAAAAGTTCTTACTGTTACAACAGCAGAAATGAGATCAGAGGGGTTGATTGAACTGTAACCCTAATCTAGTATGAGAGTAGGAGAATAAAGCTTAAAAAGATGTTCTTCAGGATATTGGGAATTCTGAATGTGCTTTTCGCCTTCTGTCGTGTCTCAGATAGATTAACTGCTATGTTCTTCTTGTGGTACACTTCTGCCACTGGAAAAAAATAATCTGTTCCCTTTGAAATTTGGAAATCCTTTGGAAATACTTTATTTTTTTATCGAGCTACTCAGTTTCCATAGTTGTTTGGATAGTTGTTTTGTTATACAATTACATTAGCTATTTATGGGCCTCAATTGTGTTGAATGTTCAAGTCTTCAAAATGTGTGTAACATGGATAGGTGTAGCGGGTATTGTGTGTATAAATCTGAATAAATAATATTACTTCCAGTTTACAAGCAGCTGTTCTCATTTCCAACTGCTGCATCTGGACAAAACTATCACATGTGAATGGTAGTTCAGGATGTGCAGTGTTTCAGTTGGGCAATTTGAAGATCCTTTAGGGGGCTTTGTCTTAAAGAATTAGCACCTACATTGTCTCTCTGAAAGAAAGGCAACAAAGGCTCTGCCATCAGTATTGGTGTTGAAACTTTAGACTTTCAGATTATACCTAGCAGTGTCATCTGATATGATTGAACAAATGTGTCAGGTTGTTGGATCAGTGCTCTAGACTGTAAGTTCTCCACTTAGGTTCTCCACTTCAAACCTTGTTGTTCAATCACTTCGCTTTCTCTTTTTTGTTCTTGTGGGAAGTAACCGAATATCATCATGTATTCTTTACTGTTCTTTTTTTGTAATTTGAGTAAGAACATAACAAGAAGTCAAATTTACCTTTGTCTAACTCTTGCGTTTACAAAGTGAGGTGTATGTGGTGAATATGTCTTTATGAGTCAAGTTTGGAAGTGATACACTTAGCAGTAACGCATTTGAAACAAAGTTGCTTTAGATTTCTTTCACAGCAGTCTTAAAACACCAGCTAATAATAATGAGGTTTGTATTACAGCAAAGTTAAATCTAGTGAAAGAATATTGTGTCTTTACAGGTTGAATTACATCTTTCTAAGATCTGTTAGGTTTATATGTCAAATAGAATACCATGGTAGTACGAGAAATTCATAAGCAGAAACTGTTCTTAAATTAAAGTGTGCCTGAGCTAAAAATTAGTATTTTCTACAAATAAGTAAAGTAACCTGAAAAATAAAGTAAAATTTAAAGCTGCATTACCCGATTACCATATCAATCCATTTTGAGCAGTAAGACTTGGGAAAGTTTAAGCAAGTTACAACTGCTAACTTCAGTTCAAAACTAATGGACTAAAAGCTAAGTCTGCTGCTGTTTAAAACAGTGTGTGCAACTTACTCAGTTTTAAGGAAAATCTTCGTAGTACTATATTCTATCTATTGTGCTCACATTTATTTCAAATGTAGTGTAAACTGATGATATCAGCCTCTGAAGAGACACCAGCTAAAAGGAACTCCTATAAAACACTCTGTATTTTATGAATCTAAACAATTTTTGTGTATTTGTTTTGATACATTTGTATATTTAATGCTTTTGCAAGTTCTTTGCTTGCAAGTGACTTTGTGACCATGTTAATAGGGATGACCTAGTGGAGGCCTGTGTTGCTGCAAAACAGAAAGAGTAAAATAAGCAGATTGAAGATTCTTATTAGTTGAATGACAAGCAAAAACAGGAAGTCTACCCACAAAATTTTCATGTTAAAACATACAGTAAGACCTGTGCAGAGCACCTAATCTCCTGCATAGGGTGCCTGAGTATATATGCAAGATAGTGAGAATGCAAGGCTTATACTATGTCTTTCAGCCTCTTAAGCTGTAAGAGGGAGATACGAGTTTGATTTATTGATGAGAGCAAGAAGTGGTTTTTGTAGACTCTCTTACTTTACACAAGGAAACTAGTTGCATCTGAGCAAAACTAATTGCAAACTGAGCTCTGAGCAACCTGGTCTAGTGGAAGATGTCCCTACTCATGGCAAGGGGGTTGGAACCAGCTTTAAGGTCCCTTCTAACCCTAACAATTCTATGATTCTATGATCTGCAACCTTGGTTTTGTAGACTCTGAGCGTTCTCAGATAATTGTATGTTTGTGCTTGAATGTAGTCCAGTGGTTTTCATTAAAGACTACAGAAGTTTGGCGCAGACATGTGGGAATGTAGCATTTGCAACCACTGTCCTGTATTAGTATTTGTAGCATCCCCAAACTCCTCTTAACCTCCATACAAGTGAGTATTCATTTCTTTTGTTTCCAGCTTGTTGCCCTGATAATTTCAAAGCATTCTGGCTTTATTCTTTATTTGAATATGCATGTTTTGCATTAAGTAATAATTTATATGAAGATAGTTATAGCTGTTTGAAATTAGACTTTAATGATAAGAGACTCAGTCAAGACAGTGAGTGTGGGTCTTACATTGCTTTTTGTATCTTGAAACCCTCCCAAATTTGTAACAACTTAAACACAGTGAGATGTTTTTAGACTGTGCAAAAGACGCAATACCAGGAGAGTCTACTGAAAAACTGTCCTCAGTTTGAAAGCATGTTCTTATGGAGACGAATGACAGGTTCAGTTTTATGTTTAATATGCTAAAAGATTCCATTAAGCTGTTTTGGAAGACTTATGCACCCATACTGTTTTTCCTACACCTGTAGATGTGGTATACCACCGGGCTATACCATAACCATATCATTCAGCTGGTTGAAGCAAGGCTTTTATTTGAAACCTGAATGTATTATATTGCAACTACATGTCGTCATAATCTGAAAATATAAACCACTCTGCAACAGGCCTGAAAACTGCCTAAGAAGAGGTCTGTCCTAAAAAGTTACAGTTATAAAGTCTTCTTATTTTTGTGGAAGCAAACAAACTCCCAGTGTAAATTTAAATTGATATCAATATTTCTTTAAGTCACCTAAATATTAAAAATATGGAAATATAGTGTATTCTGTCATATAGTAATTAATATTTACATCAGTAAAGTGAAGTTCATAATTCGACTGACCATCTGAAATACTAACAGAGTTGTTTGATGCTGAAGGGTGCAAGTTGATGGCTGCAAGGTTTGGAATATATTGTCTTTATTCCTTTTTCTGTGTATCACACTACCAAGTTGTTCAGGCAAATTAGATTTTTAATCAATCTTTAAAGACTGATTAGTTTCATCAGTCTTAAAAGTATAAGGCACAGCCAGTTTCTGAAGACAGAACATAAACTTTCTTAGACTGCTATTCTGATCTAGTGAGGCCACATTCTATATTCTCATGTACTGTTTTACATAACAATAGGGTAGTTTTTCTGCAAGCAAATACAGGACTGAAACTCTCTCTCCTATTTTTCCTTCTCTTTTAATGAAAGAAACTTTCTGAGCAGCACAGAGTATTTGGGAGTTGCTTTTGATCGGATGGTAGAATAATGACTGCATTCTGAGAACATTTTGAAAAAAATTTTTTTTCCTGTTCTTTTGTGCACTTTTTGGGTCATAAAAAAGGCAATGTGGTGTTGGAAAAAGAAATTACTTGTTTTCAGATTTTATGCCTTATTAAACTTCTGTGACTGATGGCCACTCCTATAAGATCTCAAAGGGATTTGAAGTTTTAGAAACAGATTATGTAAACATGAAGTCCAACATGATAACTACTTTTTTATCATTAGCGTATCTTAAATGGCTGTTGGATTCAGATTTTTTACTTCAGTAGATTTACGTCAAGTGGTTTCATGTGATAATTTGTTTTCTCTATTTTGCTTTTGTTATTCGTGATCAACAAGTTTGTATTTCAAGTTAGAGTATTGGGTTTGGAAAGTGATTTGGGGGTGATCACGTGATTTTTTCAGAAATTGTTTCAAAAAGCTGTTTTATGGAACTTTTAACGTAGTTGCAGACATTAGTCACGAAGAAGTTGAGGTAATCAATATGTAACGGAGTTCAAGATGTAACTAGAATCTATAAATGAAGAGCTTAACTGATTAAAAGGATTTATTTGCTCTCTAATGCTACAGCCAGGAAGGTTAATTATAGTAAAGTAATTATAATAAGCAAACCAGACAACTTTTTTTTTTTCTAAATAGAATTTAGCAACAAATTTCAGAAACTTTGATTTATGAGTGGGCCAGAGATTTAATGCTGAACTCTTTCATTCGGATTATTTTTAATATAATTTTCCAAGTGAGATGATAGTCTTTGAGGTGTAGATGGTGTATAGAGTCTGGTCTCAGTAGCAGAGATCTAATGGAATATGCATTAAACAGTAGACAAACAGGAACTGAGCCTGCTGGGATTAGAGTCCAGATCTTGTTGTTTACTTCCAATGGTGGCAGACAACCAAACCTGAAAGTAGGATCAGCAGATGCTTTCTGCTGTGGATCCTGCCTTGCAGTTCCCTGGAGGGAGCAGAGAGGGCTCCTGAGACTAAGTATGTTGTTGGTACGTTAGGTGGAGGCCCAAGTAAACTCGCAGAGCCTTGTGTGGCTCTTCTGCTTCTCCTGGCAAATATCTGAATACATCTGCTGAAGAGGCAGAACACCACCACCCCTCCCCGACCTTCCAAGCAATATGGTCTTTTACAATACAGCAATTTTCTGAGAAGTTTTTTCTCAGATTTCCTCTCCCAACTCCACAAAACAAAGTTCTCACGTTCATCTTCATGTGTAAGAATGTTTTCTTGGCTTTTTTTCCTGTTGGAGCCATCCCGCAAACTATTAGTCACTCAGCAGCAATGTTGTTGAAATTGCTTCATGTAAGATTCCTTCCTGTATTTTGGGTAAGGAACAATCCTGTGGACATCCTGTGGGATATGCGTGTGCTCAGATTATTTCCTTGTTGACAGTGCATGCCAAAGAGCGGTATGAGAGTTGATCCTGCATTAAACATTGCAGAATTCCCATTGAAATCTCTGTGTTTTGCCTGTAAAGAGTATGCTGTGCCTATTTATGGTTACTTTTTCAGTGCAGCATCTTTTTTCCTTTATTAGTGAAAGCAAACAGCTGTTGTTTGAATGTAGTGACCTTTTAGACAACTTCACCACAGCTCTAGAGTCTTCTGCTGTGGGAATTACAGAAAAAATACTTTGAGAAACTCGAACATGCAGAAATCGGAGTTCTCCAGCAGCTGTGTGCTAATAAAGAAACAATTGCTGGGAGCAATCTATACTGTAAACACTTCTGTTTCTTTTCTTACTGCTAACAATCTTTACTTTTTTCTTTATTGCTAAAATACATTTCTTAAGAAAAAACATTTTCGAGTACATGGGTGAATAAATAATCACAGCAGAAAAGATTTTAAAAAAACAGTCGTTAGCCTAAAAGCACAAGAATATAAATAATACAAAATGGCCATATCTTTTGCATCATATCATACAAATATTCAAAACATTAGGAAAAAAATTCACACATTTCCCTACTTTTCAGTGGAGTACTATCCCATTTTTCATATCTGTGGGTGTTAAAATAGGAGTTCTGTATTGCAGTACCCTTGTGACCTTGTGTAATGTATCAGTAGAGCTGGCTTTGTTTGATAAGTTATACAAACAGGTGGGATGCCAGTTAGTTTGGATTTTGAGAACTTAATCTATTGTCTGAAGTTGTTCTTTAGATCCTAGGATCCTGTTCTAATAGATGAGCAGGAGGTGATGTTCCCATTCCTGAAATGGAGACACTCTGGGCTTGATCTTTCAGCCTAGCCACTAGGGATGCAGGGCACATGCACCTTATGAGCATGCCTCCTTATCTGGTTCAAAGTTTCTCAGGATAAGCTTTTATTTCCTTTGTACAAGATCTGCTATTTGATTGTCTTTCAGGAAGATTTAGCAGGGTCTGACAAGAGATATGTCACTTTGAGAGAAAGGAGAGCTTTTTCAATGGGCACAGACACAGCTGAAGTAGAGGAGGGCAGAAGGGGGAAACAAAGTGCACTAAACTTGTCTGCTTTTTATATTTTTTATTGTCTGGTCCATTCCACAAATTAGGCCATGAAAACCCTGGTCATGATGGTAGGTAGAGAACCATTGTTCTTACTTTCATCTACTTTTTGATAATAAAGTTCTGTGAGGTTTTGTTTTGGCTTTTTTTTTTTCTTTATCCCTTTTGCTGTGGTGACTGCTTTGTTCCTGATTATCAGCAACGTATGCACTTAAGACCTGTCCAGTTTACACTTCTAAGGTTGAATTTTACGTTTCCACTAGAGGAGAGAAACAGAATTGGTCATAAGAAAAATAGTGATGAACTTACCCATTTTCATTTTGCTGCTTAGTTTATCTACCATGAGCAACAGCACTGTACCTAATGCTAATGACTGTTAGCAGCTAAGCAGGGATTAAATAACACATAGTTTATTCATACAATGTATTTGCAGATTTCTATTTTTTTGAAAACTATTTTACTACTGTGGTATTATTATTTTTCAATTTTAGGATTTTTAAAATTTATCTTCCTTTCATAAAATCTGTTAATTTTTGTGTTTCTGAAAACTACAAAAAAGTGCAGAATTAATTAACTCTCACCTGACTATATAGGGCTCCTGTTACAAAATTTGTAGCTGTGCAGCTGAGAAGCAAACCAGAAACAGTTTTTATAGTCTGTGAGGGCCAAAGTATAGAGAGAACTGGAGTCGATACAAGGGTCATGCTGGGCAGATATTATTAACAGGATGGAGAGTAACTTCTCTTTCTTTTGACACGTGAGGTGAGCCATCTGTTGGTTCTGTATGATACCTATAAGCATGAGGAAGTTCTGTGAGGTTTCCTTCCTTTTTTAAAGTGATGTTTCTAAGGTAAAACTTACAATATCAATTCTGCGATTTTTGTTTTGATTGTAATACCTGCCAAGAGTTTTCAAAGATGTGTGCATTTAGCTTTGATCTTACTGAACTTTTGTGATGGGGAGCAGTTGTATTGAATATCCAGCCAGTAACAGATTTCTTCAAATGCTTAGTTAATTACTGAGGTAACATGGAAATCAGCAAGCGAAGCTCTAGGTTTATATGCTATATAGTATGGTATTTCCCTTTGGTCAGTTCAGGTAAGCTGTCCTGGCTGTGTACCTTCCCAGCGGTTTGACCACTGCCATCTGGTTTTACAGAATCACAGAATGGTAGGGGTTGGAAGGGACCTCTGTGGGTCATCTAATCCAACTCCGCTGCCAAAGCAGGGTCACCTACAGTAGGCTGCACAGGACCACGTTCAGGCAGGTCTTGAATATCTTCAGCACAGGAGAATCCACAACCTCCCTGGGCAACCCGTTCCAGTGCTCCATCACCCTCAGAGTGAAGAAGTTCTTCCTCATGTTCAGCTGGAACTTCCTATGCTTCCGTTTGTGCCCATTGCCCCTTGTCCTGTTGCTGGGCACCACTGAAAAGAGTTTGGCCCCATCCTCCTGACACCCACGCTTAAGATATTTGTAAGCATTTAAAAGGTCCCCTCTCAGCCTTCTCTTCTTCAGGCTAAACAAGCATCTAAACTCTTCAGCAGAAGTGGAGAGTTGTTATGATACCTTATCATATAACAAATTCTACTAGTTCCAAATGTATTTGTTAATATTTTTTTCCAAATTGATCCCTTCATCTGGAAAAAAATAATAAAAATAGAAAAAAAATTTTAAATACTAAGCTTTTTTCTCTCTTTTGACCTTTGTTAGATCTTTTCAGAGGGGCAGGGGCAAAACAAAACAAACAGCCCAGACCAAACCAAAAGAGAGAAAATAGAAATGGATACACATGCCTGTGATTTTTCTTTTTGTAATTCTGTATTATGCTTCTAGCTGCCACATTGGCATTAGGACAGCTAGATCAAGAACAGAGTATGGCATTTCTTTCTGCACAGATGACCATGACAGATGAAAGATGATGCCACCAGGTGCTGTCAGTTACTTTATACCCCAAGTCACCAAGTTGTTTGTGAAAATGAATAAACAGTCCAGTCCTTCAGTGAAGTAATAAACTGGGACAGTCGTTACAGTGTTGTCAGCATAGGAAGGAGAAGTTTGGCTTAGTATCTTCTGTAGGCTCACTTTTTAGTGCAGATGAGTTTCTTCAAGAATGCTAAAATGGGTTTGCTTGAAGTCCCTCAGTTCTTGTTTGTGTATAGAGAAAGACTTAAGTATTTGAAGTCAGAAGCACTGAGTAGCATTTGAGCATTTTATGTCTTGAAATTACCAAATGCCATGGCTGATGCCTACCTTCCTCCCAAATACAGCTTGTGGGGAAGCAGGCCGTGACTCCCTTTTACTCAAGAGTCCAGGGTTTAGAGTATTTGTCCATTGTGTATGAGAAAAGCTCCTGTTCATTCCTCTTTCTGAGGTGTACTGGGACTGGCTGGGATGGAGTTAACTTTCTTCATGGCAGCCCTGTGCCAAAACACAGGTGCTGTGTTTTGGGTTTGTGGGTGAAACAGTGTTGGTAACACACCAATGTTTTGGCATTTGCTGAATAGTGCCTTCTCTGTGTCTCACTCTTCCCCCCACAAGTGAGTGGGCTTGTAGTGGTCAAAAAGCTGGGAAGGGATACAGCCAGGACACCTAACCTGAACTGACCAAAAGGAAATGCTGTACCGTGTAGTGTCATGCTCAGCAAGTGATAAAACTGTGGTAGTGGAAGACGAGGAGCGAGGTTGTCTTCCAAGGTGTCTGTTACTGAAAGACGAGGTGGGCCTCAGTCTGCTTGTGGGTGGTGGTGAGCAATTGCCTTTTCTTGCCCTCTTTCATTCAGCTATTAAGCTATCTTTATGTTGATGTGTGAGTTTTCTTGCTTTTGCTCTTCCTGTTCTCTTCCCCATGCCACCAAGGAGGAAGCAGGGAGCAAGGGGGCAGCGATGTGGGTGCTTGGCTGCTGGCCAGGGTCAATCCACCACGTGAGGGAAGGAATTTGTGTGTTTGCTACACCAGCCAAGTACAGGCTTTTCAGGGACTAAGGGAAGCCTGCTAGCCTGTTCCAATTTGCATCAAAGAATTAAGAGATGGAGTTAGAAGGTGAGAAAAAGGGTGAGCATTCTGTATTTCAGACATTTGGGAGATAAAAGAGGCCACGTGGTTTGGTCAGCTCTGTTGTGCCTGATGATGTTTTAAGCACAGAACATGTTTTGAAAGAATGTAACTGATTCATCAGGTGATGCCCGTCTTTTGGATGGAATGAGATTTAAATCTCTCACTACTCCTCGTTTCCTTCCCAGGCTAGACTGAAGTCTCTGCGCTCTTGTGCATTCTGTTTTACGCATCTCTTTCAGCAGAGGTTGTTCTTGTGAATCCTGTTTTTAGGTGTCCTGCTGTCCTTATGCTCATGTGTAGATATAAGAACATGTCTATACATGTGGGAGGGTAACGTGTACGGATTCGCATTATGAGTTTAATACCATCAGGTTGCTGTATTGAAGTCCTTCCTTGAGATTTGTCCTTCAGTCTTCAACAAGTGAATTCATGGGCCACAGGAAAAATTAAGAAAACAACCATTACTTCTAAAATGTAAAAAAACCATTACTTTTATTTCTATCTTTTTTAAACAGTATTTCTGTATTAAAACAATAGTTGATATACCTCATGAGCACTGTGGAGACAGCTTATTTACATTTTCCAATCTGTATTTTGTGGTAAGAAGAGTCATCATTTGCACTTTTGAAGCATGTATTTAGTGAAGTAGTCAAAGAAAATCAATTTAGAGAAAGTTATTGCTGGAACTTGCTTTTCATTTTAAACTTAGCTGTACTTTGTTGGCTAGCTAGGAATTTCCAAGCAGAATGAGTAATCATTTTCTCTCATAACTTGCAAGCAAAGAAGATCTGTAAAAGGATCTGAGATAAGACCCTACTGAGCACAAGTGCAACTGCTGGTTTCAGAAGATTTTCGAGGCTCATGAGGGGTTTTTTATTTTTTTGTTTCCATTTCAGTGTAAATGTGGGCACACTCACCGGAAGTGTTGGCAGAGAGGAAGTAGTGGGTATACCAGAGTCATACTGAAACTTACAGGTGGCATGGCTTATGCTCGTGTCAAAATCTTTAGCTTCAGATAAAATGTAACATACAGGAGGGCCAAGAGGGCAGTATCCTCCTGTTTGTTCCAAAGTGCTCCTACAACGTAAAATCCATCTGTGGGCTTTGCAAACTGTTTGAAAGATTTGTGTTTGGCATGAACGTTCCAGATTACGCCTTTCTCACTGTTGGTCTGTGAGGGAGAGAGTACTGAAGGAGATTCAACAGAGAGAAGGTAGACTACAGAACATAGCTCTCAATGACAAGAAGTTTTCAGAAAATAATCTCAGTGTTGCTTTTTGTCTTCCCTTACAGAGCTAGCAGTCATTTTAAAATGACTAAAGTGAAACCCTGAGTGAGGGCTGATAAAGACAGGATCAAGGAGGGGACCCCTCCCTCAATGCTGCAGTGTGTTCTTCTCTCTAAGCATTGAGGAACACACACCTGTACCAGCTGAGAAGCTGCATGGTTACATGAAACCTCAGAAGCATAGCTGTGAGCCATGCTGTGGAGACTGTGTGCCGAGGAGAGGGTGCAGCATGGCTGGCTGTAGGGAGTTGCTGTAAGCTCGTACTGGAAACAAAATGCAGGGCTTGACCTGGAGATCACTGATGGCAATTGGGATTTCTGCTGCCTGCAAGGGATTTGTCATGGGTTTTCACAGAGGAAATGACTTGCTGTAGTTTGTGGGTTTCTTTCCCCAAGGAGCTTTCACAGTGGGGGCAGGTCCAGAGAGATGGTTACTGACTGGCTGTGGAGTCAATTAGAAGGCGAACTGAATGAATTCTGGGGAGGCAGTAGGATGGGTTTGAGGGGATATGGTTAGAGGAAGATCTGGCTCATGCATTTAGAAATATCAGCTCTGATGTTGTTAGTAATGAACATCTGTCCTTTTCCTGCTGAATCCATTTCAGGATGAAATGCTGTTGCAGAGTGCAAAATTTGCCTGAGATCTCCTCGTTTTAACTCAGATTGCTAAGACATTATTGCTATGTTGGTATGATGATCATCCCCTGAAACAGAGGTGAAAGAGGAAATATGTCTTTCTGGTTTTGTTTTCAATTTCTGTAAACCTGTTTATAATACGCAAAGCAAGTTCCGGGCATGAAATATCTGGGAAATGTGCCAATGTGTAAACACACTTCATTTCTATAACATTGATGACTTGAAGATGAATAGCTTAAATTCAGACTGAAGATCTCACTTCAAATTACTGTTAATTACATGGCTGATGGTAACTTAGTAAAGCCACTGGCAATATACCATGACTTTTAGCATAATAGTAAGGAACAGTAAGACAGTTCAGTTTTTGCTTAAAGGCTTTAATCAAGAAAGTGACAAGTATTTTCTTTCCTTCTAAAAGAATTACTTAAAATGCATTCACACAGCCTCTTTTTATTTTCTTTTTTAATCTGGCTACCTGATTTGTTTTGGGATTGTCATAATTCCTTTTTTAATTTATTTGATTTATATCAGCAGTAATAATTGAAAACACCTACTTGCTGGATGTCTCTGTTGATACATTTTAAAGTGCATGAAATCCACAGAAAGAAAATATAACAGGTTATACAGTGAAGAGGACACATCTCTCAATTTTTTTGGCAAATACTAGCCAATCATGACAAAGTCTTCTGTCGTATTTCTCTGCAGTCCTTTCTGAAATACATAGTAGAAAAGAGAAAGTGATTCAGAAGGCTGTTGTATCGGCAAATCTTGGAGGAAAGCAAGCTAAAGACGGGAGATCTTTCTGGATGAAAAACATCCATTAATCTCCCTATTTGAAAACCACAGGAATTTCTGTTGGGAAGTTATTGCTTTTAAATCAGTAGTGGGATCTTCAGTCTTTCACGTAGGTGTCACGTATTTGTTTCTGACCAGGTGCAGTAGTGACAGAAAACAGTTTTTTCTTGGTCTATTGCATGTCCTTGTGAAACCAGTTGGTGGGCTTGGCAGAACTCCAATCACATCTCATTGCTGCTAATTGGCGTTTTGCTTGGCATTATTTGCAATGAAGCTAGAGCTTAACAGGATATGAAAAGTGAGCAACAGTCCTTATTTAAAGGTGCTGGTCCTTTGGCATGGCAGTGTGTGGACTCCTGTGTATTGTTTAAGTGTGCTTTTCATGTTTAATGGACTTTGTAAGGCAATCTCTCATTTTTGCGCTCTAAATTAAGTTGCGGTGCAGCAGTTTGTTTCTGTTCAGTCATGTTCTTCAGCACATGATTACACGTGGTTCAGTGAATGCTTTTAACTGTTTAAAGGTTTTGTGTAATGTTGATCCTAAGGAGTAACTTCTGCCTCCTTATTTTACTGAAAGAGTTTATTTTTATTTGTGTGAAGCCTGGATCTTCTGGTTGATTAATGCAGTAACAGCTGTGGGAATTATTATGCTAAAATCAATAGCTTTTATATCTGATTAATCTGCTCTGGTTTACTGCATTGATCAAATTTAAGGGCATGTAATGGATATTTTATATAATAATCACTTGAAGGGAGACTTCAGATTCTATTGATTACATCAAAAGAGGCCAGATTTTCTTCTACATGATTGAAATTAGTCTAACAAGTAACACAGCACTGAACATGTTGATTTACTGTATCTACGCGGAGCTGATGTTAGACATTATTAAATTCAGCCTTCAAGGAGAGTTGGGCACAAGCTGAAAGCAGTTTAACCTGTTTATCAGTACAGTGAGCAAAGAGCATGCTGAACGTATTCTTGAGTTCACAGGCTATATTTTTCAGCCTCAGTTTCAGTATCAGTGCCATTAATGAAATGTTTCATGGTACAGGGCATAGTACTCATTCTGGGATCATTTTTATATATTTCCCCCTATTGCAGGGGCACAGAATATAATCATCCACAGTAGGGAGCATAATGTCCTGTAGTTGTGTCTGTTGGCTTTTTAGGGTAGATTTAACAGTTGATAACAGGTGTTAGAAAATGGTCTCTGAAGAATACAGACCTGTGGAATAAGTGTTCTGGGGAACAAATAAATTATTCCAGGACTTTCTAAAGTGACAAAGGCAGAATTTAACAATTTGAGTAGGTCCTTCCATTATTGTGTTCCTAATTCCTTAATATACATAGTGGACATGCTGCATTTTATTCTTATTCCTTATATATTTGGTTTTTTGGGTTTTGTTGGTTTTTTGTGAACATGACAGCATTTGCATTATTTTGTAAAGTCAAGTTAGGATTTTTTGTTACAAAAATGTTTACTGGGCATTAGTGTAAGAACAGGTATTTGTATCAGATATTTGTAGGAAAGATGAGATCTAATGATGGAAACTAGAATTAGGCAAGTTATTAAATTTAATTACACCACTCCAATAACATTGTGTTGCAATTTTCATATGAAAAATGCTAATCAATTGTAATTTGTAGTAATGCCTTCATAAAATATTAAGAACTCTGTAGGTTTTTGAAATGCATATTTTATAAATTTAAACCAGAGTTGCCTGTGTGTTTCAAAGCACTTAGTGATGTCCACCAGTCAATATGCTGCACATTACTGTTATTATAACTTTGAAGTAAGACTACATTGTTCATTTTCCTTTACTAGCCTTTAGCTGCACTGTTGTCTTGTTCAAAGAGAAGATTTTTCCCTGTTCGTGGTTTGACATGGCTTTCCCGGAGAAGCATTGGCTGACGTGGTTGAAGAGTCTGATCCAATCAGTTCCACTCTTGTGTGGCGCATAAACCAAATTCCTTTTCTACTCCATTTGCCCATGTTTGATGAGAGAGATAGCTTTGCATGTGGTAATTTTTAATGAACATTTTGTCATGCCCTCACCAACCCCCAGAAAAATTCAGGACCCCAGAGCACAGTTTGACAAAGCACATAAGTTCAAGATTAACGTGAACATGTGATTATTTCATATATAATATTTCATATTATTTCAGTGACATGGTTATGTATAATTTCAGTTGAAACTAAAGTTCAAAATTACTTCTTTCATAGCTGAAATATAATCTGTGTAATTGCCATAATTTAATAGATATTTAATAGTCATGCAATACAGGAAAATTACAATTTTGCATTTATTAGAGGATTCATCATTACTGTGCAGGACATGGGTCAAATTCATTTCTTGGCTGCCTCATCTTTGCTGACCCTAGCCATTATCAAGGTTTCCTACCAAGGAAGTGCTTCAATAGGCTTTCTGAGGTTTGAATAGCTACTCTGAGACATGTAAATAAAGGCTCTTTCAGGAAGGGGATATAGCTGACTAGAAGGAGGCTGCTTATTTATCACTTGTCCCAGTCTCTGCCTGTTAAAATCACCACTGTGGACCAGGAGAAATCAGACACACTCTTCGGTTCTGATTTTTCCGTTTTAGCTCCAGCAATAGGAGAGGTCCCAGTGTGGGCTTGTGTCTCCGCCCTTCAGCTGGAGGCTTACCTCTGGTATCAACCTTGCTGATGCCACAGAACAAACTTCTGCCTAGGAAGCTAGCTGGCCATTACAGTTGGTCTGGATCAGCCCCCTGGTCCACGAAATGTGCCAGCAGCAGAGAGCAGTGGTGCTGTCTCTTGTGCCACCCCTGAATGGGAAGGGAGCCCCAGAAGGTGAGTGGAGTGAAAAGGAAGGTTTTCCCAGCAGTGGTTACCAGTCAGGGCAGAGCTTTTCCTTCAGTGGCAGAGGAAGTTCTGCTTCAAAAACAGACACAGCATGACTGTGAGTCAAAATATATGCTTAGGCTATAAGTGTTCTAAAAACTTCAACATCTCAGTGAAGTAAAATACCAGTCTTCCATGACTGCCTTCTCAATTGCTGTTAGGAAATGCTGTTTTTTCTGTACCCTACACAAGTTCTTTTGTCTCTCGCTTTTCCATACTTTCACTCACTGTTTTGCGTTGTTTACCCCATATTCTTGTGTCATCTCCAACCTGAATACAGCTTTTCTCTTCCTCCCATTCATCCCCTTGCTTCGTCACTTCTGTTTAATCCAAACTAATACCAATATACTTTTTAGAGAAGAGAAGAAGTAATATTTAGAATATATATGAGAGGGGAAAAAAGCAATTGACTCCCTCTAAAGCATACTTATATTTCTAGCCCCATTTACTTAAAATGAAACTTCTTTCTTCTGCTTACTTTTACAACTGCTCTCTTAGGATTGGGCCCAGTGTGCTTTCCAGAATGGAAACTCTACGCTATTTTTCCTGCCAAAGTTTTTTGTTTGCACTGTCAGTGTGCTTATTTTTTATAAGCATTATTTGCTTCTGTTGAACTGTTGATTGGGGAATGGAGTTGTAGCGGTGCTCCAGTCTTCAGTGTCTGAAGATTTGTGTAGAAGTCTGATTACATTACTTGTTACAGTGAGTTTAGAGGTGTTCAGATATTCCCTAGTGTGTGCTTAATCACAAAGGAAAACTTGATAGCTCAGCGTTACTTAAAGTCTCTGGTCTGAAGAAGTGTGTTCATCTGAAATAGCAGAAACATGCTGTAATTGAAGCACATTAGCCCAGCTGCATAAGCAAAGCAACACAAAGACTTTGTCCATTATGCTTAGCATATTCACTGGTCATGAGCATTAGCATTAACTCAATTTCTCTGAATGTGTTGGCATCTCCAGTCGTGAGTGACAGGGGACTGTTGGTGTTATCACTGGCTATTGTGTAGGTCTGTAAGACTGTGTGATACATGCATCCTTCCAGTCGACAAACTGTCTTACTCAGAAAAGCTTTGCTGGGTGTTTTGCGCCTTCCCCATTGGTCATGAAAGACAGCCAGGCAGCGAAAGCTTGGCCTTTCACACAAATCTGCAGAGCGTAGAAAGGATTGTGCTGAAGTGTCTTCTAGATTATACACAGACTAATTGTTCAGGAAAGTTCCAATCAGGTATTTCTTTCCAATGGTGTTTTAGGAAACTGGGAGATACTTGTTTAACAGAGGATATAGTGTTAATGAAAGGGTGTCATGAGGAAAGATTCCTGTGAGAGTGTGTGGATGAAGCCCAAGTCCTGCTGAAACAAATCATAATATGCCTATGAACTTCCCTATAACTGAGATTGTGCCTTTTCCTCTAACCTGGCCTTTATAGGGTTAGCATTTGGAGCAAGAAAAAACTTGAGGAGAAGAAAGAAAAAGCTTGCTAAATTTGTACATTGACAAGTCATGGAAAAGTTTTGAAGGGGAACATCCATCAGTCAATTTGTACCTGTGCTTTGTAGCTATAGACATAGGAAAATAGTTTCTCATCTGTGAATTCACACAGAAGGAATGAAACAAAGGAAAAAGGAGGACTATCAAATGAGGAACTGATAGTCCTAATTTCCTATTAGGAAAATAGTTTCTCATCTGTGAATTCACACAGAAGGAATGAAACAAAGGAAAAAGGAGGACTATCAAATTGTGGCAAATACTTGCCTGGGTTTGATATTCAGCTTGTCGATTCTATTATAGTTTTTCCTAGTTAATCAAATGCTTTGTCTTCTGTGGTGTTTTCCCGGCATTGCTACTGTACCTTGTTGCAGACATTTGTTTTGTATTAGCTTAGATTTGACTGTTTATGAACCATCTAAACACATCTCCCATCTTCCATTGCAAATCCTGATAGTCACATACATGCTTTTTGATCACCATTTTTACACCTAAGGATCACTCTGTTCAAGTGTTCTGAATCATTTTTTAAGGTTTTATCTTAGCCCTTAATATTTTCATGTTTTTAAATGGTTCCATGGGACAAGAGTAAAATATCTGAAAAAATAGTCTTTCTCACTATTGGAAGTGTAAGAAGAAAAAAAAAAAAAGCCCACTGATGCCAGCAGCTTTTAAGCAATGTATAATAAAAAATCATTTACTTGATGCAGGTTCTGTCTATATTAATCAAAGCAAGATTGATTGGAACTTACTGACACACTAACTTTTATCTTGTAAGTATGAAGGTAGTTCATTCGTTTACAGTAGAGAGGGGAGTAAAACAAAGAAATAGATGCAGTTTTATTATTTATCACTGGTGGGTTCTAGTATATGGCCACAAAAGAAAAAATTAAAAAAAAAAATGTTTTCCGACTAGGTCAGAATTTGTTAACCTAAAGGAAGCATTAACATATCGTCATAGCTTTGTATATGATCTGGCAATGTATGTCCAGAAAAGCGAATTGTATCCTGGGCTGCATCCAAAGCAGTGTGACCAGCAGGTTGAGGGAGGTGATTCTGCCCTTCTGCTCCACTCTGGTGAGACCCCACCTGGAGTCCTGCATCCAGCTCTGGAGCCCTCAGCACAGGGAAGACATGGACCTGTTGGAGTGGGTCCAGAGAAGCGCCATGAAAATGATCGGAGGGCTGGAACACCTCTCCTGTGAGCAAAAGCTGGGGGAGTTGGGGCTCTTCAGCCCAGGGAAGAGATGGCTCTGGGGAGACGCTATTGCAGCCTTTAAATACTTAAAGGAGGCTCAAGAAAGATGGAGAGAGACTTTTTACTAAGGCTTGTAGTGAGAGGACAAGGGGCAATGGTTTTGAACTGAAAGAAGGTAGATTTAGATTAGACATAAGTGAGAAATGTTTTACAGTGAGGGTGGTGAGACACTGGAACAGGTTGCCTGGACAAATGTGGATGCCCCTCCCTGGAAGTGTTCAAGGTCAGGTTGGATGGGTCTTTGAGCAACCTGATTTAGTGAAAGGTATCCCTGCCCATGGCAGGGGAAGTTGCACTAGATGATCTTTAAAGGTCCCTCCCTACCCAAACGATTCTGTGATTCTATGATTCATAGAATTCTGTATTTTGTTGTGTTATCTTTACTGCAGGAATAAGTCTGTCATAGAAATAAGGTAGACACGGAACACCTCAATGAGAGATATATCTCTTTCTGCCAGACCTCAGGAAGGATCTGATTTGCCAGAAAGGAAAACCTTTTATCCAGGAGTTTATCTATTAGCATTCTTAGTCTGTAAAATATACTCTAGGTCTGTTTTAGTGCACCTTTGCTATGTACCTATGTGCACATCTAGTGCACCTGTGAGCTCTAAAAAATTGTGACTTATCTTAAAATGAAGATATGTTTCAGTCTTAGAAATGGTTTTGCGCATCAGTTGAGGGAGCAACACTTTTCAGCAGAGGCATGTACTGTGCTAGAAGGAGTGTCAGCTGATGACTTCCGTGACTCTGAAGCAAGGATAAGTGTTTAAGTTGCTATGCAACAGAAGACTAACCACATTTGCTGTCAAAAGTTTAGCACTGTTTTTGGTGTAAATGGATTCCTAAGGGTTTAATGCCTTTAAAAAATACATTTATGGGTATTCTTTGCGATTTTCGGTAGCTGCGTAAGGAAGTAGCCTCTACTCTCCCTTTCTTTCCTGTAGTGTGATGTATCTCAAAGAAGATTTATAACTACCCACACAGTAGATCAGTGTTTCTGAGGTGTTTTGAGAGCTGGAGGAGGACAACAGTCTGGGCAAACTCAGCATGCTTGGAGCAGTAGGGAATACTGACTGGTGGTGGGCAGGTGCAGAGATCATGACATGTTCATAGCAGTTACAAGTGCAGGTACAGCTCTGGTGGTGTGGCCAGAGACAGTGAGTAATTTCTGTGGCATGAAAGTCACAGTGAAAAGAGAAGTGATTGAAGTGACTTCACAGAAGCTTGAACACTTTTGAGAAAGGAGGAGTTGAAAAGGAGCTGTAAAAGGCCTGTTTTTCTGTGAGAATGCTTAGCTGTTAAGCACAACCTGAAGACTAAGCTGTCCCATAGATGTCAGCAAAAGGTTTGCTCAGCAAACTTATTTTAAAAGTTGTCCTGAATGTGACTTACATTATGAGAAAAGCATGAAAATAAAGTACAAGAAGATGCCCTCACTACTGAAAAAGTACTGTGTGGCTAACCGTAGATGACTGAATAAATGATCTGGAGGATCAATGATAAGCAGGCAAAAAAGCCCCTCTACCAAAAACAGATAATAAATGTGACCTTGGCTTGTGGAATTTATTAAAGGAGTGTTGAACGGACCAAAGCTTAGGACCTGAGGAATTCTAGTACAGGTTTTCAGATGCACAAAAGAACTTGATAAGCAGATTCTAAAAATAGTATGTCAACATTAGAGGATGTGCATGCATTCCAGCCTACCTATGCTGGAATGGCAGGCTGTGAGAAGATGGTTATAGTGAAGTGAATAGAATGAAATGTGGACATGATGATCCTCCTACGAGTAATTAGTTTGAGTAGATTAAGCTCAGTCTAGTAATAAAAGCATTGTGTTATAAACAGTTTCATTCTACAAGCTTCTCTAGGGATCTTTGTTTCCAGCTTGGTTCTCCAGTTAATTTAATCTTTATCACAGTAAATTTAAAATGTCCTTGTTTCACTGCTTTGATTTCAATCTTCATTGTCCTGAAAAATATGTAGGTGTTTCCTAGAGATTTTTCTGCATAAAAACTGCTGTTTCAGTGCCTCACATACAAGCACACACATGCACACTATTACTCCTTTTTTGTCTTTTTCTCCTTTATTTACTTACTTTGTTCTCCATAATAACCAAAGCATGACAGTGGCAAGTCAGGTCTAGCTATTGTGCTAACATCAGATTTCAGTCATTTTTTCCTTATGAGCACTAAACCCAGCCTATGCTACCAGGCAAAAGTTGGCACCTTTTCTCATGATCTCCATTCCTGGCGGATACGTAGTGTCTGATGAGAATCAAGGAGCATCCCTTTCAGTATTTGAAAAAGTGGTGTTGCTTTTTCAAATACAGTAGCCCAGTTTTAGTGAGAGACCTCAAACTATTGCTCAGATGTTCTAATTGCAGTCTTCAGGAAATGATCTTGGAGGCTGCATCTGCTACCTTTTAAGTTAACAGTTGTCATAGGGTGCCATTGGGTGTCTCTACATTAATGTTTTCAGTTTGCATCAGAAGGTTTTTTTTTTAAGTAAATGTCCTGATCGTTCTCTTTTTACTGTTCTTTATGTTACGGAAGGATCTTAAACTACATGATTTTTCAATTAAAATAAGCAGGAGCATTCCTGTCACTCACCGAGTACACCCCAACTCAGTCTGCAGTGAAAAAACCCTGTAGTGGGTATGGTGGACATCCCGTACTTGACACCGTCCATCTTACCCTACAGAGCATCTCCTAATGTTTCTCACTGCTTGCTAATGTAGCCATAGTCACAGGGGGAGCAAAAACCCAGGTAACTTTCTATGGGAGCATTTGAAGTACTTTTTTGCCCAACTCACTCTGCTTCTGAGTGCAACTCAAAACAGAGTAGAACTGTGGAACAACATAATTCTAAAAAAATAATTTTATACCTTGCATTGTAGTAGTCATTGTGTTGTAGAAGTAAACATAATAAATGGTAAATACAGAACAGTTTCCCCACCCTGAAAAAAAAGAAAGCAAGCCTAGCTCCATGCTGCAATAGTTACGATCAATTCGAAGGATGGATTCTGGTATAAGGCATTCTGATGGCATTCTGCCATGTGATTTGGCAGAAATTATTGACTAAAAAAGGCTAAAAAGATTCTTGGTACAGGACAGTATTCTGTAATTTTACTTTTGCAGGTGTTTAAACTCACTTAGCTTTTTTTAATGTTTGATGCTGAAGTATCTATCCATCTGTTAATATCTGACTTGAGAGACATTCTCTGTATATCAAGGAATACTCACATAAGAGTTTGAACTATTTTATCAAGAAATCTCTTCTAGCAAGTTAATTGCCTTAGTGTTTTCAGACTGAAGTCAGTTCAAAACATTTGACAGGCCAGTAGTGTATAAACAACACTCAAATTCAAAGTGAATCATTTTCCTTGTGTAATCTCCTTTGCAACCCCATATCTCTTACCTTTAAACAAGTTATTTTTGAACAGAGTTACATCAGTGTATAGGTCAGTTTAGGCACGGCAGTTACTTTGACGAAGGGTTACAGGGATGGACCTTCACTAATATTGTTCCTTGAAAGAAATCAGTATGTATTTCAAAAGGGCTATTGATGTACATGCAAAATTGATTTAGAAGTGCTGTAGACAATTTTGTTTTTTTGCTCTCGAGTACTTGTACTCGGCTAGTGTCAAAATAATGTTAATGATATTATCTTTATGAATCACCAGATGAGTTATGTTGCCAGTTTGGTCATCAGTATATTGCATGGAATGAAAGCAAATAATTTTTAATCACATCTTGTCTGTCTTTTAGAGCATCTTTTAGAAAGTTTTTTCTTTCCTCTACTTTAGTAGATTTTGAATGGCTTTGTATCCATCTGGGTACATAGGCATTAAGCAATTTTACACATACAGTGTACCTCATAGAACTGTGAAAATAAAAGCATTTATCAAAGTTTCATGGCTAAGTGAAGACAATTATCTGGCGTCAGTTGGAATACATTAAGTGCAAGCAGCTTTGCAGGCAGAAGTGTTTATGGAAACAGCTTGGATTTTTCTAAAATTTAGAATTTTGGTCCTACAGTTGAACTTCTGTTCATGTTCTGCAATGTCTTGGTCATGACAGCAGTGAGCAGGGTGCCACATACCTCACTGCTAAGCTTTGCAGAGGTGTGGACAGCGTGAGCTTCTCACAGACTTGTAAGAAGAGCTTGGTCTTGTAGGTGTGCTCTGAGGAGACCCTGTTTTCATACAGATGCATTGCTGTTTTATTCCAGAAGTTACTTGAGCAGATGGGCAGCACAGGGTACAGACCACCTGCAAAGTCTTAGACTTGCCTCATAGCTGTTGGAGACACTTCTGTGGAAAGGGATGTCATCTGTCTGTCCTGCTGGAATGCTTCTACTTTTAAGATCAAAAATTTTGGAAGTCCTTGTTATGAAGGAAGAATCAAGGACTCTGCAGCATGGGCATTTTATAGTTTGAAACTAGTGGTATTTTAACATAAAAAGCTCTTGTGATTGGTTCATCAAGGATTGAAGCATGGGTCTTTTCCTTTGGGTGAATGCTTTTATCAAATATTTAAACAGGTTTTTCATCTTCTAAACCTAATCCTAGGTTTAGATTTCCTTCTAAACCTAGGTCAATGATTTCTTTTTTTTATATGAAAACTAAAGGAGCTAGTGTGGGTTCTAATAAAAGTATTTTGATAGCTTGAAATTTTTTCAAAAGTGGGACAGAAGTTGAGACATGTTCCCAGTCTTAAACGTACCCTGTTTGTTAGTACTGAAGGCTTGTTTGTTCCTTCATACATGGGACTCACTGCCCCATCCTTCCATGTGGCTTATGGCTGGGAAGGATTCCATTTGTTACACCAAAATCTTTTTATATATGAGAAGAGTTCATAGGCTTAAACTGATCTTGACTTTAGCAAGTGTTTCTTAATTCACTGACAACAGAAGGGTAGTGTTACGCTGTATTTTGACACTTCTTTATCTTTAGCAGATCCTTTTCCTGTTGGTGATTTTCCAAAAATTGCTTAAAGCAGCTTTGGGAGCAGACCATGCTAAGCAATGTTCAAAGCGGAATAGTCTCCTACACCAGGGAAGCCGAACCATTTTATTTTAAGATGGGTAAAAGTGAGCTTTAATATATGCTTAATTACTTTGCCATAGCCAGTAAAGACTATGCTCATAGTGGTTAAAATTCTCTGCAATGAAGGTGACATGGAATGGCAACCTTCTGGCCATGCTCCTGTTTAGCTATGGCAACACAAGGTGCATAACATGACTGCATTCACTGTTGATATCACTGGTCTTTTCTTTCTCTTTCTAAGGAGGATTGCCAGGCAGAGTCCAGTCTCCTGAGTGGTACTTGAAATGTGCTTTATAAGCAAGAATTTGAATTTACTTGACAGTATAAGATGAAGGGGTAAAGCGAAAAAAACCCAAACAAAAACAACCCTTAACGTTAAAGTGGTGAATTGAGTTTGCTAAAAAGCAAATGACAATTTTGGGGAGTGTTTCAACTCCTCACAAAGTGCATTATTCCTTTTAATGGAATGGTTTTTTCTGCATGCAATTATATTTCTGTATTCAATTTTACACTGAAAAATGTAAAGTAGATCTTACGCACTCAGCAGTGTTTCCATGCTGGGTGTCACACTGTCAGTGTTATTGTTCACACTTTAATTCTTTCACATTCTAGATTACTTGTGCAGCCTTCTGCCCAAGGCATATCTCATTAAGAAGAGGACAAATAATGCATTTTTAATTAATATATTCACATAAATTGAGTGGGTCTGTTGAAGGTTTGTTCGTATCATTGATGTGATTAATCCCACTGAAGACACAAAAGCACAAGCAAAGGCTTTATTCTTTCTGAATTTGAGGGAATTATTTTAACTTAGATCTTCTAGAGAAAGTAGACGCTGAGTCCAAGAACATAAAAGTGGCTGTTTAAGTAGATCCCTCTCTAGTCTGTGGTGTTACTAGTGTCAGATAACACAGAATCTTGGAAAAAAAGTTAGACACAGGGAAAATGTCAAGCATTTACTCTATGATGTGTGCTTCCACGGCCAGCAGCTTAGCAAACTCTTGAGAAGGAGCTTCATCTACACCCTTGTGTTTGTGAATTCATATCTTTTTAGTCAGCTGGTCATTGTCATCCAAAACTTCCTGTTGCAATGAATTCCACTGTTCAATGGTGTGTTGTATCAAAAAGTACTTTCATTTTTTTATTTTAAACTTACCACTGAATAACTCCATTGGGTCCATAGTTTTTATGTTACAGTGCTTGTGTGAAGGCAGTAATTAAATTCCCATTTGCCTTCTTTATACACTACATAATTTTGGAGCTTTCTGCCATATCTCCGCTTAGTTGTCTCTTTTTCAAGCACTCTGTTTACTCTCTTCTCATGCTGCTTTTCTCATTGTCTTGTCCTGTTCTACATTATTTTCTGAGAGAGTGTAATAGAGACAATATACATCCTCTGTCTTCACCCACTGACATAGGCACTCTTAAGTAACAATAAAATGTTTTGTCTTCTTCCTTACAATCTTTTTTTGCTACCTTTTTATTAATACTAGTAATTTAACTTTTCAAACACCATAGAATATTTCTCAGAAAGCACTTTTTAAAAGTATTACCTCCATCTAATGGCTGTAGAAGGAACAGAATTCCGGTGACAGGCAATTGTGTATGAGTGACTTTGCTTGGAGATCAGCTTGCCTCTCAATGAACAGAGGTTGGTATATGATCTTTTGAAGTTATTCAGGGTTATGACATACCTATTTCCTCAGATTCAGTCCTGTCCAGAGAAGGGAGTTAAAAATCCATTGAAATATGCATAACCAGATTCTGATCTCATTTATACTTAGAAGTCCTATGGAGTTTGTAGATGTGGCAAATAAAGATGTTAAGTATGCTAAATTATCGGATATTTGAATGTAGCTCATCATAACAGGTTCTCCTTGTCTGAGACGACACATAACATTTTGAATACAGCCTGATCTCATGTTTCAATCTTGTCAGAAGTCATCTGTTCCCCAGTAGCAGAGTAAACAACTGTCATTTGAATTCCCCAGTATCCATTTAATGTACTGATGATTGGTATCAATTGTTGTATATATTAGTCATTGTAATAGAGTCTTGTCAGAAGATTGTTTTAACATGAACTATTTTTAAAACAGATGTCTATGTTTTTATGTGTTTATTTGAATTTAATTTTTGTCAGTAGCTGCAGAAAATTATTAGCTGGTAGTAACATGCTGTTCAATTAGCTTTTCTTCTGCAATCATGCTGATAGTAGTGCATTCCATTTTTATAAATGTAAATGTATCTTGCTAGAAATAGGTGAAAGTCTGGCAGTTTTGACTGTCAGTTAAACCACAGGTGATATTTTGATCTGGCAGAAACAGGTTCAGTATTTTTCAAGGCCAAAATATTGAGGGTCTGTGAACACTAAAACAAATGTAAGTGTCAAAGCAATCTTGTAACAGTGATTATGTATGTAAAAAATTGATGTATTTCATATTAAAGGCAGGCATTTACATCTTTAATTGCTTTTCTTACCGTTTTCAGGTGTAGAAGGAGTTTTTCCACTCATACTCCTTTCCATCATGGTTACTTTCATTTTTTCCAGATCATTGCAAATCATACCGGTTTACTGCTGACACAAGGCTTTAAGACCAGTGTACAGTACACCTGCTTTATGACGTGTACAGCATTATAACTGTTTCAAAGCCCAGTGGCGAAGAATTCATTACAACTATTGAAGTGTTGTGTCAGTGACTGGGGACAATCATTTTGCCAGAATGTTACTTCTGATCGAAGGAGGAGTGTTTTATATTCTGCTCACACTCTGTTTTTCATTTGGTTTCACTTTATTTCAAATTTCTTCTATGCAAGGTTGAGTTAAATAGTTTGCAGTCAGCTGAGGTTAAGAAAAGATGTATGTTTGTGTGGATTGAAAGACATAGTAAAATGTTTAAAAAAAAATAGAAATATACTCAAATGTATATTTAGAAGTCCAAAGCTCAAGTAGACTGAGAGTTTGTTGACATCAATAGAAACAAATTCTTAAATCTTAGTTTCCAGTGTAGTGCTATTGATTTTGATGGAGGTACAGCAAGTGCGGGATTGGAGGTTCCTGGCAGAGAGAAATTTTCTGATTTCTCCTTCTTTACTTGGAGTGGAATATCTTCTTGCAGCTCCTGGAATGGCAAGAATTGGCATGCAAATACCTCGAATTACAAACCTGTTACTGTAAAGGTATCTGTATTTTGCCCTGTTGACTCGTATGCAGTTTATGACCAGTTCTAACCTCCTCATGCATCTCTGAAGAAGTATCACCTTAAGAGTTTTTGCCAGACTTCACAGGCAATTCTCTGTATAACTTACATGGTTGTTAAATTGTGGGTTTTTTTCCTCAAATCTGTCAGCCTTATTTTGTATTTTCAGTCTTGTCCTCTACTTTCCACCCATGATATGTGCAACTTTCTATTGAAGGAGAACTACTGGTGGCTGCTAATTACAGTTTTCAAGCAAGTTTTTCTCCTAGATAGTAGGAAACTAATATTTTACCACAAAGTCAGGGTTTTTAGCTAGCTTATAGTAGTACCAAAATAAGCATGCACAAGAAAATGTCAGAATCTTTTGATTTCTGACAGTAGCAACTAGAATTTATTGTTTGTTGTCAGTGAACAAGAACAGAACATGATTTTACTGGACGATGAGCCCCTTCTAAAATGGACTTGCTTCATGAAAAGACAGTTGTACACTTTTACTAAGTTTAACTGGTAAAATAACTTGAGTATTTCATAAACATACTATGAGGAGAGAGCACTGGATGTTGTATAACTCAGTGGTAGCAAGGCTTTCAGCACTGTCTCCCACAGTATTCTTTCATCCAGGTTAGGGTATTGGATATCAGTTTAGGATGTTAGGATACTGGACAGCAAGGTGAATCAAAGTCTAGCTGGATGATTCCAACAGAAGCCTTATGAAATTCAGCAAGGGCAAATGTGGAGACCTGCACCTAAGAAGGGCTAATTTTTGCAGCAGTACAGTCTGGGTGCTGACTGAGTGGCTGGGATCAGCTGTGCTGCAAGAAACGTGGGCATCTTGGCAGGCAGGAAGAACACAAGTCATAGAATCATAGAATCATAGAAAGTTTTGGGTTGGAAGGGACCCCTAGGGGTCATCTAGTCCAACCCCCCCGCAGCGAGCAGGGACACCACTAACTAGATCAGGTTGCTCAGAGCCCTGCCCAACCTGGTCTTGAATGTTTCCAGGGATGGGGCCTCCACTGCCTATCTGGGCAACCCGTTCCAGTGTTTCACAACCCTCATTGTAAAGAATTTCTTCCTTATATCGAGCCTAAACCTACCCTGTTTTAGTTTAAAACCATTACCCCTCGTCCTGTCACTGCTGTCTCTACTAAAAAGATTGTTCCCATCTTTCCTATAGGCTCCCTTTAAGTACTGAAATGCTGCAATCAGGTCTCCCCGCAGCCTTCTCTTCTCCAGGCTGAACAAGCCCAACTCTCTCAGCCTGTCCTCATAGGAGAGGTGCTC
>Ga0065711_1027015_pt1 | contig 55656 bp, 29 predicted proteins | sample Hoacrofraction12_FD_59098 | JGI IMG/M metagenome (GOLD analysis project Ga0065711, IMG submission 59098) | Hoatzin crop microbial communities from Cojedes, Venezuela - Epithelial fraction 12 v2 (version 2) | ecosystem: Host-associated > Birds > Digestive system > Esophagus > Crop | place... | reverse complement strand
CCCTCCCCCAGTCTGATACCCTGGGGGCCTGCAGCGCTTGTCTGTGTCTATGTCTGGAGGCTGCGTCGCAGGAGTGGCATTATGCAACTCAGAAAGTATGTGCTGCACAAAGCAAGGACGTCTAATGCTGTATCCCTGTATCTCTTCTGTGAATATATAGACCCACTTAAGTATCAAACATGAGGATGCTGAGGGAGAAATGTATTTCTGCCCAGAGCTACGCTATCAAAGATACAGCTTATCCCCTAAATTCAACTCTGTATCAGGTTCTTCTGAACTGTGTGTCCTGACCAAATGAATTACAAACCATGAGAGGCAGGGTATCTCTAGCAACTGAAGAGGATTTCTCTCCTAGCACCAGAAAGCCCCCTGCAACTTCCAAATTTGATGTGCGATTCAGAAATATTTTCAAGGATCTCCCAACTTGTCCCACCCTTGACAGCTGCTGCCTAAGCAGCTCTCAAGAATGAGGATGCTGAACAGTCTCGACCTTTATCCATCAGCATGCAGGAACAGAAATGCTGAACGTTAAAACACACGAGGCCTGTACACAATTTGTATAACAACAGCAACAACATTATATACCCTTATGAACTCATTCTAAAAGTTGTAATTTTTAAGATTTTATTACATTTGTAGCTCTATAGCATATGAAATAAAAATATCTTACCTCGTTGTCATGTATTCAGCCCTGTGACCTGGAAAAGTTCAATAAACAGGAAACAATCATTTGTATGTTTTCGTTAGATTTTTTTTTTTGTATCTAAATTATGCTTGGCAAATTACTTTTTACCCTAACTTTCATGATATCAGCAAAAGATACACAATTACAAAACAAATAGGACAGTGCAGTTATCTACCATCTCCACAGCTGCATTTAAAATACAAACACAACCCATGTTACGGAACAACTTTTAAGAAGCCTGCCCATATGATTAGAGAGTCACTTGATACTGTAAAGAATTTGAAGTAAAACTCCAAACAACGTCTATTGTTTGTGCGCATGTGTTTTAGTGGATAAATCAGTATGGAAACAAAGCTGCGTCAGGATTAGATTACATCTCCCCTTGTGCCTTGTGCCTAAACCTGTTCAGTGCTGAAAAATGCAGAGCTCTAGGCACCAATGGCTTGCTATTAAAAGACTCTTTCCTCTCTTTTGTCTGTGTATTGCAAGAAAAAATACCACGCTGCCACTGGGAAACACCACAGAGAACTGTGGAGAATTGTAAAGAAGCAAACACAGTATTCTAGAGAGGTTCCTGGATAACCTTTGCAGAACAACAGACCAGTAAGTCAGGCATGTGGACCGTGTCAGCTCATGATAATGAAAAGCAAAATAATGAAACAGTAGAAGGTCATGGTATGACAAGTTCCAACCAGCCCAGTTTTCCCAAAGGGAGATTTGTGCCCTACTAATTTATTAAAATTCTTTGAACATGTCAGTAAAATACTGGATAAAGAAGAATCATCTGAAGTAATTTATTTAGACTTTCAAAGGCCCCTGATAAGTTTCTTCACAAAAGACGACTAAAGTAACTAAACAGCCATGAATTGAGTGGCAAAATATTCTCATTGATCAAAAACTAGTGAAGAAAAGGGAAACTGAGTGGAATTAAATGGTCTTTTTCTATCACGACAAAAGAATAACAGTAATTTAGTCATGTCTTCCCATTAGGACCATTTATGTAATACATAATACATTTATTAATGTCTCAGGGAGATCACAGCAGCTGAAGAGGCAGAATATTGTGCAGATGACTGAAATACTTTTGTATTAAGTCCTGACAAAACTGTGAAGCCCTTTAGAGGGGTTTAACTATGTTAGGGAACAAGATACACAATGGCAATTGAAATTTGGTATTGATGGACATGTAAAGATTACTGGCATCTATTTTAGAGAGATGAAAAAGAAGGATGAAAGCAAAGTATGTAAAATGACCTATGACAGAAAAAGGGTAAGCCAGGGACTTCTCCCTACTCATGTAACCAAAGGAAGTTCACTCAGACTAAGAATCTCAATACTGAATGCTAGTAAAACAAAAGATGTTACAAATCCCAAGTCTGGGGGATTTTAAACACATCTCTGATGTTTACCAGATTAGGGCAAAAACTATCTGGGACACAGGGGCTATTTCTTTTACAACTGCTTATTCTCTTTCTTGCATTTCCCTTTGCTTTGTTCAGTCAATAGATGAGCCTTGGGTCAGAATTAATACAAATGCCAGTGTGCTTCCTATGTTTAGTATGAAGTTCATTTGAGTATTTCTCATTTACTTTTCCAAATTTGTAGATGCAGACTCAGCACAGAGCACTTCATCTGTCTCCCCTGTGCAGATCATGAATATGTATCTGCTGTGTCTATGAACAGCAACAGACTGTAGTAGGTAGGTGATGAACTGGAACAGAAGCCAAATGCTGTCAGCATCGTGGACACCAGATTGGAATCTGGATTTACTCAGCCTACACCTCTACACTGTATAGGCTTGAATAAAAGCAAGAGAGGGTGCCAAAGGAAAACTTGCAGTTCAGACAATCCTCTCCCTCTTGCCCCATTCTCCCCTGCATTACTAAATACAGCACCCTGTATTATTTGTCTGCTGTCTTGCTGACGTTAAAGCTGCCGGAAAAGGCAGTTTGAGTGGAGCAGGGGAGCAGTTCACTTCCTACAAAGTCATTTCTGTACTAGCTACAGCCATAATGTTCTTAATTCCACTGTAATTCTACCCTTTCAACCATCTCCATTTAAGAAATGTACAGAATCCAGGTCCTCCTTCCTATTTTAATGCAGGACGTGCCTCAACAGAAGGGGGTACATAACTTTTTAACCTGTAAGAATGATGGCTTTTCCTCCAAATATCAGCTTGGAATGCAAACGTGTATGTTTGCGGTACTATTTGTATGTGCTATGCTATGATGACGTGAGAACAATGATGTGCAAAACCACTGTGGGCAACACAGATTAAGTACTTGGGGTTACAGCTGGTGAGTCGAAGGGAACTCTTCCAGCAGAACGGTCCAAGCATGCCTGAGCATGACAGAACAGCCCAGAGCCTGAAGGCAATTTATCACTTGGGTCACCCTGCTGAGAAGTTTTTCTCTGCATTTCCTTTCATCCGGTTCTTTCCCTATTTCTTTCCAACATGCATTAGGGAACAGATTCTGACGCCTTTTATCCTTCTCTCTTCAGTAGATGATTATGCATTTTACTGGGCTTCCAAACAACAAACATTTATTTTTCAAATAGATTTTCTGTGAGCATTTGGAGGAAAATTTTCCTCTTTTTTGACTAACATCAGCTGCACAATGTTTTGCGTGAATAAACTACTCAATGCACACATTAAAAAAAAATCCTATTAAATGAAAACTTCAACAAGAAAGAACATAATGTAATTAGTTGTCTAAAACCAGCTATCATCTTCTACAGTCCAGTCTTGCAAGAAAATGTTGTTTATTTCCTCCGCCCAACCTCAGTCACTCCCTGGACAGGGACCTTCTTTGGGTCATAGTCACTGAACTGTTAACAGCTCTCTAGGCACCTCCACAAGTGGATCTGTGGATCTGGGCTTTTGTATTAAAAGCAAGAAGAGATCTGATTAATAACAGATATTTGGCAGTAAGAAGAAAATAAACTGACGCATCCTTTAGAGACACTCTTTAGACTACAAGTTTCCTTTCTTGAGTCTGAACTTTGAATTACAGTCTTCAACTTTCAGGAGAGGATTTTACTCCTTGTGCTGTAATTCACTTCCTCTCAAGTCTGTAACACTCTGTGTAGCCATTCCTCCAGGCTTGCAGTGTGATTCTCCTTTTCCCTTTGGCCGATGAGGAAGTGCCTGTTGGGAGGGCTGGTAAGCGGTGGGCTGGAGCTGTGCATAGTGCCCGATTCATTACTGCCCTAATTCAGCTTCACTTCATTTGATCACGGACATCTGCTGACTTGGTTTATATTTTAAGATGTATTTTTTAAAACTGTGGAGAGTGTTCAGGACAATGGACAATTCTCTGCTATCAGAATTTGTAATGCAGTAATTTTATATGTCATAATGATAATCAACAGGTATAGAGCTATTCATTAAGCTTTCATTCTTTCCAGTTCACAATATGCAAATACTTTGTAGAAACCCAACATTAAATTACGTCTATAAAAGTCTCACTACTGACATCAGCGAGGTCAGGATTTCACCTTGTACCTTTCATAAATGCTCCACTAAGTTGTTAGGCTGCAAGAAGGACATTTGTGTCCAGGTGTCAGAAATATTGTACTAGTGAGGCCATTGTAAGAGATGCATCCTGGATAATTTTGTATGCTTAAAAAAAAAAAATCTCTCCCCCAACTGTTAAAGAAACCTCAAGTCAACAGTAATCATTAGGAAGTAAAAACAGTAAATTTGTCACAGCTCTTAAATCATCCTGCGCTGACTGTGTTAGTTCTCCTTTCAGACACGAGATTTTTCATTCAACAGTTCCATTTCCAAATATAGTCACTTGTCTAAATATCTGTGCAGTGGAAATAAATATCTGTTGAAGAAATAAAATCAATTTATAGTGTGTGCTCTTACCACTGCACCAAAGCTATGACTGGTAAAAATCAAATCTATGCTTACTGGACAACTAAGTTAAGTTTTAAGTTAAGCATAGATTAAGTTTTGTAATTTTTTTCCTGCATACCTTTGGCATTTCAGTGGGTTCATTGCATAGTCTGGAATCACTTTTCAGTTTATTGTGTGGTATTTACCTTCTCCGAGTGTCCTCTGCAGCAAGTCATGTTTTGCTTGAAGTTTTGTGATGAGATTACTACCTTCCAGATACTCTCTGAATTTCTGTAGAGATGCAGATCAATCTATTACTATGTATGCCACACAAATTCCAGGAACTTCTGCATAATGTTTACTTTGGGTGTTCGGTCTGTATCACATGAATGAGTAACCAACCAACCTACCATGAAATAGAATTGCTCTGTTTCCTGCTGGTTAGCTCTTCTTTTTGCAATGCTAGGCTTACTCAGGTATGTCTCAGAGACTGTTGACTTCACAGACTCCGTTGAGCGACTGTGCTGGAAACATTCTGACACATCATAGTCTTCAATGGTGACCATGTCTTGTATTGTCTGCAGGGTAGCCTCTGTTGTTTTCTTAACCTGGTGTTAAAAATCACAATTTATCAAATGGGAAGATAAATACATGCCAGAACAGCTTAGAAGGGAAGCTTATTACTCAAAATAATTCTCTGGCATGCTCCCCCTATCAAACTGGTGTGTGAATGTGAAATATTAGATGTACTGTAACAGATTTCTAAGTAACAGAAGAATGACATGATTAGGTTTCCTATCTAGTTCTCTGCTTTACCATGGTACAAGCCACAAACATGGATGTATAGCACTCTCAAGCATTTTTTTCCTGAAATTAGTATCTTAGAAGGGTTTGGGTTGGAAGGGACCTTAAAGATCACCTAGTTCCAACCACACCCGCCATGAGCAGGGACACCTTCTACCAGACCAGGTTGCTCAAAGCCCCATCCAGCCTGGCCTTGAACACTGCCAGGGAGGGGGCAGCCACAGCTTCTCTGGGCAACCTGTTCCAGTGCCTCATCACCCTCACAGTAAAGAACTTCTCTCATATCTATATCTACCCTCTTTTAGTTTAAAACCATTAGCCCTTGTCTTATCACTACAAGCCCTTGTAAAAAGTCCCTCTCCAGCTTTCTTGCAGGTCCCCTTCAGGTACTGGGAGGCTGCTACAAGTTGTCCCCAGAGCCTTCTCTTCTCCAGACTGAGCAAGCCCAACTCTCTGTCTTTCCTCACAGAACAGTTGCTCCAGCCCTCGAATCATTTCTGTCACTCCTCTGGACCTGCTCCAACAGGTCCATGTCTTTCCTCTGCTGGGGGCTACAGAGCTGGATGCAGGACTCCAGGTGGGGTCTCACCAGAGCAGGGCAGAGGGGCAGAATCACCTCCCTCGACCTGCTGGCCATGCAGCTTTTGATGCAGCCCAGGATATGGTTGGCCTTCTGGGCTGCAAACGCACATTGTCAGGTCATGTTGAGCTTCTGGTCAACCAGCACCCCCAAGTCCTTCTCCTCAGTGCTTCTCTCAATCCACTCTCCGCTCAGCCTGTATTTGTGCTTGGGATTGCCCAACCCGTGTGCAGCACCTTGCACTTGGCCTTGTTGAACTTCATGAAGTTCACATAGGCCCACCTCTCAAGCCTGTCAAGGTCCCTCTGGATGGCATCTCTTCCCTCCAGCATGTCAACTGCCCCACACAGCTTGGTGTCATCAGCATACTTGCTGAGGGTGCACTGAAGCCCACTGTCCATGTTGCTGACAAAGATGTTAAACAGCGCCAGTTCCAACACTGACTCCCTGAGGAATGTCACATCGAAATGTGATGTGATTTGATGATGGTCCCTAATCTGGGGCAACATGCAATAGAGATGATCCACTGCTCTGAAGGGTCAAGTCTACCACGTGTGGTCAACATGTTATGTTGAACACGTACATGGAAGGATCTGGCTGCCAGAACAACATGTTCTTCCAAGATAAAAATCTGTGACACCATTCTGAAGAGTGCTATGGTGTGGAGGACAGTGATGTTTAGAGTGCAGAAGTGGAATACACAGCTGGAGGAGGGGGTTGGAGAAAGAACAGTTTACACCAGCCCCACAGGACTTCCTACAAGCTATGGAGAGCATGGTCGCTCATGGCAGAAACCAGGGCATGGAGGCCATGGAACACGGGATGCAGTGTTTCAGCAATGCAATAAAGTAAGTGGCAGGATTTACAATGATGTGATTTACCTCCCAGTTCTTCTTTGGAAGAGTCTCTAGTAGCATCAACTTAACAGAATCACGCACACTTCTATAGACATGTCCAGTCTTGGCAAATATCCTTTTTGTGCCTGCCAACAGGATTTCTCCCCCTACCCCCTTGCACTTCACTTCGCTGAAAGAAATGATCTTTCTCCTTCCTTTTGTCTTTGTTATCTTGAGACACTTTCTGAAGTGGGATTTTTTAAAGACTGCTGTACATATCTCATGGACATTAATACTTTGTTCTAAGCACTCAGCACATAAAATAGAATGAGAAAAACTGGAATCCTGATAACTTATAAAAACTACACCAAGAAATTAAATCATCCCCATGTTTTAGTTTAGGAACACATTCTCATTGAAACTGAGGGCTTTTAACACTGCCTTAAATTGGATAAAAGCGCAATTTCTCCTCCCTGGGAGGCCTCTTTCTGCTGCCAGAGTAGGGGAAAGAGAACAGCATAGCTTTACTGTATTTTACAGAAAAACGCATTTTATTTCCCTAGGTGAGCTATTCCCATCACAGGCATTCAGTACTCATGTTTATAAATAGCTGTAGCTGAGAGCACAAGAGATTTTGACTCAGCTACCACAAAAGACGGGCCAAATTCCTCTGTACTTCAGAAGTAGCAATTTGGGGACTGGACAGAGGGTTGTCACAGAAGACAATAACCGTGCTCAGTGGCTTTCTGCTGCAAAACTTTAAAAATATGTGCTCTAAAAAGTTTTCATTGAAGCATTTGCAAAACACAGAACTCAGTAACGTGAATGTATGGACAGGTAAAAGATGAATTTCCAAACCTCTATAAAGCAGACAAGGATCTACCTTAGCATATTTGCCAGTGTTTGATTTTTAGAATTAAAACAGTTCATACAGATCAAAGCCATTTCAGGGTCATTTACATGCTTTTGACAAGGCAGAAAACACTGCAGCTTTCTGAAAATGGTGTTCAATGCATAGCTCATGTAGACACAGATCTTACCTCCTCATTTTCAATTTTGAGTGTGGCCAGTCGTGACTGTAGTTGCTGATACCTAAGCATAAGCTCTGCTTGCACAGGTTGCTGGGCAGTGACCTGACAAACCTAATAAGGAATCAAAAAGAGCTGTGAGATTCAAGGAAGAAAAAAACCAGTCAATAGTCTTTGGTCGCTCTCCTTAAAACTAGGCGAATTCCTACCAAAGCCACTAAAACTTAATAAAGCAGACGACAAAATGTGTCCATCTAAATCGAAAGTATTTATGCGTTACATATGTGGACCTATGCACCACATCTTATAACTGGAGAGCACAGTCTTGCTGTGAGCCTGTTTTGTGTCACTTCTCTATCACACAGAAATGCAAACCCTGGAGTTTCTTCAAATAAAGATGTACACGGGTGATTCTGCATTCTGCTTTGCTACTGGCCTTTGGCGTAGCAGAGCAGGGCACAGCTGTGGTACTCAGTACACTTGAAATCTCCAAACGATAAAATAGGGGAGGAAGAAGATGAAAAGGCTGCTCTCAAATAAGCACCCACAAGCTCTGTTAGTGAGGCTGGTAGTGAAGACATAAAGGCACTACTTACACTGGCGCTGGGCTGCGCACAGGTTGGCCAGCAAATCCGCAGCAATGTCATTATGAGTGATACAGAACACAGTAACACATAACAGTTTTTACTTGAGAACTCTGAAGAAGCTTAGAACAGTGCTGCCAGTTTTGCAAAATGTTATTGCTGATCCACTTGTTTTTGGGTAGCAATAACAGCTTTTACCAAACTCTTTGTAAAAGGGGATAAATTCTTTATCTTGGTATACAGACACAGAAACAGTCACTGTGGGGATACGTGTCAATATACAGACCTCATCACCCATATGAGACTGGAACTCAAATTTCATTGGTGGACAAAAAGCAGTGGGGTACATTTCCATGAATCTCTGCTTGTCACTTCGTGGCTCCAAGCTGTCAACTGCATTTTCAATGATGTCTAAGCCCTCATGCCTGGAAGTTTCAAGGTTATACTCTGCAGAAAGGTATGTTCTTAGAGCTCTGTTCAGACTAGCATGGTATCCAAGATCGCAACACTAAAAACACAATAAAGGTAAAAGAAAATAAATTATAAAGGAGGAACATCATTCCAATATCCCAAGCTACAAATTATCACTAAAATTTTTTGTCTTGAAATTCCTCTGTCTTCAAAGTACTTTACAAAATATCTTGTACATTAAAATACAATACTGGGGTCAAGACATTAAGCACTTAGTATCTTCATTCTATTGCACAGATTAAAGGACAGTTTTAGAAAAGACATCAAGTGTAAAAGTATGGCAACATGATTGCATTTATTTATCAGATACAGATGTGCAGTTACTGTATTTACACAGAATATGTCTGGGACTCCACACACAAGCGGGCTTTTTGATACTGTCATATGCAAGCCTCAGATCATCTACTTAAACCCATCCTGATACAACTCCACCATCTAAGTCAATGCTAGCACCACACTGAAAAAGAAGCCATTCCTGCTCACCATAAAAAAACCCCACAACTGCCTCTTGCATTAGTGACCCAGCTAAGACACTTTTTGATGCAATGAGAATGGTTTAACATCCTTCCCCTGATGGTGAAAACGTATTTACTGTAAATACCTTCTTTCCCGTGCTCAGACAGAGCCAGCAATGTACATAATTTTACTAAATGCAGACAGTCATCATTTATGTCTGTTTTTCTAGGGGTGAGAATAATACTGGAATGTAATTGAAACCTAATTGGTAGAACATAAAGTGTTTGTTCTTGAATTTTAAACACCCTCGGTTTGCATTATTCATGATTGGTTAATATTTTAGAGGAACAGCTGAATATATTTTTAAAATGTCACAGTACTAGCTTATCAAGTGATTGTTTCCTTAATTTTCTCCTCACATCACACGGTAAACAATATGCATTAGCTTCTGCTCAGTGAGCTTCCAGGTAATGGCAAATGCATGGCAAACCTCTCTGTCAACCCAATAGTGGCACATCAGTCTGCTAACAGTTGCAAAACAATGTTCTTTATTCAAACAGGAGAGATTTGTCCCAGTCGGAGGCCAGTGCCTGGCTAGGGCAGTCAGGGAGCACGCTGCTTTAGGGCATCCCTCAGCCGCCAACCACCCGTCCCGGGTGCCCACCTGCAGCTTAAAATCATCCTTCGCTGCAGGACTCACAGGTAGAGCGATGCAGTTGGGTAAAGAAGCAATTTGAATTCAGTCCACTGGAGACTATGTTTATATGCATACCTCCCTCACAGCTATTACAAACCCTTAGGACTCATGGGATCATGTTCCCCTCCCTTTCCTCTTACTTACTTGAAAAAGGAGAGGAAAAGAGGGAGAGGGAGACAGACAGACATACAGATGCACACACTGCATGGGAAAGAGTTTTCAACCTGTTTACCATACCTAAACCTGTATGTAGAAGAGAAAGAAACCCCTCACACCTTGTGTTAGGTGCACTAATGACTAGTGATCAAACTGCTCTCTGAAATCTGACAACAGAGGGCTGTTTTATTCACAACAAAACTTCCAGAAGCTTTCAGTCCTGTGAGTACTCCAGGTAGTTACTGCTGATGGGACAGTGGCTCTCCAAAAACCAGTTGCTGAACCATTTAAAGAAAACGGAAAAAAGATGTCATGTTCAATCAAACGCACACAGGCTAACCTCTCTCTTTCGCATTCATAGAATGGAAATCTGTGCTGCACTTGCCAAAACAACCACTCAACTTTTATACTAAAGCACATCCATATTTCAAAGACCCCCAGCCTAAAAAATATTGTTTCTAAAAGGAAAAGTCTCTTGGTGTTTTTCTCTTGTCTGTGTCAAATCAGATTTCATATTTAATTCACTATCTTGGATGAAAAAGACAGACTAAAAGTGCTGATAAGAAAGTGGATCAGGACAGCTGTTTTATTTCATGTGCATTAGTTTCAGAGAGACCTCACGGAAGATTAAACTGAGAGGAAATGAGAAATGGAGGGCAATGCCAGGTTCAGCATGGCCAACTACCCATGTGTTACAAAACTACAGGCATCTCGAGCCTGAATTTTGGCTCTAGAGGATTAATCCAAATATTAACAGAAAGCTTATTGATTTAAAGTTAGAGATGTGTGGGTTTCTGATGCGGATTTTTGTAAGCTGGAATATATGGTTGCAGCCTTTATGCTGTGACAGTACCAAGAACTTTACAGCTATCACCTGCTTACGAGTGGAAGCCATGGTCACCTTTTGCAGGTGATGGTAGCTGAACAGGATAACAAATATAGCCTCTCAGCCAAGCACAAGGATTCTTCAAGTGAAGCAGAATATCCTGTCAGACTAAGGTATTTTCTTGCAATGCCAATGCCAGCAGAACAAACAAGAACTAACCCAAAACCTGAATTAATGCCTTAACACCGGTGGCTCTTTGAATGGAATTTAAAATGCCCAAATTTGGAATTTTACTTCAACAATTTAAGTAAAAATAGAATTTGTATGAGCAACGCTATTTTTCTTAAGCAAAATAAACACTAATAAGACATCACAACTCTTACTTCCTCCAGACTACAGTCCACTTTCTCCAAAATTCGGAGACAAAGATAATTTTAGCTGGGGAATGCGTCTGTCACAATATCAACTCATGGCTACTCAGAAACAGGAGTACTGTTTTAATCTGTGAGTACTAGTGATGGTTTAGAAAGAGAGTTGTCTATAATGGAGATAGCACTTCTGTATTTGTTCATTACCAAGACTAAAAATTTCGGGTACTGCCACTAAACTGCTACCCACACCACATCATGTCTGACTAGGCTTGGGGAAAAAAAAAAAAAAATCACCAACCTTTCTGGTGTTGCAAAAAAGTACATATGTATGTGGATGCATACACACACATGCATGCATGTATACATGATTTTCAGGAAAAAAATCTGTGGAAATTTGTAGAAAGGTTTGTAAAGTTCAAGCAAGCAACCATACTGTTAGCCAAAATAAATACGAATCTTTGAGGTTCACTAATCAGCACACGAAGGCTACAGCCTGCATGGCTAATGAGATCTGCTATCAATCTATGGGCTAGAGAGATGAGATGTCAGTTGGTGCAGCAAGACATGAAGATGAGAAATGAGAGAGTGAAGTCATAGACTATGAATTTTATTGCATTTCCGGATTCATAAAGACTTTTGGTTGGGCAAAGTGGCGGGAGATGAGTGATGCATTTGGGATATGTGTGAAAAATTAATTTTGTAATTTGCATTTTATTCTTATTTGGAATTAAATCTGAAGCAGTCTCAAGAGCATTTACTGTCTTTATTGCACCCCAGAGTATATTTAGGCTTGAACAAAACAAACTGCAGTGCTTAGCACAGAGCTTCAACCAAACAACCAAGCTGCTTTTCATTTCATTTCAGGAATAATAATTAAATTCTAATGCCAATGGAGAGAGAAATTGATAAAAAAAGCCTTAACCTCTGAATAAGTCACTTTCTAATCTTCCTGTTACACAGACATCAACATTCAAATCAAAGAGATCTGGCTGTACATATCATATTTATGAGAACTTATGTAATAAAGATTGTGAGCTCCACAAACTCTAGCCTAGTTTTAAAGCTGGTTCTATGAATGATTAACAAAGAACCTTTACAGAATAAATTAAGTTCATAATAGCTAAATGTTCCCTAAGTTCCTAACCATCCAAAGCATGCAGACTGCAATTAGAGATTCAGAAACTCCACTCTAAGAAAGACCAACACATGAATATTTTATTTATTCCAGCAGCAGAACTACAGACAAATTATTTTGATCACTATTTCCTAGCATTTATCTTCAGATCATATGCGTGCACAGTAAGTCTGAAAAAAGGTCTTTACATTCCTCTTATACCCAGGTAAATGTAATAAACTCAATTACATCGAAATCTTCAAGTAAATGAGTAATAATACGTGCCATATGGACAGATGTAGATACTAACAGTCAGATTAGCAGGGGTGTGTACTCTATTGTTTCCCCGAAACCCACAATCCTAAAAAAAATTTCTACATATTAGACAAAGCTTATTTAATTTAGCTAAAAGGTAATCTTTGCTATTTTTTACAGGCTACAAATAAAGAAAAAAACTAATCCTGTCCTCCCCTTGTACTAGATCCTACTAAATAGTCAGCAGAGAAGAAATATTTCACAGAAGATTCAAATTCCTCTAGTACAGTATGCAAAGGACAGAAGTATGCTGTGCCTATCAAATCCTGTTTATCCCTCTACTTCTTTGCAAATGTTGGTACCAACCCTCAGGTCGCTACATGCATTAAAACATACAGCTAAGACTCCAGCAATATTTTTATCTTGCCTTTATCACAAGAGCTTAAGATGAACAACACTTCATCATTTTAAGTCAGAAGCCCTGAGCTTTGTTAATGAAATGAAGCAGTTGAACAGTTCAGACTCAGTTCAGCTAAGGAACTGTATTTTAGGATTTTTCCATATGAGCCTCACAAATGGAAAATGCAGTGGAATCGCAACGAAAAAACTATACTTATTTTTTTGTAAAAGAAAAAAAAAATCCCCCAGCCTTCCTCAACCTTGTTGCAAAAAATATACTGAACAGTTCACTGCATTCCTTCATATATTTATCCCATTTTTATCAGACATATTTTTCAGTAATGTAGGAAAACATTCAGCTTCATTTACGGGCAACACCAACAGCTTGGGGAGATCTAAATCCCTTCCATGTTAACTGGAATGCAGACACAGAGGAGAAGTAACACCCTTCTGTATAGGCAAAGAGAGAGTTCACGCAAGTGCGGAAAGGCAGGCAGGCTGATAGGGACAAAGTAGAGAGGACAAAGAATGAAATCGCCACCACTGCTCTGAAAACTCCGAACCGTACCATTACATTAATAGATTTACAGAATGAGATAGTCTGGACTGTTGCAACATATGGTCAGTGGGAAGCATGTCTCACATTCCAATGATATAACCCCCAAATCTTGCCAAGACTCTTGCATTTACAAAAAGCGTTTCCTTTGTCAAGTAGTAAACACTCTGTCTAGATACCAGCATATTTCACAGCATATTCTGATTAAATACAAATGTCTGAAAGACACTTCATTTAAACAAGCTCACAATCACATTAAATTGGCTCTGAAGCAAATTCTGGTTGCACATGTTTACAGTCTACTCTTACAAAACAGTGATGCAAAGGGCAGCTAGACTTTCCATCTAAATTCCTTAGGGAAGAGTCATTTCTAAAGCCATTTTGCCAAAAGAATGTTACTGTCTATATCGGTCCACGGCTTGGAAAAAGCCACGCAAAATAGGTATCGTTGTCCTGTGTTACTAAATATTGTAGAATGCATATTTCTGTTAAAAGCTAGCAGCTAGAAAGCTCTAGTCTCAATGGTAGTGTGAATATATTCACAAACACTAACTCCAAAGAGTGTTGGTCTTTGTATATGTATGCACAGAAAGCTTCACTTCTCCTCCCCTCGTAATTCTTTGTGAAGTTCCAGGCCCTCCCCTCAGCTTTCACTGCTACGGTGACCCCTGTGGACATTGATGAAATGGGTAAGAATCAGGGGCATTTTCCAACCTGAGAAAGTTTTAACCAAGTAGAAACACACACTGGAGACATTCACTGGGAAATGTGAGCTCCGAAAGAGAAGGCAGGAGAGAAGACAAAATCACCATCTTTCCAACCTCTGAAGGGGTGGGGGTGCTGGGAACAGAGGGAAAGGGACCTTTCCTTCTTTCCAGCAGCCAGGAAGAACTCAGAAAGTTCACATTTATCAGACATGCCCTAACTAGAAGCTAAAAATCCACCTTCCTCTAAGCAGTATCAGGAAAATCATCCACTAGGTAGGGACAACTTCTCATCTGGGTAGTACCCTAGCAGGTATGCTGCTTGTCCTTAGCCTTCTGCCCTGACCATCTACCCATCAGGATCCTGACAAATGTTTTCATCACCTGGGCAGGCCAGGTGGGTGCAGCAGTATGTGCAGGTGCATGGGTGTAGATTAGACAGGGACAATACACAGCAGAATAAAACAGAAGAAATCAGAAAAGAGGAGACATACAACAGTGAGTAGGAAAGAGGAAGAGAAGAGATGCTGAGATTCAGACAGCAAGAAGTACTGAAAACACCAAAAAGATACATCACCATCTCTTATAAGCAAGAGGCAAGAAAAAAAAGGAGCAAAACCATTTGGAGAGAAAAACGTTGAATGGGAAAAGGAAAAAGTTATAATAAAATCAGCCAATATTTTATAAATTACAGGAAAACAGAAATGTAAAAACATCCCAACTCAGTATTTAGAAAACATAAAACACATACATGCAGCTATCTTAGTCCATTCATCTCAAGAAGACATTTTTCCCCTTCTCTGTCAAGCTTTGCTTCTCCAGACAGTAGAAGTCAGAAATCTCATGTCCAATGCTGCATTAATTTCTACTGCATTACAAACCAGAGCTTAGCTGACTTACCTTTGTGACGAACGCCCCAGCAGAAATGACTGTATGTGAATGGTACAACAGTAAAAAACAAATGACATCGTTACAGTAGAAAGCATATTCAAGTATCTAGCATTTCGTATGGGCCACAGAGGTGTACCCACTGACTTGCTTAACACTGCACTGCTAGTAAATTAATATTATTGAGCTTGGGTTTGCTGCCCCCAAATTTTCTCTGTCATATACGTGGTCAGATTACAAAGAGAGAAGAACATGACAGAGTGTGGGATCCTCCCTCTGTATCATCTAAAATGGTCGATAATACAGGTTCTGGAGACCAAATGTTAGCACAAGACAACACCAGTGTACAACCTCATTCTCCTAGGACATTCTCATAGGAATAACTTAATGAAAATCAGTAACAATTCTGTTGACAGTACAGAGTACAGGATGGCTTGTGGCTGTTCTGCAAATTACATGAAGTAAGAATAAAAAGCAGTGTATATTTGATTCAATGACTAACTGAATGAAACTAAATGATTTTGAAGACACGGAGGAAATGCCTTCTTCTGAGTTAAAATACCATTATTAGATGCCCACTTAAGAAGCTTATCTTGTAAAAAATATTTGTACCCCAGAAATCCTTTTATAGTACTAAACAGAAACATTTATCTTTTTTGTGTTATTCCTGTCATATTTTCTCTTGCCACGTGGGAAGAAAACATAATGTTCTAACTTTCAAGGAATGGGTTCAGCATCTTATTGCACTTTATTTTGTGAAATATAAAGCTAAATGGAAAATCTGCTGATTACACCATACAATATTCTGAATGATAAATGTATTGCAGGCAACCCATATGACTAATGTATTCCCTCTGAAAATGAAAAAAAAGAAAAGTATTATTCCTGAACAGAATAAACATAAAAACAAATGTGCCAATACTTACGTCAATTAAATCCGAAAGGTCATGAATGTAATACTTGAAAACAGAAGCATTGGTTGCTTCAAGGGTGAGCAGGTATTCATTACGGGCCTTAATAGATTTCAGCTTATTTTCAGAATATTTGGCTTGACGCTAGGAAAAAGATTGTATATTAATGTATTTGAATCACTTCATTTCCGATATGTAGCAAAAAATGGTAACAATTCAAGTCCACATTCCTATTAAGAAGAATGAATCTTAGTTGTCAGCCTGTTATGCATGTAACAAATGTAATACAAAGTGATAACTTAATATTTTGTTTCAAACATGACAAACCACACAGTAAGAATTATACTGGGAACAAAGTATTCCCCTCTCTGAACTGCAATTAAGTCAAGTTATCTACAACCCACTGCTAGTTCTTTATGTGTACCTTGTTTAATTTTATTTCCCAGCTGGACTTCTCTAATATCATGCTAAAAAACGTCAGAAATGCACTGAATTTAGTTCAAATGAAGGTAAAAAAAAGGACTATTTACTTTTTCCTTCATTTTTTCAATCTTTTTCACAGAGCTCCGTCTCTGGTGCCTTTCTTCTAGTCGAATATGAAAAACAGGGTCTCCTGACCTCCCAATCTGTTTTTCTTCTTGCTTCTCTGCCTCCTTCAGTTTGCTTTCTGCACTGATGCTCTCTGCATGATACATGTGGTATGTTTTCATGACCTGCAGAAGACAGAGACAAAGGAGAGTTAGGACAACATGAAAATACAAAGGTATCTACAGAAGAATCGCAGGGTCTTTGAGTAAAACATTCTAAGCATGGAGCTTGGATAAGTTCATTTTTCCAACAGAGACTGAGGATTTCTCATTGCCTTTTTATTTTATTTTTATGTATCTAAAATTATAATTGATCAGAGTGCTTTACCAAGCACTGTGACCAAAGAGAAAGGTGATGGAGAGCTAGTTGTAATGTAAGCATGTGAGACCGTCTCTCATCCTGCCTCACTTCTGCTCAGTGAAGCCTTGCATCTCTGAAACGTTTCAATAGGCAATGGGGCAGCAAGCTATCAAATATTTCAGTCAAAAGTTGTGTAGAAAATTTTGGGGGGATTTTTCTTTCCATCGCTCTGATAGGAAAGAGCAAAATCCTTTTTCTTAAACTTCAGGATTCCTGCCTTTAAATGAAAACACAAAATAGTGAGACATAAAATTAAATCTGTGTCAGTGCTGTATCTATCTGACTTCTTCAGTGCTAAGTTAACAGCTCGGCTGTGGACATCGAACGTTTAAAAGCAGAAAGACTCCTTCAGCACTGAGGAATGGGGAAGGCAGCAGAGGCAACGGGAAGCTCCTGCCTGGGAGCACAGCCCCAGCCAGCCGGCTGTCCATGGCCTGGGAAGAAGTGGCTCCCAGCTGCGCAGCCAGCAGGTTGAGCGTGACCTAAAACCAAATGAGAGCTGGAGAAGGAGCTGCCTGGTAAATAAGTTATGAAGATGCTTTCCCCATAGCCCCCCAGTTAATACCATTATCTCCCCCCTACATACACGCTGGCTCTGCAGCCAAGAGAGCTTGGGCTGCCAGCCTGCAGATACGTGCTTGCACAGACCACAAAGAGGGAGAGGGACTGGTTCAGCCCAGTCTTCCCTTTCTTCTTCAGTCAAGAAAAGCCTCAGCTTGAACGCTGCGCAGTGGGCAGCAAGCAACCCCAAACCACCCATCTCTCCTGGGGAGGGCTGCCTCTGCCCATCCCCAGCACAGAAAGCCTCTTTCCACCTTCCCCAGCCTTTTTTTTTTTATTGTTTGTTTGGTTTTTGTTGTTGTTTTCTTAAGTTTCAAGCAAGGAACAAAGCATGAAGGCATCCTCGGGCAGCCAGCGGCCTCCTCTTTTCTTCACAGGGTGCCAGCGTGCTCTCTCTAGCAGATGTGATCTTTGGGCCGAGGCCATGCAGACCATTCGCATCTCCTCCGAAGGACACAGCCAGGGAGGAATCAAACGGGCCATTCCTCCCTCAGCAGAGCTTTGTGTGACCCACAGAGAAGACAGACTAGTTCGGGGAGCTGCCTTGAAATATTCCTTAGGGAGAGGAGTAGTTGTTGTAACTAAGTAGTTAGGCCAGCCTAAGGAGCATCCATAGCACCCAGCAAGACTGGGCACACTAAGGCTAGATAATGCAAATTCTCTGCAGCGTGGCTTAGTGTGGATCACCACAAACCAGATGTATGACATGTCAGGGGATGGCTGAACAGATGCATATTTAACACCTTGTGCAACAGAAAGAAAGGAGCTTTTAGAGCGCTGCAATTTTGCATAACCATGTATATTATGCATATGTTATACACCATAACTGTGTAAGCCACAATTTAATACTGATGCCATGCTGTTGATACAACTGAAATAGGATTGATATTAAAAACGAAACAGGCAACACTTCACTAACATCCTGCAGTAAGATAAAACAGTTGGAGACACACATCAGAAAGAGTGGCCTTGTTTTTATTTTTAAAAACATACATTTACAGCCCTCTGCTGAAAAAACCCAAACTGCCTGGAGCAGGGCTTAGTGTTTTGCTGCTGCTGTTATTTTAGAGCACAGTCGTGCTCCAAGGCCTGACCAGCGTGCAGAGCTCCCTGCCCGAGCGCTGCCTACACCCACCGGGAGCAGCCGCTGGCCCAGCAGCTCACCATCTACATGGACGAGGCAAAAACCCGAAGACAAAACAAGTCGAGCTGGGAAGAGAAAGCAAGCCTGCAGAGCTGACATCTGCATGGTTCTCAGCTTAACCAGACAGCATGTTCAGCTCCCTATGTCCTGCACTGTTACCAAAGGCATTTCTAAAGTAATCTGTACCCGGGGAGTCTGACTCGTATAGCCACATGGAAAGAATTACTGAAAAGAGAAGAAACGCACTTCTTAAAGAAATCATTTATAAAACAAACCTGAGAAGCACAGAAAGTGATATGGCTCTGTTAAAAATGATGGGAAAAAGGAAACTAAAAACAAAGCTGTGCCCTTCTCTTTTGGCCTTTTTATTCAATTTTTGGAGTGCTTCTTTACAGAAGTCTCTGGGTATTTGCTTTTATTTTTTATCTTTTGTTCTGTGTCAGCTCCATAGGCTTTTTAATTGGTGGGACAAGGCTAACTCATGTGTCTTACCACCTAGGAAAGTTATTTTCTTTTGTAGTCTCTCAGTTTTTCTGCCTGCAAAGAGCAAACAATAATAATATCTCAGAGTTTCTTAAATGCACATCTCAAAGCATCTGACTTAAGTGGTGAAGCATGAATTTGTTCTGCTTGACAAAAGCAGTAAGCACTGAAGTTTTTGAAGCATTTTTCTGTGTGCTATGTAGCCCAGTCCTTCTGCAGCGGCTGTGATATTTCAGCTTGCCTCCTTGCTGAGGGAAGAAGCACAAGTGCACCACCACCAGCTCTCACCAAGCGGCTCAGATGCCTCCACGCTGACTCCGCTAACCTCACATCACTGAAGAGTACTTCATCTCACTGCCTGCTTACAGCACGAGCTACCAAGTCGAGTGTCTCACTATACACCGACTGAAAGTCAAGTTTTGCGTGAGGATGACTTGGAGCTCACAGTCTCTATGGAGAACCAAGAAGTCTGCTTGAAATTCACATTCTAGCAACAAACTCTGCACAGTTCTCGGTACAAATAATTCCTAGGATAACTAAAAAAGAAGCTCTCCCTTTGGCAGTATACTTGGGGCTGGACAACAGTCTGAGTCTGTCCTACCCAAGCCACGTTGGTTTAGAAATCAATACAGACTATGTAGAGGAGTGATCAGCCTATGCATTTGGCTTCTGTCCCGTTTGTTATGGTGACAGCATTGCTTATCTCATGCACTAGTGACATCATTATTTTGCAAGCCTCTGGGGAAAGCTGACAGCTCCAGACTTTTCCATGATTTGTCAATGTTTTTTAAGAGCTGATATCGCAGCAGCTAAACTTAACTTGAGAAAGCATTAGACATACACATATGGAAAATAAATGGGAACAAGCTACAGAGTTGGCTTCCACGTATTTCAGTGCATGCTTCCTCAAAAAATTAATTTAGAATTTGCATGCCAAGTTGCCTATATGACTGTCTCCCTTAACATTATACAATCTTTTGTCCCTTAAGTTTTTAAAAGACAGCTAGATACTGTAGACAGCACCAGGCTTGCGTAATTCTTGTACATAGACTTACTGTATGAAGAGTCCTGAGATCTACGGATCTCCAGTCTGTGAATATGTAACAGATTCACAGATCTGTTATTCAAATGACAACCTGATCAAATAAGCGATACTGCTTCTCAAATGTCCACCAAACTGTTGAATGATAGACTATCCTGTGAGAGTATCCATCACTGAACTGACTTTAATTAATCCCTGAAGTGCTTATTGATCAGCCATCAAGTATGCACGGAAAAGAGAAAGCAAGGTCATAATTTTGCAGATGCTGGACTGTCATCGTGACATATGCTGCACTAATTGGCTGTAGTGAACAAGCCTTGTTAAATGCATACTAGTCCCTTTCTAGAATTAAATGGTGAGTTTACCTCCTACTAATTTAGCAGCTTTATTCTACAGACCCAGTGATGTAAAATACAGATTTTTGTCAGATAACTAAGTCAGACCACAAGCAGACGAAAAAGATTATGCTATGCAAACTATGTATTCTCCCACTTGTAGGTGACAGACTGTTCACTTAGTGATATAAACGTCTCATTTTGTGTGCCAAATCTTCAGCTTCATTCATAAGAGCTCAGCAAGTAGGCTTAGGGTAGAACGTAGCACTTATCACAGAGAAGGGCACATTATAGTAAACTCTTAGATAATTATTTTATTTAAACCCACAGTTGTTATCTGGGCAAATCCATCAACAAGACAGTAATTAGTGATGCACCTCTGTGGGCTACAAGGGATGAACATTCCCGTAGCAAGACACTGGCTTTCCTTTTCTACATGCATACTTCTTTTCCACAAAGCTTCTTAACCCAATGTACTGAGACTGAATGCTACAAAGTTAAAATATATTGGAATTACCATGTGCTTTAGTTTTATAATAAAACTGCATAATTAATGGGTTTTTCATAGTGTTTCTCAGGAAATCAGCATTTATTGGAACAGCAGTTCATCCCTGTCGCAATTACCGCATTTGAATTGTTTCAGAATTGTCTCTGTTAAGCCGTGAGTTCTTAACAAAAGGTGGAGTTGCAAAGGGATTCATTAAATTAGGTTAGCTAATACTTTCCCCGAGAAATAAGCAACATCTTAGGCCAATTTTACTACATCAGTGGCCTCTAGCATTTTAGTAGGCTCAGTATTCGCTGTTTTCAGCAACCAGTTCACTTCCAAACCGACCTCTGATGTGGTTCCAGGAACTGTCACTGATCTATTACTACCAATACAGAATTACTAATTTCACCTTCTCAGATCTCTGGTGTGCTACAGTAAATTGGACTTCACTTTTCTACAGAGAAGCCAGATTCTGTGTTATTACAGCAAAGGAAAAGAAAATCTGGCAGCAACTACCTTGAGAAATGAAACAGCCAAGATTTTTTAAGAGTAAGATAAAGCAATGGAAAATGCAAGCGGCTCAGCAGCCCTGTCTCATTTAATATTAAATTATTTGCTTTGGACTGTCCCTACATTTTCACTTTTCTGAAAGCCTTACATTTGTATTGCTTGTGAAAAGTCTGATGCCAGTAGGAGTAATTTGGAAAGCCAAGTGGGAGACATGAAGATGTATTTTTATGATGTGCATCACTTTTCTCCACCATTCGCCCTCAATGCTTATTACCAGAACAGCTCCGTATTTTTAGCAAACTTGTCACCGCATTGATCCCCCTCGACCCCTTTAGAGGTCATTTATGAATTTGCCCTCACCCCTAACCTCCCTCCATTGCAAGAAAAGACTCCGCCTACCTTCTGTTTCCTACCATTCCCAATCACTCAGATATTACTGTCATATTCCAGTATTTGTTCTGATAACACAAGACATTTTAGCTCTCCAGAGAAATGGAAGATGAGCTTGACTGGGGAGGTCTCTCTGTTGCAAAGATGATCTATTGTAAAATCAATAATCTGTTGCCTCTTTAAATCAACACGTAAGGTTTCTAAATCTCCCCGTGCACAAAAAACACCAACGCAAACCTCCTGCAAATTTCAGTCTGACCAAGACTTTTTCCTTTAATTGCCAAGAAATAACCTCTGCTCTGTGACCCCACACAACTAACTGGGCTCCTCTTTCCCCATCCCCACTCACTCAAAAGCTACGCCTTGCTCTAGTTTCAACAGCTTATATCCTTATGTAAAACATGGGATTAATTACTAGTTTGCATTAGCTGAAAGTGTAGCAGGGAAAGGAGTAAGAGAGGAATGCGGCTGCTGGGATGCTGCAGACCTGAAAATACTGACTCGCTGGCACAGCCAGGGAGAAGCCATGCATAATTAAAAGCACTCACCACTCATAATTTACCGAACTTGCAAAGATACAGACTGAAGCTTAGCTGTTCAATTGCTTTTAGCATGATGTTTTGAGTCATAATTTAAGAACTAGTGTATAAAATACTGGGAATTCAAAATACAGAGTCTTAAAATGCATTTTCACTAGTTCTGTAACATGTAGAAAACATACAAATATGTAATGTAACGTGTAAGAAAACCTTCTTTACATAAAAGAGATGGGAAAAGAAACAGTAAGGTTTCCCTTACAAAATTCTGATTATTCCAGCAAAATGGGCCTGCTTTGCTCACAGGTTCTTAGAACATCCTCCTAAGGCTTAGTACACCTGCTTCTCTTCATATTTTTTCAACAATCATGTACATGATGTGTGATTTTAATGAGTATGGCACACGCCAAAGTCAACACAAGCTAAGCTACTCCCAGGGAATAAATGAAGACCTATGGTACAAATCTCCTATTTTCATGATAATTCCTAGCAATGAAAACAGGAAAAGGAATTAATTACATAAACTGTAAACAAGGCGAAAGGTCTCTTATTACTGTGCATTTTTAAAGAACAGTAGGTATTTAATACTCTACATTGTATGATTTTTTTTTGACATTTCATTGACGTTCTGAGCTTTTCCACATTAAATAAGCAGCCAAAATGCTTTCTAGTCTCTCTCTCTCTCTCTCTAAAGGCAGAGGTTTAGACTTTCACAAGTTAAAAAACATCTTTAAGGAGAAAGTTTTTTGAATTGAAAATCTTCATTACGCACTCATAGTGGAAGGTGGCATGTCTCTTCAATTCCTGAATGATTTCTTATTTTCTTCTCTTAGAACAGTTCCTTCTCTGCAAAATCTGTGGTACTGCTTATTGACTTGTTTGATCTAAAAAGTGCCAAAACCAATGGACACAGCTGCCTAACGACAGCAGGTTTCAGATCTCGCCCTATGAACAGGTTATAAGGATTTTCTGAGGCAGAAGTGCAAGAGTTGATTTTCAGGGATGGGTCTCAAAGTAACCTTTTTTCTGGTACCTCCTACGACACAGAAGACTAGGACACCTGATACAGCATTGCCACCTGAAGTCAGTTGTTATTCTGATACTTAGTAGGCTGTGTTAAAACTCATCCATTAAAAATATTTGCATTAAATCAGTAGCAATTCCTTTAAACATCTCATTTATTCTGGATCATTCTAGATAAAATGGGTTTGAGATACCTAGTGCTCGAGAAGTCTGAAAGCAGGTGCAGTGAAGCCTCAGTTCTGGCTGGCATGCTAGAGATGGGTGGGTAGAGCCTCTCATCATTTGGGTTTGAAACTAGCATTTAATCCAGCCCCTGACCTCACAGCATTAGCGAAACCCAGGCAAGTAATGTCTTATACTTTGTCAGTGGAGTGAACAACATGTTTGCTTGAAAGAGTTGCTGTGGAGCTGCAGAACTGCTGTGTGTGCCTGAATATGTCTGCCTAAGGGACCCCCGCCTCATCTAAGAAGTTCAAGGAGTAACAAATAAAATACGCAATTTCTTTACATTGAATATACACCTGTGCCTCAGCACAAACACTTCTTAGTATTTTAGCATTTAGCGACTTTAATTCTCTTCAGCACACTTTAATGCACAACTGTTTGTTTTTTATTTCTGGAGGGTGAACTTAATTTACAAACCTTTCTTGTAAGATAAGGAATGATGATAAGAAGTAAACAGAGTATTAAACCCTTCTTCATACACACTCTCAGTTCATTAAAAGCTCCAATACCTTCCCCTCACTGAAAGGCTTTAGAGGTATTTAAACTCCAATAAGGCTTCACATTTTAACAGTTCTACTTCATGAACATACCATTCCTTTAAAAAAAACCAGAACTGAGAAATAGGGAGAGACTTCAATACTGGTATATTATTCACTGACTTGAAATTAATTTGCTTTCTTTTGGACACAAAAATTTATTTCACCATAGTAAGACTGATTTTTTTTTTTTCTTTCCATAAATCATGGGGCAAAGAGGAAGATGACTTCTCCTTTCTTTAAGTGCCTGAGATAAAAATTGTAGATACTTGTTTTGGCAAGGCCACTATGATCTTATTCTGTAAACAGTAAATGTCACACAATTAAAAACCCGTGCACAAGGTTTCCATTCTTCTAGGTATTGTTCTACCTATATCTACACAAGCACGTATAATACACAGATATGCTGATGATCACTCTAAAGGTGCAAGCAGTGGAACGGACACTGCTCTACACTACCTTGTCACTTCACTAGGCGTGGGTTGTATCTGGCTGAATGTGGGCATCTACAGCTGACCAATTGCTCTGCAGTCAATGAAAAGCTGGACAACAGGGTTAACAGTGTAGATCATTTCATCTGAAGCAGATGCTTGCCTCTGATCAAAGGGGTCTGATCGCCTCATATGAGATTTCCAGTGGCTACAACTGGAACCCAGATGGCAAGCTAAGATACTTGTACCCACACTGCAGATGCCTGAAAATTAGGTGAAGTAAATTCCATCCCAAAAAACCATCCTGCTGCAATAACCTAATTGAAACTGTGCACACACTCTGTATTCTACTAACTTCCAAAAACTTCCTGTTTTCCAAAAATCTTAAAAGTCTGAGAACAGAATTAGCACTCACTGGGAGCCATAACACAGAAGTTAATATCTGAATAAATCTGTAGCCATCAGTGCGAAGATATAGAACTAGTATGAAGAAAAAGAGTGAAAATACCAAAATCCAGTCCTGCAGATTTTCACTGGTGATTCAGCAACGTATTTCAGCACATGCTTCACTGTTTTCCTACCCTGGGAGCACGGCCACTAATCCTGTGCCTCACCAGGCACTAGAGTTATGCAACTGTTTATTTGAAACAAAGACTGTGTCTTCAGGGCTTACTCACAACCGAAGCCCTACTTGTGCAATAGCTCCTAGAGTCGCTGATCCCCTGCAGCTGTGTGAATTCTCTGCGGCTATCACGACTCTGCAGAAGCTGATCCCAGCATACTTCACTGACTACAGGCCTGAGTCGACAAGCTTTTGCAGTATCACACTCTACAAAATCAGTGGTGATTTCAGAAAAAAAAGCACTCTGATGAAAAGCCCTCATAAAAAAAAAAAAAAAAGAAAAAAGAAAAAAAAAGAAAAAGGTTTAGGTAGGTTTTAGGAATCTGTGTCCATAACTACAATCCAAAAGAACCCAGGACAGTGAGACGAGTCTAATTTCTTTAGATCTTTTTGCGCCCTCAGTTGTTCCTGAGTTCCACTGTTCTTCAACCCATCCACTGATGGGTACACAATTTTCCTTAGGTCAAAAGAAAAACAATCAAGATGCACATAAGGTAATGTTTGACTGATGTCTCTCTGAGGAGAGCTGGTCTCTGCTATCTTCCTAAACTTCCTTAAAATCACAAATTGTTTCTTGATATAGATATTGTGGGATTTTTTTCCTGGTCCCCCAAATCTTGAGGATAGGGAAGGGAGCAGTCGAGAGACTGTTATTGCAGGGTACTGGAGAATAGATGTTACAGTTCTTTCAGACAGAAGGGAGAATTTAGATGTAGAACTTCCTCAGTCATCAGGAATCAACAGACTTCTGTAAGAGGTGGATGTCACCAGTTCCTCTTCATTGTATAGCTATGTTGAAAACAAAGAGTTTTGTTCCTTCTCAGAACACATGCCCTCAAAAATATTTTAGGAAATGTTTTTTAGGTAGACAAGACCTCATCCCCTAGTAACAAGTTCTGTAGATGAGTTTCAAAGAGGAAAGTAAGTTCAGACCCACCTTCTCTCAGATTCTCCAATGGGTTAGCAGCAGCTTGCCAGAATGCTTACAGTGTTTTTTTCTTGACCTCTCTGAACTGTAGAGAAAGCCTACACAATCTTCTATTTCTCTGTTTTTCTTTTCATTATTTACTTATCCCAGCAGGGTGAGGGGAGGGCACATAAGTAACATTTACTGATTTTTACTCTGTATAGTCCATGAGTCAAACAAAGCAGATTGCAGCATGGACAAAAACAAGGCAGAAAAGGAAGAAGCTTTGCTCTGGTAAGCTCTGAGTGGAAATAGCTCATTAATATTCAACAAAACTTATAATAAACTGGCTTAGCATAGTCTAGGGGGAAAAAGGGTTGAAAGTAATGAGTAATCCTGAACATATTAGCATATGTATTGTAAACAAGTGAGTAGTCTTTCCAAAAGAGATAGTTTAGACTTTTGTAAAAAGACAAAAATAAGCATGTCCACTGGGGGGTAACTTGCTAGACAAAAGGACATTTAAAACTTATAGAAGAAGTCTGATATGGAATTTATATAAGACAAGCTAAGTAAATAACTGTACTTACCGTGTAAAGCTCATTAAGAACTTTCATTAAGTCTTCATGAAGCTGAAATGCAATCTCTTTGCTCTGTAATTAAAAAGAAATCATTAGAAAAAGGCATCCAAAAACTGCAACATACATTTGTATCTTGATATGCATACTCATTGCTCATCCCAGATAGTGAATGCAGTATTGCTCACAAAGACACCGTTCCGACAGAATTACAGCGCACTAAAGATAACGATTCAGGGATGCAGAGGTAGACAGACAACATCCGGACAGAAGACTTCTAAAATGGAAACCAGAAGTAATTTGAGAGATTTTCTCATGAAGCATCAGGAAATTAGGTGCCAACAGAAAGGCTGAAGTTCAGGATTAACGTTATAAGCCTTTTTAATGGAACAAACTCTGTACTGTTTCACAACTGCTATGATATATACAAAAACTAAACCATGTGGAATGTGATATTCTAGAGGAACATCCCGCTCAATTTTACATCTAGAATAGTCTTTGTTTCTCAGCACATGCAACTATCTAAATATTTATGCAAGAAATAATTGTGGCTCCTCTTTGAAACAGATACCCAACTGCATAATATTCCACAGAGTGGGCTGCTGAAACAGCTTTGTTTAGCTTTTCTGGACTGTGTCTTTACTTTCATTCTGACCCAGAAAAAATAAATGCTTAGCAGTAGTTATTAAAGAAAGTGAGTATATCAAAATACGAGTATTTAATTGGAGTCTCATTCAAAAATATTCCTTTGTTAGTTGTCTGTAGCAGTTCAATCAGATGAAAATTGTGGCAACTGTGCAAGAGTTGAAGGCATTTGTACCACGGGCTTTGGAAAACAGCTATAGAACAGAGCTACGAGGCTTGGCAAACAGCCTGGCTACATTTCCCCTGCGATGCTCAGCATTGTAACATCCATGCTGGAAACACCAGCTTTTTTTTCTGTGAATAAATTGATAATTAGCCCGGCTTCTAAAAACTCCAACTTTGTGATGGATAATGGCCTTAGCTATGAGAAGTACTTTGTGTTTGTATAGAAGCCAAAGGAAAATCCTCAGGGACAACTCATCTCCAGAGCTGCTAACACAAACTTGGCCATCACTAAAACACCTGCAAGAATAACGGCTTCTGAATGAGAATTTCCAGTGTAACGCCCACGTATGAGGAGGAACCACTCCACACATCCCACCCACTGCGTCTTCCAGGAAGATGAAACAGACACATACAGTAGCCAGAACAGAAAATTCTGAATTTTTTCTCCTATTTCTACTGTCATACTCCTAACTCTAGGCAGTATTTTAAAGAACTTGCCATATCACTTATCAGTATTCACTCCAATCCTTATATGCAAAATGATTTTTAACCAACAAGAAGCTAGAAATACAAATTAAAAAACATTTCAGTGAAATTCTTGTATTCCCAAGGGCATTAGCTGTGGTAGCTAAGGCACAGTGAGGTTGATGCTCTGAAGCCAAGTTACACAGAACTAGTATGAAACTTTCCTTATTGCTTATACTTTTCAAAGTCTAGTATTTTTCATGAGGTATGCTCTGCTACTGAAGTATCTAGAACATAAGGCTTACTACTTCCATTTCTTCACAAATATCAGATTATTTTCATCTAATATGAGGGACAAAAATTCGTATGCATAACAGTGCACAGAGTGCTTGTAAAGAATTGGAAAAGGATTGCAGATTTGCAAGCTGCTGTAGGGAAACACAGTAGAAGCTTTAGTAAAAATTCTGAATTGCTTTTCATTACTTTACATTGGCACCCTGCCTTTAAAAGTCAGCAGCGCAGCTCTGACACAGCTTACACATCTCCTTGAAGCTCCAAGAAGTGGAGGCCACCTGTTTTCTCTTGGATAGCTGCTTCTATAGTGCTGAATATGAGTGGTTTGGTTTTTAAATTACTTCAGGAGAAAGACGGACAAAACATACAAATAAGATGGTTGGCATCAAGACCGGAAGATGAAAGCATACATGCTTGGGGAAAAAAATTGTAGATTGACTCCAGCTTCAAGCAATTTACCGCTTTCAACTGTTGGTCACTGCCATCTCAAAGCTGATGACAACTCAAGCCCTAACTACCGCAACACTGATTGTAAGGCAGCATGCCTTAACCTGGCAGTGCAAAAGTTTGTTTGAGGAGGTGAGACACAAAAACCCAACCCAATTTTCTCTTTACCCTTTGTAGATTTCACTGTAAGCAAAGCATACAGCAGCTCACTGAAAGACACACCCTCCTTTTCTGCTCTTCAGTTACACCTTAACGCAAATAGACCCGAGACGAGTTGAGGATTCGGGGAATGATCACTATTTACTAGGACCCATTTCTTCCTTTGCTCCTGTAGAGCTTTGTCCAGCACTGAAGCACAAGCCGTCCAACCCTCAGGATTTACTGGCCACTATGCCCACATGCCGTTTTCCAGACAACACATCGATCAATGGTAAATTTGAAGGTGAATGGAAGAGATCACAATAGAGGGAAGATAGAGATGGTTTTAGGAAAGGACAACAGGCTTTAAAATGGGAAGCAAAATGAGAGGGAGGGAGATGATCAGCAAAAAGAGTCAATATTAGGAAGAGACAGCCTAGCAATGCCACCTGATCACAGATGAGCCATCCCTCCACCAGATCATCTGGGTACTCCAGCCTGCAGAGGGTGCCTGTACTGATGGATAACATGTTAGTTGCTGCCTCTTTCTGCTGAAAGACTTTGTAGGAATTGTCCAATAAAAATCAGGAAGTTTGGTTAACCTTAGCAGTATAAAAGGGATTTATTTTCAAGAACCAACACATTTTACATTAGCATTTAAGATCAAGAAATACTGACTCGAGTGGCAAGCGATACAGCTTTTAGCGTGTAATATATAGCGCATTAGAGCGTCAGATAAGAAGTGCATTTATTTTCAGTGGTTAATGGCTCTCTTATTTATCTTTCATGCTACCCCTTCCCTGCAATAGTTCAGCATGTTTGAACGGTGTGTTCCTCTAGGAGACTGTCCTCAGGGTAGCCAAACAACAGAATGTAAGATGCAGCACACATTTTCCTGGAGCCGAGTTAATAGCTCTAATCAGGCCATTAAAATCTGATAAACAATCACTGAGGGGCTTCTTTGATCGCCATGTCCTAGAGAAATGTGTTAGCATCTATTAACCAAAACAACAAAGAACATAACAAAAATGTTAGAGCACATGCAAACTCTTGGTAAATATATTGTATTACTAACCTAGTTTAAGGCATTAAGAGACAGTAACATATTTATTTCACCTGATAGTAGGACAGACCACACCCATACAACAAGACAAGTAAGTGTGGCTAAACCACCTTTTCAGTATGTGCTCATCTTTCAACCTCAGTGGACCTACTGATGCTATAAAGAATTACATTTATGGATTAATGTCTGAGAAACTTAAAATTTTATTCCACATTAATACCCTTTCATTTAAGTCTGTAAGAATTTTTCTGTTCATTTCAGTTAGAGCATAATTGGGCACCCAAACTTTACTCTTTTGGGATTTCTTTTACTGAAATTTAACAGTCAGTTCAGATCTTCCTGGAACTTTTTAGTGCCTGTATTTAGCACACACAATGCTACTCTCAGTTACATCATTTAGGGAAAATTTCTGTGACTATTGCTTTTAAATGAGTCTGCTGCTGGTCCCTAGGGGAAGTGATGTGCAAACCCTTCTTTTAATGAGCTTTCATGAGCTGTGGTGACACTGACATAAGCAACTCATAGTAAAATTTTGTCCCAGATTTGCCAGACTATAGCTACAAATAGCTTTGCTACCCTTTTAGACCTTTAAATGCTTAAGAAAATGATGCAAAAAATCTCTGTATATGCCACAATCTTTATAACACCAAATAGATTTGGCAGGTAGTCATGTTCCTTGTTAATAGTCCGATTATGGAACTAAAATATTTATTGTGCTTGGCTTCTCCAGCATCTTTTACTGTAAACACTGGAAGATATGTTCATCTTGGCTCATGGTTTCTGTCCAAAGAAAATACATGTTTATAAATTATAAATATACAAATCTGCTTAAGGATTTTGTGGGTATGTGTTTATACGGTTGATTATTAATGCTGGGGTAACCAGAATCACTGCATGAAATGTTCTGCATAATGCTTTTCCCTTCTGCTTGACATTTTTCCATATTATTTTATTCTTTAATTGTCCCCATGAGGCCATCTACCCCATCTGCCTGAAGTAACACGCAAGTATGCAAGGTTTGAACTCTGCTACTTCATGTTTGTAATTTTATGTGCAGCATGAAGGCCAGGCATGAACAGCAATCTGGACTGCTTTTATCTGCCAGCAGCTAAAAAGAAGAAGAGCTTAAGTGCCTGTCTGGAAGTATGAGGCCTGACATAATATCATCAGATAAATGCCATAAAATCTCTGAACTAGATCCTATCTTTGTCCTGTATTTAGTACATTTTAACAGATGTTGATTCCTGACCCCTGCAAAAAAGAATGACAAAGAGCTCCCAGGAGAACAAAAATAATGAATATCTAAATGTTAAGTGGGCCAGCCTAGACAGGAAAGCCATGTACAACTAGGTACCTGAATATAATATATCCTGGCCCATCAGAACACGTAAGGGATCATTTCACCAAAGCAATCCAAACTTTGAGACAGATGTACAGATGCACACAAAACGAAAAAACAGAATGAGGAAGAACAGACTGTGAGACAAGGGCAAGGTACAAAGACCAAGGGGTACAGACATCCCTCATCACTACACTTCATATAGACCAACACTGGGTACTGCACACACCTTTTACAGATGGACTAGAGCAAGGGGTTGCTACAGACTCACGACTTTGTGTGGCATTCCACATAGGAGACATCAGCAGAAGAGGGAACAAAACAATACTCTGCTGTTAAGCATGGCCAGGAGATGAGGAAATTGTTTGATCTTATCATTACTGCAATTCAAGCTGGGGCCAATCTTAGGACAACATACAAACAGTATCGCTTCAGAAAATGATGAGCTCACTTCACGGAAAAGTTTCATTTGAGGACTTACATGCCTACCGGCGAGGTGGAAAAAGCCAATAAGGGCTACCATTGAGAAGAAGAATGGGCAGCCTCATCCTGTTGGGAGGAGAGAGAGGGAGAAAAAAGAGGGAGCAGAAAGAGCCAAGAAGCTCAGAGTGACCTTGGTGTTGCGTCCCCATATCTCGCTTGTGAGCAATGGGGCAATCCACTTGGACACACCTTCCCTTTCTGCAACAGGCAGATTGGGGGTTCAGAGCAGAACAATGGAGATCTGCTCCGATCACGGATTTGGTGTAGTCACTCTCCAGACTTGGAAGTGGAACTAAAGCACCTCCAAAGATGCAGAAGCTACTACTGCAAGACCAAGAGAGGACTAAAACAAGATGATGAGTGATGCATAACACTATCAGGTTAGTAAACTGGAAAATATATAATTAAATGATCTAATTATTGAATATAGAGAAGTTTGATCAGCTGGTAGTTGGAAACTACTTAGAAAGACATTAAGTCCTCCTATGCGCAATGCTGTGAAAGCCAGCAGAGTAGATACGTTAGACAGGTGTATCTCCTGCTCTTGACCATGGACCGCAGTAAGATATTAACCGTGCACTTGTTAGTCTTTATTTTTGAAATCTTCATATTTCTACTGTTCTTATTATTTATATTTATTATTTATAAGAGAGAGAGTATATATTTCACAGAACAGTATGCTCAGACTCCTGTGTAGAAGTATCTGCAGGATATGGCCTGTCTCTACTTTAATCTGAAATCTGTGAACAGTGAACAAATACCAGACGCTTTCATAGGGATGACACCCATTGAGACTGATTACACTTTTCTCTGACAGAATTTCATTCCATATCCAGTCTTTTTCAAAAGTAACCTACAGAAAGTGACAGAAATTGGTTAAATATTCTATTTGATGTTTACAGATCTCCAAAAAATTCCATGCCATTTTCTTTAGGGAGAATATAATTTTGATGGAGGAGAGTGTTGGACGTCACCATTCTCATTCTAAGTGCTCCTGTGACTTCTTTCCTGCAAGGGGCACTGTAGTACAGGACACTTGCATTTTGCACCTAATCTCTTTCTGTTGCCTGGTGGACATCCATTAAGCATTTCTAAGACAGCCTATGAGGTACCTTAAGTTAGATTGCTCTTTCACATCTGACAGAAACTATGACAGAACCATAGAACGGTTTGCGTTGGAAGGGACCTTTAAAGACCATTATGGCTGAAGCTGCCCATTTGGACTAAACATAGACGCAGACATGTTCTTTATCAATAAAGCCAGACTATGCTAACAGCTTCATCTTCTGCACAGGTCTTGGTGTTCTCTCTGTCCAATGTTGTTCACCTCATTTTATAACTCCCTTCTCTTTTCACAGACGAGAAACTGGAGCTTCATCATCATTCAAGGTATAATCAGTTCTGCAGCTGCAAACTAACAGCAAGCAAGCACCACAGCAAGAACTGTGCACACAGGGACTCAGTGGCAATACCAACCTTCTCCAACAAGTATTGACTCCTGATAAGACTGCCCTAAAAATGTGTGCTCAGAATCCGTACTGGTGAACAACCATTGCCACATTCAGGCCATGTGCCCATGAAGCTCATGCACTACGCCGAGGTGCCACGAGTCTCCATGCCACCATTCCCCTCACATTACCAGGCCTGGCTCAGATCCCTTCACACAGTCTTTGGTGAGCTCACCCTGCCCATGTTCCACCTCAGCTAACAGCTGGTTGATGTGACACTGTCATGCTGAGTGGCATCTGGCAAACCCTGCTGAAAGGGAGGATAGGGCTGTTGAGAATTTGGGCTCCACTAATGTGAGATCCAGGCTATGCACAGCAGGACTCACTCAGTTTCCTTTCTCCTCTTTCCCCTGTAGAAGGATCCCAGTTAAGAATAAAAAAGCAAGAGCAGTTTCTTGTTCTTCAAGAAGCCATGCTAGAAAGAGAAAATTTGAAATGTTGCACATTCCTGGACACAAGACGGAGGAAAGAGATGCATCTGTCAGGAAGATTTGACAATATGCCTGCTGTTAATGCACTCAAAACGTCCACATATTTTCCTCCTTCTGAGAGCTAAGCTGCTGCAATCTCCATTAATAAATTATGAGCGAATAAAGAAGGACACACACTTCTTCACAGAAAACTTTGTCTAGATATTTTTGTATAGTTCATCTGGAGAGAAGGGAAGGAAAAGCAAGATTTCCAGTGCTAAAGAACTGAACTACACTGAAAGCAAACAGGCTGTCTAATAACTTGCACCTTGTGAAGAAGAGATTTCTGAGATATGGCATAAACAACTCAAACACTATTCCAGATTCAACACCAAAAAATTTCTACTGGTCCACGCAAGTCTGAGGTATCTCCACATAGACAGTACTGCAACATGCTCAGATTGCTTTTCCCATTATCTTTTCAACTTCTGTAACAATCTTCCATATTAGTAAGTTAGTGGGTTGTGAACTACAGTTTTATGCATCAGACCTATCATATGAACAGACCATCACTGATTGAGAAACTATAAATTTCAACTCTATTACTGTTACAGGCTTTAATGCACACCAATAAATTTGATTCATGTTTTCACTTTTTTTACTCCAAGTACAACCTATACACTTCCTAAATGATTCTTCTCCCCACTCCACTGCTGTCTTTTTAGGATTCTGGTCAGGTATATGTGAAATCAGTTCCCTGTTTTGAAAACATTAATCTGGTACCCTTGCCATAATTAGTCACACACTTTACATTCTTCAACTTTTATTCTTTTTCAACTCTTTTTTGTATGACGCTTCCCTACCAGCATCCCACTGTGAATGACGGATGTGCATTTATAATCTATTTTTATTTCAGAACATTATAACAACAATGACTGCAAACACATTATGTAGATCTCAAACTAAGATTGCCTAGAGTGCTTGCTTAGCACAAGAGGGATTTACACATTGTATGTGTTACATAAACATGTAACGGGCACGTACAAGGACAAACATGTACAGAGACAATGCTCAAATGATCTAATAGAAATAGTTCTGTTATCAAAAGTGTATGCTCATATTTAATGTTGGGAAAGAAAGGAAACACTTTTAGGAGAATCACGGCACACGCTGCCATCTTTACGCCAAGGCACTACAAGGCACACCCTTACTTTGGCTTGAATCTGTTTCTCTCGTGACAGAGCTACAATAAAATGCTGTTTTTAGAAATAATGCATTAACACCGCATTACTATTTTGGGAGTCCTAAGTGAAAACTGTTTCCTTCCTGCATGGGTAGACAAGCACGATTCTGAGAGAAGAACAGGCTTTTTTCCCCTCCCTTTTGGATATTTGCGATCCAGCTCTTAAGGTCACCAGCATACACAGCAGGTTGCCAGGCATTTCAGCACTAAGGATTTGCTCCACGAGAACAGTCATGAAGAATTTATACGTGTGCTAAAACAGATTATGCGCTATGTGTGCTGAATCTTCTCCTCAAATGCTACCTATTAGGACACTTTTGCCTCCCTCATGCATCTTATGAGCCCAGCTGGAGGACTGCAGGAGAGGCATTACCTTCTTGAACATTCTGGTGGAGTCTTCGCTTATCTGCATGAACCGCATGATCACGTTGTTCAGGTAGATATCACTCAGCGTTGCATGGTCTTTGCTTTCTCTTCTCACTTGGTTCAGGAGTAAGTACCAGCAATTCACTGGCGACAAGAGGTTCTGGTCTTTCCTAAGGAGGAGATACACACACGTCTTATGTATAGAAATGAAGAAGTTACGTTATTAACACAAACATGTCCCTGACATTTACAGTCATAACTTGTTAGGTAAAAATGGCTGCTTCTGAACAGTCGGTCAATCTGTTCTTGGAATAATTCGGGTTAAGGCAAGCTTCAGATCACTCTTTTAAGAAACATTCTACAAATCCCATGAGGCATGGATACAAAAATGTAGAAAAAGCATAAGAATTCAGAACACTGCAAGGCACCTGAGAGTATTAAAAAAATCTTGCCATACAGCTTACAGTTGCTTACAGATGGAGTACATATATATATTTATTCAAAATCAATAAAGGTCACTGCTGAAAGAGTAACAGTAACTAATTTTTGACATTAGAAATAAACAAGCAATGCAAATGCATCCCAAATCCTTCAGGAGCAAAATTGCAGGCGCAGTTGTTTCACTGCAATGGATTTGTATATCTGCTATAAAAGTAGAAGAAAATGTCACAAGCATACATATTCTGTGCTCAACATTCATAAATTCACAGCACTCATGAATACACTGCTACTGCCAGTCCCAGATGGTTCAATTACAAGACAAACAGCAGGACTGGACTTATTCCACAGCAGTCCAGCTCTGAATTTCCTTGACAGACTTTTTGCACTGTAGGCCCACTCCAAGCATTTAATATCGCAAAAAGTAAAATCCCAGATGACTTCTCATTTCTTTTACACAAAGTAAAATAAAAATACATATAGTTCAACAACTGTTTCACAGGCAGCAAAAGAATTTATAAAATTTACCTTATGATTTTGTTGAAATTCTAATTTCAAGTTTGCCTCACAACTAAGTGCTCTAGAAACTTGCTGCTCTTTTTTTTTCTCTTGTGCACGGACTCTCCTATAGTGCAAAGAATCAAGCACGTGAAGATAAAACAGCCAGAGGTGGTGATGAATTGAGGGAAAAACTCCTTCAATTCTTGGTAAAATGTTCTAATAATTAACTATTCACACTGTTGGAAATATGCCCTTTAATTCCTCATCTAATTGCCTACCTTTAGCTTTCATCCCCAGAATCAAAGCAACAACAAATGATTAACAGACAAAAGCCTTTCCTTAATCATTCAGTGGCGCTTTGCTATGAATCAGAAGTGAGTTCAGGAAAGTCCCCCATTTTGTTTGAGATGAACATTTTAACTGTGTTACTCACAGCAAGGAGTTTCAGGCTTTTATCAGCCAGGTCAGCCAACGCGAACACCCCTGAAGGGCCATGCTGATATTACTTGGTCCTCACTGCCTCTGCACGCCCCAAAGCCAATCCCACAGATCTTCCTGCTTGTTCTCATGGGGGATGGTGGGAACAGCAGCAGGGACTACCAGTTAAAGTGACTTTTGCTGCAACCTCTTCCTAAAGCAATCAGAGAATTGCAGAACGAAGCCAAAGGCAGGACTCCAGTCATGACCCCTGTGCACATCTGCCAGTCTGGATTTAACACAAGTCTAAGAACGAGAAAAGATGTTTGTAGGCACAAGGCAAAGAGATTTTGCCACAAGCTGAAAAAAAGCCAAGGCATGCTCTGAAGTGGTGACATATGCACACACTGGTTATTTCAGAGAATCACTGAGTCACTTAACTGAATTTTAAGAAATACATGTTCTTGCTCTTTGAACTGCGCAAGCTGTATTTGGCTTAACCTTCCCTTTGCCAGACGTGTTTGGAAAAGACTTTTCTCCTGAAACAAAAGCTCTGTCTGTATATTTCTAGCAGAGCACTAACTGGACATTGGAAAAAGGTACTTATTTTTCAGTTTTACAAACACAAAATATTGGTTCATACCCCTAAGCATAACAGGGACAGGAAAATGCATTCATTCATCAGCTCAAGTCAGGAAAATAACCAGACGAGACTATGCCAACAAGTAATGCATTTGAAACCCCTTAGGAAACATGCTGCACACACGTTTTGCCAGATACTACCTGACCATTTTTCTTTTGAATACAAGTTACTATGCCACGAAAGGGATACATTAAATTGTAAGCAAGGCATAACATTCAGATCACCTCCATTTTCAGGAATAAGAGGACTCAAGAGGCAGCACAAGTTCACATAAAACAACAAATCAAAATAGTTTTCTTTCTTAATGCCTTTTTTGCCGAAATTCCTGTCCTTTTTCTTGTAATGGTGATTGATCTGTGTTTAGACCCTTTCAAATTCTATTAACTCCACTGCAACAGATCCGCGCACACTTTGAGGCCCTTTGGGCCTCTGCATCTCTGCTAGATACTGGCTGCATTTTGGGTGGTTGAGACTCTGTATGGTAGGCTTGGGATAATATTTGTGCAGCCTGCCTTTTAAGAAACTGAAACCACTTGTCAGAAGCTTACATGAATAATTGTAGAGGGTCAAATCAACAAAACAGTATTTAGGCACCTGTCTACCTTCAACTGCAATGCGAACTGCTACTCTGCTAAATAGGGGTGGGAATTTTAAATGTGCCTTTAAACCAGGGCCCAGCCTCGCAGTAGTAAAAACCAGCAGAAGCAAAGCACGGTGCAGCACTCCAGCACTGGCTAAGACGGGGGTGAGGGGGAAGGAAATCTCTCTTACTTGTACTGCTGATGATCCTTTGTACTTCTTGTTTTCGCCATGAACCTCTCTGCCAATTTTTCCAGGTTTCGGGAATACTCCATCTCTATTTCCGACTTCTTGCGGAAGAAATCCTGCAGATCCTGAAGAAGCTGCACTCTCATTTCAGTCTGCTGCTCCAGGCATTTCTGCTGCTCAATGAGTTGAGCTCGGATCTCTAACGGAAGAAGCACACATTCACCCAGGTCAGTGAAAGCAAATGAGAACTGAGTGTTACCAACCCAAATTACAAACACTCCAGCATACTTCAGGCTCTCAGCTACACCAGTTGGATCCGGATTTCAGGTCCTGAGGTGGGATGTGGCAGCGGCAGCTCTCCCTCCTGCCACCACAGGCTTATGCCTCAGCATCCTCTCACCCGCTGTTTGCCTCACGAATGACCATGGCAAGGGCTCAGGGCTCTGCTGGGCTCATATCAGCAGAAGACCTGGCTCCTCATTCCTCTCCCATCTTCTTCCTGGCCTCTGGCATTAGCACAGCATCTGGTTTGGAGTCATCTCCTTGTGGGAGGTGGTGCACAACCGTTTGAGCAGCAGCTCCTTCCACTGCCCTGAAAAACAGCAGGCTAAACAAGGCCTCTTTGGGCCTGGACCAGCCTGCTGACTGCCAGGTGGGCCATGCTGCTTGGTCTCATCATGTACACCGTGGAAACAATCTTGGGTTAAACTCTGGAGGCAGCATCCACGATGACTGTGCACCAATGAGCTTCTGTGTCTGCCCCATCTCTGCCAGGGAGGGAACTGGTGTACTGTACATGCATTCACAAATATTTTCCAGTGAATATAGAGGAAAAAGTGTACCTATACTTAAGAGCTAGCTATTTGAAAATTTGCACAACGTTCCAGAGACTGTGGTATATTTATTAACATCAAACAAAATCAGTCAATTTAGAAGAGGCTATATGCTCACAGTTAGCATCTAGAGTAACAGGGAAAAGCCTCCAGATTTCTTACCACTGTTTGCCATATGCACAGTTGCTATGTGGTATGGTTTCCTTTTTCAGATATTTTTTTTTTCTTTAGCACTTTCATTTCTTGAGTGCTAAGCAGTTAATCACATTCTGGGAACACTTAGTCTAAAAACACCCCTCTGATTCTTCTGAGAGACCGGTTCATTAGAGTTTTGTCAGCTGCCCAGGCACAGTGTAATCCAACATTGTCGAGTAAACATTTTGTAATCATAATACACATATATATTTTTTAAACAATGTAATGCTATAACAAGGACTTATTGAGAGCAAAACAACATGCCAGAAATTATGTCCATGTAAACGAAAAATTGTTGTGAACTTTTACTTGATTCCTAATGATGTAACCATGCTATGGGCAAGAAGATGTTGGAAATCTTAGATGCCTCACTGGTTTGAAACAGAAAAGCATTCTAAAAACCACTGCTAACATCACAGGGAACTGCAAACCAGTAAGTAGTAATAATAACATTGCAAAAAATTATCTGATACGACTAGGAACTGATGCATCTTTACTGATCTTAAAGCAGGTATAAAGGCAGAGATCCCCTCTGCTGGGATTCAAACGTGTATACTGAAATCAGGTACTATCAGCACAGAAAATTGTTCAGCCAATATATTTACTGGAGGAGGGAGACACTGCAGTATTTTCTTCCAAATTTCTTTTGAGCCACCAGCTGCTGTGTTAATCATTAATGAGACCATCCATTTTGATAGTCTGGGAGGTAAACCAAAAAATTCATGGCTTGGTTTTCATTTCATTTCAAATCAGTTCGTTGGAAAAGGACCATGCCTCCAGCAAGGATGAGCCACTGTAATACAACACTGTATCAATGACATTCTTGTACATAGAGGAGAAAAATCACAATGGAGCTGGAAGGTTATTAACAGAAACAAAAACCCACGACTGCTTTTTTGGGTGTCCACTACTTTTAATATTGCAATCATGGAAAATTCCTGCCTATAGGAAAGCAGTTGTACAGATTCACTGATCAGAAGCAGCAATTTTGCCCATAAGCTGGAGTTCTGACTAAATCCAAATCCAGTACATAGTCCCTGTACTTTGGCCATCTCCCTTTCCCACTACAAATTTTCTACCAGTCATTTTAAAAACAGAGCTCTGTACAGACCAACTATGTTCTGATTATTTTGTAGGTCAGTGGATCTTGCTGCTATAATTCTTCCTTTTTAGGCAGGCTTTTACCATAGCAACAGGAAAGAGAAAGATTTTAGAAACAGGAATATATGAATAGAGATACAAGAAACAATGAACAAGGGATGACAGATACAATATGAGAAATTGCATTAGCTTTCTGATGCTGTTTGGATTTCCAGTGGACAGCAGTGGCTTCCTTCAAACTTGTATATTAGAAAAGAAAATTGGAGCCTGATCTCTGAAAACTGATGGTGGCTGGAGGTGTCCAAGCTCTGAGTAAGGTGGTAAGTTAGGGGTACAGGGGGACTGAAGTTCTATGAAGGAAGTTCCACAGTTTCTGGCTGTTTGAATCTCGGCAAGGAGAAAGAACATGCTGGCTCCAAAAGGCTGAGCCTCTGGCCTCCCGCTGGAGGAGAAAAAGGGGAGACACACATCCCACTTGTGGCAGCTGACCAGAGTCTGCCCAGAAGAGGATTCAGCATAGCAGTTCTCATTCCAGTCTTTCACATGCTTATGCTCCCACACTTTTTAATTCTTCTTTTACTAATAATGTGTGTAATGCTATACTGGCAGACTGAGGAGATGAAAATGAGTAAGAAATCAGATCAGTAAATGTTGTGATTTTCACTTTCTGATAAAAGAAAGCTGTGGATTTAAAAAAAACAAAACAAAACAACCTAGCAAAAATCCCCCAGCAAACACTGGCATAACAGCCAGCCAGCCTGAGTGGCTGCGCATCACAAAATCACAGCTGTCCAACTACTATTAACTAACATAGACTACCCATCACCTACTGCTAAGGAAAAACGCACCAAGGCAACGCTATCTTCTTTAGCCAATCCACATGTGTGATTTCCCTAGAGCTACAAAGAGTGGCTGCAGAGAATTGCTGCACTGTATTCAAAGAAAGAAACACCCAATACTCTGAGAAGGTGCCAAGTTAAAAGCTAGTGAGCCCAGACTCCATAGATATGGAGACAGGTGCAGCAGGCAACAGAAGGGTGACTGTCCTTACTCTGTTTTGCTGGCACATTTAAATTCAAAGTCAAACTGATACCAGCTGTAATGGACACTGACATTGTCCTATTCTGCTCTGCGGGGTGGCTGATGTCAAATGATTGCCAGGCTATTTTGTGCCAGGAACAGGCACATTTAAACCCTGGGATGAATTAACACCTTCTCCTTCTCTGTGGAGCAGCTTTGAGTCACACTCACTGGTTTTCTGGCCAAGGGGTGGTTCAAAAGGAATCCCACCCATTTACACTGCAGCTTGAACAGGCTGAATCACACCAAGTGGGAAAAAATCCCCACCCTTTGTCCAAGTTTGCACACATGACAAAAGCAAGGGGGCAGCTCATGTGACTGTAATTAAATAAATAACCTCTGAGTAAAGTTTTATTTCTAAAGATTTTAATGTTAAAAATTATTTCAAATTAATGCCATTATTGATACCATCCTCTAGAATTACTGCATTAAATACAAAACTAGGTTTTGTTTGTGGCAGCCTTGAAGATATAACTCTAACCTTTCAACAAATCTTTCTTTTCTTCTGACAAGATGTTAAATCAGTGCACCATGAAAAACAAAAGGACACAAGATTATAGCTGTTTTGAGAGTTAAGTACAGAGTGGATGAAGCTGAAATACTGACATCACCCAAATCATAATCAGAAACAAACTTGTCAAGGTTACCTCTTTGCACACAGTACAGTATTACAAATAATGACTTATCTAGCACTGCAGTAACACAACATATCACCCTGGAGAAGATATGTGTAACTAATTCTAGGCCAGTGCCCCACCTGAAGGCACCCATGGTGAGATATACTGCGACATGACACACAACGATGACGCTGGCCACACACCAGCAAGGAACAAACCTCATCACCTTTGCTTCCACACGTATCAAAGCACTAGGCTCCATGAGACATCCCAGAAAGCCACGGGAAGCCCCCTCCTGACCTCAGAAGCTGGACATCTCTTAAATACGCAGTATTAACCAGATTGCCCACTGCCAGACCTACACTGGTTTTTGCTCAAAGCTCTGGACAGTGCCATGGAGCCAGACACCTCTCCCTGGTCACCCCCTTGGCTGCACTACAAGCCTCCCACCTGCTGCCTCACCCTGCCCAGCAAGGGGCTATATTTAAGTCATGAATACAATATACAAACTACGCAGACACATTAATCCAGTAGTATTACTGGATAACACCACAAACAGCCTCAGGGCCCTATCCTCCGAACAATTATAAAAGCAAGCAGCTCGTCAGGATTATTTGAGGGTACAAACAGGCTCTCACAAGGCATAGTTACGTTTGCAGGTTTTATCTGCTCGGGTAACTTCAGACAAAACTGTATCATCTCCCATCTTTCTTTAAATACCTCCTTCACAAAATAATTAAAATTTTAGACTAGCTTTAAAACACTCAGAAGAATCTCATCAAATGCACTAAGGACAATACACAGTATCTTAGACTTTGTATTTCCAAACCATTACAACTTCATCATGTTTTTACCCCAATGATCTATCAACACACCCCTCATTCTCACATTTATGGTATCCAGATCATATTTCACAGGAAAAGATTCAGACCTTAAATTCAGCCTAGATACCATCTGGTGACCAACATGGACTTGTAATTAAGCAGATATTGGAATGCTAATCATCTTGCAGTTCCTCCTTGAAGACACAATCTTATGTGATTCCCACTGCGCCTCAGTTCCTTGGCATAAGACTGGCCCACGTCCAAGTCTGCTGCTATAAGCTGGGGTGCTGCATCAGGGGATTGATCTTTCCAGTTTCGTTCCAGCCTTCTGTCTTCACAAGGACCTGCTTTTGGCTTCTTTGTCGAGTTGAGCAGAGCTTTGGTCCAGCTGAATGCAGCTGGCCAACATCTGCAGTTTAGGCTCTGTTTCAGGAAAGTGCTTAGCCTCAGCCCACCGAGCATGCTGCCAGCAGAGAAACCGCAACAGGAATCACTGATGGGGGCCTGGAGACGCCCCTGTGCGCAGTCAGTAGTCCCAAATGTCATGTCACCCCTAGTACTGGCACTCCCACACCTCCCGGGGACGTTATCCTGCCTCTCAGCAGACTAGAAGATAAAGATGATGGAAGGTATCAGCCCTGTGGTGGGTGCTCTGGTCCAGCTGCTGACACTTCTCTTGGAGATACAGAGCTTAAAGGTACTAGTGCTGGACAAGCTTTTGTTTCTCAGAGCCATGGCTAGAAAGCTATCTAAGTGTTTCTGTGACAAATGGTGAGGGAAGCTCTGTGGTCAGCAGGGAGTCTGGCTCACGGTCTCTTCAGGTCTTCGCTGTCATTTTCCCAGACCACAAGCACTTCAAAAGCCAGGAAATTCCACCAGTCTGACAGCTGATGAGAGACGCTGGGGCGAGGATCTCGCAGGCTGCTGCAGAAATTCCTTTAAATAGATCATGAGCCTGTCCCACAAGATTAACTTTCTATGACAGACTAGTGGAAATCGCTTCCCTGTGTTCAACATGCAATAAGAAGTGTGGCTGCAGAGACAGTGATGCCCTTGAGCTTCTGACTGCAGGACTTCTGTGGACATTTTCTACCCCCCCCCAGCTGATTTCACTTAGGGCATTAAGCATACAGCTTTATGCATGTTCCCACTTAAAGTGAAACCTCTGCAAGGCACATCCCAGCTCCACATTTACTGTTTGGCTTCGTGCCATTTCCCAGAGAATTCAGTTCAGACTTTTTGTTTGTTTGGGGGTTTTGGGGGATGTGGTTGAAATTGCCTTCAACACAACACATCTCGAGGCTGTAGTAGCCTGTGGAAATGCATGGGGAGTGAGGATCAAGCCTGGTATCTGAAGGGCTGTACAAAGGGTCAGGAATCTGAAGCCCCTCCTGACAGCTGTCAACCCCTTTTAAAAACCATAAACCTTGTTAATTCAAGCACTTTGGCACGCTTAAAGATAAAAACAGTCCTTGTGCAGCCTTTAGCAGGAAAGCTGGTGTAGAAGCCAGGATGAAGACAATTGTCCACACGTGCTTCAGCTGCAGTGTTGAAACAAAGAGAGCAGAGAAAGAAAGAATTCTCTCCTTGCAGCTGCAAACTTCGCTGTACACATCCAAGCAAACACAGTCCTACCTCCTGCAGCCACAGACTGAGCAACAACGTGCCCCCAACCAGAACTGTGTAACTAGGGGATCCCAGGGAACAGGATCCAAAAGGGGTGGCTGCATTCGGGCATCTTCCACCTTCCCGTTCCCCTCGAAATGGGAAGGCATGTCTGGAAGAGCCAAGAAAACCTCTTTACGTAGGTGAAGAAGCTTTTCTTCTTCTTGTACTTGGACTAACGCCCTCCTGCTATTCACAGCCACAGCTGCTGGTCACTTGGCTGCCTACAGCCCGAGCCTGAATGGAGGGCAGCACGCCAGCTCACGGCTTGGCAGGATGCTCCTTGCCACAGCGATACGGCCAAGCGGCCGTGGGTTTAAGCAGGGAGTCTGCCGGCACCGCATTCTGAGTGCCACTGCTCCTGCAGCAGCCACTCCTCTGCACCCCTAAGCGCTGGCACTACGTCCTACCAAAACTTGAGCCCTTCTGGTCACAGGACCTGGGACTCTGAGGACAAAAATTCCAACCCCTTAGAGGAGAGGGAACTTTGTTTAGTTCGACAGTAAAATCCCAGCTCACCCCAAACCCACTGCCAACCAGAAGAGGAGAGAGCAAAGCGCAAGCTGCCTCCTCTGCCTGAGTGGTCTGATGCAAGGTCTCTCACCAGTCTGACCCAGCCCTCAGCTCCCGCTGGGGGAGCAGATGCTCTCCTCATTCCACCTGCCCCACCTCCAGACGCACAAATCAGTTCTGCAAACCACCAGCACAAAAAAAAAGAGCAAAGAATCCATATCAAAGAAGCCCCCCCCCCCCACACACACACACATTTAAGAAGAACAAAGCAAAGCAGAAACTACCCCAACTGTGGCGTTTATGGCAAAGACCTGTAGCCTTAAAAAGGAAAGGAAAAAAAAAAAAAAGAGAAAGAGACAGACAAGGAGTCTGTGAGCATCTATCTTTGCCAAACTGACAGGCGATCATGTAGTAGGTGTCTAAAAACCCATTTAGGCCATCTAAACTGTCAAGATCTATGTGACAACTTATTCTGAAGCTTCTGAAGGATTTAGACCATCCGGGTTTTTTTTTTGCTTGTTAAAGATAACATGAGCCTTTCCTTGCAGACTTAAATTTTGGGCACATGAGAAAATTAAAAGGAAACTCGGTGCGCCCATACCTTTCTCCTCTTCTTATCGATGAGGTGTCTGCTAGAAGAACAGAAAAATGACTCATGGCTCTCCTCTGAATAATCCTTTGCAGCAATGTCTGGAATGCCAGATTGACAAGAGCTTTCTACAAGAAAAAAACATACCCCTTCCTGGCCACAGATTTCTATAAGTCTATTATTTAATTTGGTTATTATAGACTGCTATGATTGCTCTAATTGGTAGATGAAATGGATCCTTCCTTCTGGTTATTTTCTCTGTATAGAAAATTCTTTCTTTCTAGAACACAGACTATGTCGTAAGTATTCAACAGAATTCACCCAGTACACGCTGTATGCTATATCCTTATTACATGCTTGCTCTTCTCTGTTTAGATCGTAAGTTCTACATTTTAATTAGCAGCTAAGGAAATGTTATTTCAGCTACACCACTTCATAAAGTAGAACAAAAATATCTTCACTTCTAAACCATTAAAAGTAGTTTTAGCATCAACTGACGGTCAAGCTCACGTCTCCCAGAAAATTCATGTCAGCAAAAGATCAAGGCTTGTAAGCTAAATCCTGACCTCCCTGAAATCAATAGAGATTTGTCACTAACTTTACTCAAGCTGGGATTACTATCTCTACTGAAACTTACAAGAAGCTTACACTCATCCAACAGACATACTGCTATCAAGGCAGGCAGTCTGTTTCCCTCTTACATTGAGGCTACACAACCCTCTGTCACCATGCCTCACTACCAGAAGCGCAGACAGACAGAAGGACTAACCCACAGAGGGACAAGAAGTGTCTCCTACCAGTTACGCTCCACGGGTATTGTCAGAGCAGTGAAGAGAACGGCAGGCGCAGCTCAGACCACCCATGTCAGTGCCATTACAGATCAGCCCCAACGTCTTTCGAAATCTTCCCAATAGCTGGTATCTATAACACAGATCATCGCCCAGCCGCGGCTCACACTGGTGAGTGACACACTATGTTCTCACCAGGCTCGGCAGGAGCGTGCACGGACTCTTTGGAGAGGATGGCCGTTCTGCACTGATGGCAGCACGGGGAGGTGGCCAGGCTGGGGACCGGCGAGCCTGGCACACGGGCACCAGTGCCACAAGACTGGGACTGAGAAATTCAGCCTTACGGACGGGGTGGTCTTCGGGGTCAGCAGAGAAGCTGTTCTGAAGTGAACATATCGCTGCTGTACGGTGGGGAGGTTTCACAGCTCCTGAAATGCTGTATCTGGTTTACAAATCAAACTGAACTACAAGGTATCACTTTTCTGGGTGACAGTCAATTCTGTTGCTCTTTGTAGACAAACTGCTGATAGGTTTTATCTTTCCATGTGTATATCGCATATCTGTATGCTTTCATTTCAGGCCACCTAGAACTTCAAAAAAATACCTCCCTATTTTTGTAGAAATTCTCTACCTGTGAGTTCACAATTTTAATGAAGAACTCACAATGCTTGCTTTTAAAAATTAGTAAAATAATTTCTCCTTGGCTTCTGTTTTTTTAACTTTCTTGTAAAGCCAGAACAGACTTGAGGACATAGTTACAAAGTTTCCTACTGCACAGGGCACTGGTTATAGAGCTAATTACCTGCACAACGAAACAAGCTATATAAGGTGAACCCTCACCAAGCTTCTGCCAATGTAAAATGACTACAGGAGTGCAAAGAAGTCAAGATATGTATCATTATAAGCATTCCTCAAAACAGTCTGATTTGAATTAAACTTCCAGGCCCAGTAACTCACCTCCATGGGTATTTCCAGCCCCACAGCCCCAAGCTTTTCAGCTGCTAGGTGCAGTGGCCACCTGGCCATAGAGTCTCCTTACACGGTGGTGCGGACTGCTGCCCTCGGAAGGGCTCCTCTGAGATGAGCGATGTACCCATCAGACTACAGCGACAAATGGCAAGAAATGCAGGAGAACAGGAGCAGCAGCTGGTAGTCTTAAGGTTGATGGTGAAATGTAAAAGCAATGCTGGCTGTAAGCAGGTTTACCGACTCTGGGATCACCATTGCCAACTGTACTAAAACGCAGGCAAGCTTGTTAAACAAACCTGTTCTTGCCATGGAGGACTTCTGGATAATCTTTTGTTTCCCACATGTAACCATATTCAGTCACTGGTATATTGGTTTTAGCAATTTCCTCTGTAAGCAGCAGCAAAAAGGAGGAAATTGTAAGGCAGACAGAAGACACTGTAGTCCTTTCACATTTTAATCTGCACTTTGGAGATGGCGTTCTGAGCATGCAGGAGCTGCTGAAGCACTGGGGAACCTGCAGTCCTACCTGACACTGCTTAATTATCTCAGCATGGCAGATTAAAGTTCACTTTTTTCACCCCTCTCTAGCACTCAGAACTTATTTTAGTGTTTTTATTAACTCATTCCTCCTCTGATTAAATTTAAATGGTAAAAATATCTAAAACAGATTTCAGACTTTCATAATTGGGACTTAAAAAGAATCACATTGGGACTTTCCAGAATCATACGCAAGTGCCATGAGAAAATAAGATCTGCAGTGAAAGCAAGTTCTCAGTTACCCTGGAAATAATTCAAGGCAAATCCACTCCTTCAGTACCTTTATTTTAGATGCCCTTTCTGCTCTCTGTTTCCCCAAAGTCCAAGAGTTTATTGTCCTGAAAGATGTAACGTGACAATTCAAAGAATATTTTACATCTCTCTGCCCTAGCTGAGATCAAGCAGAAACAAGTAGTCAACTACTAGGTGCTGCACCAGTACTTCAACAAGCAGTGTATGTCTGTCCTTGCTGTTGAGTCTGTACACTAAGCACAAAATATTTGGTAGCTGCAGCATCTGCTTTCAAAAGATTCTTCTAAAGTTTCTTCAAAGTGCAAAATGCAGTATAAAGGCAAATATGCAGCAGAAAAAAAATCAGTTTGTCACAATCAGGACAGTAACAAAAACCTAATGATTTTAACCAGCTTCCTTACTTGTAAGCTGGGTGAAACCAGGACAAGTCTCTGCCCTGGCTGCGGCAAGGCTGAGGATGGAGCTGGCTCTGGGCAATGCAGCAGCGTCCGCTCCATGACAGACACTGCATCACCCGTCCACCGATGCCTCCCTGAAATGACCCCAGGCTTGGTGCTGCCACATATCCTTTACCTCTGGAGAAGCAGAAACCTCCCTACCACACAGACATAAGCACCATTTCATTTTGTTAAGCTCTGCCACAATAAAACCCTTCCTTCTTAATATCTCAGGTGGACAGCTGGCAAGTGAAAATGTCTGAAGGCTTTTTCTATAAATTAAACGTTGAGAGATGTGTCTTTTCTTGACAGACATAAATTATTCTGAACCTCCGGCAGGTGATATAGCTGTTAAGATGAGAGTTATGCTGGTAGCAGGACAGGGCAGGATCTCCTGAGCAGGAGGATGAGCGGGAAAGCCATGAAATCTGTGCATCAGTCAGATATGGCCTCTCCTGTACTTTGATGACTATCACTACGCTAAGAGTGAGGAATTAATAACTAGAGAAAATGCCCTCCCTCCATCCTGTGAAAATGATTCTCCATGCACAGCACATCTTTAAGAGCTCAGTAAAACATTTTTAGTACAACACACACCCCGCCGCATGCCATAAATAAAAGCACACATTTGACCCAGCCATGACTTTCAGCAACATCTTTTTAAGTCCCAAGGTGAAGTCACAGTTCAGTTAAGGACAAAAAGGAAACCGTAATTTGTGTTCTGTGTGCCAGGACTTTACCCACATCTCTTTTCAGTCCAACCTGCCTAACATGCATCAAAATACTTTCACTATTGCTCATTTATTTTTTACACATGTAACTGTTAACAACTGCAAATTTAACACAGTGAGCACTTTTGTGTTTTTCTTCTAAAACAACTTTGTATTTTTTTGCTGCGACAGATCCACAATGCTCCTCTTCTTCACTGAGACAAACAGCTATGCCACTGTGATGACTTCTACACCAGTTTTAGAACCTTATGTCCACATCCCATGCTAATTACTCACCTGAGCACATCCTTGTAGTTGCATAAGGTCCTGCCTACTCATCCAAGCGGGGCAAAGACACTGCCTTGGGTAACATGCTAGAGGTGCACAGTCTGGTTTAGTAGCTGGCACACTTCTGGGCACAGTGCTGGCCCATGAGCACCCTCCTCACCAGCATCAGCTGTCCACCAACAGCAGCTGGGAAAAAACAAATCCTTCAGTGTCACAAAGCAGATTCTTTGTTCCATTTTCCTGCTACGCGGAAGTAGAAATTGGATCGTGGGCCACATTTAATTATATTTAGCTTCAGTTCTTACAGTAGGAGGAGAAGAAAGCCCCCTCCCGCCAAGGTTCCTGCTAGTGAGAATAGAGAAAATATCCACTGTGAGACTTTGTAGGTAATTGTTGCTCACTCACTCAACAGTAAGATGAATAATAGTATCTGCTACTAAGTGAACTTAGGGCTAAAATCATTTGCTTATTTCCAGCTCCCCTGGAAACAATCTTCAATCTGTTAGAAATGAAAAAAAAAAACAATCCCTCACTCTTTTTTATGAGATGAAATATCAGAACCAGCAAAATTTACAGTTGAAGATTCATAGCACCCACTATCGGCATCGTCTTCCTGCATTAATTCACTGGTTTGTCTATTCCACAAACGCCTCTCTCCAAGCAACACACGAGTGGTTAGGGTTTCCAACACGGCTCCGATGACTGCTCTATGGAAGCAAAGACACCAAGAACAGCTGTAGGAAACAGATGTGCCACGTAGGGCACTTTCAGTGAAAGGCCAAGGGACAAATCCTTCATGTGCTACTTAAGTTCAGGATCCCTTTATAAGAAAAAGGCGGTAAAAACCTCTATTATTGCCTATGTTTTTAGCTTGGCTCCACTTGGAAGTAGACATTCTGGTAGCAAAAGCCCTGCTGGAGTGAGTAAAGGAGAAGGGCTGCAATGGGCAGAGCAGCAAGAGTAGCTCCTAGGCCCTTTCTATAGCTAAACTGAAACTGGACCTGAGCCACTTAATTTTCATACATATAAAGTGCCAGCTTTGAGCAGCACATCGGCAGCCGCAGCAGCTGGATGGAAAAGTGGCAACCTGCAGAAATAGTTATCTATTACTCCGGGGAAAAAAAAGCACTTTGGTAATTCACAGAAAGCGATGTGCAACTTAGTGAAGAAATCAAAGACGCGACACCTACGATGGAGAAATCTCTGTCCCATAAGTAGCCAATCCTCCAGACACGAGCAAAAAAATTGGAAAAAATAAATGCAGTAAACACGGATACCAACTGGGGAAGAAATTAAGGATACTCAAAAGGACAAACCAGACGTGTCAGCAAGTGATATGAGTCTCATAGGCTTCTGACAATTTGCCAAAGGAGGCTTTAAGGATGATAGGAATACTCTAAATACTCCTGGTTGGTTTTACAACAGTGCTAAATTTCCAAACGTTTACCTTAGGCCTGCTCTTTTTTCTTGAAACAAACATGAACTAGAGTTAGTCAGGAGTACTGGGAAAGGACCTGAAAAGAAAGGATTAACTAAGGAGGAAGATGTGATGAGGTGCGGGCAGTTGACACCCACTCAGCATGGCCGAAGCCAGGGGTGCAGTGGCCAACCTGCTGACAGGAAAGTGTCCCCCCTCCCTGAGAGTGGCTGCTGTGACCAAAGGGCTGGAGAGCATCTCCCGCAAAGGGGCAGGAGGAGTAGAGAGAGATGCCAGCGCATCCTGGGCAAACGAATCACTACTTCTGCATCAAATTAATTACTGAAGCTCTCACCAGAAATACTTGTAAAACGAAAGTAGATAGAGACATAAGGAGAAACCTGGGCAATTCCTGGAAAAGACAACTGTACAGTGGCAAGCTCTTAGAGTTACTCGAGCTTATCAAGATAGCAGATAACTGAAACCCAGATGACCTTCAGTTTCAAGTTACCTGCATTCCTTAGACTCAAATTATTCTATTCCCATGCCATTTAAAATCTATTAACAAACCTTAAAGGGCGCAAAAAATACAGATAATCTGGTTAAAAAATAAATTAACCTTTCCAGTTTCCACAAAACCTGCATTTTGGCCGCAGCTTCCTTCCTGCACTTCGTCTGTCAAAATACAGCAGGATTCTTTACTGAACGGTAAGTCCTGTCCTCTCTATTTGGATAGATGTTTCCACCTTAGTGCTAATCTACTGCTTCACCACTTTGGTGGTAAACTGTCATAATCCAGCCGTGTAAAAATCATGAAGAAATAAAGACTACCTTTGAATGAAGTTCAGGTCATTCTAGTTGATCCCATACACGCATCACAGACATCTGACAAGTCTAAAACTGCAGATTAGTCACAGCCAAACTAAGCATTATCTGAAGACCTCATCTGCAGCTCCTGTATCCAGCAATCACCCTTTCACAACTAGCTGCGTCCTCCTCAGGTCAGTCATCTATAATCCAGCTTCTGCTTCCAACTTACTGTATGCTTGTGCAGGGCTGAACAAAGTGCCAAGCTCAGATGTGACTGTAGGCAGTAACACAACACACGTCAAACGCTAATGGTGAAGCCACGGTGCTCTTTAGTTGACTCCCCACTATACAGGTAGCCTGACCCATTTGTGAGCATGGGCACAAATACCGTTCAGAAAGGTACTGTAAATTTTATTCCACCTTTGCACAGGGCTGGAAACTGTATGACCCTGGTGCTTCACGCTGTATTTCTAAACACCATTGTACTTATAAACAGCAAGGTCCAAATGTCTGAAGTCCAAAGGCAAGTTACAAATTCTAAACCAAGCAGTCTCATCAAAAAGTTTGGACATATATTTTTACCTGTTTACACAAACTTTCAGGTTACAAGGAACAAGATTAAGAGAGCCAGAAGATGCTGAGAAGGATTTTGCTTTAATCTACTTTGAAAGAACAAACTGCTGATAGGAGGAAAAAAACCAAACTTTTTATCTAGAATGGAAAGCAAAGACAGTAAGTGCTTAGATAGTATTTAAGTGTCCTGCAAGCCAAGTCTTTCTAACATGCTGTTCCAGGTAATGGTTCCTTCCCTGTCTGTAAAACCCATTTTCATCCCAAATTAGCACTGGTTTTGACCCATAAGAAAACAAATGAACTTCACACCTGAAGAAAGGCTGGCCAGATAACACAACAAAACTGCAACATCGAGATCCTGCTGCAGGTGAGCTCAGCTAACCTCATCAGCAACGTCCTCTCCCTACCTCCAAACAACAGCAAATTTGCTTGGAGAACAACCCTGCCTAAAACTGTGTCAATCACCCTGAAACTGTTTGTAAATATAACTGAAATTTACTGAGAAGTTAAAACTAGACATTTTTTTTTCCCTAGAGCAGGATTTACAAAATTGCTTGAGAGACAGCAGCTGGCCAAAGCCTCCCTTGGTCTGGGAGACCACTGCACATGGCCCCCAGGCAGGCCGCGAGCCCAGCGAGCTTTTCCCACTTTCCACAGAGAAAGTTTTCTAACTGCACAGGTATACAGCACTTTTGAAGGAGAGATTCAGATCAGAAAAGCCTGTAGCTCAAATAGAAAAAGCTGGTTGTAAGCCAGCTTGCTAGGAAAAAGTTTTCCAGCAGATCTACAAGCAGTTCACACTCGAGCCAAACAAGATGCTCGAGCTCCTCAGAGGGTGGAAAAGCCACCCAGAATTAGGGTAGTCTCTGAAGCAATGCGAGGAGACGACGACTGGAGACCTATCTCACGTCCTTCGAGTGAGAAGCACATCTGCAACAGTTTAACTCTTCTGAATAATTGTTTCTTGAATCATCATTGAGGCTAGATGTAAAAACTGCATTTTGATAAAATCATACCAGACTTCAATTTCAGGGTAGGAGACTCATAACTATGAAAAAGGATCATTCCTCTCCAAAAAACGTCCTCACTGCTCCTCTACCAAGGCTGCCGCTCACTCTGACCTGCCTCTGTGTCTCGGGTGTCTTGCTGGGAATGCCAAGCTGGACATCCCATGCTGGGCTTGCTCCTGCTGAGAGTCCCATTGCCAGCACTGCAGAGCTGCCGGTTTGTGGAAGAAAAGGAAAGATGGTCTCAAAGTGTATCTCAACCCAAGAGGCTGCATGGACAGCATAGGCAGAGGTGCTTTAAGAAAAAAAAAAAAAAAACAAAACAAAAACCTAAACATATCAGGAAAGCTCTTCAGCATTCCTATCCAACAAAAGAGAACGAACATATTCCAGTTCTATAGCACCTAATGACTTTAACTAAAACTTCCCCCCTCTGCTAAGTTTCAGTCTTCTGATTTATTCAAAGCTTGTAATAAAGCTATAAACAAAAGCTCAAAACATTCTGATTCCCTGAAGGAGGGAAATTCTGATTATGTTTTTTAGTATGTGATTAGTCAGTATGATTTAGATAGAAATTTTATAACTTAAATCTCCAAGTAAAAAGAACTAAATAACGGCTGCCAAAGGAAATTTAAGGGAAGAAATCAAAGCTTTCAGTGACATAACAGCAGCAGATCCAGGAGAAGCAGCGACCTTGCAGAGGCTGCGTCTGGCAGGGGGGGTACCTGACAAACCTGTCAGCATTCTCACAAGTCCCAGACTTTTTCCAATTTGCACCTTCAGATCTATGCATTTGTTCGCTGAAATACAATAAGATAAAGTGCTGTCCTTGTTCCTTGTGCTGTCACTCAGCACTCACCCCATCAGCTCAGCACTGGGGCACGTCTCAGACACTCGGTCTTATTAGAAACCTGCACTGGTTCACATCTTAGCTATGCAAGAGAACACACTGTCTGGCCGGCCGCTCCTCGTATAATGCCAAATACATCTGCCTCTGCTGTGGGCTGGACTCATCACCACCTACGTCCTTTCTCTGAACTCCTCTGTGCGTGGGTGGCTTCAGCACACTGCTCCCAAGCAAATGAATCCCAAAGTACCTTGGTATCAGTTTCAGGTCTGCTTTTGGAAGTGGGTTTTCAGATGCCTTCCCTGTATTCCCCCTGCCCTAGACAGACGTCCTAACACCTTCTGGCAACACTCAAGAGCCTCCGGTGATGCTCTCCGAATGCGGGGAGGGAGAGCAGGAACCTTAAATGCTCGGGGGCAAAAGTAAATCCTTTCATTCTCTTTTTACACAGGCACTAGACAGACATGTGAAGCACACTGATTTGCAGAACGCTCCTCTCTATTTACCAGGGTGTTTTACTCTGCAGGCATATGCTCCCTCTGTATTCCCCATATGTTTTGGGGTTTTTTAAAAACAAATTTGGAGGAGCGGAATCATTTGCTCCATTGCAGGCAGCTTATATGAGAAACATTTGGAAGAGCAGAAGAGGATAGAAAAATCTACTTGATGAGAAGATTTCTAATCTGTCAGTTCAAAAACTCTTCTGCAAAAATACACAAGGTTCTGCAACCTTAAGGGCAATTCCTTTTTAAAGCCTGTAGACCTAAATATCTTAATATGGGTGTGCAACTTAAGACAAAATATAGTAAAGGTCGGGTCAGCTTAGAAAGACACATCTTTCCTGCATAAAGAGACAGAATATTGCACCCTCTTCAATACCAGACATCTTTTGTTAAGATTTGGTCAAGCAAGCCATTTACAGCTCACAACAGCAGCTGTATCGGTCAGATGAATGGATGTGCAGTTGTGCTTGTGTGGTACATAATGGTGACCTTTCTATCAACCATGTCCATCTAAATCTCAAACCACCGTTTGACAAATGCTGCACATACAGGAACAATGTGGTTTTCGTGCAGCATTAAGTATCCCATGCCACAACCCATGCAGGCAAGGCAGGAGCTGCCTGGCTGAGGGAGAAGACGGTACAAACACAGCACCTGGGAAATAGGGATTTTATTCTCAGCTTTCACTAAATTCTTGTGTGATCTAAGGAGAAGGTGTTCTACCTTCTTCTGTGACTGAATTCTCAGTGGCCCTGCAACTTATTCATCCTTTTAAAGAATTTTTTGTACCCTCAATTTTTAAAGTTCTTTAGAAAAAAAAAAAAAAAGAGAAAGAAGTGGCT
>Ga0065711_1027014_pt1 | contig 55661 bp, 34 predicted proteins | sample Hoacrofraction12_FD_59098 | JGI IMG/M metagenome (GOLD analysis project Ga0065711, IMG submission 59098) | Hoatzin crop microbial communities from Cojedes, Venezuela - Epithelial fraction 12 v2 (version 2) | ecosystem: Host-associated > Birds > Digestive system > Esophagus > Crop | place... | reverse complement strand
AGGGCTGGGTGAAGCAAGCAGTGGGCAGCAAATTTAGTGAGATGTGAAAGGCCATATCTGAGGAAGAATGGGAAAGAAGTAGCCCCTGAAGGGCTGGTGGGGCATGATAGGGATGTGTGTCTGTACGTGTAGGATCTTGGATGCAAAAAACTGGTGTGTGTATGATGGACTATCAAGGCCACGAGCATGCATTGAGCCTGGGAGTGGTGGTATTTGCTGTGCTTCACTGCAGCCCAGACCTGTATGAGGGTGATGTCCCCATGCTGCTCCATGGCGAGAAGCACGCAGCTCTGCAGAGGAACTATATCGGATGCCAGCTTGCCACTACCATCTCTGTCTCCACCAGCTATGGACGGAGCCTTGAGTATTCTGGATGCTGAGCAGCCTGACTGAAATCAGGGAGCAGGATCTTCCCCACGGAGCTGACGGACTAAACTTGCCAATGTCTAATTGCAACCGCATTTCTCTCCTGCTTGTCGCTGTGCTCATCTCTGCAGCCTGTGTGCTCACCCAGACTGCCACGCTCTCATGATATTTTTGTACAGCACCAGCCCTCTCTGCTCTCATTTCACTTGCCTCCTCAAGGTGCTCCAGTAATTCAAGTGATAAATAATAACAATAATAACGCAGAAGCCAGTTGAATTGAGCTTGATTACTCTGTGGCTGAATTTGGGCTTGATTGACTGAAAGCAGCTCTTACCCCCCCAGTTGTTATCCTGAGAGCCTCATTTTCTCAGTGCGATGTCGCTCCTCATAGCCTCAAACCAATCGGGCCTTGAGGCCACTGCCAACTTGCAACCCCGTCATTCCCAGAAAGACCCCACTCCAAAGCAGTATTTGAATTTACATTTTTGGCATGTCATATAATGAGGCAGGAAAATGACAGGGAAAATATCCCACTTCTGTACAGTGCCAACAGAACCTTGTTTTCCCTTGTTTTCTAGGCAGACTCAGTGTTTTCTTAGAGGAAAGGCGTTGGTTTGCTGGGGCCTCGAAGGATAGTTTTTTGCTGGTTAAACTGGATACATCCACATGTTCCCAGATATTTGAACTGGGCCCTGCCTGTTTTACACTACTTGCCTGATGGGTTATATGCGTGCGTGCATTAAACTGAAAGGAAAGAAATACAGCCTCTAAATCAGCAAAAGATGTAGTGGACACTCGTTCAACCACTGGATATCAATCTCTCCCCCGACACTGCTCTTGCAGGAGACATTTGTGGTACTCCCACTACTGTGCTCCCCTCAGCCCTGCCATCAGCCTAGAGTCAATGGTGGAGTTGCCTGGCCACACTCCCTCCAAAACTGGGGGAAAAGGGACAGCCTTGGTCTCTTCCTTCCCATCTTACGCCAGCCATGCTCTGCTCCTGTCCTTGCATCTGTCCCTAGTGTTGCTCTGTGCTGTGTTTTCAAGGGCACTGCCTATATCAGAGGTGAGTGAGGGCATTTGGTAACATCTTCAGCTGAGCCCAAGAAACAGGAGGAGCAAATGATCTGTGTGAGGTGGAGGCTATGTTTTTCTTGGCTTAATACGGATGAATGAAGAAAAAGGAGGGAAAGAAAACAACTCATTTTCACTCATTCTCTAAGCAGCAGCCGCTGTAGTGCTATAGCCAGGAGCATCTGAGAGACAGAAGGAATTCGAGTAACAAGAAAATGCCATTGTACAGACCTAATTATAGTGATCGCACCTGTTAGAGAAAACAATAAGCAGCAAAATGAATAAACCTTCCTGGGACTCATTTTATCAATGAAGCATGACCATCTGAAAACTCCACAGAGAAAATCTACAAGGAAGGCATCAGTGTACTCAGACCTTCTCCTTTCCACTCTCCCATCCTGTAATCAGCTGGGCAAGGTAACCAAAGTAAACCATGCATTCACCCACTGGCTGTATGCAGCTGCATGCAGATGCAGATGACCTTTTAATAAGATGCCTTCTCAGTCTCAGTATTTTCTTCACACCTGGGGCATTTACAGGCATATACATGTGGCTGTAAAATTCTGGTGCTTAGGAAAAAAACTGTGCACAGGTCTTCAAAACCTTGCAAAATTTGACAGTTCTTGTAGGGATGGTGGCAATAGCAAGCTCTTGGGGACAATCACAGTGTCAGTAGGAGTGTTGTAGAAAGGACTGTGTTCTACGTGTTTTAAATCTGCTACCAAGTAATTGTTATATTGTGCAACGGGGTGAAAAAGTACTTCTGCCACATTGCCTTCCCACCACCCATGGTCCCATAGACCTCATCACATCCCTCCCTCAGTGTCCACTGATCCGGGTGTCCTACCTGGTCTCTCTTCCTACTGAAGGTGTTAACTGCTTCTGGACTTCTCTTCCCCTTCTCCCCTGTACCTTTCCAAGTACCCAGTTATAGCTCCTCTGCACTGCAGCTTTGCATGCTTCTGTGGTTAAAGCAGACAAAGAGGATTAGCCTTTATAAAGAGTTAATGATGGTCTTTTTGCATACACAGCCCTCTTCATCCAAAGATCTTAGAGCAGGGGAAGTATCATTAGCAGCGTCTTGTGGATGGGAAAATTGAAGCATGAGGAGATGAAATGAATTTGCTTACTGGATGATTATTCCCTTACCGGATTTTCCTCACATCTCACAGCCCACGTCCTGGGCCAAAGCCCTATTGTACAACATACAGCCCAGACAGAGGCAAAGCCAGAGAAACAAGAAATCCTATGATACTCAATCTCGTTTCTTCTTTTCTTTTTCCAAGACCACTAGCATGTACAAAAGGACAAAGAAAGCAACACCCCAAGCTTTGTAACGTGTCTGAGTGACAGCTCTGGTGTCTGCAGTCCTTTGGGCACCCACTGAATGAGCTGAACAATGACGCCTCCAAAATAGTGACCCAACAGCATGTCTCAGCCCTGACTCGAGGGGAAAAAGATGAATGTGTTCTTTGATGACTGTTGCTGTTGAAAATTGGGCTGTGTTATTGTCAGCTGGAACAAGAGAGCTCATAAGAGTCGCTCAGTGACGCAAGCTTTGAGTTACCAACTCCTAGGAGCAGCCTTCAAATCACCGCTGGAGCTAACGGTTTTCTTCCACTTCCCAACTCAGTCTGACCTAGTAGGTAAAAGGCTTCATACCTAATTAGCAATAACTTAAACCAGATCTAAAGGAAACTGGACAAATAATTCACAATGAATAATTTATTGAATGAATTTTGCTTCTTTTTCTGTTTGTGAATTTTCTATGCGTTTGGTGTTGATTTCTCCAGCTAATTGGTTGTTTGAAATTGTTTGCTGATGCATATACTTCTTGGTCTGCTCTTTTCTTCAGGAGAAGTTCATTAAGGGTATCCTCGATCCAAAATGAATTGACTAATTTTAATTGGTCACAGAGGCCACATGGCATAAATGAATTTTGTGGCATGAATATGTATTTCTTCAATTCACTTACTGAAAATATTCTTTCAGACTGTTCTTTCCATTCAAACAGGATGTTTTGGTGAGCATCCCTTCTAGTCAATACACCCATTGGCTATTCCTGCAAAAGAAACTCATACAGATTCCAGAAGTGGTCAAAAGATACTCAGATGGAAAGAACCAGTAAAAGGTGTTCAAATGGAAATGGATGTGAAATACCTTACCTGTTGTGTAGGAACCTCTGTCTTTGTGTACCTAGATATGCACCGAAATTGCTCTCACATTTGTGTTAGTTGAAAAGAAACTTGCATTTGCTTGTATTACAAGGAAACCAAAGACACCCAGAATTAAAAACATTTAACTAAACTCTGCCTCTATTCTAGGTGACACTGCATTAGCATCCATGGTTTTGGCACAGACAGGGTCAGCGTATGCTCCAGGACATGTGCCAGTCAACATAATACTGCTTTGTGGTCCCAAGCACTTCAGAAGGGCTGTCTTCAAGAAGAGATGAACTAGTGGCCTCTTCCCTTAGGAGGACCATGAAACTATAAGCTCCTTATATCGCAACATCTATAACATACAGCAAGCAGAAAAGAGGTTCAGACACAGAGGACAGAGGGTGAAAACAAGCCACCCAACCTGATAATGAAAAGCAGGCACTTGGCCTTGGTGTGGAGCATCTCAGATAAGTATTTTAATTGCCAAGCTTTGGTGCTGGAGGGAAGGAAATCTAAGGTAAATTAAAAGATTAAAAAGATATTTTTTCATCAAGTGGCAAAATGGAAGAAGTGGAGGAGTCTGCTCAGGAGAAAATGAGCAGAAAGGAACTGTGAATGTTGTGAAAATATATCCATTAGACCTGCCTTATCGAAACGTGCTTTTGCCAAGCATCCAGCCCTGCATCTCCATGGCAACATGGCCTCGTCAACAGAGAAGAAAGTGTTTTTGTCAGGATGGGTCCAAACACGTAAAAGCCATTTCGATTTGGGGGCAACACGATCTTCTTCAATCAATACTGCACACATAATAATGACTCCTGCCACTTTTTTCATAAATCTCCACTTTCTGCTTTCATTTCCTGTGGTTTGACATCACTGTGAACTGGAACCAGGTTTGAATTCCCTACAATTTTCAGCCCCCTCTGCCCTCATCTGCAACACACCATGCCTCACGCAGCAGCTTTCTCCATTGTAACACACTCGATACGCTGTGTACTTACAGGTGGGATTAGCCTGGCCTGAACTGTGAGACGGGCTTTGAGGAATGCCCTGGTGGCACCATCTGCAGATGTAATGGCTGAAATTCTCGTCATGGCTGAGATGAGGGGCCAGCCAAACGGAAGATGATGAGTCTTTCTCTCTAGGAGTTACCTCTGATGAGGTGTGAGACCGAACGCCCTAAACATCTTAACTCTCAAAGAAATTGTGATGTCCTTTCTAGGGCACGGGTGATAGGTCTTCTGTCCACATCCTGTGAATAAAAACATTTTTTCTTCTTCATTTTTTCCTGCTTTTCCAGTTAGAGATCTCATTCTTCTTGACTGCCAGTTGACAAAGATTATTTGATCTTTCTAAATAACCAGCCCAGCAGTTCCACTATAGAAACCACTGTGTGGCCAAACAGATTTCTGTGTGCATGCAAGATCTGTGAGTGTGTGTGTTGGAGAGGGAGAGATGGAATATGTAGAAGATGTAAATGCCTATCTTATTTTTCATTTAAATTAGTGGGTATTAGGCATATAATCCAACATATTGCTTTTAAAATCTCAGCAGTAGCCTGCTGAATGCTTTGCTGTGAAAGTTACTAAAGAAATGTAAAATATATTTTTTCATAATAACTGCAATCTAGCTAGATTTAAAGCAATGCCCTCTTTGCTGTTTTATGTTCTATTTTGCCATTTGTTGAGAGATTTTTGAACATATTTAATCTCCAAAACCCCATCGAGAAGTGTGATTTGGTGCACAAGAGGCAAAAACAATTCCACGTTTGTGCTTTTCAGCTAATGCAGACAGAGGGAAGCTATTTCTCCAGACAGGTTGTTGCTGCTTTTGAATGCTACATGAGGGTCAGCAATTCGGATCCTGCCTGTTCCCTGGGGGCCTGTGGGTTTTGAAGAGAGGGAGCATGACATTTGGTCAGTGATGTGTTTGATTTCCAAACAGGTTTCCCAGCCTTGTAAGCACACTCTGTATGTTAGTGTTGCACCATTCAATGTTGTGGCCAGAGCCTGGAGGAAGGGAACGTAGGGAGATGGGTTTAAGTTACATTAATGCTAATAAATTAATAACTTGAATTTAGAAAGAGGCTGTCATTGCTAAACCACACACTGTTTACAAATGAATTTACAGACTCTGGGCTTGGCTCATCCCCAGAAAGACAGGATATTTCTCGACAAGGGGTTTGTCATCAGTGTAGCTTTACACTATCTGTACCAGCATACACCACAGCAAGGCCTCGCATGAACTGCACTTGCTTCATCTAACTGGCATAGCTAGCAGAAATCCCTTAGAAATGAGTGACAATACCACACTGCAGGCAATGAGACACTGGTTGGGGTGCAAATAAGGATCCATATATTCTCATTTATCTGTCTGTATGCCCAACCATCTACTGGATTGTCTGTCTAATCACTCCTCATAGGTGCTTTGAGGCTGAGTGGTGGTGTCACCTGGAAGCTGTCGGAGCTGTGAGAGTGCCTGGCAGGTTGCGTACTGAAAAAGGAGACATTCAGAAATTGAAAAACAGGATTGCTATTTTGTTTTTTTCACTCCTGACCAGAAATTTTCAGGGTCATTTGATAATCTGGATGACCTTTGTTATTGATGACTGCAGTAGTTGGTAAAAGACTGGAGCAGGAGTCCAGAAAAGACGCAGTTTTTATGAACATCCGTTCCTGATATAGGCTCATCCTTTCCAACCACTGACAGAACAGTCCAGAAAATGGTTCATGGACTGGAAATCATGAGTTAATGGTATTACAACAGTGGATTTCTCAGGGCTTCTCCGGACTTTTGTGAAGGTGAATCTGTTCCTGCCCTTCTAAAATGAAACAAATCTATTGGAAGTCAGTCTGAAATACTACCTGACGGTGACACCAGGAAAAAAGAGACCATTTTCTTCTTGGCTTCTCTTTGAATAGGAAAGGTGAGGATGCTGGCAGCCTTCAGCAAGAGAGCCTTTTTTTTTTTTTCCCACACTTTATTTTGTGCTCTTCCTTTTTCTAGAGCAACTCCTTTCATGAACTTGGTATGCCTGGGTGTTGAAGAGGGACCTCCTCTTACAATAGCCAGATCAGGAGTAGCAAAATGAAGAAAAAAACATTCACCTGCTTTCCCTAGTTTATCTGGCTTCTCTCATTCAGCCCTGCTTTTGGATCCTTCTGAGACTGGAGAGTTTGAGTGAGATTAGGGACTGTCATTTTATCACAGTTCCATTTCAGTCCCTTAACCAAAGAAATCTCTTAAGACCTGTTTTTTGCTGTTCCCCCTCCCCAAGTTGTTCTTCACCTGCTCTGGGCAGGGGTAGCCCTTTTCCACTGAGGTCTGGGACAGGCTTTTGCCTATAAAAATCTGAATCTGCTGCATCTGCCAACCCAAAGTGCCACTGCAGCACAGTATGCAGCAGGGGAGGAGGAATTAGGGTTAATGCTGGGGTAAAAGTTGGCTTAGTGTATCACACCACAGAGTTTACTCTTTTCAGGGGAAAATCCAGGATGTGCAGGATGCAGCAGATTCAGTTCAGTCCTTATGGCTTTGCACTGGTCCCTTCCAGTCCCTCTCAATACATATGGACTTCACAAGGTTGGTGGAAAATGCATCCTAAAATCACTGGAATCTGGAGGGAGGTTTTTTTTTTTGTCTGCCTGCAATCAAGTCCAGGGATATTAATTAGATGCTCTGCATATGCTTGGTTCACTGAGACAAAAGTTAAGGCAGCCTTTCCTCAGCAACGAAAGCCATCCCGCTGGAATACTGATTAAAAAGAAGCAGGGTTGATAGGAGTAGATGAAAAGGAGGTGAGTCTATGAGGTGGACAAGTGAGCTGGGAATCAAGACTCCAGGGTTTATTTCTGCCACTAATTCTCTCTACAGCTTGGAGAAAGTTTGCAAACCTGTCAGTGACTCCATCTCCAAAATGAGATCTGCTCCAGAGTTGTGGTGGTGGTAGATTTTTTTTCTTTAATGAGAATTAATTAATGTCTAAAATGCACTTTGGGATCCCAGAATGAAAGGAGCAAAACAAATGCAAAGTATTCTATTGTTTTATTATCTCCTCTATAGACCAGGATGGAGGCACCTTGCCACTCATATAATTACTTCCCTGCAGCTGCAGCCTCTCAAGAAATTAATATATGCTACATCTCCACATCTAGGTATGGAGAAAGACCCAGACCCTCCCACCCACCATTTACCCCCCCTCCCCTGTCCTTCCTCTCTCTTGCTCTCTCTCGCATTAATAGCAGCGATGGCATTAAAGTAACTTTATCTCTTTGGTGCACACATATACAAACTCAATGGCGGGTAGTGTTATGAGGCTTATTGCTGAGTGCGTAATGACTGCTTCTTTTTTGGATGAATGAATTCAGTGGGTGACAGGTATGTAATTCATTGCTTTGTAAAAAGCTTTGAGAGGAAGTGTATGAAATGTACTATATAAATGTCAATACATAGCACACTTTAAAGCCTGTGGGTTGAGTCATAGGGAGGGTAGATTTAAGGGGGGGATCATAAATAGCAGAAGAACAGCTGGTTTCTCTGGGTAATGATGACTGAAGACCTGAGTGATGACTGCTTAAACATACCCACTTGGTAGAGTGGCCCTCTTTACCACGGCCCTCTTTACCACAGTGTCTAAGTACCTCACAGCTTGTAATGCATTCATTCACCAAACAGGGGAGGATTATCTCAGCTGCGCAGTGAGGGTGCAGAGATATGGGGATTTTGGGTGACACTCCTGGTGTCTCTGCGGGAAGGAAAGTGGGGCTGGCAAGCTCAGGAAGAGAGGGACCCCAGCCCACCCTAACCCCCCAAACCCAGAGCATTGCCCTTCCAGATACAGTGCCCGGGCTGGTGCCACCTGAGCTGAGCACAAATGTGAGCTTTGGTTGTGTCCCTGTGCACCGCACCAAACCCACTCTGCATGCCCAGCACTGTGCGATGTCCTGTGTCTCCCCAGCACAGAGGAGACTGTACCCTTACACAGAGAGGAAGAGCCCAGTCCTCAAGGGATGAGGACACTGGCCTTTCTGCCATAGGGACAGCAAATGGGGGCTGGCCTCTGTGCATTGGAGCTGTACACGTTTTTCCCAAACAACCACCTTGGAAAATAAGGGCTGAAAAAACAGCCTTTGGTGAACTTGAAAGAATGCTTATGGGTGCCAAGGTCTGACAAAATGTTCATATTTTGGTGGCTGTGAACTGTATGCAGCAGCCACCTCTGCCATTAATTGTTTCTTTGTAGTATTTTCATTATATACATGGAGTAATGTCTAAGGAAGTTAGGTGAAAGAGCCTTTGGGGATCTTGATTCCCTTGCTTGCCTTAGAAAACCCCAGCCCCAATATTAAATGCCAATTAACATCTTTGCATGGCTGATACTTGTAAAGTGATTTCATGGGAGACACGTGGTGAACAAACACTGTTTTGTACAGAAATAGGAGTGAAGTATTTAAGGGAGTTACAATCAAAGGCAACAAGTTACCATACTTCAGCAGATGCTGCAAAAATACGAAGTATTTCAAGTTAGCATACACCTTTTATTGCCTCTCCCTGCAGACTAAGCTAATTACACTGCCACAGAGGGAGAGAACACAAGAGAGAGACTGCAAGTGCCTTTCTTCAAAAGTCATGTGAGAAAAGCCATACGAAGCCTCCAGTTTTTCTCATCAAGGTGTGTATATCCAGTTGGGTCTAATCTGGAGAGAGGATTCCTCATCACACTGGTTTTGGTTGTACCTTCGTACAGAGCCTTGCACAGCAAGTGGCAGCATTGACCGGGATGCCTGTGGGCTCCTGTAACGCATCCAGCTGTAGTGTTAACCTTGCCCATGGCTTCCTGCGCCAAGATCATGCTCTGTTTCAGCCTGAGTGGATGCCTGCAATTAAACCTGGAAAAAGAGAGCCCTGGCTTTTATGAACAACTCCGCAAGCAACAAAGGGGAAGGAGGAAGAGGATTTATTTAGTTTCTCAGGAGCTGGATATGTTAAATGTTGTGACTTTTTAAGGCTTGCTGCAACAGTGGCCGTAAACAATGTGTAGTCGTAGAAACTAACTAAATAAAAGTCTCTAAATCCCAACAATACGAGTGAGAGCTCAGGACTGTTTCTTGGCAAGTGCTCCTGTTCTTTACAGTGCAAAAGGTGTGAAGCACAACTTGCTCTGCCAAAACCACTGTTCCTCCTGCAGGACAGCGGTTGCCTCAGGTACACACTGTGTGGCGTGGATATGGACTCCACTGCTTCAGGTGAGCATCACAAGATCCTGTGCAACAGGGTTTTCTGCTAAAAAGGGAACTGAGGCACAGAGACAATATGACTGACATTCATGGAGCACTTGGATGTCCGTCTTTCATCTAGATGAGTTTAAGCACTGGACTTGAGAGAGCAAACCAAATCCACATACAATTTTTACTATGGTGCCCTGGGGTTTGCTACTGCACACACCTGGAGAGGCCAGTGACTGGACTCACCAACCAGTCTGAGGACATCTCAGCTCAACGCCACCCAGCTCAAGGAGGCGGATTGAGCCACCAAGGCTGGCCAAGGCCCTGAGAGAGTCTAGGCAAGACAGACTCCACCATACCACGATGGGGTGACCAAGCACAGGGAGTGTGCGCTGGGGACAGCTGCCAGCAGCTGGGGTTAAAGGCAGTGTGTATGCACCATCTCCTCGCAGCCCTCACCCAGGCAGACTGCAGCAGCTTATAACTGCTATCAATCTCTATCATTAGTTCAAGTGGCAGAGGTCAACACCTTGAACTGCAAGGCTTTCAGCCTGCCAGTGACCCAAGGTGGGAGGGGGGAGGGAGGGGGAGAAAATGGTGCTAAATGATGGGATTTCTGGTGTTGTCCTTATAAAATTTTTTTCTCTTTTTTGCTGAATGAAATTGCATGATCAAACTGATTTTAAAAGCACCGTTAGCATGGCACTAGCAGCACCCTCACCCCCAGCTATGTCATGCCCCTGCTGAGTGTTACACCCACCTCTAATACAATGCCCATCAGCTCCTGCACCTTTCCTGACACCTCCTGCACACAGGTCGGGTATCTTTCCCTTGGGGAGGACCCAGCCCAATGTTTCAATGTTTTGCTTCCTCCCACTTTCACTTTGTGGCCCAGTGCCTTATTTGCTGCTTTCTCACTTCTGCACTAAATACCAGCTATATATTTTCTCATGGGCTTTTTTCCTACAGTGATCCTCACCTTAGTATCTGAGTGCCTCACAAAGATTAAATTATCTTCCTATATTTGTGCGCATATGTGGCAGAGCTGCAGGGAGAGCTCCCACGTTGGATCCATCCAGGGAGAGACTGAGCACCATTTTCTTCCCCCTGACTTAGAGATGCTGAGTAATGTGGGGAATCTGATTTCAAGAGGCATTGCATTCTCTGCTTTCTCGGCATTCAGCATCCTTCTTGGCTATGAATGAATATATAATTTTGGGGCACAAATGAGTGCAATCTTGTTTCGTGAATCTTTATCCTTCCCTATTCTTTATGTACCTTTATTCTGCCCTACTTCCAATTCCTTCTTATTTCTATTTTTATGCAATACTGCTTTCTTTCTTTTCCTCCTGTCTTCTTTTTTCCACTTTTTTTTTATCTTTCTTTTCTTCTGCTGCCCTCCCAGCTTTTCATTACTGTCATCTTTTTTCCCAGCCACTGAACCCTTGATGTTGTTCTAATTGACAGACGGGATTTAAAAGCACATTCGAAAGTGCCTGTCTTTTTAAATAGACTCCTGTCTCATCAAAAGATGTACAGCAACATTCCATTAGAGCACATCATTTGAAAATAGATTGGGCTTTTAGCAACTGCACTTGTATTTTTATAGTTAGGCTGTTCTGCTGGGATTGTCCCTCCCCCTTGCCAGCCCCCATCATCTCTCGTTTTGGGAAGGACAGGGGCAAAAGATACATTAAAGAGAGATTAATAATGTTTTGTTTTGTTTGGGTTTTCTCCTCTCTGCAGCTCTCAGGTGCTTTCTCGGCTTGTTTGTTTCTTATAGCCATGGCACAGAACGTTTTAGAATGAAAACAGGGATGCAAAATGCATACATGCTGACGTAAATGAAGACATGGCTGAAGAGCAGCAAAAAAATGGCTCATGTTGCACTCGCATTGTTTGGTATTTTACAAATCGGGATTCAGTAGTGGCTTTTTGAACCCATTTGTGCACAGGGCATTAAGATCCTGTTCTGCAGTAAAGTGGACCAGGAAGTGGTCACTGAGAGACAGCTCTGCCCCACAGGCATGTCCATGCGCACTTTTAAATGAGATCTCTTGGATACCAATAATATGGTAATTGCCAGCTCCAGCAAGGCAGCTTCAGGAATAGCTGAAGAGGCTGTGTCAGGGCCAGCAGAATTCTGGAAAGGAGGGCTGCAGTGGTGAAAAAGCCCTGAACTTGCTTTGATCTTCAGCCAAAATGGCTGCAACCGCTGTGGCCATTGGGTTGTGCAGGGATGAAAAGGCAAGATCCAGAACCACCAGCAAGCCCAGACTCTGGGCCTTGCCATACATGTGATGTTGTTCAGTGCTCCTTTAGCTGTGCAGCCTCTCCAGCAACTGTGATCCTGGGCTGGGTATGGCACCAAGTAGGCAGAGCTTTGGTGTCCTAGGTCTGGAGAAACTGGGAGCCAGGGAGGGTGCAGAAATCATGGATATCTCCTGGTGGCACAGAGAACTGAGACAAGTCTGCACTTTCCTCTCATCTTATTCTGGGCAGCTATGAACTTCTGCTACAATGTGCATTTTACTCTATTGCTATGGAGTGATGGTTCTGCTCAGTTTTTACACTCAGAACATCAAAGAAGATGGAGATTGAAAAGGTCTTGCAAAGGTCTATTAGATTATATAGTTCCTCCCATTACCTCTACACCTCCCCCCCTCCCAATAATGTTCAACAATAATTATTGGGCTTCTGAAATTGCTGGAGCTTAATTGCCATCTACTTGGTAACCATGTTGGGAGATGCAACAACACTTTATAAGGCCATCATTTATGAACTACAGTTACTTGCTGTTAAATGTCAGGGCTACTTCAGTCGTTACCAACACAACACAGCAACTGCTCCTGCACGAGCCTGAAGGCCATCATTGTTGTTATATTCGGAAGAAACTGGCCCAAACTCTGAAGTTGGATCCAGTTTTAACTTTTAGTGTGCTAGAAGTGCTTAAACCTGTGCATCTAGCATGGACCACAAAACAAAAATGGGATCCCTTTTCTGGAGTCAGAGGTGGCTTTCCTCCACAGGCAGGAGCATTCAGAGAGCACGGCATCCATCTCTGCACCCTGGGCAGTCACTGTTCGCTCCCATCTACTGGCAAATGTCTTGAACCTCCATTCACTCAAAACCATGCTGAGGGAAAGAGAAATGGCCGGTTCTCACTCTCTACTTGTGTAGGATATTTATTTACTCTTTCTTCACTGCCACAAAGATCTGCCCTCACATAGACTGTCCTTCCAGTCACGAGCCAGTCTGCTCACAGCTCCTCTGTGTTTCACCCAGATGCATCAATGGAAAGCATCATCTACCTTAGGGACTAAGCTCTCCTTCCCAGGCTTAGAGAGGCAAAACCCATTCCTGTTCTAAATCCAGCACTGATCAGCAGCTGTGACTTCATCATCCCCTCTCTCCGCTCCCCATGTTAATCCCCCTTGCTATGCCACTATTAAGCCCAAGACAGAGGCAACAGCTACACTTTTCAGCCCCTACAAAGCAAGAGCTCAATGCTCCTGTTTTGCTTTCCATGCTCCAGTTTCACATGTAGTAGTGATAATCTCTTCGCTTTCTTGGATCCCCACAATAAACGGCTCCTCAGAGTGATTAAAGCCTCTCTGCTTGGCTTGGGCTGTGCATCGATTTTAGCTGCTGCTTCTTGCTTTGTGTACAGCACATCATAGAAATCAGAGATGGAAAAGACCTATTAAGTATCAACTTCAACTTCTGAGTCTCTCCACCTCCCCTCGGTCCCCCGAGGGCTAGCAGGAGATTATTCATTACAATGTATTTGTAGCAACTTTTTCCAATCTCTTCGCAAATGGCCAAGGGACCATACCTGCCAGTCCTTCCCATGCAAGACCCAGCCACACCTAATCACAGTGCTGGCATCAGCAGGGAAGCTGGCTCCTTGGTTTCTGGCCCATTGCTCCTCTCTGCTCAGTACAGAATGTCTTTGTGGAGCCCTCAATAAACATGCTTCCTTGGGGCGCTCTCAAAGGAAGACACAAACAAGCCAGACTTTGAAGTTAATGGGTAGTTCTCTTATTCTCAAGCAGGATACCTAGATTCATATAAAGAGCATCCCCACCCTCCCTTTCCTTTTGCACTACCCTTTTGAGAGCCAGTTTTCCTGCAGAGGTGAATGAGTGGGTTCAGAGGGTTTACCCTTCTTGAAGATGGGACTGTTGACACCGATTCACCTTCCGAGTCTTGATTTCTCCAGAGCAATTCCTCTCTGATGCTGTCTGATTACAGGTATTTCCATTATCCAAATACTTGGGAGTTTGAACCCTTTTAAGGCACTGGCTTAAAGGTTGTTCTCCTATCTTCTGCCTTCCAGCCTGACCCTCAGCCACTTCAGCAGGATGGACCTCTCAGAGGAGTCGTGGGGACTCTTAAGAGGGAAGCAGGGTGGGCTGTGCCTCTGTGCTAACCATACCCTAGCACACACAGAGATCAGAGACATCCCTGCAGCCTATTAATTTTTTGGGGGAATACTTTCAAGTGTGGTGCAATAGGATAGGACAAGTAACCCTACAAAAGATGTGAATAATCCTCTGCTGGTTTAGTTCCCTGAGGCAGCTCTTAGGAGGATCAGCGTTGTGCAGAGGACTGCAGTGCATGGCTGGGAGCTGGACATGCAGGTGGGGCACCCAGTTGTTGGCTGCACAATAAACCCCACCTTTTATCTAAACGGTAGGAAGAAGGGATAAGGCAGCTGGCAGACAATTTTTACACCTCCCTATTCCCAAAAGTGTTGAGCAGCTTATGGCTTGGCCCAGGATATTTTCCATTCCTATTGCCAGTAACATGCAGAACAATGGAGAATCATCCCTTGTTTTCTGCACCTCTTCTGAAAAAATAAAGAGTTTCTCTGGACACATTAAATGGGCTGAATTTAGCCAGCAAAAATTCCACCCAAACTCCCATTATCTCATGTTTCCCATCGGCTGGCTCTAAGCCTGCAGAGGCACCTAGCCAAGAGAAAACAGGCACTGGCTGTGTCCACATTGATGGGGAGAGGTATCTTCTGCAGTGAGATCCACATCCCTGATTGTCCACCCTGGGGGATGTGCCAGAAGAAACTGTGGCTCGTGCACATCCTGGGACCCAGGTTCCCTTCCTAAGGACAGCGTGGTGCAGGGATGAGGGGGCACCAGGCTGGCTGGTGGATTCAGAAGGCAGCTGGGGTCTGCCCTGGAGATCAGGTTCATGGAGAGCACTGCGGAGCCACAGAGACTGGGGTGGACATGGGATAGAGAGGTGAAATAAGTTCAGTGGTGTAACCAATTTGTACAAGAAATAGGAATAACCTAGAGAGGCAAGGGGCTGTGGTTGGAGAGACAGCAGGCAAGCATTCTCCCAAGGCTATTTATTCACCTTATTTCCAGACTAATACTCAGACCTTCGTGCTTGCTACCTTTCTGAAGTCAGCTCTATTAAAATCAGTGCTGGTGTGTATTGAAATAGAATAGGGGGAGAGTAGGGAGAGGGGAACAGTCTTTTTTTTTGTGGGCACACTTTGTGTTTCACCTACACCCACTGCCCTTACTGTCGCAATCCTTCCTTCTAATATCCTGCCACATTAAGCTGCTCAGAGCCCTAAACACCACAGCTAATTTCTTCACATGAAAACTACGCCTGCTTCAACAAAGGTGGTAGACCTGAATGAATGGATGAACATATACCTTTCTTCGCTTTATCACAGACAGCTGCTGAACCAGCTCCAGCCATCTTCAAAACCTCTTCGCAGATGCCAAGAAGGGAGTTTTTAATGCATTTGAGGAGCGGCTAGAAAAACTAGCCCCACCATCCCCAGCTTCCCTGTGTCACTGAGTCACACACAAAAGCAGCGTGGACCCAGGAAAAGCGTGGGTTCGTCAGAGACTTCAGCAGAACTCCCATCCGTTTGCTGCACTATGCCAACATGAGAGCAAAACCTTTCCTTATCTCACTGTGCCCGAGTTTACGGGTGTGTTGTGAAACCACTGAGTTCAGGCACAGTCCATTATCACTTAAAAAGTTTAAAGAAGCTTGGTGAAATTTCCTCAAGCCTTTCTTTCAGGCCATGTCTACACAGCTTAGTTAAAAACAGGACTGTTGGCTGGTAACTTGTTTACTAATGATAGTTTCCACAAATAACTACAGATTTCACAAGTATTCTTATCATTTCAGAAACATCCACCCTGTTCCCCATTAAATATTTCCACCTCTGGCTACACTAAGGTTTGATATGATGCTCAGCACAGCGGAGGGTGGTGAGATCGCTGGTGAGGAAGAGGATTGAGCCAACCAGGGTATGCAAGGTGGAAATGAGAGAGACTTTGGGGCAGATTGGCCATTGACAAAATGGGGTGGACACTTCTGGTAGGTGGTGGAAGGTGGGAATCACTTTTGTTCGCTGTTCTTTCTTATCATTAACTACAGGCTACACCCACATAAGAAGAATCAATAAATTAGACTGCATCTAAGAGACAGGAGACTTGGCAGCTCTGCCAGTCACTGGTTGGCTGTGTGACTCGAGGCACTTGGACATAAATTTCTCTTCTGCTTTCCTATAAGAAAGGAGGCAGAGGGAGGCTATAAAGCATGTTGGGATCTGCAGATGAAAAACGCTAGCAGATCAGAGCTGGACTTGGTCTCTCTGATAATACATCAAGAATGATTATAGTTACTTCAAAGGTTTTCTACTGGTTCACAGACAATCATAATTTTTGTTTGCCTCTTTTTCAGCATTTGTCCAAAATAACTTTCTTTTAGACAGTGGTGTTTCCGCCCAAGTAATTTTCTAGCTTTGTATTCTGTTTTCTTAAGTAGGTTTAAAAAAAAAAAAAGCAATTGATACCTTTCTGGCTCACTGGGAAAGTTGGAAATTTTAGATTCACTGCACAGATTCCCTGCCCCAAAGAGATCATAGTTATTGACAGCAGTAGGGTTATCATCTTTACTGGGAGCCTCTGATGTTACTTCTCTCCTGTTTCAATCAAAGTTTCCTTAGACAGCTTTAGGTTCCTCCTCTCCTACCCAGCTCTTCATGGGCTCTGCTCTTCTTTTCCCTAATCCTTCTCATTCTCCCTTTTACTTTCTCAGGGCCGATAGACTAAGCTAATCTCAAATCCAAATTCTAGCTATTTAGCAGCTGAGCTACAAGACATGCCCACCAAAGGTTTGCACACTGAGACTTCTCTGAGATTTTTCCCAATGTGTGCAGAATTATATCAGACTATGCCCCTCCACCAATCCCCTGTCAAAATTTGAAATCTACCCTCCAAAATCATGGGGAATGAGAGCCCGGGTTTGTTCTTGGTTTTAGGTTTGCACTCAAATCCACACACATGCCCCAGTTTCCTCTGTCTCAATGACAGTTATCATCCTATGGTGGACACCACACACAAATCAGTGAGGCCCCTTCCTAGGACTGAAGAGCACTAATAAACCTTTATGTCTCTATTAGATCTTCAGGTGGACCGTGATACATAAAGTGAGAAGACTTGTTCCAACAGATAATCTAGACACAGCCGGTAGGAACAGATGTTGAAGGTCTGTGTTTGATCTTCAGTAATGAGAACAGAAAAGGACTTTTCTCCTACCTGCCCAGTGCTACTTCCACGAAATTCAGTTCATTACAATTTAGATACAAAGACCTACTGGAAGACCAAATTTTGCATATAATGCCCTAGTCTGACAGTAATTCATTTGCCATATAGTTAAACCAAAAGGTTAAAGAAAAGTTCCAATTTCTAGGTAACCATACAGGCATAAAAATAATAATTTAGTGGGTTTGGACAGGGTATTTTTTTCCTTTTCATTCACTTGGCTTTAAAGCAGCCTCAGCTTAAGAAATTAGATTTGACAGGCGATTAGTCCATAATGTAGTGCAACCACTTTTGGTATTTGAAGGAAAAATTGAAAACAGGCTAGATGTTTAACTTTGAAATGTCTGCCTTGGATGTGAAGGGCAGGAACTTTAGGTTTTTGGCATCAAGACCTAGGTGACTTGCAGAACAGGCTGATCTTATGCCCACAGGCAAGATAGGCTAGGTGAGGCCAGCTGTGACTAAACAGTAGTAACCAGCATGGGTTTGCTTTCACCTACAGGGAAGTTTATTACTATTTCTCCATTTGGTAAGTGAACTCACATTCTTCAGAACAGATGACAAAGTCCAAGCCTCCCACTTCTATTATTCTGTAGTAAGTTGTTCTTCTGCCCCAAATGCTTCTTTTACAGCACAGAGTCTGAGACAGGCACATTGGGAACTAGATCCCAAATTGTAGCTTACATATGTGTTCCCAAACTGCTCCATCAGAAGTCTGAAGTTTGCATCTGAACTCCTGTGCCTATGAATTAAAAAGGCAACTGACACACGTAGCTACAAAATTATTTCAGACTCACTTTCCAGATATCCTGCTGCTCTGGGGTATTGCTCTGCTGGCTGTGAAATGCCCTTGCTGCAATGCAGAATTGGCACCACAGGCTGCAGAGAGGCATCCCCAGCACATCCCAGTCTCTCTTTTCTCTCTGTTCCTTTTTCTCATGAGCCAATGGCTTCAGTGCTCTGTTTCTTGACGACTGTAAGTCACAGCAAAATTCCTCAACACCACAAATAGTTGTCCACAGGGAAATATGGTGTGCTGTGTGTGATGAGGAAGACGAGATGTCTTCTGGCACAGAGGCTGAAAACATTGCAGTGAAATGTTCCTCTGCAGCAAGGACCATTCACAGGGCAAGCGGGACAAAAAGACCCCAGAACACTCAGCTCTCCTGAAGTATACTTGAAGGCCTCAGCCATGGATATTCACCCTCAGACTGGGAATTCATGGTTCAGGTGTCTAACGAATCTTCCCAGTCAAATCAGACAAAGGTATAGTCATGGATGTGGCCCAGTTAGCATCATGAAGCATGAGTTGGCCTGTTGGGAAGCCAGCCAGTGTTCCTCACTACAAAGGCTTTCCACAAAGCTGTTTTCAATGCAAAGTCATCCCTCAGCAGTGCCTCTGGGACAGTTTAGGTTAGGGAAGCATTAAATGGCATCGAGCACATGTGACACCCTTCATCATATTGACTGAATCCAGGAACTTGGAAAGAGCTCAACAGGAACAATGCCCTTTATCTTTTAAATGAGTACAGCTCTTATCTCTTCAAACATTCAGGCCAAGTAGAAGCTGGACTGAGTCTTCACTGCTTTGAGTTTTCCGAGTTTCCTCTCTTTTGTCTGGAAAACACTCCAGAAGGGAGACCAAATCTTTTCACTGTGCTAAGACCAAATCCAGGTAGGAGCAGCAGGGACTATTTTATTACTTTCAGTTGAAAATCCTCCCTCCCTGCTCTGCTGTCTCTGCAACAGGCTAAAAGCAGCCTGCAGCCTCTAGGGCCCTCCTGGAGCAACTGTATTGCTGTGCATAGAAATATCCTCCATCTATAGCATTAATTCCTGACTGCATAGAAAACACAGAGTATTTAATGTTTGGTATAAATTGTTAATTTCACAACAATCTGGATATAGTTAACAGCCTGGGATAAGTCAGAGTTTTTTCTTCCCTTGCCAGCTTTCACTAGCAAACACTGATAACACTAAGGGCCTTTCTTATCATTTGTATTTTGACAAACCCATTTTGTGTGCTCCTCAAATGCCACTTCTGAGTTGTTAACTCATCTCAGGCAGTCAATGCAACAACAGCAGGGAAAAGATAAACATACTGATACTCACTGTCAATGTAAATCCGCTCCATCCCCTCATCTCCAGCCCCCATCCAGGCACCAGCTCATCCCTCCAGCCCCATTAGCAGCTGGAGCCTCGGCTGAAGGGTGCAGAGGGAGTCCAGCTGCAGAGCATGCAAAAACACACTCAGGATGCAAACTTAGAGATGCTCTTCTGCCAAACAGCTCCAAGAAGGATTGAACCTCTGCCCTCATCAGTCATAGTGGGATAAGACCGTCAAGCCTTATTCTCCACAAGCTGGACCACGTACACAAATGTTCACCCATATATGACACCACCACACCACATGACTGGCATGAACCAAAAGGCTCCATATTGCTTAAGAAGCCTTTTAAGAAGGAGGTGCAGGCTGGGATTCGCTTGGCCATGATTACAAACACCAGCTCTAAATTATCTACTTACCTCACCTGTGAGGCAGGAGGCTCCTGACAGAGGCAGAAGCAGATATGGTTCACCTGTAGACCCCAAGGTACCCACCCAACAACGGAGTCCCAGATACCTCAATGAGAAAGCATAAATTAACCTCATGTGCCAGCTGGACCTGTCCTAAGGTGCCCTTGCAGGAGAGGTTGTACCTTGAACAGATTGATGCTCCTATTAGACAAATGGGAAGTGAGGGGACAATCTGCTGAGCTCTTTAACTTTTATTGACTTCCCCACACAAATCTCTTACCTATTTTAATTCCCCTTTGAAGGTAAGAAAGGCTGGGCTTTTAGCTCACAAGGCTCATCTGAAATATCTCAATGAAGTGTCTGAAACTCTATCTTAATATTCTCTGACTGCTGGTTCCAGTGGCTAGTTTCTGACTTTCATGGCTCTTTGCTTTCTTTCTTTTTAGTAAATGTGTATGTTTCTCAGTTATTTTTTGTGTGCTTTCTTCTTCTCTACCACAACAGACCAACAGATGGCTGTGACTATTTTGCTAGGCCAAAGCATCCTTGGCTGGATTCCCCAGATGAGTAATGTGATAACTTAGTGGGTTTCCTTGCTAACTCCAATGCTGAACAGGGAGAGAAAATTAGAGGGATATAGGAAAGGGTAGAGGAAGGGGAAAGTCAGATAATGACAAGGTTGGGGAAATATTAACAGCAAGGAAGACTTTTGGCAGGGGTTTTCCTTGAGTAACCTCAGCTGGGCTCATCCTAACTTCTGTGAAGTTTTAAAACAGCAGGGGGGAAGAAAAACAACAAGGCAGACAAACATGTCCAGACATTTTTCTTTCTTTTTACAAATGCCATTAAAAATTGGGAGTGCAAAAGCAGCTTACAGACGACATTTCAAAGGGGCTGGGTGTGGAGAGAAATTGCAAGGTAAACAGGACAGTTTCTATCTTCCCCCTACCTCCAGCTTGTGTGCAAGGAAAGATAACAGCAGCAGGAGAAAGCAAAGTCTGCCATGGAATTTAGCTCTTTTTTCCCTTGTAACAGAGAGAGAGGGAGAGACTGCATGTGCTTCTGAGGCATCTCTGCTTTGAACCTTATCAACAGGGACTGTGCAATGCAGTTTCTCTTCCTCCCTCTCTTCTAACTTTTGAAGCAAAACACTTACGTGCAAGGAATGTCGGAGCATCTGACAGCCAGGAAGACAGAGGAGAAAGCCAAGGAGTAGAGAGGAGGGGGCTATTGGTTCCCCTCCTCCTCCTCTTTTTTTCTTTCCCTGTTTTCTTTCTTTGATTAAAGAAAGGAAGAAAGAAGAGAACAGTGTAGAGATGTCTTTCCACCCCTCCCTTAACAAGTCTCAAGAGCATGGCCCATGTTGAGTCAAGCAGATTGTTAAGGGAGAATGACTGTCAATGGGATCTCAAAGATGCAATTCTTTTTTTAGGAATAAAGGAAATAGAAAAGCCTCTTGTCATGGCTGCTCACTGTTTATGAAATGTTTTGCCTGTATGAGACCTACAGGGAATCTGGGAGTGTGCTGAATCTGTTGAACCCCCCTCATTCCCTTTGGAAGGGATCACTTGCCACATACCTTTGCAAGTAGAGACAGTCCATATAGGCATCACTACTCACTTTTTCAGGTTTATATACTCTAGTAATAGGCATTCAGATAGGTGTGAAATAGGCAAGGAAGGACAGTCTAGGGTTTGCAGGGGAGCCATGGGACGGTGGGCACATCTGAAAGGCAAGCCAGAAATAAGAGTTTAGAGTAGGAGCTGAGCTCTCCTGAAAATCTGGTCCAGCACTTCCATTAAAGAAAAGATTCTTGGTATCTTGCTCCATGCTTTCATTGTGCCCTGGCAGAGGTTGAATGAGTTAGGCAGAATTTCAAATCAAAATCCGAGACCTGAGCTTGGAAGAAGCTTGGAGCTAGATCTGAGCTTTTGCAGATGGTCCCTCTATACATAATGAGGTCAATCAAAACATCTGATCTCAATACCCTTGACCTTTTGGAGGGTGTATGAATTTGAGCCCAGGAATATGGGATCATCTGGACTGTGCAGTGGTCTCTGCCAATTGCTTTTCTTTCCTGGCAGTCTTGATGGGTCCCAGCTGTACTGCTAAGTCTCCTTTAGAAGATGCTTTAGGTATAAACCTAAAGAAAAGGAACCACACTGGACAGCCTTCTTTCCCCCAGGTGCTTTGTAATTCGTGCTTCCTTACAGAGGAGGAACAAAAGATAAAAGGAGTGGATGACTTGTTGAGCATCTCTTATTTTAACGGTAAAGAAAGGTTGAGAAGTTGAAATGACTGTCCTTTCCTGAAGCTGGGTTTCCAGATGTGTAAAACTGGGCAATGGAAAGTGCATCTCATTCTGAGTTCAGCCAGGCTCAGGTTCATCAAAAACCCCAAACAACTGGTTTTGTTCCCCTTTTAACCTGACAACTCATTCTGCTCAGGAATTTCTACATGATAATAATGAGGAAGGTGTAAAATGTCTCAAGGTTAAATCAGGATTGTGCCTGTGTGACCGGGGTGAAGTTGCTGGCACCAGTGGTCCTGCAGGTCAGCTGCTACATGACAGGACTGAGCATCCAATCTAGTTTATCAGCCACCTCCTGAAAGATGACAAAATCCACTACTGGGCTTGCACAGCTATTATTAGAGAGCAGCATGTGTATAGAATAGATAAGACAAAGTAGAAGGAGTTTGGAAGATGAGGACTATTACTTCCATTAAAACAAGGCAACCCTGGAAGATTATAGCCCCCTCCAGTGACACAGCAAGAAGGGAAGCGAACTCACATCCAAGATGGTGAGGGAGCCACCACCCATCAGCAGGTTAGCAGAGGAGATATGGACATGGCATGGGTCTCAAGTGTTTGAAGGTGGGTAGAAGGGGAGCTTCGGAGCAAGGGAATGGGGAGGCTGCTGCAGAGAGCCCTATCAGGCAGGACCTGCTGTGAGCATACAAAAGCAGGTGGATTCTTTTTTCCAGAGGAAGGAGTGAGAAAAGTGTTTTCAATCCTTCGGTGGGTACCAGGCTCCTGTTGGGTCATTTAGAGTCTATTTATGTTATTGCTTATACTGCATCACAGCTTTCAGTCAATCTGTGTCCCCAAATGCTGTTCACAGAAAAACCGAATTCAAGAGCAGGAGGTGTTTGGAGTGACAAAGCGGGAGGGCACAGACTGCATGCTACATTCAGCTGTGAGACAGCTAGAAATGGAAGGAAGCAGGAATCGGGGAGGCAAAGGACCCGATCAAATCAAGGATTGTGGGGAGACAAGCTGTTAGGCCAAGATGGAGGGGGAACAACACCAACCTGAATCCCAGCCAGAAGCTCATTTGAGGCCAGATTTCAAGAGGACCCCATTTCTCTGTTCTGCTTTTTCACCCGGCTCTGCTGCCCCGCGCAGTGCTCCGATGGCTGCTATTTTATTCGGCTGTTCAGGACTGAATCTGCATCTGCACCTGGACTTGGCTTTGCTGTTCATGATTTGCAGTAGCACAGATGGCTCCTGCTCAAACTGGTACTAACTGGGCTGGTGCCTCACTCAGCTGCTGTCCCAGCACTCCCCACACTGCATGCACTGCCTTGAGGTGCTAAACTTTTCACTGCATCCGAAACCTCCTCCTCAGAGCAGCAGCCATCAGAAAGGCAGGGAGATCTGACGTCCGCACTCGCTCGGTCACTCCTGGAAGGCTTGCTCCTCCAGCCAGCAAAAATGCTTATCTCTTTGGGAGCAGGGCAGCCTGTGGTCCTTGAGAGTGCGGGTGGTGGAGGAACGGAGGAGGCTGCTGCAGCCTCTCCATGCTCATCACCAGGCTCAACCCCCTCTCTCTCCAGTAGTGAAAGAAGGAAGGATAAAGTCTTCCCCCCATATAGCCCAGACTTCCCATTTCACTCTGTTTACTGGGATGCTCTTTTCTTGCAGGAAGGGTCTAGCAAACAAAAAAAAAGTCCCAGAAATGAACACCAAGATGAGGTATCAACAGATGCAAGTAAAGGAAAATACAGATGCTAGAAATGTCTTTCAAAGTGGAAGAAGTGTAGCAAACTGCCTACAGATAAATTCAGGATGGCAGCTGGGAGGTTCTGATTGTTAGATCCGCTGTGTTATGGCACCATCTCCTTTTCAAAAGATACAGTGAGGCCAAAGTCTTATGAGAAGGGTTGAATGACTTGGTGCTTGCAGTAGCAGGGGTCTGGGTCTTGATGGTTCAGGAATTCCTTTCCAACTAAAATCCTCAGAAAATTAACAGTGTGTTAGAAGGGTCCGAGAATATCTTTTGGGGAATATCTTTAGATCACATGAAATCCAGATGGGCTTGGGATCCACCACACCTTGTGGAGCTTTCCATAGGGAGCCTCCACAGAGCAGCAGCTGGGTAAATGCTGCTATTTAATGCCATGTTGCCTGGAGGTCTGGCTGTGAGCCAGGCTGGCTTTTACCTGGACGGAGGTTGGTTGCACGCCAGACCGTGTCCATTAAGGTGCTCTTGGTATGTTTGCTAGCACAGCACCTGTGTGCTGCAGTCAGTGTACCTAAAATATAAGAATTTTTGAGCCAGACATACTCTTTATTGTAAATTCAGCAGCACTCCAGGTGCATCTAGGCAGGATGCATCTGCTAAGCCTGGTGCAGTGATTTTAGAAGATCACTAGATTTCGCTTGTGTTAAAACCCATGTGTTCTTTTGCATTTTCTTTTCCCAGTAAGCCAAGTGTAAACAGAAATAATACTCAGGATCTTTCAATTGTTGTAACACATAATCTGTGTGCAAAAGTAACATTTGTGATGCATTTTCCTCAGGAAGAAAAAGGGAAAGTACAAAGTCACCCCTGACATTAATTGGCTCTGGGTGAGGAACTAAAACGCTAAATTAACATGATGTCAAGCTCTTCAGAATGTCTGTGGATCTAGTAAAAAAGATAAATAGGGTAAAAATCCAGTAGGACCAATAGAGACCAAACATACCGGATCCAGTGTTATCCAGGACTGTGTGTAACCTAGCTAACATTTACTTTGCTAGCAGCCCTGTGTGAAAACAGATATTTTCACAAGTATTTCAGAATTTGGTCCCAGCTGATACCTTGGCATTTGTGGTGAAAATCATTGTTTACAGAGAGAAATGTCCCCAGGACTGCAACAGGGAGACACACTTTCTGTCTGCAGAAAGCTTTGAAACAAGATACAGAAGCAAACACCAGGGACACTATTCACAACACAAACAAGCTCCCCTTCCAACACCTTTGAAAGATGTGGGAGAAGTAACACATGGCAACACAACTCATAATAACACTGCTTACTACGGTGCTTTTCATTGGGAAAACAAAATGAACATGTTAACCGATTATTTTGCTCTTTATATCAAATTAACCGTTGCTACTTGACTGTTCTGAGCTGCACCAAAGACAAAAGCCTTCTTTACACAGTGCAAGCAAGTGAAGCATCTGCCATCACCAAATTGTCTCTTACCTGCCCATGGAGTTTGGGATTATAGTCAGGCTGGGCAATGCGAAGAGACTGTCAGAGGAGGGGACAGGGGTACAGTGATGGACGTATGGGAAGGCTGGAGAAGCTTTGCTCTGAGCGATGCTGTGAAATATCCCACCTCTTTCTGCTCCTCCGCTCTCTCCAAAATAGATAACAAGAAACAGAGCAGTCCTACTGAATGGGTCAAATGAGCTTTTGAGTTCTCCCTTTCTCCTGAATCAACGAACCTGCCGTGTGGGTAATTAGTCTGCCAGTCTCATCCTGGTAACACTGCCTTTCAAGTGTGACATATTCAAAGAGGTCACAAGCTCATTCTTTCCTCCATCCTCCCTTTCCCTTTTTTTTTGTGTCCCTATTCTTCTGTTTTTTTAATGATGCCCTCCTCCAGCACAAATTGACTCTGGCAGTAATTTGTCATGTCACCTTCAGTAAAATTTTGAACAATATTGTGGAAGATTCATGGGGGAGAAAAACTGCCACATCTTTTATGCATTTTAGATGGTAAAGTATAAATCAAAAAGCCCAGGGACCTGTTTGCGGGGAGACAACAAGAAAAAAAAACATAAACCAGAGTGAGTAAAGTTAGACTGTGTTTCTGTTTGATCCTGCACTGACAAGTCTGGGATTTAGTTTTTACTTGTTCAGTGACATATTGTCTTTATGTCAGGGTGAATATAGTTGATAAAACAGATTTGAGAGAGACCCAGCCCACAAATTCCTCCCACCACACTCTCCTTCTCACTTATAAGTCAGGGTGAAAGTCAAACCTTAAGGGGCACGGATAAAAGGCTTCATGCTGAGAGAAAGGGGCTTGGAGTTAGGATCTGATGTTATAACTGTTTGAAGAGGTTGGTCCTTCCTGACCTTGGAGCAAATGACCTCTCTCGGATGATTTTGGCTTTGTGGTTAAGGGTCTGGAGTAAATTTGGGTAAAGTCAGGTTAAGTCTCAGCTCTTCTGCAAGCCTCTTTTGTAGGAATGGTTCACTTGCTCTGCCTTGAAGGTTTGAGATAATTTTAAAACTGAGCAGTTAAATCCCATCAGAAATGAATGGGAGCTGACTGAGCAGTTTCTTAAAACTCACCTTTGCAGTCTGAGGGCGATGCCTCTCCCTCCAAACCTGGGCTGGTGCTCACCTTCCCACCATCATTTGCCCTGTCGCTTTTGACAGCAAAAGCTTCGGGAAGAGGATCATCTCATCCCCTGTTCCCATGCAGCCTCCAGTCCCTGTGGCCTCGATGTGCTGTTACGATGAGAACAGCATTAATGAGATGTGAAGGGCCGGGGAGGACTGGCTGCGCTCAGCCGGTAGGACATTCGGCGGGCGGGTCTGTGTGTATTGCCTGCCTGTATATCCATGTCTGCGTTGCATCTATCGCCTGTAACCAAACAGCTCAAGGATTTTGTAGCCCAGCTGAGTCTGCCTCTGATCCCCTCCTCCACTCCAGCTGATTTTACGTTACAGGCACAAACCATAATATCCTCTTTTTTTTTTTTTTAATGCACGATCGATCTATTTTAAAAGTACACACAGCTATATGGTAGGAGAGATTAAACAGCAGTGTAGAGAAAGATCCTCTGTGGGCAAATCTGATTATACCCTTTTAGGTGGGTTTTCTTGTTGAGAGTCAGCCTGCATATTCCCACACTGTACTTGAAGGTCAGTCATTGTCTTCTGCTGCTTCCTACAACATAATTGAGAGGAGTGTGATGAGATCTCATAGTCACAAGAGAGCTCATTTGTTCAGCAAATCCAGCCATGACCCTTTCTAATGTTTTCTTTCTCTTCCTTCCCTCTCTTCTGCTGGCTTGTTTTTAGCTGAATGCTTCCACTAAACCTCCCTAACAATATTCAGGGATGATTTCTGAAGTTTGGATAAAGTCTATCAAATCCAACAGAGACCAAAGTGCCAGGCATATTTGTAGAGTCTAAACAGCTACCACAGTCTACGAGATCAAAGACTTCGGGTTGCTTCTGCTTCTTCTTTGGTGGGAAAGGCACCCTTGTGAATTCTTTATTTTACCAAGTACATTTGAATGTGATAGCGTGCTCACGTGCAAAATTCAAACCTGGGTCCAGCTCTGCAAATGCTGGCACTGTAATTTGTCTCTAGGAGTTGGGAGCAGCCCACAGGGAAAATGAGCGTGCTGTGCTGTTACCTGGATTCGGACCTAACGTTGGCTCAGAGGCTGATGGAGAATGGACCCTGCAGCCAATTAAAAGTGCTCTGGTTGCAGGTTTCCTTAGGAGTCTCTTTCCCGTGTGAAAGGCAAAGCTAAAGCTTTTAAATGCATTTATACATATATGGACATGAAATTTATCTGCATATGCACAGCCCATGAACACCGCACAATTGTTAAAAGTTTGGAGTGGAAAGAATTTAAATTCACAGGTTTGTAATCTTTCGTGGTTGTTCTCCAAGCAATATTTCTGTCTGCCTTCCGCTTAATGAATTAGCAAAGCTGAGAGAGTAGCATGAACTTTCAGAAGATATACTTCTGTGCTGCTTATGGCTGATCTGGAAATGATGCTCATTACAGCACTATATGAGCAGGATAGGTAACCGAAAGATGTCAGGAAGGGCTGCAGGCTAAAACAGCTAACCAAAGGTTCCTTTTAGACATTTTATTCATCTCAGGGATGGCATTAACACCACCATTAATTTTGTGTTTTTATTCAATTTCCAGGGATTGGGCCAAATAAGTACCATGTAGATTTCTGTGAAAATAATATCAGCCCACTCTGAGATCTGTCCAGATGCCCATGTGTATGACAAATGGGGAGCAAAGGCCGCTTCAGGAGTTTTCCCCTTTCCAGGCTGGGAGGAGCAGAGCCTTGGGCACCCGCAGGTGCCTGAGCCGTAGCAGAGCTCACTCCTGCCCGTAACATCGGGTACGGGAAGGGAAGCCGGGGCTGGCACAGGAGCATTTGAGAGAGGGCAAATGAAATTTTCCATTCCTGCAAGTCACCCACACTTGTTCCCTAGCATGCACTTAACCTTTAAGGGACATGGAGGGTGGGTATAGAGAGCCAAAATGATATGAGGGGGGTTCTGAAGTTGTTACTACCAAGCCAGGTTATGTGCAGTGGATCTAACCATCTAAATTTATTTACTGGACATGAGGGGAATGAGGGTGCCAGGGAGGGGGGGCATGGGCGGGAAAAATTGTTTCGGTAATTACAATGAAGTGATCAAAAGAATCCTGGAAACACGCACCCTGCTTTACACTGCCTCCCCCCTCCGCCATCCCCCCTCAATTTTCATCAGTTTTTACAAAGGAGCGCTGGGGAGATTATTTATCTTTGATCATGCCAAGATCAATCTGCAAATGCACAAACGCACTTAAAATCAGCTTTTGCCAACTGTTAAGCTCCACGTGTTACACCCTGTTTTTTAAAGGCCTCAGAAAGATATAAAGCAGAGACACAAAGAGGAGACGGATGACTTCAGCGAGGCATTTAAGAAGTTGTTTGGAGAGAGCAGCTGCCCCCCATCCTGATTAGCGATGTAGCGCTCTGTCAGCTTGATTTCAAAAGCAGGTAAGGGTGCAGCAAAGGGGGAGAGAAAAAGAGTGCATAAGGGAGACAGACAGACAGACAGACAGACAGCAGCAGCAATGCTGATATTTTCGTACCCTGTTTATTCAGATGGCTTGTTAGGGATAGTTTTATTCCTGGTGCTGTTTCACACCTTATACATTTACTTTGCCATATTTTTATGCCCTTCCTAATTCCACGGGTTCAAGATGGCTATTTTCCGCAGCCAGCTAATACCTTCAGAGCGGATAATCTCGGGATTCTCTGTGTTTGATATACTTACCACATTGCTGCTCAACTCCCATGGTGTGCCTCAAATATTTATTTAAAAAAGAAAAAAAAGCCCCAAACCCTCCTCAATCTATTTCCTCCACAGCTTTCACTGCTGAAGCTTCTCACGTCACCTTCCGTAGGGAACTTGCAGGATGCTGATCTTTTTGTTTATTCGTTTATTTTTGGCAGTATCACTCTAACTGCCTCCAAAGAAGGGGGTGAAGACGGTTGAGAAAATAATTTGCAAACATTTATCACGGCTCTGCCCAGGCGGGCAGGCACAGTCTTCACTCCAGAGCCGCCGTGTGCTGCACAGGTGATGAACAGACACATCCCACCCCAGAGCTGGTCGCGCTTTGGCAATCCAGCTACTATCTGCATTTTACTTGCCTGGGGCTGCTTGTATTTTTGCAGAGGACAGGGGGCAAAGATCCACCTTCAACTAAGACTTTTTAAAGTGAGACTTACAAAAGCACACCAGGAACTTGGTTTTCTTACCATATTTGAATTGCTGCTTCTTTGTAAATTACTAAATATTGAGCACCAAAATTTGACAATTTGAGCAGTTATCTCTTCCAGGATTTAGTTTTTTTTTTCTCACTGATTTAAGCATACTTACATGTGCTTAAAAACTAAACATATTACCATGCATCTTGTAGCAGCCAGGACAATTCTGGAAAACAGACCTTTTCCCACCATTGGAAGGAAGTCTCGAGGACACCATGCTATCCCAGATTTTATGGATGGCCTATGAGACAAAGAACTGTGTGTCTCTTGTAGTGGATGCTGTATTTTCCCTGGCCCATCCCTTCCAAGACACACTCCCTGGTAGCACGCTTGCTCCCAGAACAGGAGCAGAAGACTGGCTTCTGGCCCTAAACTGTGTGGGCATCGAAGCATTACCCAGTCTGATGGCACACTTCTTGTTCCTAGGAGGGAATGAGGCTGCTTTTTAATTTATTAACCTGGATATACTTTCCTAACTAGGCTTGCTTTCTCCCCCTCCTGCACAAGCTCTTGGAAAGCAGCGTTTTCCGAGCAGCGACTCCCAGACCTGCAGAGCTTCCCATGGCCGGCGTGGGCAACACACAACCTCTGCTCAGAGAGGCTCCTCCGTGGTGGCTTAAACCCTCTCGGCACTGCCCTGCCATCCCTCCGCTAGAAAACAGGTCTGAACCCACAGGACATCGGCCAGGCACCTGTGATTTGCTTTTTCTTGCTAGTCTGGAAGAGAAAAAAGCATATAGAGAACCACTGCTGCGGGTAACAGGGACCCTGTGGTTTCCATCAGCTGGTACCAATGCTGATGATATATATAGAAGAGGAAATTATATTTAACAAAAAGGCATACTTGTCTTCTGCATGAGACTTTCCCTCCCTCCTCACTCCATTTCTGTTTACTGCTGCAGGGAGGTAGTGACCGACCATGCAGCACTGACCTTCCCTCAGCTGCCTGGCTCCCACATGGGGCTGGAGCGGCCGTGGGGCTGGAGCAGCTGTGGGGCTGGCTCTTCTTCCCCTACAACAGAGAGTGAAGCATGTTCCACTGTAGGCACACTTATGTCAAGTTGCTTCAAGAGAACAGCGTCTGCTTCTGAGCGGATGGGTAAACTTTATCTCTAGACTCTACAAGAACATCAAGGCGTCTGCCAGAGATTTTCAGCTGATCTCTGTATTCTTGTTTCAATTTTATTACTTTTTTTCTTTCTTTTTCTATTTTTTTTTACTGCTTTCTTTACCCCAAATCATTTCACTGGCACTTTTACCAGCATTTCCTACATTTTTCAAGATGTGATAGTCTGGCTTTCTGATGACCTATCGCAAGACAAAGTTGGACTGCTTATCAGTGAAAGGTACCTTGTCAACCGACTCGAGAGCAGTGTTATATTTAAATGGAAGCAGACGAAAAGCCATAGGGAATAGAAACCACTGCTGCAAAGGTATTAAAGAAGAGGCTGTTGTGTGAACAGGGATATGGGGGGAGGTGAAGTTGGAGGCTTTGGAGTTAGCTGTGGGCTTAGCGTATAACTTATTCTGTCTAACACTTGCCATGAAATATCCTAACAATAGTCAGGCACTAGTGGTAGCAGAGATATTATCACTTGAGGAGACAACAGAAATGGCCTTATCATTTTGACAATGGCTTCTTTCCCTTATTATCACTAAGTAACAATATCTCTATTTCACCGCCACTACTGAGCCATTGTTTTTTTGATAAATAGAGTCCTTTTTGTGATTTCTTTTTTCCCCACTTGTATTTTATCCTTTGTGTGTGTGTGCATGTGAGCAGATTTAAAAAAAAAGGTTCCACCTGATGGTGCAATATTAAAGACTACATCTCTTAAAAGCCAAAGAAGATGTCAGAGGGGATATCTACATGAATGTATAGCCTGCCTGGTGTCTAAGGGACTTGCGGTGCACTTAGTCTCAAAAAAAGCCCATTCTACCTGTTGGGTCTCCACACCCCTGAATAAACACAAGGAGTTTATAAAAGTAGAGTATATAAGAGATGTTAGGACCCATTTTCAGTAGGAATGTCATGTTGCATTAGAAAATGCCTATAACAACATCTGCATGCTTTAACTTGCAGTTTGTCCTCAGGTGCTCCACCATCTCCAGCATGGCTGTATCTCCTACGAACACAACGGATTGCGTTCTCCTCACTGCACTCCCAAAATGCCTCAAGTGATGGGACAACCTCCTGTCTTTCCTCCAGCCCCATTCCAGAGCTGAAAAACCTGCACAAACTGAGCAGGAGTTAGACTGGGTGTATATAGCTTCATTAGATACCGTATATAGTGACATCTGGATGTATTCACCTTTGAGTCAGCTGAACATTTCTCTTCATTTATCCTCTGTTCTCTTTCTGTTCCTTTCTCATGCCCATCCCCATGGTGTCTGAGCACTGCTGTCTCCCTGACTTACCACCATTGTTATGGATTATCATCTGCCTGGGCTGTGAGTGTGCTCTCCCATTATCCACTCATCATCCACAGTGACTCTGTCTGGAGACTTCTTTCTGCTGATACCATCAGCTGCCACTGTCTATTCTACGCACAATAGAGAACCCTCCTGTCTGAGCCCATTGCTATGGTTACAGGCATCCTGCAGGCAGTGGGATCAACAGGAGCCATAAATGAAGGTACTACTGTGGCATTTGCATAAAGACTCCCTACCTGCTGTGGAACGTCCACATTCTCCAAAACGACTCCCACGAGTTTCTGTCGCAGCCGTTGCAAATTTGTATGGACAGGCTGGGACATCAGAACTCAATTTACGCTATCTTGGCTTGGACTCATAGTGAGAACACTTTTTATGGAGGAAGAGAGAAAATTTACCTAAGAAGATGACAGTACTCACCTCCATTAGACGCGAAATAATAAGGAGGAAGGTCAGTTTTCACTCTCCCCCCACCTTTGCACGCCCTGCTTTGCAAGAGAGCCTCAGAGCACTTGAACCAGCAACATGCTAAGCTACTTGTTAGCCCCAAATGCCCAGGCACCAGGGAAGTGTCATCTATCATACACCTGCTGCATCACTTCCAGCGCAGTACTAAATGATGTGCTCAAAACCTGCCACTAAATGGAGAGAAAATCGGACCAGCCTAGTTGCTATTAGAAAGTTAAATGCTTAAAATAATGTCACTGGAGGATCGAAGAGGAAAGAACTGGAGGTAAAGTAGGCTACTTTCCTCATCTGTGTTATTTTTTCTCCCCAAACAGAGGAGGCGCAAAGTGATATTAACCTCTACTCCTTTGGATTTTTTTCCCCTCTCTCTCTTGTGCACACACACTCTCTCTCTCTCTTTTAAGGGTTATATATTATGATTTGATGCAAGGAGGATTTTTCATTAGAAGATGTGAATAAGGCTTTAATACAAATCAGTCCAGAGAGTCTTTTGACAGGACTTTTTAAATAGTGCCCCTTGTCTCTCCGAAGCAGCCGCACGCTATCTTTTTCCCATGCTGACCTCTCTGTCTTTCCTCATTAAAGAACAAGCCCAGGCTGATGAGCCCTTTCTCTTTTTGGAGATCTTCACGGCTTTGTCTCACGCACAGTCACTCCTGCTGCTGACCGACAGCTCCTCACCCCCAGTAATTTCTGCACTGCATTAATTTCTCATTAATCTGCATCATGATTTATGAGCCTGAAATGATAGAAGACTTCTAGAGGAGCGCTTCTCATTTGGCCTGCTTGCTTTTCTCCCTTGCCCCTTCACCCGTCTTCTTCAAAAGCAGATGGGCCTCTTCTCCCACGCTGCCAGTCTGCAGAGCATCGTCTCTGTGGATGGTCCAAATGGGGAGAAACAGGTTATGCATGGTGTTTTCTGGCTGCTTTCCTTATAAATGATTTGAGCAAATAAATGCTAGGGAGAAAAAGGACACACTTTCCTTTTCTAAAAAGACCTTTAGTAGATGGTTTCCAAGTCTGTGACTGTGCTGTGGCTCTGACTGCTACGGAATTTGGCAGTCCTGGGGGGTTGCTGCCAAAGCCTTCTTGGAGTCTGGAGAGGTTTCAGCAGCAAAACCTTCAGCCTCCCTCCAGGGACTGATTGCATTACCAAGAAGGATGGTGACTCCTGGCAGTGCAGAGAGCTGGACCTTCAGGCCACGGGTGGATCAACTGCTGGACGGTTTGAGGGCACTTTGGTATAAAGACTGTTTTAGTCTAGACCAGGGCAACGGGGAAAAGAGTAATCTGCACACTCCCCGTACGTATTTCATGGGACTCTGTTAATAGCCCTACATAAAAATTATCTTTCCTTCCATTTCCAGGAGTGCATGTAAAAGAGAGTGGAAAATGATTCAGTTTTAGTAAGTCACCAGCACTTTGTGTGCTTCTCTAAAACTCCTGAATTCATAGAATTTGAGACTATAAATAGAAATGGGATTTCCTCTTCTCTTCTGGTTATTGGTACACCACTCTGGTCCTCAGGAGAGTCAGAAAACACAAAGAGGTGGAAAAAGTTTTGTTTAGAAGACAAGTGAAGAAAACGCTGAATGCATTGGGCAGGACTGAATAAATACAGCATATAGTTATGGCAGCAGTGGGAAAGTGAATAAAGGAGTCAGGAGGGATGGTGGAAGCAATGGGTGGAGGTTGATTACAAAATCCTTTGTGCTCTGCCTTGATCCTCTGGTCTGCTGCTCAGTAATGTCAATGGAAGTATTGCTACTGACTTCCTGGCAGTGCATTCAAATTTCAGACAATTAAGCCACGCTAAATTTGAGACAGAATACTCCTCACAACACGATAGCCCAGGATAAAGTATGATGGTCCCACTAAAAAAGAAGAAAAACTACCTGAACTTTTCTGTTGCAGGTTTGATTTCAGGTGAGTTTAGGAAAAGAAGCCTTGTCCTGAATCTCTCTTTTCCTGGTCTCTTCCCAAATCACAATATTCACAAACTGATGCAGATCTCACATACAGCGTGTGAAGCTGGTTCTAGCTCTCAGTCTGCCAGGCTGCCAAAGAAATGATTTACAAAAGAAGTGGTGACCAGGACTAGCAATAAAGCTTAGTTGCTACTGCATGAATATGTAGATGAATATGTAGTTACTCTGACAGCAACTGGGGAAAGCTGTTTTTTGGGGGCCTGGAAATAGAAGGGGGAAATCGCGCTGCTTTTTAGCCATTGTTTTAGATTGATATTTAGGAGACCAATTTCTGTGTTGCTTGGAAAAGAGGAGCGTGAAAAATAAAAAACTTTGTGCAAAAATCTTTCCGATTCTACCTCGTTAATCTTTTAAATCTTCTGAATTCTGGTAGCATGGCTCAAAAGGGAAAATCAGAAATTGTCTCTATGTAAATAGAGCTTTTACAGAAAGCACAAAAGCTTGGGGTAGGAAGAGTGTAAAAATATTTTAATAGGTAACCTTTTATTCGGCAAAATATGTATTACTTCCTATTATGATAAACAGTTGGCATATTTGAGATGAAAATGGTTATACATATACATTACAATTACATATTCATTTGACTTTATATTACATACACAACTCAATTTGGATAAATGTCTGAAGCCAAAGGAATAAATTAGTATTGGTGCGAGCGCTTCCTTTGCCCTTCCCCATTGTGTTTGCAAGATTTGCATTTTATAGTTGCACATTAACAAATATGCATATTTCATTATGGTTTTGGATTAAAAGGTTATCATCTCCGTTACCCATTAGTAATAAACAAACACAGGCTTTCCATGTGAATTTATCCCTGGCTCAGCTGTTTGCTGATTAGGTTGTTGTCGCTGGGTTTCCTTGTTTTCTCCTTGCGGAGAATCCCTAAAGCGGTTTCTGAAGTGCTTATTTTCCTCTGGGGAGCAGTGAATGAGAAAAGAAGAGCCAGAAGCATCCTAAGGTGGTGAAAATACACAAGGTAGGGCCAGGACCAATCTGCAGCCAGGTTAGGAGCTTAGTTTGGGTAAGTGGTCCCCAAAGTCCAGGCCCAGTGGCAAAAAAAGATCCTTGGAAAACATGGCTGAAGGCTGTGCAGGGTCAGACAATCTCAGAAACCTGCTGACGGGCAGGAACCGATGAAGTGATCATCCCAGTGTACAAAAAGGCAGCAGTTTTGAATCAGGCTGTTCCTCCAATGCTGGGCTGAGCCAAACCCCCTGCACCTGCACATAAGGAGACCTTGGACCTGGAGAACTCAGCAGCTGGAATCAGCTGGGAGGGTGGAAGGAGGCATTACGTTTTTACTGGCACCCACTGGTGTGACCTCAAATAGGGCTGCATATGCAGGACATTGTTTCAGCCTTGGGTGAATGTCTGCTGGAACAAAACAGACTAAACCTGCCAGTTTGAAATCTCAGCAGCTCTCGTTCCTTGACAACTTCATCAGAGCATCTTAGTTCAACCTGTTTTGCAAAAAAAAACCTGACTGATCAGTTCTGTCTTTGCAGGCACTTGTAGGATGGAGGTAGGAGGGGATCGGGGCTGAAGGATCCTTGGTTGTTTAAGCTGGGCCCAAGGCAGTTACCACCACTCTGGAGTAAACAGCATGGATGCTGGGTGGGATTTTTTAGAGTAGCTGAATTTTGAGGAGGCTTTGCATTCAGCATCCAAAAAATAGCAAGGACGCATTTCTATGGGCGGCAGGTACAGGAGGCTGCTCTGCGAAGTCAACATTGGAGGAAGGCTGTCACCTCCCAGAAGGGAACATCTCTGTCTTAAAGGTAGGTGTTATTTTCTAAGCTGCTGCTGGGGCTGGATCAGTGTCCTCTTGTAGTAGAGCTGTGCGTGCCATAGGATTATAGTCTTTAGCTCTAACTATTCACCCACTGCAAATAAGCTCCATGTGTAAAAGCAAATGGAATTTTAATGGATTTTTATTTTCCCTTTACTGGGTTTTCCTTTCCTTGTCTTTTTAACACAACTTTGGTAGAGTCAGTGGGTGTGAATGTTTCAAAAGAAGCCATTTGGTTTTATTTTCCCTCATCTTCAGGGGAAAGGAAAATGAAAAGATTCAGTGGCTCTTCAGCAGAAGAAATAAAAATAGAGAATTCCAGGGGGCTATCCACACAGCTCCTAGGACGCTACTTTGGGCTCATCTGATGTGCCCTGCTGTTGTCACCTTGGTGCTTCTGAGCTCTGGTTACTCCCTAATCCTCTCTGCAGGTTCTTTGCTGTCCCAGATCAGCTTTCCAGGTGGCATTGTGAGCGTAATTACCCAAAGCTGTCCCCTGCTTAGGCCAAGTCTGGATGCTCTGTATCAATTCCCTTGAGAATCCCTTTCCAACTGTCCAAAACAAGGAGCCGTTCTTGCTGGTGTTGCTGAGCACCCAGCACACACTGCTGTGTGCTGCACAGACTTCCACCCAGCTCATTGCACTTCTAGCATCTTCCAAGTTTTCAGCTCTGTTCTCTGAAGAAAGAGAACGACCTCTCTGATCTACCCTGAAGCAGGACAGCACCCCTCCTCATGCATTGTCTATTCATTAAACACCAGCTTGACTGTTTGCCCAAAATGCAGATTTTTCTTTCCCTAAGGCAGAAACACTGGATCCGTTTTCCTTCCATTCTTCCTGATCCTCCCTGCATCCATCACAAGGATCCGCTGCTCCTCCCAGCTCCCAGCCTCCGTTTCAGCTCCAATGTGAGAATAAGCTTCAGGATAGTAAATGTTTCTCTCCTGCTGTGGGAACTGTGGCAGCACTTTCTTCATTCTTCCGTGCTGATCTTTCTCAGAGGCAATGCTTTGATGAGCTGCCTGCTCTTTCCATCCATCCCTGCCATCCCACCTGGAAGCAGCTCTATGGTGATAAGTCAATCAAGTGACGGAGTACTAAAGGTCAAGGTGATAAAACAGCATGTTAATAAAATTAGGCCACTAAAATGGGGCATTATAATAATCCTAATGCTCAGAACAAAGGTTGCAAGGAAGTTTGGAAATACCACAGTGGGGGACTAGATTGCCCCAGTAATTCAAATGGGATGAAGACCTTTTCGGATTCAGTTCCCCAAATCGTTTCCACATCAATGCTAACTGCCATTCATCAGCATCAAAGAGTTTTTGGGGTGGCCTCTGCAAAGTCTGTCAGGGTACTTACATTGGGGCCCCACCCCAAAATTGTCTCATATACAGATTTTGCATGTGCAGCCTTAGCAGGGAGATCAGTGCTTGAGCTGTCAGTCCTTGAAGGATTTTTTTTTTCTCCCAGCTGTTGCACTGCCAAACCATTTGTGATGGTGATGTGGTATCTGTGATAAGTACACAGCAGTCACCTACAAAATGGTCTGAATGTGGTAATTCAGTTCACCTAGGCCACCAAACAACCATCAGATAATTGTAAATTTGGAGTGGAACTAAATAAGCTATGCATAGCTGCAAGGCTTCATCTCCAGCTACTAATCCTCTTAAATTATTGAGTCACCCTGTAAACTATTAGCTAAGTATTTTGAAGAAGAGTGTCTGCTGTGTGTAGCCTCATGTACCTCTAGAGATTTCAAGCAGAATTCAACTCAGTATAGCAATAAATTGATATACTTGCACAACATACCAAAACTTCAAGTGTATGCTTGAAGCTTGGGGACCCTGTGTACAACATTGCTGCAGCACTGCAAAGCCAGCCATTCTCATGGAACTGAAAAAGCTCAGTAGTTCACACAATTTGGGCAGGTGTCTTCTGAAGATACTGTCTCTGCTCTATGAACATATAAAGCAGCTCTGATCCACAGCAATAAGAAGTATTCTGTAGTCATCTTCTGTGGGAGCTGGCCATTCATAAAGAATTTTTCAGAGCTTTTGCACGTAAATACCGTCATGTTGGAGCTGGCAAAATTATCCACGGAAAATGATTTCTGCAAATGATTTAGCTCCTTTAGTAGTTTTCTCTTTGCCAGACTATCTGCAAGCAGATCATGAGTTTTAATAAAGTGTTGATTACTTGCAGTTTTTCAACTGTTCAAACCGTAGTCAGTGCAGCCAAATTTAAATGCTGCTGCGTCTCCAAATGGCTTGCAATGAGTACGAGCTATTTCTGATTTACTACTCATGCTGCACATGTGGTCATCTGTGTTGCACAGTCTTGTTTCTACTGCTGGGATGGATGGGAGGGACATGATAAAAGGAAAGAATCCCTTTTTATTCAAAAAAATGTTTGTAGCCATGTGGAAGTGCTCAGCTAATCCATTGTGCAGGTAATAAATAGGAGCTGTTCAAAAAGTCTTCAAGTACACTTCCAGGAGAAATACTCCCAGCTACTTAACAGCACCAGTATCTCTGAAGCTCATTCATCCCCACTAATATTCTTGAAATAAACACTCAAGTGTTGATGAATAAACGTACCCTTTCTGACTGATGTGAATCCATTCGTGGCTATACATTATTCCGAATGAATACTGTAATTCACTCTAATTTATACAAGGAAGAGGAAATTGATGGAGGAAATAATGAGATCTGGGGTAATGTAAGCACTGTCAGCAGTCTTATGAAAGACTATTGTAACACCTTCAGGCTGGAAACCATTTTCTGAGGCTGAGTTGCCCATGGCTGACACAAGGCTGAAGACATACTGGTGGCTGTGTCTATCATACTTGGGGGTCATTAGAACTAAGTGCTTATGGACATAGATGCTGATAATGAACCAAGCTGGTGGCAGCCTAGCTGGGCAACAGAAGGTGGCATCTTATGGCATACACTTTTTGGGACACCTTCATATCCCTCTAGGAGCTGTGTATGCCTCCGGGTGGGATAATATAGCTTCTTTTGTGGTGTCCAGTAAGCACCTAGTGCCAAGTCTGACTGTGCTTCAGTTCCAGATGAGGTGAAGGGTATCCCACTGCTGCAACATGGCAGAGTAAAATCACCTGGTTTCTTCTTTTTACAGACTGTCACGTCAAGAGCTCTTTTTTTCTGCCTCTCCATCAGATACTTTGAATAAATCAGATTTTCAAAAGAGTTCAATGCTTTGATTTAGGAATTATAACAGGAGGGAGATACGAAACTAGCTCAGAAGTGCTAGGTACTGAAGAGCCTAAATCTGACTCTTGGGCTTTAACCTAAAGTGAAGCTCACCTCTTTTTTTTCCTGCCTGAGCCCTCCATGTGTGGCAAGTAACAGAGAAGACACTTTCTGTCCAACGGAACCAGCAACTGAAAAGTGCAAAATATAATAGGCAGACAGAATTTCTTCATACCAATAAACATTTTCCTGCATGGTAGGAAATGCAGTCAGGCTAGGTAAGATAAAAAAGAAGGCGAGGAGTGGATAAGCATCAGTCTAATGGTAACAATACAATGTTCTCAGATAATGGAAAGATACGACAGCAAATAGTGGAAGGACGAGCAAGATAGTTCTGAGAAGGTGCAGTAACATACGGAGGATGATATGTCAGGAAAACATCTACGAAGACAGGAGCTATTTCTGGGCCACATAAAGTCAGCAGACTGCTTTGTAACCAGGTCCTTCTTTGGGGATTTCAAAATGCTTTGCACTTATTTGCAGTAATTCTGAAAGTTTTTTTCCCTTGCTCAGTCACAGGAAATCAAGTTTAAAACAGAACAGACACACAATTGCCTGTCTTCTCTGCCACAGCATCCCTTTCACATTAACCCTCTTGCCACTGGAAGGATGTCAGCCGTGAACTCTGCGTTTGGGTTTCAGCAGGGCTCCAGTGGCATTGTCTTGGCAGTGCTGTGTGAGGACACTGCCTGCTAAAACAACAGCAGAAGCTGTGAGCTCTGCTGGGCAGCTCCCAGTAAATTCACAGTCAAGAAGTCACTAAAATTGGACTTGCCCTTTTTCCCCATGCGTTATTTTTTCATTCAAGCTATTTCTCTTCAGTTTTTGCATGGGTATGAAACTCTGCCAGAAACTTCAGCTCAGTGAATATCCCCGTGGTGCTGCACAAAGGTCTATGGGGCGAGATAGTAATAGACAGGAGAAGATGTAGGAGTAAAAGGGGTTTTTCTAGGAGTGAAGTGTGTCATCAATTTCAGCACCCGCTTTGCCAAATCGATCCATCTCTGGGTTTGTTTTGTTCTCCCCCGTGGCTGTTTCCGGAACTTGATAACAAAAGTACAGAACCCTTTAGACTGCTTGGATACTTTACCTGTTTTGGGGCATAAATCTCTGTTGAGGGCAAGGCTTATTGGTCATTAAGGATTAATTTTCTCTTTCTTTCTTTTTTTCTGCCTGTTGGGTACCCAGGGTTTGGCAATAATGTGTGTCTGTGAGATCAGTATTCCAAAAATCATTCTTGTACTGGGAAGGCACTTTTCCTTCCTTAGAATCTCTATCACTTAAAAAAACCCCCAAACATTAATTGTAACATGAACTTGTATAAGCTGTGATGGAGCAATGCAAATTTCCCAATTTCCACCAGGTATGGGGAGACAGGGGAGCTTGCAAGTGCATGTACTCGTTAAAATGATAAGGCACAGGCCTGGCAGCTAGACCTGAAAACCACATGGGGAAGGAGCAGGGGAAAAAAGAAAGATGCAGCTGCCGACAGGCTCATGTCCTGCTTTCTCTGCTTTTTATTTTTGGAGTGTGTTGGGATAGCCTTCGATGTTTGCTCTGTTGACACATGTTGGCTGCCCAGGGTAGCTGTAATAGGCCCCTGTGGGAGGTGTATAATTGAGATATACAGGCATTCTGCATATTAACAGTAAGCACTTGTCCTGCTTTGAAAAAAAGCCGAAGTAATCTCTCTTCCTTTGCCCTTCCTTTTCTGCCTCTTGCCTCTGGGCATCCACACGGGTTTATTTGCGTGAAGGTGGGTGGAGGTCGGGGCAGGTGGCACAGAGCTGCTGGGGTGAGACAGGCAGATGGCTAAAGGGACAGTGGGCTACTGGAGGGGGTTAAGGGTGGTAAAGACATCTAGTTGCTGAAGTGACATTTTATTAAATGTCAGTTAATGCCATACTTACAGGAATTTTACAGCTTGGTGAAAGAAGATACCAAACCCTGATGCTGGTTTTCCTTGCCTCTCTTTCACTAACCTGCTTTTACTACAGACCAGAGATCTACCATCACCCTTCCCCATCAGCCAGTGAACCATCTCCTTTTTTATCCACTCACTTCCTAACCTGTTGTCCCTCCCTGATCTCATCTCATCTTCTGCTCCCAGGCCCTACATCTAAGGTGGTGTCATATTTTTCCTGAGCTTTGACCCATTTATGCTGTCCAGATTCCTTCAGGTTTGAGCACTTCTACAATTTCTAACCCTTCCAGACAAGAAGATGTCATATTAACAAGACATTATTGCTGTTGCAAACCCAGCTGAGAAATGTAGCAGAGCAGAAAATGTAGAACAGCTGCATGGAGACAGGGCAGTGAGGAGGAATACATACCTTAAACAGATGCCTTGGAATCAGCATTTTGACTTGAAGCTTGAAGTTTGGGTGGAGGTTTGGGAAACTTTAGTCAACATCAGCTTATCTGTGATTTTTGCAAAAGCTTACTGCTGCCTTGCCAGTGCCTGTTTCATATCCAGTCCTATTTTAGCAATCTTTTGATCACACACTGTGCTTTAGGGCATCACAGATTGTCTGGGCATAGGTCTTTGCTGAGGATTGGTGTTCTCACACCGGGATTATTTAAGCTGTGGGACCCAGGAGTTCTCCCAGTTCCCCAGGAAGCTCAGTTTGCAAAGGTGTGTGTGCAAGGAGCAAACCAGCATTGGGTGCCCTAAAAGGTCCCCTGCTCTGGATGAGCGGGAGGTTAGGTCTGGGATGGCATGGACCTCAGTGCCCCTCCCCACAGCATGAGCACAGTTACTGCTTGCTCTGATAAGACTCAAATATTCAAGCCTCAGTCCTCTAAACCCTCTTACTGTCTTCTTTCTAGAGAACTGGCTTCCAGTTCCAAATTGCTTTTGACATTTCCTTCACCATTTCCATCTTCTGTCAAAGCCAGACTAGAGTTGCTTTACATCCTATTTTCAATGTCTATGTGTCCAAGATGATCTTAAACCTGTAGCCAGACTAAGCTGGTGGCTTTGTGGTTTTTTTGGACTGTATTTGCCAGCCTCCATGCTTCCCTGTGTGTAGGGGCTGGCACCAAACCAAACCTCCCTCCAAACACAGTCTCAGTTCATATCTGAGCGATGAGGTCCAAATCAGGATCCAGTTTCAAAAACCTGCGGCTTTTCCAGAAGAGATTTCCCAAAATGCCAGGCTGGGTGAAATCTGGATCCTAGCATTGCATCTGAATCCCATCTCAAGGGAAAACAAAACAAAGCAAAGTAACATGTTGTTTCTTGTAAAAATCCCTTGCAAGGAATAAAAGCATCTCTGCTTTCTAGGTACTTGAAGAGTATTTCTGATAGGCAATGCTTCTCTCTGTAGCCTTTCATTTAATATCACAGCCCCTCCCTCCCTTCCTTCCCCAGCCTGATTCATAACTCTAATCATCTGTGAAAACATAGCACATGCTTTCACGACCACCTTGTGTTTTCTAAGATCTGCCCAGGGTGCTTAAAAATAGCCCCAACTTCTCTGTTCAGCCTTGTCTCCTAGTTATAATGAGCACACGAAGGGCAGCTGTGATATGGCAACCATAGTGGGTTCCTCCTGTGGGCTGCGTGCTCTCACCTGGCCTCTTCAGAGAACAGTCTGGCTTGGCAGGCCCTTTGCCAGGGATGAAGAAGACGAGCAGCTTGGTGAGGTCATTTCTGGTTGGGCTCTGCCTGCTGCTACAGCGGCTGCTGCTGCTTTCAACTCAGCCTGACAAAATCCTCTGGCTCCTGTACTCCTTCTTGCTCCTACAATCTGCAAATTAAAGTATGAAGATTGTGTGAGAGAGGGAGGAAGTATCTTCAGAGAAGTCAGAAGAGCTTTGGACATGCTTAGGCATGCAGGCTACTTTGTCCCATCCAAGGGGCTGAAGGGTGTCCCTTTGTTGTTGGTACTTCATGATTTTCATGATGTTTGATGTTCCTCAGAGAGCTACAGATGCTTCAGGGCAGTGCTGGCTATTTGCTCTGTGGGGCTGTGCAATCTCCCTGGGCATGTGACGTGGCAGTGACATGGCAGAGTTCTTTAAATGTAGTCTTGTGAGAGGGCCTCCTCCCACGCACCCAGCAAGCTGCGTTTGCCTGGAGTGGGACCAAACCATCCTTCACATTCACCCCTCTGTTGTCTGTGTTTTCTCACGCTCTTTGCAAGACCTCTCTCTCCTCATTTAAACCCTTGCTTCCACTTTCCAGATTTCTGAGCACAGCAGCACCTCCGTGGGATGCTGCACCCTCTGCCCTTGAGCAGACAACCATGCAGCTTACAGCAGCAGCTGGGTATTCACTCAGTTTGCCAGAAGTGCACAGCAAAGGCCCTTGAATAGCTTCTTCCATAGTAATCCCCCTTGGGAGACAAAGTACCCATTTGCACTCTTATCCCTTGGGTCTCCATAAGGTGTGGGACATGGGCTCAAACACCATTGTTTTTTTAGCCTCAGGGACACTGCTGCCAGCCTGGATGCTGTGAACACACGTATCACAACACAATACTGCAATACGCTTGCTGAAAAGCTCTGTGTTTTGCATCTGCAGCCGCCTGAATCTCCCTAACCACCTGCACTGGTTCTTGGATAGCAGATGGCTCTCCCTGGTCTCTGAGGCAAAAGCAACTCCTTGACCGTGAAGTGGAAAGAACACAAATTTTATTGAGAGGCTGAGGCTTCCTTCCAAATGCATTGCCTTTGCTGCTTTCCAGTGTCCCTGGCCCCTCAAGGGCTCTCCATGCTCATTGATAGCTACTTAACCAACTTCCTTGGACCCCAATAGCTCCCAGCTCAGCCTTAGATAAGCAGCTGCCTCTTCTGGAGTTTGGCCCCAGTTTGTAGATTGCCAGAGCAGGTATCCCCCCCACAGGTCTCCTCACCTTCCCATCCAAATTAAGCCAAAATGCGCTTTGAGCCTCTCCTCTGGGATTTCTGTTCTTCTTTGCTCTCAGTCTTTGCCTCCTTAAAATGCCTGCCAATGTCTTCAGGCATCTCCTCATGTTTTGAGCAGCTCTGGCTCTGGGCCATGCTGCAGGCTGGCCTGGCAACCCTCGCAGCAAGGTGGCTTCTTATCCTTCCATATGGATTATAATGAGGACCCTTGTCTTGCCCAGGCCCATCCCCTGCCTGCTCTGCCTCCCTGTCCACCACCCTATCTTGGGATAGGACAGAGCCTGACAAAAGGTATGGCTGTAGAGAGCTGAGACCATCTCGTGGTCCCTGCTTTTGTGCTGCTTATCTTACAGTCTCAGCTTGTCTTTGCTTCTCACCTCTCTCTCCTCCACATGTCCTGGCTTCTGCAGCACCTGATGGGGAATGACAGAGGGCTACAAATCTGTCAGCAGCATGAAGAGGGTGGGAATGGTCAGTCACTCCACAAACACTAAATACGCTGCACACCATCAAACGAAGCTAACAGGAGTCACGCTCAAAGCGAACAAAAAAAGGGAGATTCTTCATGCAACAGGTTGTTTGGCAGTGAAGCTCCTTCTTAAGGGATTTTGTGAGTGCTATCACATAGATGGGCTTCAGGGCAAACTGGCTAAGGGCATGAAAGAGAGATCACATCTGGCTCAGGATAACTCTGGGATGAAAATGGCTGGGGGACTATTAAGGGGAAACGTCACATGTGCTTCTTGTTCCTTCAGCATCTCCTTATTGCTACTGTTAGACACCAGATGCTGGACTAGGGGGAATTAAGCCAGCATAGCTATTTCTAGGCATTACCTCAACATCCTGAAATGCTGCAGATACTGCCACTGTTACAGCACACCTTTATCCAGCGGCAACTTTGCAAAACAAACCTGCACTGTAGAAATTCTATGTAATGTAAGCATAACAGTCTTTCTACTTACCCTTGACCAGACTTGGCCAAAACCAACACACAGAGAGTCCCCACTTTCAAACTGTCCCTCCATCACTTGGATTTCAACAGTGGCTTGTGGTCAGGGAGCTGTAAGCAGCCAGGGGAGCACTGCACTTTCAGCAGTGAAGCAGCAGTGAGAAAGCAGTAACAGCAATGCAGCATTTCTTCTAGAACCAAAAACATTTGCGTGCTAAGAAGAAAAAAAAAACTCGTAAGTCTAAATGTAGCAGTGCCATCTGCTGACCTATGCAATAGCAGGAACGTAAGCCTCTCAAAGTCAGGACCTACACAGGAGTGTATCTATCCATCGTTTCCTTCATAGCTAACGTGTAGAGCCTAATCCTTGCAAAACACTCATGGATTTGGGGTTGTGGCTCCAGGAGCCCCATCATCAGGACATAAAAAGGGTCAGAACCTCAGCTGGTGTGAACTGGCAGAAGTCTCCTGAGAGAGCATCCAATCTATGGCAGACAGTGCTGTGGCCCCCAAATACACCGCAGGCCCTGCATGCTGCAGCACTGAAAAAATCCCGAGCAGCTGGGTCTGCTTCCTTAAAAAGTGCAGGAACTTGTACTCTGCAGTCTGTCCTGGGAGCCTTGTGCTGATTAATTTAGACGTGGTATTTTCTTTGTGTTCTGTTTTGGACAGACCAAAGCCTTTTTGTTGTTGTTGATGCTGCAGGTCAGTGTTCTAAGACATATGTTTGGAGAAGGGGAGGTGCCGGCAAGATCCAGCTTATGAGCAGAGAGCAGCTTTTGACACTGGGCATCACACAAGAATCAGCTTGGGGCAGAAATACAACCTGCAGCATCCCTCTGCCCATTTTCAAAGGAAGCAAAGAGCCCCCTTGAGATGGAGGAGAAACCTGCCAGCTGGCAGTGAGGGCTGATATCTACCATCTTATCCATGGCTGGAGGTGATCCCCAATTGCACAGGACCTTGCAATTCTTTAACTGGTGCAGAAACTGAGTAGGACCTTTTCTCTCTCTTCTCCAATTCCACCAGCTGAGCAGATCTTTCCATGGTACCAGATCTTTCCACGATAATCTTCCACCTGCTTGGATGATTACCTCTAGACCACTTTGCTCTGTTTTTCAGAAGAGGTTCCCCTTTGTGGGCAAGAGTTCAGATGATACCTCTGAGTCAGAGCATGGGATCTGCCCTCCCTCTCCTAAACTGAGTGTTTTGTCGCTTTGAATCGCTGTTGTTAATAACAGGAGTGGAAGACAGCTGGCTTACTTGAATTTCTATGGCATTCTTATCATTTTAGGTCCATCAGGAAAGAGAAGAGGCAGGTGCAGATTGAACTGACACCCGTCAATCATTTGCTCTCTCTTTAATGAAACATGCATAGGCTGTCACTGAGTGTACTCTTCTTTTCTTTTATGGGCTCTTCACTCCAAGAAGCTCCGGCTGTGCAGGAGACCTACTGTAACACAGAAGAGAGGATCACTGCTAGATGCCTGCCTGGGACACTGCATCACCAAACAAGTCTGAAAGAGGCTCTTTTTAGGGTTCCGCTAGCCAAACCTCTTATTCTGGGTCAACCTACCATCTCCTATCTAGAGCAGAGGCTGAGACTGCTCTGCAGATGTCCTTGGTTTGTCTTTTACTGCCATGTTAAAGAAGGGCTACTTCAGACCAGCTTGTGTTCCCCACTCCAGACTCCTCTTCAGCCTCCTACTTCCAACATCTCCTTCCCTCAGCCCCAGCACTGAGACAGCATGTTGTGTTCAATGGGGAACACACCCAGTATAAGTCCCTACAGACTCTGCTCCCCGTGTCCATTCACACCCCTGGGTTTCTGTTGACACTCCTGCTACTGTTGACACCCCCTCCTTTCCTCCTGCTCCACAGCACCAGTTGCCTGTGATGAGACTCCTTCCTGAAATGGTGGCTTTGTCCCACTGCCCTTTCTGTCCAAAAAGACATTCGGACAGCTCTTCATGAAAAGCCCTTTATTAACTATCACCGTGGTGCCCACAACAGACTTATCAAGCCAATGTCCTTCCCTACACTAACTCTGCCTAGCCATAAAAAAATCCTTATAGGGTGTTTCCTAATCCACTTGAATCAGTCTCCATGAAAGGTGATAAAGGCATGTTCAACCACTTGCTCTCACAAAAGAGGTCCACAACCTCTTTGTTAGCCATAGAAAAGAGTAACTTTGGCTCCTGGGGATTCAGGACTGTAGAGATAGCAGGAGCCAGCCTCCCTCCACGTGCTTCCCCATAGTGTCGAATGCTGTGCACGCTGTATGGCTGCTTTGATGGAGGATGTTGATGCTTCCTCTACTGGAACGGCGGCCCTTCTTCCTGGGAAATGGGAGCAGCACTGTTGGAGCGGTGGCTTTGATTTTCATCGCCTGTCTGGTTCATTACCAATCGGGTAATGACTGACAATAGGCCAATCAGATCTCCAATATCACTATGTCAGCTTCATAATTAATACTACTGCAAACTAAGCTTATTGTGATTTAATTAGTAATGCTGTAATAATGCTACTGCCTGGGCTTAAGGTTACTAATTTATATAAATAGCTATGTTAATGTTTTGAAGCACCAAGTATTAATTGCATCAGTCTCGGTGTTAGACTATGGTTGGCTAATGGCAGCTGCAAAACTCAACAACTCTTAGTGTTGTGGGAAAAAAAAAGTGTTTTTCATCTTTTGCCTGTTGTTTTTAACTAGGCAAGAGGCAGCCACGGACAAGGCTAGAGGGATTTGGATAATATGGGCCAGGGAGCAGTATTTGAGATTCAAATCCCTTTTTGCTTGGATCTGTTATTTTTCTTTTTCCTTTCCACCATGAGCATCTCCCCCTCCCCTCCCTCTCCTCCCTCCTTCCTCTTAAATATATAAATAAATCTGAGCTGCTTGCATCGACAGTTCCAATTTGCCACAATTGGAAGTTGCACACATGAGAGATCTCTGTGCAGCCAGCTCGCATTTTATTTTCAAATCTAGAATTAAAAGGAAAGAAGAGGAAAAAAAAGAGGGCCATGGGAGCATAAGGAGGATTTGCATACATCAGAGCTCTGCATGAGCTAGGGCCTACTCTCTTTCTCTGGGCTTGAATAAACTACTAGAGGGAAAAGGGAACAAGAAAAAATGAAAATTGAGTGACAAAAAATCCCGACCCTTTCTCTGGGCTTGATGGAGGCTCATCTCCCCGCAATGGGGCTGGTGACAGAACCCTCTGTTGGATGAGCAAGAAGTGTCTGAGATGGAGGGAAGAATGATGTAAACCGACACTGGAGTGGAAATGGGTCTTGCACTGGTGTCCACTAGACTCAGGAACAAACGTTAGACTCATAAACACTAGAGGTGGAGGAAGACACGGCACCAGAAGGAGGTGAATCTAAATAGGTATTTAAATTGGTATTTTTACCCTGGTTCTTCATCCTTTCCCCCGTACTCCTTCTTAGCCTTGCACACACAGCCCTTAGTTTTCTTACAGATGACAAACCTGTCCACAGGCAAAGAGCAGGAACACCCAAGGATGCCTGCATACTAGGAGTTGTTCAACGGCAGCAGCATGGACCTCAGCATGGGCTAACTCACACAGCAAGCTATTTTCTCTGCTGTGACTGCAATGTAGACATACCCACAGCAAGATCAATGCCTGATTTCCCAACACACCTCTCCAGCATGTTGCCTGTGAATGAGGGGATGTATCACCAAAGGTAATGGACTGCTCTGGGGCAAATAGAGCTGGCAGCTGCCTGTGGCTACCAATGCTGTCCCTCGGTGTCTGGGAAGCTGAACTTCTCATGAGGCAACTCCTAACACTGTTTTGCTGTAAGTATTTTAAGACAATTCAAATTTTTAAAAATTAAATAAAAACTTGCTATATTTTATCTTGACTGTTTTCTTCTGACTGGGTTTTCTAGGCCAGCAGAATTTCTTCACATTTCATGTAGGGGAGGGTCTGCTCATATTTATGAGGAAATACAAAAATGTGTGTTTTCTCTTTCCTCAGGTATCCCCCTCAGCTGAACGACTGTCTTGAAAGTGGATCAGGGCTAGATGCTCCTCCATGCAGGACTACTGCCACTGCTCTGTGCATGAGCTGGCGATGGACTGGAGGATGGTAATCCAGATCACAACCTAGTCCAGGATGGGGCACATGGAAGGGGCCTCTGCCAGCTGTGAAAAGACAGATAAGGGAAATACACCTCCGGTACTGACTGCTGTGGGAGGTGGGATAGCCATTCAATAATTCTGTTTCAGAAATTCCTGAGCATTTGTGGTCCCACAGATTCACAGTTGTGGTCCTACAGGCACTTAGAGTGTGCTAAAGTGGGTCCACTCTTCAGAATGGACTGAATTTATCGACATGGAAAATATCTTCCAGTTCATCCCACTTTTCCCATGGATTTTCCCCACTCCTTCATGGCTGAGTGACCAATTACCAGGATCACAACCAGCAACAAACAAATGACTCTCTGCAAGGAGATGTGGAGGTTTACTCAAACACAGGATCCCAGGCTGGCATGGTCATCTCCAAAGACAGTTACCCTTTCCTCCTATTTGCAAAAGAAGTGACAGAGATGCTGAAAAATCCTGGAACTGGTGGATGAGAAAAATCTATGTCAAATACAGCTGCTAAGTAGTCTGAGGTAAATGAAATGAACTGCACTTCCAATCATGCTCCAGCTATGACTGTACTCTAAGAAGCAGAGTCTGTGATAAATATAACTTGGCTGAATGCAAGAATTTAGATCTTGCATTAGATATTGAATTCGTTACCTCTACATGTGTCTATATCCAGAGGCTGTATGTACCCTTATCTCATCTATATCCAAAACGTTCTTAATTTCATTGATGCTGACACTTAACTCTTGAAATACTTCTTCTCTTTTTGAAGAAGATCCACTGGTAAGCCAAGCCATACAGGAACACCACAAAGATGTGACAATGTTAGGAATAAGACTCCCTTTGGGGAAAATCAGTTTGCATAAAGTCATGAAATATAGATTTATTCATTTTTAATGTATTTTTCTTTCTTCTTTCTCCTTGCAAAATTCAGGCCAGCTGGTGGGATTGACAGTAATGACTCCCAGAGAGCTGGACTCTAATCAGCTCAGCTGGAATAGACTGAAGGACTTTTGGAAATCTAAACCACTCCAGCAAAATGGATTTATCTTCTCAGTTAGTCACAGGTGCTAGTGGGATCCACCAGGTGCACTACTGAATAGCCCCATGTGGCATAGCTTGTAGAAATCTTCCATTGCTGCAGCCCTGTCATGACTTTTGTCTTGTTCTTCAGAAAAAAGTAGTCAGAAATGCGGAAGAAAACATACTTCAAAGTTGTCAGTGAAGTGAGTGATTAGATTTTTCCTTCCTAGTTCATGTCGGTCAGGGTTTGAAATCCCCGTCTGTGTGAGCAGGTCATCAAACGTCTTGGCCAACAAGACCAAGTCAGCACTTTGTACTGACCTTCATTACTCAGATTAGAAAGGAAACAAGCACACCATATGCCAGATGTAAAAGTCTCCAGCAATTCTCTTTTCAGCACTACACTCCTGGGTTTGGATCCCAGCCAGACTGTGCTCTTTGAAACTTATAAATTGCTTTCATCTCCCAGACAAGGTAAAATCAAATTGGTGTAAGCGATGTCGCATTGTTGATGAAGATGCAGACGCAAAGTTAACTCTAACATGGACTTAGCACACCATATGAGAAACATCTTAATAGGCACAGCTGCTTCTTCTGGTTGGCCTTGGGAGAAAAAAAAAACAACAGCAAACCCACCGGTGTTTCTGAAAGCTGCAGTAACTTTAAAGGAAATTGGTTTTTCTTTGTGCAGACTCTGGGTCTGAGTTGTGCAGCCTTTCCTAGCATGCCCATGAATGGTGAGGTATGAATCGGGACACATGGCAGTTTATAAATGGTGGTGCTATGCGGAGCTATGCGTGTGACTTTGCTTTTGATGTATTTATGGCCACTAATCTCTCTCTGGCTACAATCCCTGCCCAAGCTCTATTTCAATCTTCTGTCCATACAGGACTCATTTTATCAGGTTTTCCCATCTGTAGCTGTAACGATAATTGACTGTTACAAGTCTGTCAGCTCTGGAATTCAGCCGTTGAACAGAGCATTCCTCACCCAGAGACTGGGATGTGTCAGATGAAAGCAATTGGATTTGCTTTCCTCATTACACTTTTAGTAGACTGAATGGCAGTGTTTCCTCCATCCCTAATTTTTGTGATGCTGTAGGGTTTGCTATACTTTCTCCTGCTTTTGCAACCCTTACTCAAGGGCCTAGAGTGTTCCCTGGAGCTCTCCTTCCTTTTGCACTGCACTCTATCTGCCCCAAAGGATACCTGACAAACCCTCTCCCTCCTCTTCCCCTCCTCTACCTTCTTCTCCTCTTCTCTTTGTGGAGACCTAGTTCTCATCTGGGGTTCAGAAACCTTTCTATGCAGCTCTCATAACTGTGATTGTTCCAGGTGCTAACATCATACAAGGTGGTCCTCCCCTGCACAGAGGATGTCTTTGTGCCCATGGTGTCTATCCCTGGTGCCTCGTGAGAGCTGAACCCTTACAGGGTGCTCCCATCAGTGGGGGGCCATGGTCTCTCTGCTCGATGTGGGCACTGATATTCGTAAATCCTGCAGGAGCTTTGTACCACTCAGAATTTCAGCTGTCTGTCAAGTTTGATTGAAATTGGCCAACTGGTTCAAAAGCTATTAGAGGAGAACTGACAGACAGAATGATTGCCGAGGAAATCAGGCTAAAAATATTAACTTCATGAGATAGCAATTTTGTTCTTTCAGAATTATCAGCATAAAATGTATGTATACTGCTTAGCACAGGCTTCTTCCTACCTTTCCACCGCTTCTTTTCCTTCCCTTCTACTGCTGTCTTTCTAGAAGGCTGGAGATGTGAACCCATCTCTCTCTCTTTGCCTAGCTCCAGAAATTCTGCAGGCTTCGCAGAGCAGAGGGAGGGATTTGTGTTTTGTATCTCAGAAAGAAGGCAAAATGACCAGGTTATCCTAGTGCTTGTACCAAGTGCATTTGCTTATGCATTTCCTGCGGGGAACGGGAATTTGTGTTGCCCAGTAAAACAGAAGAAAAATACTCCTCCCGCCTCATAGCTTACATTGGGCTTTCTTCCGTGAGATAAGGAAAGACCCCAAGTGAACCTGGCCTTGCTACTGAGCGAAAATGATCTGGACTAATGACTAGGGACACTCATCTCCCAGCTGGATCATTTTAGTGGTGCAGCATGAATTTCACCAGGGGTGGATTGATACAGGAGGATAAGGAGCCAAGAGGGCAGGACTCTGTGCCCCATCCTGTCTCCATTGTCCCTGAGCAGTGTAGATTGGGGCACAGGGGACACGAGGAGAGGAGGGGACAGGCCACGCATCGCCCCCTTTCCCTCCATCAGTACCAGTCCCAGGTTACACAGCCCTTTCTCAAACACATTTTTCCCTTAGATTCATTTCATGGGCAACAGAAATGCCAGATGTGGTAGACGGCATGTGGAGGGAGCAACGGGACAGGAGAGCATGGGGACAGCAGCAGTGGCATGAAGAAGAGGAAAGGGGGGGCACAGAGAGAGAGCACGTACAGAGAAAGAAACTGTAAAAAGCATTAAGTTCCTCTTCGTATTGGCACAGCAATGTTTGCAGCATGGCTTAGCATGCCTCCTCCTGTTAAATAAATATTGTGACAGTTCTAATCCTAGTGAGCAGGGACGTAACCAGAACTTGGATTTTCACTGAGGGCAAACAGTAATGGGTACACTTCAAGTATTTCAAATAAGGCTCTAATTTAGATCTACAAAGACAGTGCTGTTTGTTAAATAAATATCAAGCTCATCTGGTACCAGGCCAGTTGTTGTGGTTAAGCAAGATACATCTAGCTAGTGGTTATTTAACTGAATGATGGTGAACAAACCCATGCAGACTGCAAAATGCTTTCTAACTGGCAGAAGAAGAGAAATAAAAAGGAAGAGAGAAAGAAGGGGAAAAAAAGAGAAAAACAGAAAAACAGGAAAAAAAAAGAAAAGGTAGCAAAAGAAGGACCTCGTTACCTTTGGTGTATGCCCTCTCTGGAAACTTTGAAAGCTATCAAAGGAGACAGCTCCAGCCTGACAAGGGAATTAGATATCATTTAATTGCTAAAAAGAAAATGACAAATGCTGTTTCATAACTAACATGCTACAACCATCTTATGAAATGTTAATTGGAATACCTTACACTTCTCATATACCTTTAATGAATTAATGGGGATGCCACTCTCTATTTATAGGCCAGTTAAATTCCTCAGCAACTCCATTTATTTCTTGTATATATTATTAAACTTCAGATGGCAGTTACATAATCAATATGCTGTCCTTTCATAAATCTAAATGAAGAAAATCCTGGGGGTCCTTTGGAAAAACACAGAATGGCTTATAAAGAATTTGTTACTTCTCTCTGTGAAACTCTCCAACCCCTTCCTGTGTGTAATCTCAGTACTGTGGACTTTGAGGTTTGGTGAGGTTTGTGTTGTTTTTTTTTAAATAAGAAAAGCATATGAAGGGATGAGATCTATTATACAGAAATGTCTTTAAAAAACCCAGATGGCTTGACTTCATTAAAATATGTATTTGCATCACATGGCATGTTATATTACTTCCCTGCTGGATCTGATTCCATGAGATTTTCCTATTCGTAACAGAGGTGAGCAAGATTGTTTCTAATCAGATTTGATGTTTCTGTGGAGGTCTTTGGAGTCATCAGTTAGGAGTGGGGTGGAAAGTAACACCACCTATATTAGGTATATATAACCTTAAAAATAAAATGGCAACTTTAGGATCAAGAAAACTGTAAGGGATTCAGTTCATATACACTACAGGTTTAACAGCCTGCGGCTACCTATATGGAGAAATAAGGGCTCTACGGTACTAGAAATGGTATAGCTTAACAAGACAAGAATTTGGTTGGACTGTGGAGCTTTTAGCCTCTACATATCTTATTACATCCATCAGCAGTTGATATTGCTTAAGGGCCAAGCAAAACTCCAGCATATGTCCCTTTGCAGATGCTCTTTGGCCTTTGTCTAATGAACTGCTGGCCTTTGCCTAGCTTCCCTCATGAAGCTGCCCATTTCATCAAAGCCAACAATATTTGCATTGCCTGGCAGCACAGCTGAAAGCCTGTAGAGGCCAAGGACTGAACGGGATACAAAAGGTGAACTATTCTCACAGCTGAAATACGCTATTGAGGAGTGAGTCAGGAACCATGCCTTACCCCTATGCCTTCTCTTCAGAAATGGCTCTTCTTCTGGACTTTCAATTTAACGCTCTTCTGTGCTTGAAGGAGACCTAATTGTAGATTTATCCATTATTTCCCTAGTTTCTGACCTTGTAGAGTTTGGTACCAAGTTACTGCCCTGCAAGCTAATTCCTGCCTCCAGTGGCCAAAAGGTCTATCGCGCAGGCAGCACATTCATGTACTGCTTTTGCTTCTGACTATTTCCTCACCCCATATCCCATCCTCACAAGTGGCAGAATATCCTTCCAGCTAGTGAGGATCCTGAGAACATTCTTCATTCAGCTCTGGTTTTGAGGCCTCCAGATGATGCAGGCGTCAGAGACAGTGGTGACTCAGAGTAACACAAGGATAACGCAAACATCTGGCTAATTTTTAAAGAAAGAGCTCCGGCCCATTCTTCTTTCCATTTCACGCATCTATTGCATTTTGTCTAGCTCCTCTACAAAGAAGTTTCTGGCTGCATGTTCCTCCATGGATCTCTCCACGAGTTGGTCTTGAAGTTCTCGAAGGCAGGGGGGTCCAAGAGTGCTGGTCGCTCTTTAAATGTCACTTCCTCCATGTTCAGGAGTGGTGCATCCCCCTGAGAAAGAAATCGAGCAAAGGAGGCAGGAGACCTGCATGGTTAAACAAGGAGATACTAGCGGAGATCAGACAGAAGAGAAAGGTCCATGGAATGTGGAAAGAGGGGCAGGCCACTTGGGAAGAATGCAGGAATGTGGTCAGAGCATGCAGGGATGCGACGAGGAAGGCCAAGGCCCACCTGGAATTGAAGCTGGCAAGGAATGTCAAAAATAACAAGAAGGGCTTCTTCAACTACATCAGCAGCAAAAGGAAGGCTAGGGACAGTG
>Ga0065711_1000762_pt1 | contig 55682 bp, 41 predicted proteins | sample Hoacrofraction12_FD_59098 | JGI IMG/M metagenome (GOLD analysis project Ga0065711, IMG submission 59098) | Hoatzin crop microbial communities from Cojedes, Venezuela - Epithelial fraction 12 v2 (version 2) | ecosystem: Host-associated > Birds > Digestive system > Esophagus > Crop | place... | reverse complement strand
CTTCCCCTTCCCCTTCCCCTTCCCCTTCCCCTTTTTACTTCTTTCCTTCCCACTGTATTGGTTACCACAAAAAGCCCTTATCCCCTGTTCAGATTACCAAGGAAAAGACTATAATCATATGCACATAAAGAAAAAGTGTCCTTCAAAAGGGGGTGGCTATCAATGACAACAATATTAGACATCAGTCCATAAACTATGAGAAGAGGAAGCTGAGCGCAGTCCGGCAGTGGTTTGTTTAGTCTGAGGGATTAATTATTCAAGAGTTGTAGTCATGATGAGAGTGTGCACACCAGACTAAAACTGGCAGAAAGGTTAATTGGTATCTAAGGGCTGTCTCTAGTCATCTGATACGGTGAAGTAGCATGGTTGCTGTTTTAGTACATTTCCGGATTTAAAAAAGAACCCACAAAAGAACCCTAAGTCACACGTGAGGAGGTGGAGAGATGATTTCCTGGCATGAAGAGTTCGGGAAATTGGTAAGCATCATCAGCTTACCCAGTGAGAAGAGAAAGAGACAGAGAAAGCTTTGTGTGCTTGCTACAACTGAAAAATGGATTCCCCATTGCTGCTGGTTTAAGCCTTATGGGTGCTATTTAAACATGGCATGTCATAAATCCAGTATCTACCATAGCGTTTATTCTCCATCCCATTTTATTTGTGAGTGTGTGCAGAGCATTGCAGTGGTACAAACAGAGATGTGTCATTGCAGCCAAAACCAAGTAAGCACCAAAATTTGCAAGGGGCGTTCTCTGGTTCACCCAGATCCTTTTGGACATTTATTTCTGGGAACCCTGTGCCAAATAAGCTACTCTAAAGCTCTCGCATCTCAGACACACCAGGAAAGCAAAGACTGGGAGAAGAAGCAGAGATGCAGATGGGAGGCAGGCTAGGACCAGGACTGTGTCTCTGCCTTGAGATGGGCTCTGTCTAGTTGGCCATATAGTCTCCTGTATGTGATCCTGCAGACGTACACACTCATATCCATGCTGTGTCCCTCCAACACGTGCACTCTTCATTTCTGTTTCTTCTATATACACACATGTAAAAAAAAATTATGTCTTTGCCTGCCTCATACATACAGAACCAATATATATCTACTCTAGTCGTGTTGAAGAGACATACAGAGTTTCTACAGCAATATGGTACTATTTGGTGGAGAGGACAAGGGATGAAGTTTGGGTTTGGATGTGCTGGTGGTAGGTCAGAAACTACCTTGCGAGTGTTCTCAGAGCTCCTAAAGACTGCCAAAACCACACCACCTGGCAGAACCGGCTTGTGTAAAAACCCTGCACAGGTATCAAAGACTTCAAACTTGACCTGATGAACCACCAGTAATTATTAGAGCACATCCTGCTGTGCTTGGTAATGACCCCATCTTTTTACATCTGGTTGTCTGTTAGGAGGTTTTGGTTCTGGTTCAGAAGATCTTCCTGGCCTGTGATGTCTGAGGAGTGGCCTCTCCTCTACACTCGCTGCTTTAGAAACTGGGAAGTTACCCCCTTGACTGTGGCCTTTTGCATTCAGTGGAATATCTACGAAGTCCCTGGTAGAGCAGACAATGATCCCAGGTCGGATTGCAAGCCACATGCAAACATCTGGCTGTGCCACAGCTACCACTGCCATAACATCTGTGTGTATGTATGGCAAATCTTCGGCAAACCAAAAATGCCCAATGGACTTTGAGAGTCAGACTCTTTTCAGGGCTAGGAACTGGAGTTATTTTGAGTGTCTTATGATACAAAGACCTTTGGAGAAGAAAACTAGTACTATTAGACTAATTGTGGCTTCCCTGAGTAGCAGACAAGCAGAAGAGGCTGGGAGCTGTGCACAAGAAGATATATGGAGGTGCCCAGTGCCCACCCATAAGCCTTCCCGCAGGGTTTATAAATCAGGATCTGGCTCCTGGCTGACACCTGAAGTGCAAAGTCTCCACCTGAGAGCATCTGCTGACTTGATTTCCCCCCGACGCGGGCTTGCTCCTCTCCCCCATGCCGGTCACCACAGTATCTCCGGTCAGGATGAAACGGCAGCGTGAACTTGAGGTGTGAGAGCGTGGTGGGATGAGCCAGGGTGTTCAGGAATTTAGCGAGATGCTCTCTGCTGTTTTTAAGTTCTGGTGATGCAGAAATGATCACGTCCTCTGTCAAGGAAATGAGGAAGTAAAACAGTGAATGTCAAGCAAGAAGAAGAAATTATATTTAATGAAATTGGATTCGGAAATGTTTTTGTTCCAGCTACTTTAAAACACCACTGGCATCATAACCGAGGAACTGCCAAGAAGATAATATTTTCTTCTGCTGTGGTTGCTTTTCTCCCCTCTCCCCAGCTTTTTTCTCAAGCACATTTTGGCAAGTGATAAATCATGCAGTGGAAGAGTGCATGTGTCTTCTTTTTGTCTTTAACATTGACCTCAGCCTTAGGCAGCCCCAAGCAACAAAATCTTTCTTGGTCCAGATTGTCTTCTGGGTTATCTCAGAGTTTCTGCACAGGGAGATGAGGGACAGTTTTATTTTGCATGAACTCATCTTGGAAATCACATAGACATCTTAAATTCAAATAATGGGACTGAAGCATAGGCCCCAGCAGAAGTCTGATCTTAAGTGCATTGTTGAATCAATTCAAAGGGACAAAGTTGGCCAGCAAATATTTTCAGTTATTGGCATCAAATATTATCATGATTTAAGAGAAAGCAATACTTTCTAATCTTCTTTCTGCACCCACTCTGCGCAGCTCCTGAGTTATTAAAAACCCAAATGGACTGTCCTAAAGAAAAGAAACAGGACACCTAGGGGTGAAAAAGGAGGCGATTTTCAGCCTCTTTGGCATCGGTAAGCTCAGGGTAGCACAGACAAATCCTGAAAGACTTTGCAAAGGAAATAGGCATTGCTTCTGTGCTCTCATCTCTGACCATTGACAAAACACCAGGCCACCTTCCGTGGTGAACGTCACGTCAACGTCCAATTTCCCACATCTGTTTCGTGTGTCAAAGTACCACGATGGATCCAGAGCTGTTTGGACGTTCGTAGCTCCTGTGATCATCTGGGGATGCAGATCCTCTCTCGGGCCCAGGATGAAGCTTTCCCGGTGTCGTGTCGTGAGTCCCATCGTGAAGCTGTTGAGGATGAATCCCCTCCTCTAGCGCTCACCAAAAATATCTTATTTAGCAGCACCGTTGTTGAGGAAGAAATTGAAAAATCTTTTGTTGAACAAAGTACCTTTCACTTAAAAAATCCAGGGAAGATAAAATGACATGTGTGCTAATGATGTATTTTATGAACCACCATCTGTCTCGGGAAAGGTCAGAGAAAAATGGCAACCACTGTTCAGGTGATTGGTGGTGGAGGGAGGAAAATGGCCCCATCTGAACGTGACTAGAAGCTTCAGTGACATCATATAAATGCCATAATTGGGAAGTGGTAAATTGAACAGGGCTGCCTTTGGAATTTGATGTGTCAATAAACAAGTTCAAGGTGACACGTTGGATCAATACAGCACGACAAGAATCATCCGACAAATTTACTGCAAAGTAATTGGGTGCAAAATGACTCAACTCAACCTTCACACTGCAGAAAATCAAACAAACAGGCAACCTACAGGCAACAGTTTGTATATGTCAGATGCTGCTTAAGGTAGCTTGCACGGTACTAATAGAGTTGTTTTAAAGGGAGACAGGGAAAAAAAAAAAAAGTGAGGTTCCCGTTATTATGAGTGTGACCTGAGGCATTGCTATAACCCTCTATGCACCTTGAGGGTGTATAAATAGAAAAACAAAACACACAATTGCTAGAGGTAGTCTTAAATATTAATATTTTTCTCTCAGTGTTGAGATGACAAATAAAATAAACTGGGAACACCTTTTTTTTTTCTTAGTACAAACAAGGGGCTTTTGGTCTAATGGGTTTTTTACCTCTCACTCCCCTTATTTTTCAAGAAAAGAAGGTTTAATAAGTCACTCCTATTAAAAAACAGTATTTGCTCATTTTACACAGGGCTATTGAATGCAAATCACTGGCTACCATTAGAATTAACCATCGCCACTTACTGCTAGACCTGAAAAGAGTCACTCAGAGAAGTCTCTTCTCGGTGTTAATTTGTTGACAACAAATTTGATGCTTGATTTGTCCCCACTCGACAACCTTTAATCTTGAGTTTCTCTGAGGGGAAAGTCGAGAGCTTATTTTTCCAAAGAAATTTGGGCTCTTGCCAAGGCTAAAAGCGAAGCCGGTACACTGACTGCACACTTTAGAAATGTCACGGAGATTGATTGTGTTTTAATTGTACATTCATTCTGGAGTGAGAAAAGCGAGAGAAGACGAGTGGAAAGCCACAGCCAAGGAGAAAGATGCCATTCACATTTGCATCCCCTCCCAGCTGGGCTGAGCTTTAGCAGATATCACTTGTTTTGCCGGTGGTGACTTTGTTGGTCACTGGAAAAGATGGGAAAGTCTCAGTCCTGCCCCATTCTTGGTGCTGCTGGAGCACAGGGAGTCAGATCACGGACCCCGGGGCCCGGTGCTGGCAGACCGGCATTGCTGACTTCAGCATCCACATAACTTACAGTAATCCGAAAATGCAGGAAAGCAGACAAACTCAGCAGCTGAGCTTTATTGATGGACTGACGCCACTGGATAAAGCGGTGTGCCGTATTGGTAAGCTTTGGGCACACTGAGAATTTAATGGATGTCAAGATGTGGACAGGGGAAAAATAGGAAGATTGAGGTAGAAGATTTGTGCCAGGAATGGGATTATTCTGAAGAATTATGAGTGCAGTAGTTTTGCTAAAAAATACCCCCACGTATATATTATAGAGAGATTTAACTCTCACTGCCATGTTGGGGCTCTTGAGCTTCCTTGGCCATGGACATCCCTGGGATCACTGCCCAGGGCCAGGGGCTGCGCAGCCTCTTCAAACCCAGGATGCTCTTGAAATCAGTAACTGTTGCCGAGACAGCTGGATTGTGTCCCATGCAAGAGGTGAAACCTGAGTGAACAAACCCTCAGCAGGTCATTGTTTTTGGGGAATGAAAACTTCCAAATGTGGTAAATGACCTATTGCTGAGATGTGAATCCAACGGAAGGACCAGCTTTCTCCCTTTGCCTGCCAATCATCTCAAGTTTATCCCACAAAGTAACAGAAAGGGAAAAATGCCTCTTTTTTACCCCACAGTGGTCTGGGATGCCCTTCAAGCCCAGTACACTGAAGATACAGGGTTTGCAATCAGACAGCTGACACCAGACTTAAGGACAAGGCTATTCACTCATCAGAGGATTTCTTTGTCTTTCAAGAATTACTTAAAAAATCAGGTGGAAAGTGGGAAATATTTTATCTTGTAAGATTAGGCAGGTCATTAGGTAAATCTGGCATTTCTAGTGGGATATTATCTCCTCTTGACCTGGCTGAATCACAGAGGAGTCACGGCAAAGTATTATCACTGGACAGCCTCGGCTGGAGGAAGAGATGTGATGCAAACCAGATGCTAGGGGGCTAAACTGAGTTCAAAAGTTTCCAAATAGATCTCATGACATGTCTCCAAAAGGTATCTTGAGGTGGCTATACTGTTTGATAGAATTTTTGATGGTTTAACACACTTTTTGCTTGTTTTTTTTATATATCTGCATCAAAGCTAATTCTGGCACTGGAGGGAATCCCGAGGGATAGTTTCAAAGCTGGGAAAGTAAAAATGCAAGGATTTTTTATTTCACTTTTTTTTTTTTAATCTTTGGATTATGAAATTGTTGTTTTAACTTCAATGTTTTGTGTGCTCTTGGCAGATAAAGTTCCTCTTGGTAAAGCTGAAAAAACCATGTTGTTCTGTTGCAATGCATCTCTATCACGTGAGACAACATGCTATTTCCAGAGCACAAAGGAAAGACGAAAGTTCCACCAGTGTTGCCAGGCATTTTAGATTTTCACAGCTATTATGTCTGCCTCTGTGTCCTTCTCTCCTTCACGCATTTGAAAAAGCACCTCTGTACCTGAGACAGGAGCCTGGGATGTTGGTTTCCCATCAATTAAAGTGGGAATCGGATACCCTATCTCTCAGGTTGCCATGCGAAAAACGCTGTGACAGAGTCACACTTTGTGGGGTACAAATGGAGAGCTGACAGACGGGGGCCACCCATGTCCGTCGAGGACATGGCTCTGAAATGCGTTACCACCTGCAGCATGGTGGAAAACCCCAAACCATGAGTCTTGGCACTAGTTTTGATGAATCTCGTCTCCCCAAACTGAACTCAACTAATTTTCTGCCTTTGAATGATATTGATTTCCAGTGTTGCTCTAATTTATTCCTTATTGTCTTTGTTTACTTGTAATGATTATTCTGATATTAATTGATATTGCTGTTGTGTTCCTTAGAAGTCTGATTGAAAACCTGTTCAAATCAATGGTAAAACCGTCACTCATTTCAGTGTGTTTTCAGGTTGTAATTGTTATTTTCCCCCTCTTATTATACCAACAAGGGAAAAACCCCAAACAAAACAGCCCCTTAAATGCTGTAGCTCTTTCTGGAAATACTCTGTATGTGTGGTACCTTCCCTAAATCCTACACACTTTGATTGTCTTTGGGTTATCAATCACACCGGTTATTTTCTGTTCTGACTTAAGAGGATTATTGGAACTGGATTTTGTACTTTGTCAGTATTACAGGCTGACACCTCCTCACTCGGGGCTGGGTTGCAGCCTGGCAGCGAGCCTGTCTGTCTTCCCTCTCGCCGAAATCACCTGGAGATGCCGCCGAGCTTGTGAAATCCGTGCCGGTCACAGTGTCCAGCAAACCTTTCCACCCCAAGCAGAAAATTTAAATTTAAGCCCCTGGGAGGTAGGGAGAGGGTGAGAGGGATGAATTTCAACTTGAGGAGCAAGTGATAATGCATGTATTTTCTTTTTGGGGTCTGGGAAGAAACTAGATGCCTACAGCACAGCAGCTTTGATGTCATCTTAACTCATGCGAGTAGGATGAAAGCAAAAAGGTATTTCCTTGTGTGTCAAACCGAGGAGCCAATTTGACCCCCTTGCTCCTCTATAGTGGAGCTTGTGGGGCTTTTTTTTCAAAGGAAAATATTATTTTAAAGATTTCTCTGCCACTTAGGTAAGCCCACATTTGCCTTCCAGTTGTCTCTCATCTGTTATTTACCCTAAGGATTTCTGAGGCCTTTTGACCAAAATCTGCCTGAGGCAGAGGCATCAAGAGCTCTTTGGCTGCTGTGTTTGGCCCCAGCTTCTTTCCTTCTTAAATAAGCAGGAGCATAAAAGGCATGGATGCGGCTGCCTGGGGCTCTGGGAAGATCTCCATGGGGCAGCTTGCAGCCCTCGAAATGCTCCCTTTCCCCTTCCAAGTGGAGCAGAGCTGGGCTGCTCCTGAGTCCCTTTAAAACTGCAGCTATGAGGGGGTTAGATGTGGGCTTGTTTAGCCTGGAGAAGAGAAGGCTGAGAGGGGAACATCTGAATGCCTATGAATAAATAAAGGGTGGGTATCAGGAGAACGGGGCCAGACTCTTCTCAGTGGTGCCCAGCAACAGGACAAGGGGCAACGGGCACAAACTGAAACAGAAGAAGTTCCACCTTAACATGAGGAAGAACTTGTTCCCTCTGAGGGTGACAGAGCCCTGGAACAGGCTGCCCAGCAAGGTTGTGGAGTCTCCTGCTCTGGAGATATTCAAGCCCCGCCTGGATGTGGTCCTGTGCAGCCTGCTCTGGGTGATACTGCTTCGGCAGAGGGCTTGTACTGGGTGACCCACAGAAGTCCCTTCCAACCCCTACCATTCTGTGATTCTGTGATTCTGTGTCCATCAGGTGCTTTCAACAAGAGCTGATGGTGCCAAGCACGTCTGCAGGTCCGGTCCCTCAGCCCAGGAGCTCCACTTACCTGGAACAAACAGTGCAGCTTTTGCCATTTAAAAACATCCTACCATGGCCGGGACTGCTGTGTTAATTGAGCTGCAATTGCCAGGCCCTGAAAGGCAGCAGGATATGGATACATTTTGTTTAGGCTTGCTATTAGTTTTTCTGGGTTGCAGAGAAGCCTTGCATGGAAATCGAGCCCATTATGTATTATTTGGGTCTTGCTTAACGAGATGCAGTGCAAAAGGCAGTCCATTACTTTGGAACTAGAGGCTTTGCCTCCTTTCCAAGATTGATTTTTATTTCACAAATTATTACTGCATGGATTAATGATCTCCCTGCATGCAAACGCTCTCGGCTGCTACCCAGGTGCATTAACCTTTCGTAGAACAAGAATTCCTCCTCCTGTTTGTTGCTTTGACCAAAGCATTTTTCTTCTAGATGCTGAATATTAAATACACGGGCATCACTGCCTTGCTGTTACCAACAGAAGAGGAGCTGGGTTCAGGAACCATAGGCCTGCGTGTGAACCTGTGGTCTCCTCCAGGTGTTTTCTTCTCCACTGGACCACTACAGGCTCCTAATGCTCAAAGGCAGACTGGCAGCCCTTAATTAATAAGATAATACTGGTTACAAAACATTTTTGGTGCATGACTGCAGCAAGCAGGCATTCCAAAATGGGCAAAGGTTGTCACCAGTTTATAGGCAAGTAAAATGGGACTTAGAGGTGGAACAAAATGTGCCCATGAAGGTCCCAGAGAGAAGACTCCAGGCTCTTGAAGCTCGTTGCCATTCTTGTGAGGTAAGCAACACGGTTATGTTAACACAAACTGCTCCACAGAATCCTGGTGTCCTAAGACCTCCAGAAGTGTGTGCTCAACATGTAGGCTCATAATAAAAGGGTCAATTCTGCAACAGCTTCTGCGATGGGGGTGATCATATGTACCAAGGTATATGAGCTGTTGCAGTACTGGGGACTCTTATAATTTAGTTTTAACTTGACCGACACCCTTAATCCAGTCCCCTCCTGGTCATTCTGTCCTGTCAACATGCTCATTTAGATGTGAAAAGTCTGCTCTCCTGGCAGGTTGCTGCCTGCACTCAGTAAATAGCATGAAATGTAGGTAGCTTTGCTGTATTTGTGAAACTTTCCCCACAGCTCTAATTATGCCTGGGTAGTACTAACATTTAGTCAGCTTAAATTATTAAACTCTTGCAGCCCCCGCAGGTAAAAACCTGTTTAATTAATGACTGATTAGTTAAATCATTATGTATCCTGATATGAATCACAATAATTTTTATAGTCCATATTATCATTGTAAAAGCATGTTAATTTATTGAAGGATTCTTTTTCCTAAAAGGAACAGAAATAGGCGTACCTTAGAACTTAGTAGAAACCACCTCCTTTATAAGGACAAAACATACTAGCATGTATCTGATGTAGAAAGATATTTCCTAGACAGTCACAAACACTCTTTAATACATCTGGAAGCTGGAGATGCTCAGGTCCTAGAGAAAGACTCCTTCAGATCCGGACATTTATACATTTAAACTTACATTTTTAGTCACTAGACATGTTTTGGGCCAAATGCTGGCACAATTGCACCATCTTCAGTAGATGTTATCAGTGGTGCCACCAAGCATAGAGCCCATGTCCCCTTCACATCATCATCTTTCTGCCCTGTTGGTATATACTACCTACCAGAACCGTCTCTCTCAGGCAATAGAATCCCATGTACAGCAACAGTGACCTTCAGTGTTGGTTTAGACTAAAATGGGCATCACTATTTTGATGAATTCAGCTAGGTAGCTTTTAGCGGTTGCCAAAACAGTAAATATTTTTGAGCCACACTGGTTGTTGTGACAAAGCTGGAAGCATTCTGTTTGTCCGTGGCACCAGGATATCTGGCAGGAGGTGGACTGACGTGTTATGGACATGAAGGTGGACAAGAACATGTCATTTCTAGCATAACCCTGCCTGCAAATAGTTGGCTAATGTGACCTTTGGCTGTGACCCCAAAGCTGAAGTCAGGTCCTAGGACAAATGCTAGTGGCTACAGATGTGCCAGAAGAGTAAATAAACAAAAAGGTCCCAAACCCCTTTTTCTCAAGGACTTACATAACGCATAGCTTCTGCTAGCTCTGACACAACATTGCCCTTAGACCACCTGCAGGTTCTCAGACACCAGAATTCCTTGACCTATTGCTAAAGGTAATATCAGACACCAGAAAGTTCTTACAAGTTTGTTTGAAATACTTCTTTCAGCTTATCTTTGCCATCTCACTGCAAAATGGTAGTCACAATATCTGTAACACTTTGGCCTCTGAGCGAAACCTGCTATGACAGAGATAAACTCATTTTCCAGAAAACAAAGATATTTGACTGTTCAGCAGAAGAGACGTGCAAGAAATTGTACATCAAATTTGGATTGTGTTCTCCAAACAAGAAAGGCTTTGTCCACATGCTTTTCCAGGAGCTGAGAGAAATGTCCTTTTTCTTTTTGAGTGGAAACAATGGGCATAAACAGCAAACTTCCCATCTCCGAAACCCCATGTCCCCCACCAAGTACCTGAAACTACTCACCGACAGTCTTATTTTCCGAGACACAACTACATTTTGGCTCTTGGGGACTGTAACAGTCAGATTTGCAACATCAGGTGAAATTATGGCATTTCCCGATCTTGTAGAAGTTGGGTTCAACCTCTCACTTCAGCTTTGGTAGGTCAGGTTGTCTTCAGCACAGCAAAGCAATGACCCTCCAACATGGTGGCCTCAGAAGGACCTTGGGAGGTGGCTTGCAAACAGGATGCACACTTGGACTGGAGGTGGCTGTAAGGACAGGTAAATATGGAGTCGGTCCCTTTATTCAGCTCTTTCACAGAATCAAAGAATCACAGAATCACAGAATATTAGGGGTTGGAAGGGACTCTGTGGATCCTCTAGTCCAACCTCCCTGCTGAAGCGGGGTCACCCAGAGCAGACTGCACAGGACCTTGTCCAGGCGAGTCTTGAATATCTCCAGAGAAGGAGACTCCACAACCTCCCTGGGCAGCCTGGGCCAGGGCTCTGTCACCTTCAGAGGGAAGAAGTTCTTCCTCAAGTTCAGCTGGAACTTCCTCTGCTTCAGTTGTGCCCTTGTCCTGTCACTGGGCACCACTGGAAAGAGCTTGGCCCCATCCTCCTGACACCCACCCTTCAGATCTTTATAGGCATATATCAGGTTGCCTCTCAGCCTTCTCTTCTCCAGGCTGAACAAGCCCAGCTCCCTCAGCCTTTCCTCGTAGGAGAGATGCTCCAGTCCCCTTCTCATCCTCGTAGCCCTGCGCTGGACTGTCTCCAGTAGCTCCTCATATTTCTTGAACTGGGGAGCCCAGAACTGGACACAGTACTGCAGATGGGGCCTCACTAGGGCAGAGTAGAGGGGGAGGAGAGCACGGAGCTCCCCGGGGAACTGACAGGAAGAGTCAGACCTTGCTGCCATCCAGGGTGTCAGGCTGCATGGACGTACTCAATGATACACACAATGTAATGTTGTCTCACTGCAGATAGCTGGGACATCACTTGCAAAAAGCAGAGGAGAAGAAACGAAGGTTATTTTGAGCTAAATACAGAGGAGAGTAATTCACTGCCAATCGTTGCTCACTTTCCTCCGGTTTACCTAAGCACTGCAGTCATGGTTTGCAACAACTGCACTGCAAAAAGGGAAAAGATGGCTATTTTTTGCAGCTCTCCTTTTTTCTCTCCCTCTTTCCCATCATATTGAATCATCAGGGTGTGAAATATAATAAAGCATTGTACCATTCAATCTGTCGGCTGTACCTTACAGGTGTACTCCAGGTAAATATCCCCTTGGCTGGTGAAAAATGAGCTTACCTGAAACAGATGACTTTGATGAACTTCGGTAGCTGGGCCTCTATCACTCTTTTCCAATTGGCTTCCCCAGCAAAGCATGGTTACCCTACAGAAATTTGTCTTACTGAAGGAAAGATATTCTCTAATTCACTTTGTTCCCAGCATCTTGCCCCCTCACTGATGCCTTCACTTCATCTGGCATTTCATAAAAGTATAAATGGCCGGGCTTGTCATCTCTTCCACTGGATGTCTTTGGGAAACAAATTAATTATTTACCAGCCTATCGCATGCCCCATTGCTTTGATAAAACTGGAATATAAGTAAAAATGGCCATGTATTAAAAGGTGCCATTTGCTGGATGCAGGAGTGGCAGGTATAGCATCACAGCAAAAGCTACTGCTTCCCCCCACCACCCTCCCCAAGCAGTCCCCGCTCATCGCCAAGCAAGTGTCAGGAGCTAACAGCAGAAACAAAGCAGACACGTATGCAGATGAGATCCCTGTACCTGCAAGGGCTTTCACTGCTCGCCATTTTAATTTTAGATAAATGCCCAATGCTCTTTACTCTCAAAGACGAGAACGTCTAGAAGATTAAGTCCTGCCTGACTAGCAATAATCCAAGGAAGCCGTTCCAGGGGGGGTGGAGGTTAGTTTTCTTCTCTGCTTCTTTGCTTGTTTCTGATTTTGTTTTTATGGGTTTTATTCCTTTCTCAGACAGATCTCTCAAGATGCGGGGAAAGAAAGGCCAGGGGATGTTTCAGAGGTGCCTTGTAGTTGCGTGCACTGGCATTGGCTCCATCCCCAGCGGAAAGGTCGCATCTTGCTCTTTCTGCGAGCCAAATGAGCTCAGGCCAGGGTGTAGAATAAGGTGCTTCTCCCACTCTTTCCTCCAACAACTCACTTTGGTGAAAGCCATGATGTTATTGCCTGAGCAAGGCTGTGATTTTGGGAATACAGGAGGTTGTTTCCTTTTTTGTCTGAATTTTTTTAAAAATCTGTTTGAACAGTTTAAAAACCCCACACACTACAAGAGGGATTGGTTTGTGAGTGCTAGGAAATGACCCTTCCACTGAAGAACCATTTCGTGGATCATTAGTTGTAATTTGCAGTAGCATGTACTGCTTTTCTTCTTTAAATGAGTTACAGAAGTTAACTACTTGTGCATCATTAACTGTAATTTGCAGTAGCATGTACTGCTTTTCTTCTTTAAATGAGTTACAAAAGTTAACTACTTCATCCTCAGAGGGCTTCAAGAGAGATATATAGAATATTTCCTTTTGTCGACCGGAGAAGGTGAAGGTGATGAAGAGACCTGTCTATGATCACGAAACCAAGAGTTTTAAACCCTTGAGCAACTGCACTGATCATAATGCCCACCCTGACCCTGTGACTGCTTTTCCCTCTGAACGCTGTGTTGCTGCTGTCAGGTCTCATCTCTCACAGAATAAATAGACTTTATGGATTTTACTCATTCATCTCTCTCTCCCACACAGATAAGAGAAGAAACTTGAAGCTGTGATTAACTGAGTTTGCTTCTTTCCCAAAGAAAAGAACCTTTGGGACACTGGGGTGAATTATCCCTGGTGATGCAGAGATGCTGAGAGAATGGGAGAGGTTGGGTCAAAAGAAGAGACAGTTTGGGGTGAAAGACCCCCTTTATTTTTCCCTCTTTTCTGAATTCACAGACAACTGAAGGTTATTTCCCAAAGTGGTTGAAAAGGCAGAGCAACAAGGCTGTCAGTGGTACTTCACACGAGTTTGTGCTTGAAGGCAACAAGTTACTTTGGAAGATACAGCAAAGGCAGGATGCCAAAGGATGCCCAGAGGAGAGCTTCCTAAAATCGCCAGAGCATAAGCAAGGTTATTATATCTACTTAAAAGTTAAGTGATCTGTAAAGTGGCCAGACACCATATGTCCCATCACTTTACAAACTTGTGCAAAGCCCCAGTGGACCCAAACCATTAAACAGTGGTCCCCCAAGACCAGCAATAACCTTACTAATCACAGAAACCCTCCTTCTCACTGAATCTAGTGCTATCACAAGCATGCATCAGCATCTTAGAATCACAGAATCACAGAATAGTTTGGGTTGGAAGGGTACTTACAGATCATCCAGTTCCAACTCCCCTGCCATGGGCAGGGACCCCTTCCACCAGACCAGGGTGCTCAAAGCTCCGGCCAGCCTGGACTTGAACACTGCTGGGGAGGGGGTAGCCACAGCTTCTCTGGGTAACCTCTGCCAGGGCCTCACCCCCCTCACAGTAAAGAATTTCTCTCTTATATATAATCAAAATGTCCTGTCTTTTAGTTTAAAGCCGTTCTCCCTTGTCCTATATCTACAGGCCCTTGTCACAAGCCCCTCTCCAGCTCTCTTGCAGCCCCTTCAGGTACTGGCAGGTTGCTCTGAGGTCTCCCCGCAGCCTCCTCTTCTCCAGGCTGACCAGCCTCAACTCTCCCAGCCTTTCCTCCCAGCAGAGGGGTTCCAGCCCTTGGATCATTGCTGTGGCCTCCTCTGGCCCCGCTCCCACAGCTCCAGCTCTGCCCTGTGCTGAGGGCTCCAGAGCTGGACGCAGGGCTCCCGGAGGGGTCTCAGCAGAGTAGGACAGAGGGGCAGAATCCTCTCCCCACCTCGACCTGTGCCCACGCTGCTGGGATTGCAGCCCAGGGCACGGCTAGCTTTCTGGGCTGTCAGAGTACATTGCTGAGTCGTGTTGAGCTTCTTTTCTTAATGTTTTTCATTCTGAAAAGCAACGAACAGGGAAAAGAAGCCCTTTGCTCACCACAAACTCTATTCAATCTTGAATGATTACAGCAAAACTGTGTTCTGGTTTAGCTGGGTTTTTTTCCCCAGCCATCAGGGAATGTATTAATCTGAAACCACAGCCCAACCTAGGATATGTTTCAAAAGTCTTCAGAACAGAAATGCACTCATGTTCAGTGGTTCAGCCTTTGTTTCAGGCCAGGTTTTATTTGTATCTTCGTCCTTCTTCATCCTTTTTTTCTAAATGGTACCACCAAGCAGTAAAAGCATCATCCACCTTTCAGATGCATGCAAAATAAACTAGAGAAGGAAAGTGGCAGATAAATTTAACAAGCATTAAAGTTATATATAATTTAAATATGTATAAAATTATTTGGTATATCGATTGGAAAATGGGCTGTTGACCATTTAAAGGCAACAATCAATTTCATAGTTCACAGGTCAGGTCAAGTTTCGTTCTAATGATCTAAAAAAGCAAATAGCATTAGGAGATAATGAACTCCACAGGATTACAGATGTGATCTATAGCTCTGTTGTGGCACAAGACCCAGCAAATGAGAGAGGGCATCATCTGAAGTGCCCTGGCCTCCACAGACTAAAACCATGTTTTTATATCTTGGCAAGGTGTCAATTTATGATGTAATCAAAGGCAGCTGATGGAATTACTTTGCTCCTAAAACACCACATGGTTAGGCTCAATGTCATCAATGAGCAAGAGATGTAGATCCCCATTAATGTGGTCTACAAAGTTATCTTCGCTGTTCTGGTAAGTGAATGTCAAGCATACCCACCCTGTTAATCAAAGGGAGCTGATAGCTCTCTCCGCTCCCACCAAGGAGTTGGGTTACACAAGGAAAATACTGCAGGGCTACCATTGGGTTGTTTTCTGGTGCACTGCTGCACAGCAGAGAAGAGGCTTCCCTAAAGTTTAATGGGGAAAGGAACAAAAAGAAATACTTGCGTAAAGAAAGAGGGTGAATTTGTATCCATATCCATGTAAATACATATATAGTTGTGTGTACACGTGTATGGGTAAGCATATTTTCATTGGAACATGGATGAGAGAGTTAGATCTTTTGATCTTTTAGTAAAAGAAGGAAGGAGCAGTGACTTTTGAAAAGCCTGGTATATATTTTGAGGATATTTAGGTATTATTTTGTGAAAGTTGATGCAACATGTTTTCTGAGGAGCCATCAGCTTTTAGCCTGGGTCTTCAACTTTGAAATCTTCAGTCCATACTTTCTGGACAATATAATCAGTATTTTTGAGTCCCTACTGCTTGCTTTGCCTCAGAGCTTGAGCTCAGTATCAAATCCAGCTAGATCTGGGTTTGGGATGGGCTGGATTTAAATCCAGGCATCCTGCTATAATATTTATGCAATGTTAATTTCCCACTTCCAGCTCTAGTTTGGATGAAGAAGACATTTCACAGTTTCTGAGTGGGTGTCTGAAATGTGAGAAAAACTTGCAGAAGGACCAGGCAAGATTCCTCTGAGCATCTGTTATAGGGGAGCAAGGGAGCAAACTCCACCTTTGACAGGAGGAACATTAGAAAGGTTTTTCATCTTTCTCCTTACTCATGGAGGTGCTTTGAGCATCTCAAAAGGTGCTTTGAGCACCTGAGCATCTCAGATGGCAGCTAGTGCCTGCATTTTGACAGTGAAGTTGCACTCTAAGCATTTATGCAGATCCTATTGACTGGGCATACGATTTTTCTGTCTTTGTGCAGAACACCAGCCTACATTGCTGTCTTGAGCTTCTTTAAACAGCATTGACTTCCACACTGCTGTTTCTTCTCACTGTTTCGGTGTTAATGGGCTTACTTGGATTATTAATTGGACTCATTAGACTTATTTTCTTCTTTAATATAATGAGTGTGTAAGCACTAAACTAAGAGGCATAAAACTTTAATAAATGAGAAAAATGGATAATTGCACAGCATCAGTACAGTGCTCTTAGGAGCCTTTGTAAAAAAATTAAGAGAAAAGACAGATCAAAAGCAGGTAAATCAGAGCAAGAGAAGTAATCTAGTCTGATGCTGGAGCATCTTCATATGCCCTTTTTGTATATCAGAACCAGTAAGCTTGACTGGGGTTCAGGCCCCTAAAGTAACACCCCAAGGCATTTCAACCCAGTTTCTACCTCTCCTCGATCCTCAGTGTCAGTGGCAACAACATGTAGACTGTGGCTGCAGATCTAGGCTCAAGTTCAGCACGTCAAATAAGTGTATCTTGACTAAACAAGCATGGACATAGTCTTATTGAGTGCCCCGCTAAAGAACAGAATAGCTGCAAATTCAGCGTTTCTCATACAACCAAAATCCCATAGACTGTCAGATAAGCAAATGGATATGTGAAGAATCAGGCCCAAGGCTTTCTGCTTAGAAAATTCAACAATATAAAAGCAACAGTAACCCCAAAGGCAGAGAGAAAGCAAGGAATCTCAAGTTGGTAAACCTACAAGGAAAGATATGTCTCAGAAGTGATCCCCTATGAATGATCCTACCAAAAACCTTACATACATAAATGTATTTTAGCCTATTACAGCATAACGGCAAAAACAGTCCCGTGAAGCTGTGCTGTTCATTGCAGTCCTGGATCATTGCTTATCTATTTTAATAGGCAAGAAATATAACAGCTAAATTATAATTATATACTGTACACAGCAGTGTTAACAAAATAATGTGATGTTTGGTACATTTCACATCATCTTCTTAGGAGGTACAGCGAGCTGAAGGTTTGTAACAATCTTCTGTTTCTTCACCTCATTAATCTCCCGAAGCGGAGAGAGACCAATACAAGCAGAGGGAGCCCAGAAATGTACGTACATTACCGAATCAACCAGGCATGTAATTAGTGCTCAGGTGCTTAGTCAAGGAAGAAACATGCAGGATTATTTAGATTTGGATTTAACACCCCAAAGTTTGAACAGTGGCAGTACGTTGTATGAGCTTTTCAATCAACCACTGCAGCTGCCTTGGAAATAGAAATTCTTGCCCCCCATTTCTGCCTGCAGCACAGTGTTGTTTTCTAAGCTTGGTATTAATTTTGGTAATATACGAAAGTGTAAGCATGCATTCTGTTGTGGTCTGCCCAAGGAACAGGGAGACAGAGCCGGTGCAATGCCAGAAGCACCTCTGTCCACCGAGGAACATAAACAGTGCTGCTCACCCCAATACAGAAGCCTGGCACCACCCACTATACCTGTAATACCTGTGTCCTTCTTTCTTGAAAGAAATGCAGCACAGGTGAGGAAGGGGTTTGCTTTCTCATGCTCTCGAGGGCTGCTGCTTTGCCAGAGTGAATCATCTTCATTGCGGTGCCTTCTGATTGACACCGCCTGAACATCTCCTGTTTAAAGTGCATTTAGTGTCCATAGGGTCTTGAAGGCAGATGAGTTCTGCTTATCCCACGGGGCACCCACAACATTTCCAGGGGGTCCCCTGGGATGCTGGATGTGTGATCCAGCTTGACCTTGGGCTTGCGCCACTGTGAAGTGCTTTTCGGGTCTGCAGCACCCTCTGCTTCTCACTCACATCTGGTGAACCACACCGAGTAGAGCTGGCCAAAGTGCACACCGCAGTGAACAGAAACCACCGAAAGTGGGGAACGTTCAACTTTGCTCAATAACTCATCTCCATCCCCTTTCAAGCCCAACTTTCAGTACTTCCAAGCCACGCCCTCAATCCATCCCCTTGGTCCCCATCTATCTACACTATCTCACTGCAGGCATAGGGCTCTGCATGCATTTTCACGCTGGTCTGGATAAGCACAGCGAGAGCCTGGATTGCAAATGGTAGCCTTGAGTTACATTTGTCTGAACACCACCAAGAAGCATAGATAAGGGAATGAGGCACATTCATGTACGTTGGCTCGCCAGGGTTATTTGCTGCTGATAGCTGAATGAGAGAGAGGGCTCCCTGGAACACCAGCAAGATGATAAAAATGTGATGAAGATATTTTCTGTATTGCTTTTTATTGAAATATTGCCCCTTGGCGGGAAGCAGATTGGTAACATCAACGAGCAGAAGAAGAGAGTGGGTCTTAACATCCCGTAAGCTTGTCACAGCAAGCTCAGGCCATGATGTGTCAGGCGAATAGCCCTCATGTGCTTAATTTTGAAAGCTCAGAGGAAGATTTGGCTGGAATAGTATAGGAAATGTACATGTGTGCAATGCCGAATTTGTGGGAGCCGGCTTTTGTTATGCAGAAGACCTCCAAGCCTGTCAGGAAAATAAGGCAGAATCCATTAGAAAGAATAGCTTATATATTTCTCCCACAAAATTACTCTTTTCCTAGAAGTGTGCATAGAAAACTTCAGGGGGTAGTTCTCACTCCACAGCTGGGAATTCAGCTACATAGTCGGGAAAACGTTCTGTTAATGCCAAATCTTAAAACAAACTTTAATTCCTGCAGACCTTCTCTGGTGCAGGACTTGCTGCAGGGTTATGACTTCCACAGGCATCAGACAATCTACGCGCGCACACAGGCATGCACATAAATGCATTCTCTGTAGTGACCTGATAAAAATCATTTAAAGCAGCTAGATTAAATGAGGCCCAAAGAAAAGAATATTTTATGTGAATACGGCTAAACTTCTGCAATCTATAACTTTGTTTACAGTCACAGAAAAGCTAATTTCCTTCACATGTCTCGTATTAAAAATAATATTTCAGCTGAAGTAAGGCCTAATTTTTATTTTTGGTTCTTCTGCAGACACGAAGCAGCGGGGGGTTCACAGGGTGTAATTCCAGGGCAAAACCCCTGCCTCACGCTTACGCTCTCAAATCTTGTCTCCTCTGCTGGTGAAACAAGCAGGATTAGTGCACGATAAGACCAGTGGAGATAGTAATTACACCGGCTATGAGCGAGCGGCAGAACCACGGAATAAATCCCCAAACAATTATTAAAATGGCTCAATGCATTACACAAATTGGAAAAGACTGGGACGTTTTGGGAGGGGCGAAAGGAGGCAAGGCACATTGTTTAAGTGTTCTTGTAAGCCTTCTAAGATATTAATGTTGCAAAGCTTCTTATGAATATTTAAGAACATAAAATGGAGATACACTTCAGCCCAGCATTACCGCAGAAGCCTGTAATACAGTTGAGTCTACTTAAGAAGGCAATATCTGACATCCGTGACAGATTTAAACATGATAAGGCAGGGGTGGTGTTTATAGCTAAGAAGTGCATGCAAACTAGTTAAATATCACTGCAGTTACATCTGTTATAGCCAGTTTTATGTATGGATATATACATTTACATCATTTCCTTAAAGATGCAACTTTGCCTCCAGGTGCCTGTACTTTCAGAAGCACTTTAAAAAAAATAATTATTACTGAATTATTTGATGTTTCCTGGAGAATGGACAGGTTCCGTTAGTGCTAAGAAAAAACCCTTTAGAGCTAAGAAGGAAATGAACATGATTTCTTGCTCTTTAAGCGGATGCCTAGGAGATACTCTCTAAAGTTGGTACCTGACACAGATCAGTTTTTACTAGAACTAGTTTCAACAAAACTTTTAATGGGAAATTACTTTACTAGGGTAAAAGGGATGGGTGTAGAAATGCTTTCTTCAGAGGTGCTATAAGGTTCATAAAACGTAAACCAAATGCTTTACACCTCAGAGATGAATTTTTTCTTCAGTTGTTAATGAAAATATCTTAATTCATCAAATTTAGTTCTTGGCTAATTTTATTTCCTTTTTGTCAGCGTCTTCTCTGAGAGAAAAAAACATTTTTCTAACTAACTCTGAGATTAATTTTGCCAGTTCAAAGGGTCTAAATCACTGTGTCTATTCAAAATAGCCACCAGGATATTTCTGTTCGTAAAGACTGATGAAAACTTTTGTATCTATGGAGATTTTTATATTCCCTCAAGCAAAAGTGATTCTGTCTATGGAAAACAGAATTACTTTGTTCTTAATGCCAAACCCCCTCCAAACAAAAGTAAAGGATCGAAATCAGAAGTGGCCTCTGAAAAAGAGTGAAAAGACCAATAAAGCCGTTGTATTTTACCGGCAACTTGACTGTAAGAGAGCTTTATAAACAGCAGATGGCTCCCATATAGAAGCGGCTGAGCAATCTGAGCAAGCAATAATCAACACGAAAAAGCAAAGCTGGGTTTGACACACAGGGAAATTTAAGACACCGAAATTAAAAGATATATTGGAAGACACTGTAAAGAAAGAAAGAAATGTCTCCGTTCTGGTTATTTGGGTCCTTGTAGTTTGTCGGGTTCGGCTGCATATTTAAGCGGGAAAAATCTTCTCGGTGATGGGCCATACCTGATACCCGTACAAGTCAGGGGATCTCAGGGTTCTGCTTTTATTTTTAATCACTCATGCATATACAGAAGAGAGATGATTACTAAGGAGTCGTGGCTTAGGATATTCCTGGTGGTCTCTTTGGGATACAGACGTATTCTCAGCAGAGATCTTCTCTCTCGTGCATCGCTACTCCAGTCATGAACACTTCTGTCTCTATGAGGTTTCGATATCTCCCTGTAGTAAGCCATAGATGATATAAGTAGTTTTCTTCAGTATTAAAGATCTTTGTGAGAATGTTTTATTAAAGTGGGTAGTTTGGTTCAGATTTTGTGCTTCAAAAGGATGGAAAGTGCAGAAAACTTCATCCTGTTTTTTTCTCAGTGGTTCTCTCCTGCACAGACCCATTCAGCTACTAACTAGAAATATCTTAATGGCTTCTATTTATTGAAAATTTCCGTAATTTTCCTAGGGATCCAAGAAAATTCCAGGTGCCAGCAGGGAGATCACATGCACAATTCATGTATATGCAAAGCAAGAGAAGACTAAGCTAGGGAACCAGTGCTCTGGCTGCAAGATTTCCAGCACATGGATTTTTATGGCACTTATCAAGATGACTCATAGACAGAGAAATAGAAAATAATTAAGGAAGGCAGAGATGGTAGGGAGGAGGAAAGGCAGAGTGGAGAAGGAAATGGGGACAGAAAGGTCGGTTTCTCTCCTTTCCAGTCTAACCTCCTGCAGGGATGTGTAATGAACCAGCTCTAGGAAAGTGTCCCAAGTGGACTCCATTTTTTCCAGGGTTTGCTGTGGATTCTGTGTGATCCTTTCCTTCACACTCAGATGCACGGGTCTATTAGAGCAGCCTGTGTACTGTTGGATGACGGATTTATTTTCCCAACATAGCAAAAAAGTAGTGTTTTGTAATGAGTAAAGCACTAAGGAAGCCTTCTCCTTTGGTCTGGCAACCGGTCGCATTCCCTGAAGATGTGACCTGCTCCTCAGGTGACCGTTTTGAAGCTGGATGGGGTCTCTCCTGTGACCTGATCTCTTCCTTCTTTATTATCAGACCAAAAACTGGAAGTGATAGTGACCGAAACAGATGTGTGAGAATTGTTCCCTTCTTTTAAGCTCCGGTTCAGTTCAGTAAGAGCAGAGTTAATTTTGTAGGACAGAAATAAATGAGATGGAAGTTCACAGAGCTAAATGTTTTCCGCAGCCTCCTACCCTGCATTGCTCCATTTCACTGTGTGTCTAGGACTTTTGTTTCCTCTGTTAACTCCTGTTTTGACTGCCGAAGTTTGTGCCACTGGGGAGCAATAGGAATCTGCATTTTGTAGCTGCTTTCTCGGAGAAAAAATACAATTTCCCTCAACACTTAGGGAGTATTCCAACAATAGGCTACAGGGATAGCTCAACTGAATTAATATTTTTGTGTCCTTTCATTTCTTCTGTTAAGACATTCTGTAAAGTAGGAAAAGTCCATATATGAAGTTTGTCCTTAGGAGTACCAGAGAATATCAGATATTTTTAGCCTCTGATTCCAGTGTTTTAAGTAAGTTATGTAAATACCAGAATAATGATATGTGAATACCAGGATAAGAACGCAAGAAAATTATTTTATTTGATTTCTTTAGCCAGTTACAGACATAACTCTTGGAGATGATAGTGAGAAGACTGAATTAAGATATCATATGTAACTACATTTATTAAGAACGGACATTTCTTCATTTTTCTATGGGAGAGGTAGCTCTTGGCCAGGTCCTCGGCTGTGGTTGGAGGCAGCTGCGTAAACACAGGTGAGGTAGGAGATGCAAAGTATCTCTTTGCAAGACCAAATGCCATATCCACGAAAGAAGCTGAGTTAGACTATGGGCTGCTGAACAATATGAAAGCTGCTTACCGAGACCCATATTCATTCTGAAATATATTGATGCCTTGAAGTCCTGGTCAAGCATCATATAGGGCAAACTAAAGGCAAGATTGTGCCAGATAAAAACCCCTATATGTAGGTATCCATATATGACCTGTGTGTCTGCACCCTCATTGTAGTCATCAGTGGAGTATGTATCTGACTGAGCACTGGAGGGATCTGCTCTTGGACCAGCTGGATTGCTCTCCTCATGGCCTCATGGGCTAGAATGGGAGCCTGGATACCTAGCTGAGAGGTAGATACACAGGTACCTAGATCTGGGTGCCTTGATCTGAAGCTGACTCCAGCTACACGTGTTAGCTGTTCTGATTCTTCTATGTACAGGGTTTCCCTGAGAAAAAAAGGATTGACAGCTTTTGCTGGTTTCATAGCTTTCATTTAGTGGCAAATAGGAGCTAAAGAACAAGACTTAAGGGATTAATCTGGACAAAGTACAACTGTATGTTGTATCATCACAGGTTAGAACTGCAGGGGACTAGTCTAGAGAAAATGAATTAATCTCACTTTTGGCACCATCCTAGTGGTTCATTGACCTTTTAATCAGACACAGACAGTAATTTTTTGCTGTGGTGACCAGATAACTCATTGGCTGGTCTGATGGTCTCTGTAAATGAGGTTAGTTCATCTTTCCCACTGTCACTGTGTATTGAAACGAGTTGATAGAAGAGTTAGGGAACTGAAAATCTGTGTGTTTATGAAGGATTAGGATAAAAATCTCCTCTGCAGACTGAAGCATCTTCTGCTTAGAATAACAAAATTGAACAATATTGGAGCTAAGGACCATCATGTTTTGGTGAGAGACAGGAAAAAACATCTCTGGAGTTTCATCAGAAAGTCTTTTACTATCTTTTGTTCACACTAGACCGAGACATTCAATGTCTAGGGCTTGGAGCTCAACTGATTTACTCATTCCAGGTTTTCCCAGTTGCAAATTAGTTGTGATTTGCGCACCAGGTTGATTATCCTCACGATGTTGCCTTGGTGTCTGATCCAAGCCACACTGAAGTAAATGGGAATCTTTCCATGGACTTTATTAGGTTTTGGATGAGGCCTTAGCTGTCTGTATAGCTGTTAGGAGAGGTACAAGTTGTACAATGAAGTGCAGGTGTTTGTGCTGCTGGGAGGAAGACCTTATACTGTATTTAATGTTCCTTAATTAATTGAGCCCTGAGGTATAGAGTGGGCTTACTTTCCCAGAAATTGCATTAGGGTAACACAGCACCTTCCATTTGCAGCAATCCAAGTACAATATTAAAGTTTTATGTTTATTGAACAAGGTCCAGGAATCCACATGGAGGAACGCTTCACCTTCCACTGGAATGCAGTCACTTCTGGAGCAAAACATGGCAATCATTTCACAAGGACAGGCAAGCTATAGGAAGCAAAAGGTGTTAAATTCCAATGAAAGCACCAGGTTTCTGATGTGAGATGTCAGTAAGAGACGAATGTAATTACCTTAATCAAATTGTCCCAATGCCTTGGACTGCATGAAGTAGCATGTTATGAGAGCTTTGTGCAGCTGCCACTCCACACGGTCGATCCAAGAAGTCATGCTTCCAACAGAACAGCATGTTCATGTTATGTTGGAAAACAGTCCAGGTGCCCACATTTCTGAAGTCTGAAAGGCAAGACCAACCTGGCAGCTTAGGATACCTTCCTAATCACTGGAAAGAAAGAGGTGCTTCCACAGGGAAGGTGATTTGTTTTCAAGATGGGGGATTCAATTTGGTTGAGTAAATCTGCTTCTGGAGTTGCCTCTTTCTCTTTGCTGCCTGTGAGAGAACACAGCTGACTGGTCTGGCCTGAGATGCCATTCAGGTGTGAAAGTGAGATAAATCCCACCTTCAGCTAACGAAGCCTCATGGGAAGCCTGTCTCAAACTCTTATCATGCCACCAGCTCTGAGGTGGGCTGCCAGAGTGAAGAAGGATACTTGAAATGCTCTTGAAAATGAGAGTGGGGGAAGTAGTTTGGCTTTGAAAAGCTGCAGAAAAAGAGTAAATCTGCATGCTTAAAAAGGAAGAAGCAATTTCTGCAGTGTCCAAAACCTTTTACAGACTTAAAACAATGATGGCAGAAGAAGATGGTTTTGAAAGACTCAATATGTCTGAGACTGAAGGAGTAGTGTGTACTCCCAGAAGGTAATGACAGTCAGCATAAGAAGGAGAGCAACAGGGTAGGGGGATGTTTGGCATAGGTTGGTGAGTGGCTAACAGATGGCTGAGAAACCATGCAGACTAAACTGCTAGAGCATAGTAGGAGGAGGTTTGGGGTCTGGGGAAAGCAGGGAGACAGCAGAAGAAGCTTGACAAAGGAGTTGGGGGCATGGAGGAGGCATTTGGCAATGTGGTGAGCTGCTCTGCGACCCTATGGGCATGGGCAAAATGGGCATTACAGAGGCAAGTAGCAACAAGGAGAGGTTTTTTTGGGGCTGGAAACCTTTGTAAGAAGGAGTCCCAGACCCCACAGAGCATTTCTGCAGATGTTAATGGCTGCTTTGGTGGGGAAGAGCTTAGAGCACCACATTATTGGGACCATGCTAGGATATATTAGAAGACTCCTTAATCAGATTATAAATGTGCTTCCCTGTGCAGAACAACCCAGCCATCCCTGCTCAGTGATATTTATTGCAAAGTCAGTAAGTCATTAGGTGGCAGAGTTCAGATTTCCAAGTGCATGCTTGGTATAGACAAGTCAATATGTTTTTGTTTTTTTTCTTAATTTAACTTCTTGATTGACTTATTATGTACATTGGCACTTTTAAGAGCTTCAAATAAAACACAGTGAGAGTTCAGAACAAATGTAAATGGCCTAAAAGAAAAGGAAAAAAAACCCTATAATCTTTTTTAATGGCTATAAAACGTGGGAAGGATATATCATAAGCTCCCCGCATGGGGTCCTTGTCTGCGTTCAATCCAGTATTGTAATTTAGACATGACTTTTTATTTAATTTCTGACTGAGAAAGGGAAATTAGAAAACAACATTATCTCAGCTGCTCCGTTATAATGAACAATATTTCACAGTGCCAGTATAAGTTACCTTAAGAACTTATTTTATGAGAAAAACATTGGCTGAATTCCATGAACAACTGGGTTTTCTGGTGTCTTTTTTCTGCTAAAGAACCCGAACTTAACCAAGTTTTTTAATTACAAATAAGCCTGTCATTACGGTTATGTGCATGCTACATGTTTGCGACATGTGGACCACTGCAGTGATGGAAGTGCAACCAGTGGGCTACAGGTTAGCATCAGGGTATAATTTCCTGTTGAAGCGCAAATAGGCCGCTTTGTTTCATGTTAGATGTTGGTTTTGTGCTGTTTCTTCTAGCACAAGTACCCGTGTGTGTCTCCAGCAGTGCTGGATAGTATACTTATGATAGACCCTCATGGAAACTTCTTGCTGGCTTGGTTTTTATGGATGTGTCAACTAAAAGGAGAAAAATAAAAAAGGTAAGGACACACAATATTGAAAAAGACGGAGAGAGGTCTACTGATAGTGGGGCACGGTGGAGGTATAAGTGCCTCAGATACCCTCAGGTTAAGGCCTGAGTGAATCCACTCTTAACAAACTCCTCCAAATACTTCCAAGGACATCAGCTCCAGGGTAGGAAGCTGCCTCAGATGAGCAACCAGCTCTGTTTGTTTGTTTCCAGACACTAAAAAAACCCAGCCTTCTCTGTGTTTGCTGCTGCATAAATGTAGACCACGGATATAAAATACTGACTTTAACAGTTTTTTCCATGGGGAAATCCTAGATTCGGATTATACAGCTGAACGTTTATTTAGCTGTAAATAACACATTCTCGTGTTAATCCCTGTATTTGTTTTATCATTTACTTTAAGTCACGGAGATTAATCCAGTGTGTAATTAACCCTTTTGCATGGTGAAATGCAGGATTGTCTCTTTCCCCTAGCCACTAAATACATAATGTTCTGATAAATATTTAAGCAGTAATGAGGGACATAATGCACAGTAATCCATTAATGCCACATTCTGGGGGAGCGGTACAGTGCTAAAATGGATGCTGTAAGTGCTAAAATCCCAGATTGAGCAGAAGGCCTGCTGACCACTGTGGGATTTGTCTTCGGACTGTGCCATAGGTTGGGAAATCCATCTGAAGGTAAAGGCATGCTTTATTTGCCTGCCAAGAAAACCTTCCTTAAAAAACAAAACAACCCAAACCAACAATAACAAAACCAGCCACCTCTGTGAACGATGCAGCCAAATATTCCCCAATCACAAGACTACCAAAGGCCCAGAGTGAGAAGGCATAGCCTGAACCAATGATGCACTAAAGGTGGTGCTGGACCTAAGACCACAACTGGTCCCACCAACATCTAAAACCAAGCTGAATCGGGGTCGACCAGAACCTTCTCACTTTGGGTAGGTCTACGACCTTTTTCTGTGTCCTCCCCCTATTTTCTCAGCTCATTTGAACTCACTGTCTGATTACAGTTATGTCTACGATAGATGTCTGCATCACAACAGTCCCCTACAGGAGCAAATACAGCGATAGGCAAGGTATTGATTCCTATTTTGCTTTTCACAGCAGGATCTCAATTCCCACCAAGGGCAGGGAAAGGTAAGGTTTGGTACCCAATTCTTTGTGCTACAGGAAGCAGCTGCAGCTAATGTGTTTCCGCACTTCCATGCAGAAAACCAGCAATACTCTCTCTCTACTCGTCTGTGTACAGCAAGCAACGGTAAGTGGCTCTGAAGAGACATCCCGCTGGGGTATACGGCTGAGCAGGATGGTGACTTAGTGCCTTAGTAGAAACCGGTGGGAGTTGGTAGAAATCAGCAATGTTTCTTAGAGGTCATGGAAAAGGGAAGTTTTCTGGAGTATCTGTGAATTTGCACCTGGACCAATAAACATTTTTTTTTAATTGTTATTCATTTTACACCTCAATAAAGCTTAATTATAAGTAAGCAGTAAGAAAACCAGGAGACATGTTCCAATAATATTGCACTTCTCCGAATCATTCCTGTGGGGCTCTGGCAGTTTTGTTACCATGAAGTGGAATAAAACAAATTAAGAAAACTATTCAAAATTCATTTAAAAACATCATCCGAGGAGCATAATAATAAAAGCACAATGAAAGACACGAGCTTACTTGGCTAATTTCCTTCATGTGCTGTGCATGTTTATAGTGTGTCTCTTAGTATGTTTTAATTAGCATCACAGTCATCAACTGGTAACTAACAGCATATATGGTTCAAGTTGGGAGAGGCAGATCATCTTTTTGGAGCGGAGAAGGGGCTGACAAACTTATCTTGACTTTCTGGATGCACAGGTCAGCAGAACCTGCTGGTAAAGCAGGGCTGTAAAGCCCCAGGTCTTGGCAAGAGAGAACACGATTGAGCAAGGAGCCAACTTCCAGACTCCCCATCCCTGGACCCAACTTCTTCCCTTCTGCTCAGTGCAGGACTCTGATGGGGCAGACAACTGTGTTAATCACATTGCTCACTGCCAGCCTGCAACTCGCTTTCTTTTGTTTCTTGTGGATGTAACCCGACAATGTGGTCTCCTTTTGGCCACCTGGTAAAGAACTTTCCTTGTCTGTGTTTTCACCACTGGAAACAGCTTTGGTTTTGACCTGCCCTCCTCTTACTGCAGATGTTTGCTAGGCTTGGCTTTTTTTATTCTGGAAATTCTAGTTTCTCTTGCCCTTTTTTTCTTGCAGTGATGCTCCTGCCTCCATCTGAGCCCCCACTGGTGGTGTAGAAACCTCTTCAGGTACCTGAGGTTGAAGCTGTGTCTGCGCAAGGTGACCTGTGCTTGCCAGGACAATTCAGGTGAATCTTTCTTAACAGCTTCCACAGCAAGGCTCAACTGCCTCTCCCAAGACTGGGACCTGGGGTAGACAATTTCACCAAGTTCAACAAGCTGTGAGCTAGCTACTCCCTCCAGAAGGGATGGAGGAGATGAGGCTATATTGGACAGATCATGCTTAGTGACCTTGAAAGGTTCTAGGATGCCATTAACTCTGCTTTTGCCCACTATCTCTGTCTGGAAAAACATCACTTCACCAGGCTTCCTCCACAAAGGCAAGATCAAGTGCTTCTCCCTTGGTAGCCCTATTTGATAGCATTTTCCACTGTTGAGTTGCTTCAGGTATGGTCTCTGGAGTAGTGGACACTGCTGCACAGTAGAGACTAGCAACTTCTTGCAGCTGTCCTGCTGGTCTTGTGGTTAGTCCTCTGAAATGGCGATCTTTGCATCTGGAAAAAAAGGAGCCCATCAATCTCAGCAGGTTAGTAAAGGATGAAAAGATTGGGGCTTGTTTTAATCTTAAAATACCTTTATCTGAAGGTTCAGCCCAACCAGATTCTGTTATTATTGGGGTTTCTTGTCTAATTCACTTTTTTTTTTCCTTAAAAAGGCATATAACCTCCCCTTAAGAATATGTTATGAACTGCTGCACTTTAGTAGTATGATAGTTCGTAACAGGATGGAGAGGAGCATGAATTATGTCAGAACTACATTACTAATGTGTGATCTGCAGCATTGGTTAATTTGTTTTGATATTAAAGTTTCAATAGGAAATATAATTTGATTGCATTTTAAAAATAAAAACTGATTTTCTGTATTACAGAAAAATATTATGAATAATAAGCAAAAAAGGGCCTAATATAACTAGGCATTTCTATTAACAAGATGAGTATCTTTCATACGCTCTTTGTGTACTAATTTGAGAGGTCTGATGCCAGTTCGAGCTGGTTTAACATAAACTACAGCCTTGTTCCTTTGCTCTGCCTTTCGCACCATTGACAGCGTTACCTTGAGGGTGGGATCAAAGTTTGGCGGTATCAGCTCCTTGCACACTGGTCATAACTCAATTATTAGCAGCATTAACACCTTATACTGCGCTCTCAACACACCAGCAGAGTATGGCCTGTATTTATGGAAGCTTTCCAGCTGGACTCAAAATAATTGAAGAACCCAACTGTGCCAGCGATGAGCCCTACACCTCTTAAATCAGCGTAGGTGGCTCATGGTGGTGGCGATGTGCTAATGGATGTGCTATTGCAAATCTATCAGGGGAGTGACATCTCAAGAAAGGTATAACACTAAGCATGATGGGTACAATGGGATGATGTAAAAATGGAAGAGCAGCCACACTGGATGAAATGAAAGGTCCATCTAGTCTGTTTTTAGCAGCGATCTTCTGTGGGGCCTGGGGAAGAGGGTAAGAATGGAGTGAGAATCCTTTGGTGCTTTCTAACTTCCAACCCCTGCCCATGTTGCGTGGTTTTTCCATACTTAGCCACCTGCAGTGGATTTCTCTACCATGCTGGAGCTGAGACTGCAGAGGGCAAACTGTTGCTGCAGTGTTTTGGCACCTTTATTGAGCTGCTTTGCCCCTTGTAGCTCTGTCCTTATGCTGTGTGACCTTGTTTACAGTGGTTAAATACCTCAGAGCACTTTTATTAAAGAATGTGAGCTTGAAGTAATGGAAGGGTAAAAGCTGGCCCACAGTGAACAGCTGAAGGTACATGATCTACTCAGCTTATCAGAAAGATACAGAGGAGAATTGATGAGAGAGCATATTTACTTCCTGGATATCTCGGTGGGTACCAAAGGGCTCCTCAGTCTAGGGGGAAAGATGTGAGAAGAACCGAGGACTGGCGACTAAAGCTGTAAGATTTCAAATTGGAAAAAGCCCACACATTTTTGTCAGTGAAGATAATTAACCATGGATAATAACCACCAAGGGAACAAGTAGATTTCTGGCTTCTTGATGGCTTAAAAAAAAAAAAAAAGAGCCTGTCTTCCTCCTTGGAACAAATACTTCATTGAAGCAGAAGGTATTGAACCAGACCTGTGTGGATGACTGTCATGGTAAGGCAAGATATTTATTGTACTAGATATCTAAAAGGCCCTTCAGATTTGAGAAATATCAGCCCTGGGCAGGAGCATCGTGTCCAGGATCTTTACCTGGGGCATTATATTTCACCTGCCTTAGTATCTCCTCCAGTTTCATTCACATTTCAGCTGCACCCAGTCCTTGACTGCAGACTGATTCCGTTCTAGGATGGCTCTTATTATCGATTGCAGCTTTCCTTGCTGTAGCTGAAAGGAGGAGATGCATTGCTGTTTCCAGGTAGATGACCACGGCATTTCAGTGCAGAGGTAGCACTGGGTATTGTTTGCACAATTCATCCTCTTTGGAAAGGAGGCGAGACGACAGTTTTTGGGTGTGGAAAAGGGAGAAAAGCATTAGTGGATCAATCAAAGTGTACAAGTCTTGTGAGAGTGCTGTATCTTCAGTATTTTTTTTGTTGTTGCTATTGGTATCTTTATTAACAACCACTGCAGCAACAGAGTAAGGCGTTCCATATGATTAGCAGTAGGAGAGATGATCCCTTGGTACTACAGGGAGAAAACTGTGTGAGTTAGAGGGCCGTGAAACCCTTGATGCACAAATTCAGATGTTTTCCAGGAGAGTGTTTCATCTCAATTTCAACTCTTTCTTCCTGCTTTGTTTATTGGCTGGAGCACCTTCCCAACTGACTGTTCCCCCCTTTCAGCTAATATCTTGGAGTACCTATGTAACTTTAAACACCATTGCCTAAATAAGGAATAAAGAGATTCAGCTCTGGCAGAGGATCTGATTTAGCTTGAGAAGTGCCAACTCTTGTGGAAGAGCCGATGAGAAAGAATGCCTTGTTTAGGTGTCTCTGGTAAGAGCTGCTTTTTGGGTGAGACAATTCTGGCCCTTGCCTTTACCTGCTGACTTCCTGCCCTCACTCTTCTTTCTCATTACTGAAAACCAAAAAATCTTCTCTGTCTGTCTGTAAAATGGATGTTGTCCTTGATTTTACTGCTCATGGAGTAGTCTTCACAGAATCACAGATTCGCAGAATGATAGGGGTTGGAAGGGACCTCTGTGGGTCATCTAGTCCAACCCTCCTGCCGAAGCAGGGTCACCCAGACCAGGCTGCACAGCACCGCGTCCAGGCGGGGCTTGAATATCCCCAGAGAAGGAGACTCCACAGCCTCCCTGGGCAGCCTGGGCCAGGGCTCCGTCACCCTCAGAGTGAAGAAGTTCTTCCTCATGTTCAGCTGGAACTTCCTCTGCTTCAGTTTGTGCCCATTGCCCCTTGTCCTGTCACTGGGCACCACTGAAAAGAGCTTGGCCCTGTCCTCCTGACACCCACCCTTCAGATATTTATAAACATTTCTAAGGTCCCCTCTCAGCCTTCTCTTCTCCAGGCTGAACAAGCCCAGCTCCCTCAGCCTTTCCTCGTAGGAGAGATGCTCCAGCCCCCTCCTCATCCTCGTAGCCCTGTGCTGGACTCTCTCCAGTAGCTTCTCATCTTTCTTGAACTGGGGAGCCCAGAACTGGACACAGTACTCCAGATGGGGCCTCACTAGGGCAGAGTAGAGGGGAAGGAGAACCTCCCTCGTCCTGCTGGCCACACTCCTCTTAATGCATCCTGGGATCCCATTGGCCTTCTTGGCAGCCAGGGCACACTGCTGGCTTATGGTTAACCTGTCATCCACCAGGACACCCAGGTACCTCTTCACAGAGCTGCTCTCCAGCAGGTCCGCCCCAAGCCTGTACTGGTGCATGGGGTTGTTCCTCCCCAGATGCAGGACCCTGCATTTGCCTTTGTTGAACCTCATCAGGTTCCTCTCTGCCCAACTCTCCAGCCTGTCCAGGTCACGCTGAATGGCAGCACAGCCTTCCGGTGTGTCTACCACACCTCCCAGTTTTGTGTCATCAGCAAACTTGCTGAGGCTACACTCTAACTCTTCATCCAGGTCACTGATGAAGATGTTAAACAAGGCTGGGCCCAGTACAGACGCCTGGGGGACACCACTAGTTACCAGCCTCCAACTAGACTCCGCGCCGCTGACGACAACCCTCTGAGCTCTGCCATTCAGCCAGTTCTCAATCCACCTCACCAACAACTCATCCAGCCCATACTTCCTGAGCTTCCCTAGGAGGATGTTATGGAGACAGTGTTGAAAGCCTTACTGAAGTCTAGGTAGATAACATCCACGGCTCTAACTTCATCTACCCAGCCAGTCATGCCATCGTAGAAAGCAATCAGATTGGTCAGGCATGATTTCCCCTTGTCTGAATCTTCTTTCTTTCTCTATGACTTATTCTATTTTTTCTGTCTCAGCACAGATCTTCTTCCAATTCCCATTGCTCTTTATTTCTGGGACCCTGATGCCCCATGGGGAGAAAAGAGTTTGGCGTCTTACCTTGTCCTGCATGGAGGAGCTCACGAAGAACACTAGCATTGGGGAAAGGACAGCTGGAGGAATGGAAATGTTATTAAGCAGCTTAATTCCTGTATTGATAGTTTGAGTTTCTGTACCTAACAGATATGCTTTAAATTTTGTGAAGTGTGAGGTTAATCCTGTCAAATCAAAAGCAATAAATACGAGCATATAAATTTAACGGAGAAGAAGGAATTATATCTTTGTTTATTCTTGTGGTACAGAAACAAGTGTATTCCGTGCAATAATCCTACATGAAACGTGGAAGAAAAGAAGGCTCAAAGCAGGCTCAAGCCTGTGAGATTTCTCCAGAGGAGTCAATGAAAACAGGGGATCCTTGGTAGCAATCTGATGGCTCTGTCTCTAAAAAGGATATTCTGGAAGGCAATACTGAACAGATGAAGGGTTGAAAGAAGTTTTCCATGCCACAGGTATCTAGTACCATCTGAGATGTCTTATTGTGCCTGCTGTCCGTGTTGGGCTGGCAGATATGGCACAGGAGCGAGAGTCAAAGTGGAAGCAGGATACTCCAGTCTGCTCAAATGGCAGTAGTTGCCTATGAAGAGGGAAATGATTGGTCCCTTTGCAATTTTGCAGTCTTGAAAAAGGCAATTGAAGGATTACCTGACAGAGATATGCACATTCCTGAAAGGCACAAAGGAGTAGGAAATAGTTCATAACTATTTTTCTGCTTAGAAGAACCTGTGCATTTACCAGGCAGCAGGCTTAAAAGAAGCACGAAGAGTTGTTTCATATATTGCAAGCTAAGGTTTTGGAAGTTAAAGCCTGTAAATGGTCTAAGAAAGTGTGGAAGAATGCATGGAAGAAGGATCCCTCCATGACTATTAAACACCATTTCCTTCTCGTGATGTGTCTAACCTGTGGACGGCATGGCCTGGGAGATGCATCTCAGAAAGCATCTTCTGAATTGCCCTGTTCCCATAATATTTCCCTGAGCACCTGGGAGCACTAATCTGCTGTCAGACCCTTCATCGGCCCGTGTGGGAGTGCAGAAATGCGCCATACTGGGACAAGAAGGCTTCAGAGGTCCACCTGCCCTTGGCTTGCAGAAACCACAAATGTGCTTTGCTCTCAGACTGTGGGGTGCAAAAGTGGTCAGGGATGGTCGTAGTCCCTGGAGGGCAGTTAATTAAGATTCTTCCATGAAAGTATCATGAAGATGAGAGGTAATGAATAGCAAATAGTTTCTTAGAGGTGCATCATGGTGTTGTGCTCAGGAACTGGGGCTGCTTCCTGCAGAACCAACATGCTTAGCCTGCCACTGCCAGGTAGTTTATTGAATTTGTTTCATCTCAGAAGGGAAAAGCACCTACTCCCAGAGGACCAGGCAGCTTCCTTACAATTCTCCTGTGTTTCTTTACACCTGACCCTCGTCCTCTTGGGAAATGCACCTCACACCAGGGGCAAAGGGCAACCCACAGTCCATTTCTCAGCACGACTGAAAGGGGCCCCAAGGCGGTGATGAATTACAGCGGTTTGTCACATCTCTCCACCAGCCTTGGGCAAGCAGAGGACAGCCCACGTCCGACACACTGCTCCCAGCCTGCTGCCACTCCCTTGGACTGTCCTGACAGACTCCTTATAGTGATTGGGCTTTTTTTAAAACATAGATAAAGCCTGTACAGGAACACCTCACTCCCCTCCTTTACCAGGCAGGCCCATTTCATGCAGTTCATCTGTTATTACATGTTTATGTCTTTTTTCCTATTAAATTCCACCTTCTCGCCACCCAACAGTTAAGACTTGGCTGCTTCTGCTCTTGCTGCCAGATTTTTAGGCTCTGCTTTATCTATCTGAAAACCGCATTGTGTTTCTTCTTTTATGTACACCATCCTTGCAATAAAGATATTGGCATTGGAGCTTGCAGCGCCTTTATCTCCAGCTGTATCAGCTCTGCAGTTGTAAAACCTCCATTCCCTTTTCTTTCCAGTCTCAGTTCTGTTGAACCACCTGCTTGTTCAAAGGAAAACAAAAAGTGGTTGCTTTTGAGTAGCACTGGGCTGGAGGGAGCAGGAAGAGGATGAGGAATATCTTGTGCTGCCATGTCGCAACAACACTTTCGCAAGCTCCCAGCTTAAAACAGGGCTGGAAACACTGTCCTTCTCTTATTACTTGTTCGTCTTTAATTCGATGGAATATTTCCCTGTGCACCCAGCACAGCATGGCCTGGTTTTCACTGGCAGCTGCTAGACATCACTGGCGTATGGGAACTTTATTTTAGGACATCTTCTCCAGTCAGATAAAAGAACTGCCTTTCATTTCACAGCCGGCGGGTATGGTAGTTTCATTTTCAGAGCGATTTCCCAGTCCTTTGGGGAGCATATCACACCTGAAGAGAAAGAGGTGAGATAAGGCTAGCAGATGGGGCAGGACTTTTGGGACACTGTTATGCCCTCACTTTTCCAAGACCTTGAGTCACTTTATGCCTTCCGAGTGGTGATCCACAGACCAGGAGATAGTTTCCTTCATGCTTTGTGGTGATGGTTAAATAATGGGAGAAGGAGACTGCACTAATATTTGTTATATAAGTAAGATAAAAATAATACAGCAAAATTATTCGGAGAAGAAATGAATAAGCCAAAAAGAAAAACAGATGGCAACGGTCAATGAACTGGTGAATAGTTGATGTGTTTGGCTGTGAGAACTGGAGTGAGGAAGAAAAGGTGATAAATCTGATAATACCTGAATTATCCTCAGAAAACAGCCTGGCAGCAGAACTGATGGCAGCAACAGTTTGAAAGTACCTACAGGTACTCTGCATTTGGCATCACAGCTTATTTGTCAGGCTTATAAAGGTGCCTAGTTGAGTTTATTGCTCTGCATGCATTTTAACCACATCAAGGCAATATGTGCAAGCCGTGGGAATATTCCTGGAGGAGACAGGCCCAAACTCTTCACTGTCACCCTGGGTTTTATAAATGCGTCCATTAGTTTACAAGCTGGGACAAACTTATTTTCCTCCAACGAACCGTGTCAAGCCAACTTGAGGGCTCTACACCAGCTCCCTGGTAATGCCTAACTGAGTCATTCTAGTTTACCCATGTAGACAGATTGCAAGGATTAATTTGGATCTACAAACTGACTTTAGACAAAAACCTGCCTCTGAACTTCAGAGGGCTCCACTTTTCATGAGTTAAATGAGGGCCTCAGGCCTGATCAGCTCAGCACCGTGATGGAGAGTGAGTTGGAAGCTGAATGCCTGAATTATTAATTTTGGGCTCAACTCTGCCATGAGTTGTTCAGCAGAGCCATGCACAGCTTGATGGATTCAATTGCAAATCCGGGCTGTTTTCATGTATGTTTGCTGTGTCAACTTCAAGCTGAGCTGCAAGTTCAGCGAAAGGAAAATAATTCAGAGTGAGACTCCAGCTGGGCTGCTGGGTTTCTCCAGCTAAACCAAAGAGTTTCTCTGGCTGAAGGTGAATACTTCTTGGTACCAAGAAGTTCCATTGCAAACCACATAAAAAATAAATAGGTGCAGGCAGGCTGAGCTGTAGCAAGAAAAACGTCTGTGCTGGAAATCTGCACCAAATATTAGAGTGTGTCTGTACAGAACCTTATGGCTCCTTTCAAAGAGGCTGCATGACATGCGAGAAAGAAAAGCTGTGGCATCCCAACTCAGGCAGGACAGCCAGAGAATAAAAGGTGTTGCAGAAGGAAAGCACACCTCAGCTCTCTTCAAAGCAGGCTGCAAACTGAGGATGCAAGCCCAAGCCTGTCCCAGGGCTCAATGCGTGTCGAGTGACTACCAACATCTTGCTTTACGCTATATGACATCCCTTGTTGGATTATTTCATATTTAGGTCCTTCCAAAGCAAAGACTGTGACAATGTTTTTAAAACAACCTATTTCTTTTGTCTCCCAAACCATGCAATATTTGCTAGGACAAACGTTTTACAGCACTCAGCCGCCTGACAAGGCAAGAAAAAGCGTACAACATAAAATACGCATAGATGATTTTGGTACAATTTTAGCTCAGGGTTTTCATTTCCTTCAGCACCTACCTTACAGGTCCTCCTTCTCTGTGGCATCCCTTAGCAGAAATCACTGCCTTTTTACATCTAGCAAGAGGTGAAATACCACGGTCGCCGATCACTCCCCTTTGTTCCCGCTGCGGGAATCACTCTATGAAATTCCCTGGCCTGTGTTATAATGGAGGTCAGCGTGGAGCAAAATATCTCCTCCTGGCCTTAAAATCTATGAATAATATTTTCCCTTTGAGACACCAGCTAGGATACAGTGGGAAAAGCCTCTGTCACACCTGGGTTATGGACTTGGGCTGGGTGTATGTTGAATAAAACCACTACACGTGAATGGATGGATCCGGTCTGTCCGGCTGTGCCTCCATCCCGGCCCCACAGGGCAGCAGCACCATGGTATCGCAGCACTAAAGCCGCTGTGAGCAGGGATGGAGTCTCACATGTCTGCTCTTGCTCCCTGATTTAGTATTCAGAATTTAGAATTTATTGAGGATTCTTCCTTTGTCACATCATCTATCAGAGGCAGACACCACCGAGATGGAAGGGGAAAAAAAAAATTAAAAACCTGTTTATTGCTCAACTTGCTCTAGGCATGTTTTAGTTTATTGTTCAGCTTGGTTCATTTCAGTGTTTCAATTTGAACGGTTCGCTTAGTTGCTGTGGCTAAAAAAAAATAAATTAAGAAAACCATAAGAAAACCTATTTAAAAAAAAAAAAGAGGCAGCAGCAAAAGTTGAGATTTGTGGGGCCCCACAGCACCTCACAATGTCAGAGGTGTCAGCAGATAATTTAAGGGCACAATCCCTCGTAGCCAGTAAAGACGTGCTCCCGATTGCCTATTCTGTGCGTGTCCGCCCGTCGAGCTGCTATTGGCACCCCTGGGAGGAGCTCCCTGTGCCAGCGAGAGCACGCGCGAGAGACCCGCATTGCAGATACCCTGCCCAGCCCCGCCGCAGTTTGCTCGCCGCCCCACGTGTTTGGCTTTCCCTACGGAGCCCTTCGCCAGGGAGGGCAAGGACCCAACTGTTGCTGCTCGCCCTTACCAAGCTCATAGAGCGTGTCAGTGACTTTGCTCTTGATTTGCACTGGCAAGAACGGGATCGGTGTACAGGGGGAGTAAAAGGTGGTTGCATCTCCTAGGGTCACCCAACAGCGTCCCTGACTCAGATCCAGCAGATTCTGGAAAATGGCATCGTCACATACGGCCTCCCTCTAAATGCAGGAGCTCTTACTTCACCAGTCCTAATTACGGCTCTGCTGATCCTCCAGACCTCGCCTCAGATATCTCTGCCTCCAGCGGGGTAGGGGCTTTCCAAAGAAAACAGGATCCAGCTTCTCCACACAGCTGCTTTTAGCATTTGAAGAAACCTTCTCCTCCAGCAGCAAGTGTACTAATCTCTATGGGAGATAAGTCAATTACAGCAAATTGAGCTATTTCATTTCTGGCTGCAAATGGCTTTCAGTTACACAAGTAGACACATTAATCTAATAACTAATGATCATATATTTTACTAATCATACAACGCTGCGTGAGGTATTACATCTAATTATATTTAAGATTAAGACATCTTTATATGTGTGTTTTTGCCGGTTGCCAGGCTGGTGCAGATCGATGAAAACAGCAAAAGAATGCAGGAATATTTCCAAAGCCCCCTCATAACAAACAGGAGGTCCCTTAGAAAGATGTAAAGACACAATTCAGAGAGGACTGGATGAGGTTGCCTCCAGAACAGAATGGGAAAGAATAGGAAAGAAAACCTGCAGTAAAATATGCTAGGATATTGGATTTTTTTTTTGGATGCAAGGGCTGAATCCAGAGATTTGCTGCTAATGGCTTTGGTGCAAAATATTAAATTAAACAGCTCCTGCTGTTCTCATCTGCCTAATCTGGCCTTTGAGCCTGCATACTTGGGAGCTGTAATGCTGATGAGATGCCACTGAGAGATGTTTCCCCCAAGGTGGACTTGCAGAAAACCCCCGTGCTGCCAGATGCTGGGCTTTTCAAAGAGTTTATGAAGAGATGTCCTCAAAGCAGATCATCCAGAAGAAGTTTTGATGCCCAGCAAACCACAGACTCCTTCCAAGGGACCAAGGACCTTGTTCCATGTGCGGAAGCTTGGATTGCTACCTTGAACATGTGTGAGTCTATGGGTTACTTTAGTGAGACTTTGCATAGAAATGAGTAAATTTACGTTGTGCTTGTGGGGGTCAAAGCCTCTGAGAAAAGGCCCATAAAAAAACTCCTTGCCTGCATTTGCAGCGCTGATGTTCTGCCGCAAATGGCAACATCTTCTGATGCCCACAGCACTGGCTGGATGCTCCTCAGCTCCTCGTTAGATGAGGGTAGACCATGACCTATGGGTTGGGTTCCAGCTGGTGCCCCCGGGATGGAGCAAAGGAGTCCGGCCACAAGGACCTCACACGTGGTGTTCTTCCTCCCAAGGTATTTCTTCTGCTTTTCCTCCAGGAGGGTATAGCTGTTTGTTCTATGTTGAAAACAGTGAAGGCTGGCAGCGGCGAGATGCCCTGTGCTCAGACTGGGATATTTCATTTTCCAGGCTCAAGGAAGCCCCCAAGAAGCCAAGGGATAGTTATTGACATAAATACCTGAAACAGGATCTTTAATGCAATCTCTTAACTCTTATCCTGAAAGATATTAGTGTATGCTAAGAACACTCCTTCAGCTTGTCTGGGCTGTTGGTCAATATGATAACGTGTCCTAAATGCAGTTATGCAATCACTGCTTGTTCTCTTTGGTAAATATTTTTATTCATGTGGGTATTTTTTGCATCAGTCTAACAGCAATCCATCATATGAGAAGGTCTAGTGGCAGCTGCTGTTAAAATCAATATGTGTTAGGATGCCAGAAAACTGAGCTCATTTTTCTCATCTTTGACATCGTAACTAAAGATCATAGTAAGAGATAATGATAATGACACAAGGCAACGATTAGACATACTCCTTTGAAGGAAAGAAAGGAATCGAGAAAGCAAGAAAAGAAAGAGTGGTAAAATAACATAAAAGCACCTTACTCTTTCCCTTGGGGAAAAGTGGAGTTAATTGCTCGGGAGGCTTGTATAGAAATCGCAGTTAATGTACCCCTCCTTCACTCTCGCCCGATCATTCTCCCACAGATTTCTTACACCAGTGTTACAGTCATGCATCTCTGCAGCAACAGTTGCCAAATCCAGAGCCTGGGCCTTCGAACCCCGATCTGAGCAAAGAGCGTTACAAATGCGGTTGGTCCGAGAGACCACGTGTTTATCGGAAGGGCTAGTCCCATCCCTGGTTGGCAGCAGCTGATGTAGAACACGCTCAGCTGCAAGGTGTTATGAGGCTGCAGCACAGCCCAGGCTCTGTGAGACTGTTCCAGGGCTGGATCTTCATGCCATAATTCGCTGTGACTTATCCCGCAATGTATTTGCATGGGAAAATAACTCTCTGAAGTATTTCTCATTTTCAATGATGTATAGGTGTGTGCCTGCATGTATGTTTCTTCCCCATGAGGGTGGTGAAACCCTGGCCCAGGTTGCCCAGAGAAGCTGTAGCTGCCCCCTCCCTGGCAGTGTTCAAGGCCAGGTTGGATGGAGGTCTGAGCAGCCTGGTCTGGTGGAAGATGTCCCTGCTGATGGCAGGGGGGTTGGAACCAGATGATCTTTAAGGTCCCTTCCAACCCAAACCGTTCTACGATTCTATGATTCTATGGTACATCCGTGTATACCATATATTGACGCCTGTGTTCATACACATAGAGGTGCTGTGTGTGTATATAATCAAGTATGCATATCTGTGTGTGTGTGTATGCGCAAGAACACACATCTATGCAAAGCCAGAAACCAGTCAGTGCTAAGATAGCACATAACTATTGAACGGATAGGGAAGGATTTGGGAAGACTGAGAATATTTTACTATTAAAATGTAAGTAGCTTTCAGTCTTCGCTTGAGCAAAGCTACCACACTCCATAGGGGTCAAACAACCTGTAGTATAATTAACATAACTCAGTAATACAGCATATGCATTCAGTCCCTCCAAACCATCCCCAGGGCATACTAGCCATTATATGCACACACCTCTACATACACATGAATACATGCATGCTCTTATGTATGTATGTAAGGAATCGTTTGTTTGGAAAGAATTCTACCTGTAGAGGCAGGAAATCAGCTACTTCACAGCAACAAATTAGCATAAACACATGAGAATATGTTTTCATACATCAACTTTCTGTCCATATACACACTACATGTGTATATTTGCACGTCTCTGAAGTACACCAGGAATCTTCTGAGTGACGTAAAATCTGAATAATCAAAAAATTTATGCGTTTGTTAAACAGCAGGTATGGAAACGAGACACATGCAAAACCCGGCCGCTGAAATCCCGACACCAAGTCTAAGGTAAGTCCTCCCGTGCAGCGGAAAGCTCAAGATCCTTTACGGTGTCAGTGTAGCAGTCTTAAACCCCCAAACCCATCGCCAGAAAACCAGGCTCTGCGTCACTGCGATCACGTTCCTCCTGCTCTGATTGCCTCCCTGTAAGCAAAGCCATGGTGGAAAGCCCACCCTGTGAGGCAGATGGCGTGTTCGGATGACAGAGGGAGACTGATCCTCCCCATGCCGGCGCCTTAGGCGGGTGCTCTTTGTCGTTCAGTTCCACTAATCACACTGCAGCTCTGACATCCCTCCCAATATTTAACTTTCCTGGGACCTCTGGTAGTTTATTAGCATTTTCAGGCTACAGGTGCTGGTGTTTCTGCCTCCAATTACGCGGCCACTTTTTGCTGCGGGAGAATTCCCTGCCCCGGGCTAAGTGGCGACTGCAGTGATAGGAATAATCATTTGTGGGTGATATTTCAGCAACGGGCTGAGGGAAGTGGAAGATCTGTGACAAACAAAATGGATAGTATCAAAAATCAATTCCACTTGCTATGGGAATGAGCAAAGGAAAGAAAAAAAGGCAATTCAATGGCTTTTAGAGGGGGGAGGGCTAGAAGGGAGGAAAGCAACCTGCTTAAAAGAAATATTCTCTTTGCTATGGTACAAAGAAATGATCTACTTCAAAGAGTTTGATTTTTGATCTGCATTTACATGTGTCTGTGAATAGTGCTAGCACCAGTTTTGGTGTCGGGAAATCCAGGCAGTGCCAGATCTGGGGCCCACACCTGCTTCCTTGACCTCAGCCAGTCTCTCCCACAAGGCAACAGGTCCTTGTTCATGTGTGCATACATGTGTAGTGTGTGCACATGTACATTTGCATGTCTAAATGTCTACACACGTACATGTGTGCGTTCCTTTTCTCTTAACATTGTGGTGCCTAGGTAGTACAGGGTCTGTGGGCTATTTAAACTCTTTCAGGTCTTCACACAATGCAAAGAAGACTTGATCTGAAGCCATGGTCAAAGGAGCAAGCCAATGTCTCTCTTGCCTGTCAAGAGCAAGTGTTTTTTTTCTTTAGTTGAGGTATTTGCTTTGGCTATAAAAACAGTTGACTTGTGCAGACTTGTACCTGTAAAAAGAGTGGGAAGGTTGAAATTATTCTGGCATTTGGAGGGTTGGGCATTGCTGTGAATTTCACCAAAGCACCTTCCGTTATAGTCTGAAACAATTCCTTTATGTAGGAGCAGAAAATCCATCAATGGGAAGAGAAAAAGAGAGCAAACTTGAAACAAAACAGAGGGAAAATGAAAACAGAGACAAGCTTTCTCCTTACCCTGGCACTCTCTCTCTCCACCTGAGTCTGAAACTGTGGAAGCTAATAAAGGCTAAATCCCAGAAGACCCAAATCCTACATTCGCAGAATTTTTTACCTTGACAAAATAACCTTGAGAGAGGCCAGGGTGTTGATTAAGGACTTAAATATTGCTACAGAGTCTATTCGTAGGCACATGCAGGTGTAGAAGAAGACAGACTATTGCCACTACTGACAAATAGGAAGAATTTGCTGTTTGAGTTATGGCACCAGCTCCTGCCAAAATGCTCACAACCGTCAACACCATCATTGATTTGGTTAGTAGACTCTTTCTCTTCTCTGCTTCTCAAAGGAGGCTATTTCAGATATTCACAGCTCTGATAATTAGAAGCCGCCTTCTAATTTCCAGCCTAAATTTATTCATGGCTGGTTTAGACCCATTTGCACTTCAATAGCCCACTCCTCGAGGGAGGACAAGGTTGCAGACCTGTAGATGGAGGTGATCAGTTTGACCCAGAGAGGAATCGGGTTCCTGCAACCTCTGTGAGGGTCCCCAGTGACTGGGTTTAGCAATGGGTATTTGCTGTCAATGAGTGGGGCTGAAACATTAACGGGCTCAGGTCTGCAGGTGGTGAATTCAGAGCTGGTCATCACTTCACAGATTAAATATCTGGTGGTTCCACAATGACTTCTACTTTGAGCTAAGAAATTGTCACTTTCTTTCCCTCAATGTCTTTCATTTTTAATGAAGCTGAAAGACACACAAAAAAAATATTTTAGTTTATTTTTCCTTAATTTATTTTTTTTGAATTGTAATTTTCTACCCTTTCTTCGGTGCTGAGAGGGAAGAAAAGAGGATGAGAAATGCTTGCTAAGCCGTTTTAACCCCTTGTAAAAACCTGCAGAAATTAGTTTAGAGTTCAAAACCTGCTTCTCAAATATTTCCCATTTTTCCCATACAGATCCCTGGAGGAAAATCATGGCACAGTACACCTTGTTGATCATCCCGAGCACCTTGCACTGTGCAGAGGGTACAGGCAACAGAGTCCTGCCTGAGCAGCTATTGAAAGTTAGGACAGAGAGAGTATCCATGAAGGGTCTTTAGTTGGTGTGAACAGAAATAAACTGTTGGCCCTTGAAGTGCCAAGCTGAATTCCCCCCATCTTAAGAAAATACCGCTATCTCTTACTCAAACCATTTTCTAGTCAATGTAATAACCCTCTCTGGAAAAAGTCATCCTTTCCACTCCCTCTGGTAGGGATGGAAAAGGTTGTGTAGCAAGGGAAAGCCTTGGGCAGATTGTCTAGCTGACTGCCACAAAATCAGGCTGGGCCACGATGGGGGTCTGCAGCATCTGTCCCCTCACTTTGCTCCAGTGCCAGCCAACATTTCTCTAGACTCTCCCCACGCTGTTTCAGCACTCCTCTGCATTGCTCCAGCATGCACTTGCCTTGCTCTGGCAGCCCCCCACATTGCTCCAGCATTTACCCACATTGCTCTGGCATCTCCCCTCATTGCTCCAGCATACCTCCGCCTTGCTCCAGCATCCCCCTGCATTGCTCCAGCATCTTCCCACCTTGCTCCAGCATCTTCCAACATTGCTCTGGGCTCCAGGTGCTGCTACTCCCCTCTGGGACCATGCAGGGACCAGCAGGTCACCCAGGCTGGTGGGACACGGGGCTCTGGGGGATCTTACCAGTCAGGAGGAAGGACTTAACATGCCAGCACCCAGCTCTGCACGCAGTTTCCATCAGCAGAAAAGAGCTACCCAGTGTAGCCGCTGTGTTAGCCACAATTAACCTGCTGCTAAATAAACTTCATGGCTGTTTAAATAAACATATGACAAATAAACACTTCAGAGTTTTTTAAATAAAAGCCCATTGCTGTTAACACCCCAGTTCCACTAATGATTTGAAAACAATTACTGCTTTGCCAGGTCATGCAGAGAGTTGATCGCCTTCACCCACTTTTGGCTTTATTTACGGCCTTCCCCTTTCTCGTCTTGAAATTTGCCACACGAAAGTTGGGAAAGGCTGGCAAGGGAGGGCTAAAAGGAAGCAACACCTGATCATGTAAACAATTAGACCTGTATCCACCCTGCCCAAAGAGGTCCTTTATCTGATGACAACCTCTGCAGAACGGAAGAGGAGTAGGTACCTCCCTCTGGGACCATCCTAACTATTCAATCAATTCTCCTCAATTACTAACAAATCTAAATGTGATTTATCTGCCCAGGAATCGTTCCAATATCAGGCAAGGATCTATCAATAAAACCCCCAATGGTAATCTTTTTTTCAGAGCTGTCAATAGAAGCTCTGAAGCACAAAGAAAAGGAGCCGACAATTGAGATATTTTGCCTTTTTTTTATCTTCTTTTTTTTTTTTGAGCACTTAATTAAGTCGACAAGAAGCTGTCAAGGATAATTTTCAAAGCACACGGTCTCAGCATCTGACATTTGATAATATTACACTCCATGTTGATTGAAATTGATTTTTTCTCCTCTTTTTTTTTTTTGTTGGTGGAAGGCTGCAAAAAAGGGGCCACTTGACAACTTTCGTGCCCATAGATCCAAGGACAGCAGGCCAGTTTGTTAAGGTCAGTCATGACAAACAGTATGATGGGTTTTTAAAACCAGCTGAGTTTAACAATAGTAGGGCACGGGTATGTTATTTCAGTGTCAATAAAGCGAGCTGCTCAGCAGTTAGCGAATATCTCAGCAAAATCAGAGGCACCAGGATTAGAAGTAATAGTAAATTTATAGGGTCGGATTCTCATCTCAGTTAATACCATTGTAAATCCAGAGCTAAAATCATTGACTTCAATAGTTTTTGATCCAGAACAGTCCAGATGAGGTAATTTTTTGAACTCGTTACAGGAGCTGCCATTTGCACTATCGCTTTGGATTTATTTGTGTTTATTTTTCACCCTGATGGGAGCTGGGCACTTCCCTTCCCTTTTCCCCCTGTAAAAGTCTGTACCATAAATGTCTCTAGATGATCATCTGCTGAAGTGCCTAAGCTACTTTGTAAACCTATACATGCCATAGCTGCCATTCCCGTGCCGTTGAAACATAAACAAGCGCAGCTATGCAGATGTGGAGCAGAATCTGGCCTCTGTCATTGCTCAGACAGCTCATAAAAAAACCTATGGACGGCAAAAATCAGGTTCCAGGTTTATCTTGCTATTTGGCTTTCTAAGCAGTGATCAGTATTTATTATTTGCTGCTTAGCACCCCACGCAGAAAACAAGGCAGACTCACAGCAAATTGATTTGAACGACGATGTTTTATTAAAGTTCTGTACTTAGCTGCCCTTGCAGCTGCAGCTGAGCAATTATGGCATTTCAAGAATAATTTATTGGTTATTGGAATCCAAGATGTTATTTCTTTTGTCTCGGCTACCGAAAAAGACCCTGGAGTATGGCGTAAGAGGCTGGGAAACCTGAAGATGCTCTCCCTGGTTTCTGGGCAGAACAGCAATAACCTGCCATTTGGTGGAAATAAGCGGGGTACAATTTTATGAAGGACGGGGCCCAGGATGTAAAAGCCGTATTTCTGCATGTGAAAATCCCAGCTTGGCTTCAGCTCATGCCCACCCAGAGGACAACTCATGTCACCAGCTCCAGCGCATGGCACTGTGACTGAACAGGAACGGGAACGGCTTGGCAAGTACTCCTTTGGTCCCTCATCTAAGAGGAGCTCCAGGGTGAGGTCAAACCCTGTCCCTCTTTCATTTATATCTAATTCTTGCACAGGACGAGCTGGAGATTCATCCACATCATGTGGCAGGATTTTCAGAAGACCCAGTTCTGGAGTGACTGGGGCTTCAGCAGTGATGATGGGGCCAGTTGCTTCAGAAACCAGATATAAAGTGGCATATCTGTCTTAAATGGATAGATCATTCCTCATGAGTGTGTAACTTAGACACTGGGCAGCTTTTACCCATCAGAGAGTGACAGGGAACAAGTAAGCTGAATTAATTAAATGAATTTCCCAAGGTCATTGAGGAAATCTGTAGCAGAGGTCAGCACTGGGCATGACCCCCACCCCCCGCCCCCCAAACCAGCATCTCCATCGCCACAGGGGCATGGGATACGAAGGGTTAAGCTGGGCTAGATTGAAGAGAGACATAATTATCCCAGGTAAGAATTAACTTGCCAGGAATTGGGAGCAAGGCACCACCTGACAAGAGCGAAATGATCTAAATCTGTACGTCCCACGCTGATCCCCATGCGACTCTCCTGCAAATGATGCGCCAGAATTAACTGAGCGTATTTTACAGTAGGTACATTTCACCCCTCGGAGGAATACTATAAATGTTGGTCTTGCGGATACCACTTCTGCAGTACCCTGCGATGAAGAGAGAGAGAGAGGTTTAAATCCAAATCCATGTCAGAGCTGCCTTTGGAAAGCTCTCACAACAATTAAAGCAGAATTATAACGGGTTCCCGGGAGTGACTGCAGTTTGGGTTTGACAAGTGAGGGATCCTGGTCTCTCCGCCTCATTTCAGGCAGACGAAGCCTGGGTTTTATGACTTTTGGGACCTTGTGGCTTGGAAATTAAACAGTGCCCGAGGTCACTGCTGGGCACTGGAATTTGATTGTAAGCCAAATTATTAGCTCAGTCTGAAGCTGCTTTTGGCCAGGGCAGCTGGCCCACTCCCAGCCACCTCCCAAGGATGCTCTGGGTGACAGCCTGGACTAGACCCCATCCCTGACTGCCTGTTTGGGTCTGGCCAGTACAGATGAGGGTATTTGTCCCAGAGAACTGTCCAGACATGCTGTTTTTATCTGAATAGATATATAGCCTTTACGGCCTGTTTTCCTGGTCTTTTGATCTAGGACAGAATTAGGGACCTTGGTTAGTCACAATAAATGGTATCAAGATAAAGCTGTGGAGGTGGAAAGGCTCAGCTGGTCAAACTAGCGGTGATGCTGCTCTTTGGAAGGGTCCCGAAAGGGTGAGATCCATGCCCGTGTCCCAGTCTGCTCCCTCCACGGCTGCCCATACCCTGGTGCCCATGGAAGCCAGGTGTGCTTCACAGCTGACCCCTGCAGAGATGCTCGCTCAGGTTTCTGAGCCTTTCTTCCAAAGGTTCAGGGTCAAGATGATGTTTTGGTCATCTCTGAGCCGCCCTGCAGCACCATCCTGTCCTGTGCCACAGTTTGTCTACTTGCCCACGGGGGCTAAATCACTGAGCTTGTGCTTGCCACTGGCCTGGAGCATGTCTGCTGGATTTCCCAGGGCTCCTTCGGTGGTGTGTGGCAACAGCTAAGAGGGGTGAACATGGTCTCCAGTCACAACTTGAGCAAGCTTTTGGTCTGAGTGCAGTTTTTCCTTGCACAGCCTCCTCTAGTTGTGTGTGCAAAACTTGAGCACCAGGATTTATTCCTGGTATTTGCTTTCTGTCATTAACTCCTTGTTTCCTGGAGCCTTGGGATAATGGAAAATTCTCACAGTTCAGTGTTAGATTTGTTTCTTAGGAAACAGCTGCATGCAAGTGTGGGCTGGAGTTTGCTGATCTGGGAGACTATGGAGGAAGAGTGTAACTCTCACGCATTGCCCCACTTTGGCTTCATCTGCTCTACTGTGTACAGCAGCCTGAGGGCCACCCAGTGCTCTTCAGGTACATGCAGTTAAGCTCACTTCCCTCCTCATGCCGTGAAAACTCCCTCTTACCATCTGAGTGGAGCGACCCCTGCCCATGGTCTCACCCATAATGTGTAGGTACTGTCCGGGTTTGACTTGCTGGGGTGGGCTAAAGCCAAGCTGCCATCAGCACTGCAACGTGACCAGCAGCACCTCTGTCCCCTCTCCTGCGCTTGGCTTGACTTTGGTGTTTCTCTATCAGAGGGAAGGAAGGTTTGCACACCTGCAAGCTCTTCTGCTTTTTCCCAACTATTTGAGTTGGTCTAATAAAAGATACTGCCCACCTCAACAAGCCCAGCTCCACCTCAGAGGCTTAAATCAAAATATAAAGCTATTCGTGCAATGTGCCAGAGCAGGATTTACCGTGAGCCACAGGTCCCCATGCTGCAATCTGGGGTGGTGCAGCCATGCTGGGCTGCATCCTCACTGTCTTGCGCCTGAAGTGGTCATTTCAGCCTGGACCCAGAAATTCATTTAGGGTCTGAGGACAGCATGATGCCTGTGTGCAAAATTGAAGTCCAGAAAATCTTTCCCCATTGAGACGCTGTCTCTGCTTGGGATAGCCCCACTCTGCGTCATGGCAGCCATATCCCTCAGAGGTTTATCATCACCCTTGGGTGCTAAACATAGCAGCACCAGGCTCAGCAGAGCTCAGCTTGACCATGGCAAGGTGTGAGCTTTAGCAGAATGGCTCCGGGTTTTTCCTTGGGGGACTGGAGCAGGGACTTAGGCTGCCTTGGCACATTAAGATCTTGGGAGGATGGGGGCAAATGGTGCCCAAGCAAATTGGGCTGGTCGGCAGCCAGGCCTGGGATGCTGATTTCGCCTTCGATGCCTCTGCCGCCGGCAAGTCACTTAGCGGTGCAGTTTTCCCTCTGTGTAAAATGGGTAGAATAATCACTTCCTACCTTGCAGGGGTGACATGAGGCTTAATTAATTAATTAATTAATTAATTGTTTTGGAAGTAATTAAGTTTCTTATTTCACAAAGCGTGCTTTTTAATTTTTTTTCCTTTTTTTGTGGAAATCAGTGATGTTGTGGAAAGCCTCAAGTGTCACAATGGCCACAAGCTGATGAGTGTTCCTCAGGACCAGGGTAGCTTCAAACCCTTCCCTGGAAGGAGGGAGCTGGGGCCACCCCCATAGGGTTTGCACTCTACAATCACAATGCCATGGCTACCTTCCTCTGCCAGGTTTAAACACCCAGTGGTGGCTGTTTTCCCATTCAAAAAAGGCCAACTTCCGCCAGCATTGGGCTCCCCTGACACCTACTCACTGGGACATGTGAGCTGGGGTCCTCACACCAGGTAGGCAGGCAGGGCTGGGTCCCTGGTCCCTCCGGTGTGCCCAAGCCATGGGGCTGGTCCTTGGTTCCCTCTGGCAGCTCTGAGCTATGTCCCCTTGTTGAGCCTGTGGAGCTGGCAGAGATCCTTCTGTAGTGGATGGGGACATGGGGATCATCACGGGAGAAGGTCTACTTGCAAAGGGCAGGAGGCAGTGACAAGTGAGTCTGCAAAAGATGATCTGTCTTTGGTTGCCTTTCCCAAATGCAGCCAAGAGGTCTTTCAAAATGCAATTAAGACTATTGAGAAAGTCTCTATTCCTTTAGAAGCGTTATAGAGAGTACTTACAACACATATTCTGAAGTTAATTTGGTATCAGAGCTCATATATTCATAATGTCCTTAATTAACCATTTAAGATGCAGAGTTCCATTCAAATCCTCTTGTTTGTCATCATTTTCAGAAATGTTGCAGGAAACAAGCAGTGACAGATGAGAAACCCAGCACTATCTGCTGGCAACAGACATCTGACAAAGTGATAAGTACAACTAATTCCCCTGGGCATTATTTGTACACAGTGCATAGATATGGGTGAATTATTGCTGTCCCTGATTTTCTAACGATTTTTTTTTCCCTCTCATATGATTTTTTTTTCTTACCTGGTATTTTTGACATCTGAGAAATTCATATTGGCAGGTTGATCTATACTGTCTAATATAACATGGAGTGTAATCAGTCACAAATCCTGCCTAGCCTTTTTCAGTAACTTCAGTTACAGTGAAATGGCAGAGGTCTATCCCAAGGTAATGAATATCATATGACTAATTTCCACTAAAAACTTGCCTTATAGACCAGATCCATTAAAAAAAAAAAATAGTGCTAAGCTCTTAAATTACTACCTGTCATTTACTACTGCAAGACCAGCCTAGACCAGAGATATAGGGAAGTTATGACATTTCTTTCTCTATACAGTGTCCATTCAGAGAAAGCCAAGCTCAGATAGACCTTCACCTTCCCTGCTTCACCCATGGTGCCTTGGAGGTGGAGATGCTGCTGACTGCAGCCAGCTGGCTTGTAATGGGGCGAGATTCATTTCTCAGTCATCAAGGGCGGCATGAGGACTGTGCTTCCAGCTCTCAGACACCACAGAAAAGTCCCTGATGGACTTTTTTTGGGGTGGGTCTGGTGTCCCAGGCCAAGGAGTGCTAAGACCATAGGACATGTGAGAGGCGTTTGTGTAGAGCTGTTTTGGGAGGAAAGGACCATGGTCTTCATGAGAACGTCACTCTTTCTGCCTCTTCAGAGAGACAGGTGCAATCAAGGGTTGAGAAAATGATGCATGAAGAGGGGTATTTATCAGGAACGGAGACATTTTTGAGGAGAAGCAGGAGCCGCTTTGCCAGAGTTGGACTGAACCTTACAATCCAAATGATTCTAGAACAGTTTTAAAAATTAGAATTCAAGGAAAGCTTGAGGAAGGGGAGGAAAATCTCAGACTTCAGGAAGATGCATGCTTTTGGAGTGAAATGCAACGAACATTTCTTATGTTGAAATAGATGACAGGCCAGAAGCTGGCAAAACTCAAGAACAAGGCGTGTAAATCCAGTCACATAGAATCCCATTTAAACAGTGTGCTTTAAAACAGACGACTGGATCTGGACTGGGGCACGCTGACAAACCAGTCATGAAGCCTGAGCATGGGCACTGGTGTTGTTCCTTTTCAGAAAGGAGGACCTACATAAAAATGGGACAGCTTTATAAGTACGAAGCCAAGAAGAGCCAAGAAGAAGGGACAAAGGGCTGGTAAAAGGCAGGGGAGTTACTTAAAGATGTTATTTCAGAGAGTGACAGTAAATCTCTACCTCAGATCACAGACACCCCTGCAAATCTGGCATGAATCAGCAATAGCTCAAAGGAGACTACGAGGTGTTAGAAGGTGTCCTTCAAAAAGCTGAAAGTATGCCCAGTAAAAGAAAAAAGGAAGAAAGAATTCTGACACCTTAAATCTAAAACCATAACAGAGCAGAAAAAAAAAAGATTTTGAGGAAAAAATTGCTGAAGGTGCAAACATTGGTAATAAATCAAAGATAACAGCCTGCAGAGAGTTTTTAGGGCATTTACAGCACAAGAACAATTGCACTGTCAGACTAAAGTTTCCTCTAACCTAGTACCCTGTCTCTCACAGCAGCTGATACCAGATGTTTAGGAAAGCATAGCAGAGCATTTAGTGACACTTTCCCAGTACCCTTTCTCGGCCTTCAGGGATTTGCAGCTTGGAAGTTTCCAGCAGGCATCACCGGGGACTTCAGATGTTCACGGTGCAATAGCAATATTTAGAGAAGATAAGGTCCCAGTGGAGAAACTAAGTAATATTTTTTCACATCTATATTCAGTACAAGGAAGCCTGGCGAGTATCCTACACTTCTAAGGTCTGTTTTTCAGGGTTCGGAAGAAGATCAGTCAGGAATTGAAGTTTCAGTAGGAGAGATGTAGAGCAGCTTGGTAAAGTGAATGCGGCAGTTATTAGGATGGGATAATGTTCTTCTCAGAGCTGTAGAGGAACCTAGGCATGGAATTGGTCTCTATGGTCTGTGCGGTGCCCTTGCAAGAGGTCAGCATGCAGACTGAGAGTGCCCGTAAGTCTGAGGTCTAAGCAAACCATTAGCTGTAATGATGAAGAAGATCACTAGGGCATGCATGGTAAATATCATACAATTAAGAAGACTCATCTCATGCTTCATACAGGGAAGCCAAGCTTATAAATCTGTTAGAGCTCTTTGGAGGTCTTGCTCAGCATCTGGATAAAGATAATCTAATAATAGATAGGTAAGTTTTCTATGACAACCTGTCCTGAAAGGTAGCAGAGAAGCACGAAAGGTGGAACCTTTAATGAATTAATAACTGGGTGGGGAAAAAAACTAGGGAAATGAGCATAGGAATATCCTTCACAAGTCACTAGTGGAATCCCATATGGCTCTGTAGTAAGACTCATGCTGTTCAGCATATTCATAAATAACCCAGGAAGGAGTGTGGATAGTGAGATGACAAAGCTCAGTGATATTGTTGAATTATTCAGGGTACTAAAAACAAAAGCTGGCTTCCGAGATTTGCAGAATTCTTTGCAACCTTGAGTGACTGGAAAATAAAATTGAAGATGAAGTCCAACATTGCTAAATGCAAAATAATGCACATACATGGACTCTGAACTGTCTATTTCCATCTGGAAAGGGAATTTGGAGTTAAACCAGATAATTCTGAGGAACTGTCAGCTCACCTCTTGGTTATGGGCAGAAAAGCATACGGACCGCTGATAATTACTAAGAAGGACTGAAGAACAAGACAGGAATGTTATGTCACTGTATGAATTAAGGCTACACCTGCACTGTGCCTTTCTGACCTCTCCATTCCCTGAAGGAAAATGTAGGAAAATGATGGGAAGCATCATCCAAGAGAAGAACAGCTTCACACAAGGTCCAGAGCATCCCACAAAAAAAAAGTGAGTGTGCAGACAGAGGTGTATCAGGCCAAAAGAGGTATGCCCTTCCTACTGCACATAGCCGCTCCACAGCTTACCACCAACAGATGTAGTGGATGCTGAGAGCTGACGTGGTTTCAGAATGCAATGAAACAAATTCAGGGAAGAGAAGTCCATCAAGGCCGTTGACACATATCTACCACTTTCACCTCAGAAAGTCCCTGTGCTGGAAATTCAGAGAATATTCTTGATGCAAACGGATTCGTGCTTCCCTGTTGTTATACCTGTCTCTAGGATTTAGCAGAGTACTTGGCCATGTGCTCCTCTGGGTTGATGCAGCTGTTTCATTTTGTTGTTTCAGCTAACAGCAAAATCCTCAAATCCAGTGGCATCTCAAAAAGCATCTCAGAGGCCCTGGGCTCTGGACAGACATCCGGAGCAGCTCATTCCTTCCTGAATGATCTTGCCGGGCTGTCTGCGCATGCAGGCAAGTGTTGCAGTTACATCACCCTATCTCAGGGTCATTTGCTCAGAAAAGAAGGCTAGAAATGCATTTTTAAAATGAAAGCTGGGATTCTCGTGACTAACTCTAGGCCAGGACCACTTCACTGTTGAGGGCTGTCCAAGTGAAGAGGGCGACTGATCATTGTCCTCCTGCTGCAGGGGAGAATGGATGATCAGGAGGGTCTGACTATTGTTGCCTGGCTTGTATGAACAGCCCAAACAATGTCCATGTGATGAGCATGCTTGGGTCACCCAGGTACTTTCAGAAATCTGAGGCCTACTCCCTCCACCGAGAAGAAAGAGTGGGATCCCGGCTCACTGCTGGCAGAAATACAGCCCCCGCCGACACACCACTCCTTCTGCCGTCTGTGTTTAAATCCCACCAACCTTCCTGCTCTACCTTAAACCACCAGCTTTAGAGGTTCCCACTCATCAAACTCTTGTCAGGCACCAAGAGGGGGAACAAGGAGGGCTTAATTGATCAGCTTCGAAAGTAGCCTTGAGAACTTGATTCAGGTATTGACTTCCAACGAGCTGGTTTAACTCCAGCTTCCAGAGCCAGCAATGGCTGAACATCAAAACTATTAACCTCTGGCCTTACCAGTTGGTGAGACATCACAGCAGCAGTAATTAGGAAGTCAATCGGAATCACATGTCTCACTTACACTGGCATGTCAATCAATAGTGCCAGTGACAGATTCATTAGGCCAGGCCTTGCAGCACAAGCTAGTAACAAGCTCATAAAATACGCTTTTGAGGCAGGGCAAAGAAAAATCTGCTAGGAGGACTTGACTAGATGACAATATGTATTGATTAGGGCTCAAGCAATTTATGAAGTGCTACTTGCTCTGCAACCTTTCTGGCTCGGTGCTAAATTTTCCCAAGTAGTTGCTAAATAAAACAAAATATTAGACATTTTAAAGCCATTTTCTGACAGGGCATTTTTTATGTTAGTTACAACTAACAAATAATCTAGCAAGGTAAAACTTCAGTCTTTACTTAATGGTGAAAGGTACCTTTCATTTCTCTGGCCATCAGGCTTTGAAAGAAGACATCCATCTGGATGAAAAAAAAAATAAATCTGAAACATGATTAGGAAACTCTCCTACCTTCTGGAGACAAATTTCTTTTAGGCATGCCTTTCTTTAGAGCATTTAAATGGCCATTCTTTCTGGCAGGCCACAAGAAAAGTGGCTATTTCATTTTTTAAAACTAAGTTAAAAGCTCAGTTTAGTGAGTACAACGAGATCTCTATGGCCTGTTGCAAACACAGTGTTTTTTAAAGACAGCAACATTGCGGCGACTTGGTGAAGCACTCTTTGCAATGATGTTCTTTTAATTGGATCTTTTTGCCTTACTTTGCTTGTAGCTGCTTTTGGTCAGGATTTGCCTAAAGTTCATATGGAGTCACTGCCCTCTATTCACTCTGTCACTGATGGTGGGATTTGTTTCCTCTTGTGCTGCATGGTGAGGGAGCGTTGTGCTTCAAAGTGGCAATGTAGGGTCCCTGCAGTGACAGCTTTCTCTGTGGGATTTCAAGATTTGCATGTCTTGACCCTCTCTCCAAGACAAATATCAGAACTGGCACATTTTTGTCTCAGTGGCCAAAGATGCTAAAATGCAGCCATGAGGTATGTGGGGCAATTTTCATGGGCATTAAAGGGATAAAGAGTTATTCAGAGACTCTCTTGATATGTCATTAATTACCTGTGTTTGTTAATGAAAATATACCTAGCAAGAATGGAATCTTGCTAATGCTGAATAAGGACTCAGGCACATTCTTGTACCAGAAGAGTCCAGAGAGATGCTTATGGTACCTAAATGTGAGCACACAGATTTGTGTTTGGTCTTACATCACTGAAACTGTTTGGCTCTATGTATTTTCAGGCCCTCTTCCAATCACATCCACTTTGTGACATCAAAGATTGACCAAAAGTCAAAATGAAAAGATCATGTTTCAGCAACCTCTTGAAAAGGAGCACAGAAAGACACGGTGGAGAGAATCTGAGTAGCTGTGAACTCAACCCTTCCCTATTTGCGTTGTGTTGCATTGCGTTGCGTTGCATCATGTTGCATCATGTTGCATCATGTTGCATCATGTTGCATCATGTTGCATCATGTTGCGTTCCCTTCCCTTCCCTTCCCTTCCCTTCCCTTCCCTTCCCTTCCCTTCCCTTCCCTTCCCTTCCCTTCA